>Ga0209258_100220_pt1 | contig 108854 bp, 80 predicted proteins | sample Araplaol_mTSA_r2_FD_184281 | JGI IMG/M metagenome (GOLD analysis project Ga0209258, IMG submission 184281) | Arabidopsis root microbial communities from North Carolina, USA - plate scrape CL_Col_mTSA_r2 (SPAdes) (version 2) | ecosystem: Host-associated > Plants > Roots > Endosphere | place: USA...
TTTATCAGTGAAATGAAATTGCTGTTGGCGGGTGTATTGGCCATATGTTCAACGTCAAGGGCTATTCCATCAAGATGCAGGGAGTCAGTGATACAGGCTTTAACAAATGCTGCAAATTGCTGATAGTTCAATCCCTTTCCCTGGTAGTCGGTAAATGGGGTGGCGGTATTCCATGTATTAGCATCATCCACATTCATCAGTACTTTCACTCCTGCTTTCTGTAAAGTCCTTACATGACTGAGGATTGATTTGTAGGAATGATAGTTGGGGTTGACAGTCAGTATATAACTATCACTCTTGCCATAATGTACAGAATCTGCCATTTCCCAGGCAGTTCCTTCAAACAACACCACTACATTTGCTTCAGTGGCAAAATTTGTGAGCGGCAGAACGTTGGGTGTTGCATCAAAGGCATAATAAGCCACTTTAAAGGGCGTTTTGGGGATTTTTACGTGTGAACTATCAGTAACCGGTGGGGGGATAACGGGAGGAGCGTCTTTTTTCTGACAGGAAACAATGCTCAGGATAGCAATGAGCATACATGCATGGTACAGTTGTTTAATCATAGCGGGTTCATTTTAGCAGATATGAACGCATGCACATGGAAAATTCTTATAAGTTTTATGGATGGCGGGAAGAAGTTTATTTGTTCCTGCCTTGTTGAAAACAAATAAAGAGCCTGAGAATCAGGTATAAGCGTATAGCCGTTTACTGAATTGTCAGGCTCTCTTATTGTTATTTACCGTAAAACGGGGTATAAGGCTGTATGCTAAATGATAATGTTGCCGGTTTAAAAGGGATATAATACTGAGGTAACGGGATAGGGCCGCAACTGGCATTCCCAACACCCAGCTGAGCCTCATCCAGACTCAGAATAGTTTCCTGCCTCCGTTGCAACTGGTACAGGTGCGGGGCTGCCCACAGGTCCTGGTCCGTATAATGCAGTGCTGTAAAGCTCAGGTGATCATCCGCCGTAATCATCATCCCTTTATCATCCTTATCTGTGAGCTTTACCCAGCGAACATCTTCCCTGTTAGCCATTCCCTGCGGACGTTCATATTGTTCCAGCATGTTATCTACCGTACGCTGATATTGTCCTATTTCGGCTGCCGTCTTCCTGTCTGAATAATTTTCAAAAGGACCACGGCCATACCATTCCACATTTTCAAGTCCGGGACTCAATGCCATACGTAATCCCAGGCGGGGGATGGGCAAACCGCTGGTATCCGGAGTGAAACCGGCCTGCACCTGTATCAGACCATTTCCGTATACAGTATACTTCATTTGTGTAACCACCTTAAAGCCGGAACGTGTAGCCGCCGTGGTAACTGTTGTAATTTCAATCGCTTTACTGCTGAGTGGTTTTACCTCAAAACTGTTCAGCATGTACTGCAGGCTGTCATAACCAGCCTGCATCCACTCAATAGCAGGCCCCCTTTCTTTGGTACGGTCATTATCCAGCCTGGCACGGTACAGGTTAAATACAGGCCCGTTTTGCGCATTGCTGATGATCGTACGGTTCCCGTATTGCAGTGAGCAGATGTTGCCGGTAGCTTTATCAAACGAAACAGCATAATCTTTTCCCTTTATGCTTACCATCATGTTATCCTGATGCATATCTATTTCCGGCAGCGCTGCTATGTTAAGTGTTGCTTTGGGAATAACCCGAAAAGGGACTTTCATTTGTTCCCTTGCTACTTCGGTACCCTGTTTTGCCCACAACGCATCTTCACGCAACCTGAATGCTACTTTCAGCCAGTATTCTGCACCTGCTGTTAAGACAGGCTTTTTAAAAGGGATGGTCGCAATGGTGGAATCGTTAGGCGCCAGTTGTAAAGGAGCTAACATCCCCGACTGTATCACCCTGCCGTTTTCTGATAAAGTCCAGGTGCAATCAAAGGTATCCAGGTTGAGGAAATCATACTTGTTCCTGATGGCAACACGTCCTGTTTCTCCATCTATGAGGTTGATCTTAACATACTGGTATACCTTTTTTACCTCTTCCATCTTAGGTGTAAACTTTCTGTCAGAAGTGGTCAGTCCCTTAATGCTGAAAGTACCGTCATTGGGTTTGTCACCGAAATCACCACCATAAGCAATAAACGTTTTGCCAGTTGTATCTCCCGGAATAAGTTTGTTAACACCCTGGTCCACCCATTCCCAGATACAACCACCAATCAGGCGTTTATGTGATTCAATAGCGTCCCAGTATTCCTGCAGGTTACCCCCGGAGTTACCCATCACATGTGCATATTCACACATGAAGAAAGGTTTGGGCGATATTTTCTCCCCTTCAGTGATCAATGTATTTACAGAAGGATACATTGTAGATTCAATATCTGCTATTTCGTTATATCCTTCATAGTGGATAGGACGGGAGGTATCTATAGCCAGTATAGCGGCTTTCCCTGCAACAAAATTCTCTCCTCCCCAGGATTCATTCCCCATAGACCAGATAATAACAGAAGGATGATTTTTGTCCCGTTCTACCAATCGCACCTGCCTGTCGACATAGGCCTTTTTCCATGCAGGATCTTTAGTCAGTTTGTCGCCCATCCCATGTGTTTCCAGGTTGGCTTCATCTATCACATACAGCCCGTATTCATCACACAGCTGATACCACAGTGGGTCATTGGGATAATGACAGGTACGTACGGTATTGATATTACATTGTTTCATGAGGGTAATATCCTGTATCATGGTAGCTATGGGTACTGCTTTGCCATAAGCCGGATGCACTTCATGGCGGTTCACGCCTTTCAGTAATACCGGTTCCCCATTCACCCACAGGCGGCTGTCTTTTAGTTCTACCTTCCTGAAACCAAATTTGGAAGAGAGCGTTTCAAGTATTTGTCCCTGTTTATCCTTCAGCGTTAGCAGTACAGTATAAAGTAAAGGTGTTTCTGCAGACCATAGCGCCGGCTGACTGGCATCAGCTTTCAGCGCATATGTTTTCGCAGATAAGCCTTTCAGCGACCCTACAGGCTGATCAATACTGAGGTACAACTTACCGGCGGGGTCATATACTTCTACACCCAGTGCTGCTGCTGTTATAGTTGCTTTATCATCATTCTTTATGTCCGTTTTTACAGAAAAGACCGCTGATTTAAAATCAGCGGCAAGGTCCGACTGCAGGAAATAATCCTGAATATGCATCCTGGGTTTCGCATACAGGTATACGCTTCTGTGGATACCACTGAAACGGAACATATCCTGATCTTCCAGGTAACTGCCATCGCTCCATTTGTATACTTCTACTGCTACCAGGTTCTTTCCCTGTTTCAGGTATTTTGTAATATCAAACTCCGCCGGGTTAAAACTGCTCTGACTATAACCCACCTTTTGTCCGTTTACCCATACATACATGGCGCTGATAACACCATCGAAGTGAATGAATACTTCTTTGCCATCCCAGTTAGCCGGAATATCGAACTCCCTGCGGTAAGACCCTACAGGATCAGGCTCTTTCGCCGTTGTCCAGTCGGCCGGTACGGCGCCCATTACCCGCGGGGGATCTGCTTTAAATGGGTATTCGATGTTTGTATAAATGGGCGTACCATAACCCTGCATTTCCATGTTGGAAGGTACCGGAATGGTAGACCATTGTGTAACATCAAAATCGGTTTTATAGAAATCAACCGGTCTTTCAGATGGCTGTTTTACCCAGTGGAATTTCCAGGGACCGTTCAGTGAAATATACCAGGGAGATGTTACAGGTACATCCTGTAACGCCTGCTCCCTGCTGGCATAAGGGATACAGATGGTATGGGCAGCTTCTTTGTTAATACCCAGTATCTGCTCATTTTCCCAATCATGACTTTGTCCATGTACAGCCACATGACCTGCTGTAAGGATACATACTACAACTCCTAATGTTTTAAGACCCATTTTATTATTTTATTTACCTCCTAAATTCGTTTTTACAAGCTTGATAAAAGCAGCTGGTGTTACTACGCGTACATTGGAATTTAACCCATTGATCACAGTATTAACGGTGGACAGATCTTTTGTCCATGCATGTACAAATACTACCGTATAACCTGATACGTTAGAAGGATCAGCTGGCCGGGAATTGATATTGCTGATCACGGTCGCCTCTTCTTCCAGTCCAGCCCAGAGGTTATCCCTTGCTTCTATAACAGGCTTCCCGTTATCTGAAAACTGGATACTTCCATGAGGGGTTTCTCCGTAGCCTGTATAAATCAATCCGTCTATATTACTGTGCGATAAATATTTATTCCAGAGGTCCATACGGCCGATCGCGCCCTGGTCCAGTATATTCACAATGCTGAGATCCGCTTTTCCCATGAAGGTGTTCAGTCTGTCGAGATATTTATCCAGCGAGGCACCTGGCATCTTACTGGGGAAGGTATAACTGCTTCCGCTGGGGCCTGCCACAAAACAATCCTTAGCCGTACCATTTTCATAATACCAGCGCAGGGTAGCAGGAGAGAGGTCTACCAGAGACGGACTGATAGTATATCCCATGTTGAAAGTACCACGGACAGGGTTGATGAAATAACGCTGTAGCGACCATAGATCAAATGCAACATTATCACCATCGCTTACCAGGAATGTTACATAGTGCACATTACTTTCTGTAACCGGTGCAGCACCTGTTTTTTGTACAAAAGAAGCAGTATCGTATATACTGCTCAGTGGTGCCAGGTTCGCGGCCAGGTCGGTAGGCAGCATGGGTACGCCTGCTTCGGCAGCATTAGCTACCATGGAGAATTCTTCCTTTCCGTATCCAAAGCAAAAAGCTTCCGGGTCCAGCCCCTGCAGCACTGTTTTACGCCAGGGTGTTTCACCATCGTAAAAAGTAAAGGCATTGGTGAGCGTAATATAATCGCGCAGGTGATGATCGATGGTAGGTGTTAGTTCAGCAGCCAGCGCTTTAGAAAAGGCCAGTGGATAATTACTGTATACCCATTTCTCGTCATGCGTACGAACATCTGCTTTACGGTTAGTAATACCGGCAGCAATTAAAGGAGTTTCCAGACTTTTATCTACTGCGATGGCATTCATAGGACCACAAAGAGAAGTGGCTGCGGTCAGTGATTTTATATTATTGGCACGGTTATACAATACATACCCGTTTATTTTTGATTTAAAGTGATCAACAAGGTCGGGCCAGGTAGTATAATTGGTGAGTGTAATACCATATCTGCTGTGGAGGTAATTGAGCCATACCGTAGAAGGCCCACCTTCATCGATATAGATCTGGTCGGAAGATGTTTTAGCCACGAGTCCCTGTAAGGTAGCCACCAGTACTTTCTGTTCTGCAGAAAGATTGTTACCGTTGATTACACAGAGGGATTTGAGGGCCATCCCTTTCTGATGCAGTACGCCTTTGTTCAATACCTGTGTATTCTTTACAGGTAATGTATCATTGATAATAACGGGCGGTGATTGATTGCTTGTTTTACTACACGCAAAGCATCCAAGTCCCGCCGCTACAAGTAGCGGGAAGATGAAATCTTTCTTCATTTCTTTTGCTTAAAATATTTGTATTTCTGCAATGTTGGTACTGGATGTGCCGTATACTTTTGTTACGGTCACTTTCACATACCTGGCCTGTTTTAATGTGGAGACAAAATATTTATACCAGGGCTGACCGGGATCGTGAGGTATGTCCTTAATACCTGCAACATCATCCCAGGTGCTGTTATCCGCACTTACAGACACGGTAATATCCTGTGGTTGTCCATGCCCATTTGTTTGCCAGTCGCCTTCGAAATAACGGTCCATGATACCGATACCATGCACAGGTTTTGTTTCTCCCATATCGATGATGACATAATGTGGAGGGCCGGGTTCTCCGCCAGACCATTTTGAATCCCAGAAAGTACCAGGGTCCCCGTCAATAGCTGCCTTAGCCAGGCCATTCCCTCCACCTTCTGCAGGTTCTTCTGTGGAGAAGCCGGCAATGCTCCAGCCGCTTTCATCATAAGGTTGCATACTCGCCGGATCGGCAGTACCATTTACAACGAAATAAGTAGTTTGCTGATAAGCGCTGGCTGCCCCCCCGGAAATGCTTTCTATGCTTACAGGGATCATATAATCCTGGAAAGGGTCTATTCTGTCTTTTGCAATTATTTTAAGCGGGATATTCCCTGTACCGGTAGCTCCTTTCGGGATGGTAGCAGTAGGCTGTACCTCGTAACTACCCGCTGGCAGCAGTGGATAGGTAGTACCGTTTTCTGCATTGAATTTCGCTACCAGGGAAGTATCAGCCTTGAAATGTACGGTGATATCATTAGGCGCATTTATTCCTGCAACAGTAGGATAATCTGTTCCTACTATTACAGCGCTGTAAGACACTATGAAAGGTGTATCTGCAATGGCAAATGCCTCTTTTATAATGCCGTTCCCTGCCAGGGGCATATAAACAGCCCTGGCCGTATGATTATCTTTTTTGCATGCAGTAATGAAAACTCCCGCTAACAAAAATATATATAGATTTCTCATGATTGAATTTTTGTTGATTAATAACCTGGATTCTGTCCGTTTATCCATCCGTCTTTGCCGCCACTTTGCTGCCGGATCTTATAATTACGGTCAAGTACATACTGAGGGACCGGCATCATATACATTTTAGGCAGGAATAAACGGTTGCTCACATTGGTACGGGTGTAAACAAGCGTACCATTATCAGAGGTGATTACCATGCCTGCTTCCGGACGGTTTAACACACCGGGTGTTCCATCTGCCATTTTATCGGCAATCTTCCAGCGGAGCACATCCCACCAGCGTTTGTCTTCAAATGCCAGTTCCACGCGGCGTTCACGGTGAATGATCTCTCTCATTTTATCCTGATTAACAGCGCCATAAGTAGCTTGTACCGTAGGCAGGTTATTGCTGCGGGTCCTTACTTTATTCACAGCTGCCAATACATCCGGAGTAGGCCCGTTCACTTCATTTTCTGCTTCGGCAAAACTGAGCAATACCTCCGCATAACGGAAAAACATGTAGTTCTGGTAAGAGGTACTGTTGGCCCTGTTATCGCTGCCCAGGATGCTTTCATCCAACCTTTTGCAGGCATAATAACCGGTATGGGTAACGTCGCTGCTATAACCCAGGTCTATTTCATTTTCAGTACTGCGTCCCAGTCCAACCACAGTTTTAATGGTATCGCCCTGCCATTCGCTTCCGTTAAACAAAATCGTCTGGTAGAAGCGGTTTTCCCTGTTCAGGTAAGGGTGTTGGGGATCATAGCCGGAGCCGGGTTCGCTGATGGCTTTTCCGTTGGCCATAGAGAAGTCATCCACCAGTTCCTGTGTAGGCTGGAAGTTACCCCATGCCAGTTCTGTTCCATTTACGATAGTAGGTCCTTCTTTACCTTCCAGTTGTCCGCCTTTACCGGGCATGTACTGCCGGGCAAAAATAGACTCCAGGCTATTATTCGCCGATTTCAGGAATAAAGCCCTGAAGTCGGGATACAGATCATATACGCCCAGGTCCATCACCGCCTTGTTAGTTGCCGATGCTTTTTTCCATCTTTCAACATCTCCTACAGGATTAGCCGCATTGCCGGAGTTCCGTAACGGGCTGGCCTCAAACAGTTCGCACCATCCTTTCAGCGTAAGTGCTGCACCTCTGGTGGGCCTTCCCGGGTCTGACTGTTGCAGGGGTAAGAGGGGAGCTGTTTCTGCCAGTTCATTCGTAATAAACTGAAAGGTTTCTACCTCAGTGCTTCTTGGTATGTAGATGCTATCACCTTGTGTGATATTATCCAGTGTTTTTGTAATAACAGGTATGCCACCGTATGCCATCCACAGCCAGTGGTAGAAGAGCGCCCGCAGGAAGCGTACTTCAGCGATTCTTTCTTTTTTATAATCGTCCGGTAGTTTGGACGCTGTTACTTTTTCTATGAACAGGTTACATTTCCTGATCTTCTCATAATTGCCTGTCCTGGAATCGCCGTTACCATCTTTTCCCCAGTACCACATATCCCAGGGGCCACGGGGCAGGTTGGAAGGCGTAACATTGGCTATGCGTATATTGGCGTATCCCTGCATCCAGGTAACGCCTACATCAGAATTGTCGGTGTATTGGTCCAGATGTTCCGTTTCATTATTCATATCGGGCATCTGGTTATATATATCATTCAGGAAGAGGTCTGCATTCGCCGTGGTAGCCCATACAACATCATCGCCTACGCGATCTCTTGGTGATACTTCCAGGTAATTTTTCTTACAGGCTGTCAGTGCTACACCCAACAGGACAATGAGACAGCTTTGTTTTATTGTGATCATTTTTCTTTCAGTTAAGGTGTTAGAAGGTAACATTCAGTCCCAGTGAAGTAGTTTGTTGCTGGAAGTAATATTGTCCGTTTGAAGAACGTGCTTCCGGATCGATCTTCTCTTTCATATGTGGCGTCCATGTCCACAGGTTTTGTCCTGCAACGTATACGCGTAATTGCTGGATACCAATACGTCTGATCAGTTTTGCAGACAATGAATAGCCCAGTTCCGCACTGCGGAGTTTGAGATAGGACGCATCCCTTAACCACCAGGAAGAATATCGTGTATTATAATCTTTCGGTTGTGTGCTGGCGCGTGGATATAAAGCGGTTGTATTGGCCGGTGTCCAGTGGTCTTTGTAATACAGTTCGCTGGCAGATCCCTGCTGATCGAAAGGGAATACCAGGCTACCACCTACAGGAAGAGTGATCTGTGTTGCCGCCTGTAACAGGAAGTTAAGATCAAATCCTTTCCAGGAGAGGTTAGGGGAGAAGCCAAAGATCATTTGTGGCGTGCCGTTGGGCCTGCCGATCACGGTCTGATCGTTATCATCAATAATGCCATCCGGTTTACCCGATGGCCCGCTGAGGTCTGCATATCTCAGATCTCCGGGATGCACAGGAGCATCTGGCAGTGAAGCAACACCAGCTTTCAGGGAACCGTCAGCGTTAAAATCGGCCGGTGTAAAGTAGCCAAGCGCTTTCAGTCCGAATTGCGTACCATACGGGCGCCCTGTCTGACGGCGGTTAGGATTATTATAAGTAGCATCTGTTTCAAATACCTGTAACAGTTTATTCTGTGCATAGGTGAAATTACCGTTTACTTCCAGGTGTAAGCCATTAGAGAAAGTATGGTTGGTACCCAGGCTGATTTCCAATCCGTGGTTGCTCATGATGGCCGCATTCTGTTCTGTAAGCCCTACACCATATTCTGCAGGCACTGTAACGGATGGAGGGACCAGCATATTGGAACGTTTTTCATAGAAGTAATCGGCTCCTATTAGCAGCTTACCCTTCCACAAAGAGGCTTCCATACCCACATTGGTCTTTTTAGCCCGTTCCCACGTAATAGCAGTATTAGCCTGCAATACTTCACTGATACCGGCTGTTAATGCACCATTCAGCACAGCAGCATTATTATAAACAGAATAACCTGTCAGGTACTGAAAAGGACCGCCGGCCAGGTTACCGGATTCTCCATAGGAAGCCCTTACTTTCAGCAGATCTATCCAGGCGGCATTATCTTTTATAAAACTTTCGCGGGCCATATTCCAGCCCAGTGAAAAAGCAGGGAAGAACCCATATCTGTGACCAGGAGCAAAATAATAATGTCCGTCATATCTGCCTGATACTTCGGCCAGGTATTTACCATCATAATTATAACTCAAACGGTATACATAACCGATCTGTCTTTCTTCCGAAGAGGCCCCTCCGTTGGAGAGGTCTCCCTGTGCGGTACCACCACGATCAAGTTCATCAATGTCTATCGGGTAATTTATTCTGCTGCCGGAGAGATCCCAGTATTTCTGGCTCCGGGATTCCAGCACTCCCAGGAAGGTAATATCATGTTTGCCAAAAGTGTTGTGGTAATTAAGATATCCCTGATAGGTAAAGGCTTTATTCTGACTGGTACTCAGGCTCAGTGATGGTTTGGATGGGCCCAGGTAAGCAGGTGTATAGGTATATGGAGTAGTGGTGAAATCAGCGCTGTATGTCAGAATAGGTGTTTTCCATACTTTAGTATAGGTATTATATGGATCATAACTAGCCACACCTTTAATACTAAGACCCTTTATAAAAGGTAGTTGCTGTTCGATGCTGAAGGTGGTCATAATCTGAGTATTCTCATTACGCGCATATCCGCTGTGGGCAATGGTACCAACCAGTGAGTTGGTGATATAGCTACCCCAGAGGCCATTAGAATAATAGATAGCAGAAGTAGGAGGTGTTCTGAATGCCTGGTACATGATACCTCCGCCAGCCGAAGCATAGCGGTTATTGGCGTCTCCGCTGCCGGGATCTGAATAACCTGAATAATGCTGATCTTCTACCCAGCCACTGATAGAGATTCCCACATGGGTGGTTGTAGTTGCCGCCACATCGAGGTTGGCCAATGCATTATATTTTTTGAGGCTGGTAGTAGAGAATTGTCCATCCTGACTGGTATATCCTAATGCAGCAAAGTATTTTACTTTTTCTGTACCGCCAGATAGTTGCAGGTTATGATTAGTCAGTAATGCATTGCGCTGTAATACATCCCTTAATCCCCGGCTGTTGGGATATTTATCCGGATCAGCATCTGCAGCGCCATCAACAGTTTTCTTGTATCCGGCTATCTGTGCATCTGTAAAAGAAGGATTAAAGTTATCGTTGCGGTTGGCTTCATTGGTCAACAGTGCATACTCGTAAGAGTTGACCATGCGGGGCATCCGCGTAGGGTTCTGAAAGCCGGCATACCCATTATAGGATAATGTAGGCGCACCCGTCTTCCCTTTTTTGGTAGTCACCAGGATTACCCCATTAGCACCTGCAAGGCCATATGGCGCTACTGCCGCCGCATCTTTTAGAATAGTAACGCTTTCAATAGTAGCAGGGTCCAGCCTGGAAAAATCCCTGTAAATCCCATCCACTACCAGCAGGGGATTCGCATTCCCGATAGTGGAAGTTCCCCTGATCCGGATCCTTGAACCATCCAGTCCGGGTTCTCCGCTTCCCTGGTCTGCAATAAGACCGGGCATGCGGCCCACCAGGCTGTTCGTCATATTCACCACCGGTTTCTGTGCAAAGTCTTTTCCTTTCACTACAGATACCGCTACAATACTGTTAACTTTCAGTTGTGTACCATAACCCACTACTATTACTTCGCTCAATGCAGTAGCGCTTTCTTCCAGTTGTATATTGATGGATGTATTTCCAGCTACCGGTACTTCTTTGGTGATATAACCGATAAAGGAGAAGATCAATATACTTTGTTCGTCCGGTACAACGATAGAGAACCTGCCTTCAGGATCAGTATTTGTGCCATTTGCAGCTCCTTTTAAACGGATACTGACCCCCGGGAGTTTTTCACCCTTTGCAGAGGTGACAGTACCTGTTACTGTTAGCTGTTCCTGCGGCTGTATTTTTGGAGAAGCAGGTACCGGCACAATAAAGACATAATGGTCTTTTTGTTGATAGGTAAGACCTGTACCTGAAAGCAGCAGGTCCAGTGTAGTAGCCACTGTACGGGTAGCTTCCGGGAGTTGAATATGCGAAAATCTGCTTATTTCGCTCAACCTGTAACCGAAACGAAAATTGGTGTGTTGTTCAATTTCCTTTAATGCTGTTTCCAGGCTTTTTCCGGAGAGGCCCAGTGAAATCCTGGTTTCCCGGATATCCTGTCCGTTTGTTTTTGCTGCTACAAGGATACTGCAGCCACATAATAAAATTGCCAGAACTAACGTGGAACATCTCATAATCCAAAGGATTGTTTTGAGCGGGACGGGACGTTCATAAGGAAACGTGGATCCCTTACTTACAAAAAAATGCATAGATTTGTTTGGTTTTAATCGGTTTGAACGCTGTGTTAAAATCCATTTGGTTGCCGGTACTTGCCTGTACCTGTAATTACACCGCTGTGGTTGCCTCCGCAGCGGTTTTATATTTAATTTTTCTTCCTGCTGATAGTAATGACATTCTCTTTTATATGATAACTGGTGCCATTGAGATGGCAGATCATATTCAGCACTTCCTGGATGTTCTCTCCATGTAAGAAGGAGATGGAAAACCGTGATTTTTTCAGTTCAGGACTTGCAAACACGATTTCCACATTGTACCATCTGCTAATGGTAATAGCCGCGTCTTCCATTGTTACATTATCAAGGATCAGTTCACCTTTCGTCCAGGCTACCATGTTGCCAGCAATGGTATCCCTTAGTATTACCTGTTTATTTTCCGGATGATATTCCAGGAACTGGTTAGCTACCACTACTCCCAGGGCTGTATTGCCTTCAGCCACGCTTACTTTACCATTTACCACTGCTACTGTCAGTTGCCGGTTATATGTTTGTATGTTAAATGCGGTACCCAGTACTTTAGTAATAACGCTGCCGGTATGCACGAGGAAGGGTTGTTTATCCCGGTGTGTTACATCAAAATATGCCTCACCCTCCAGGAAAAGTTCCCGGGTATTACCAGTAAAACTGTCGGGGTAACGCAGCTTACTACCTCCTTGTAACCAGATCATGGAACCGTCTGCCAGCTTCAGTTGCATACGATGACCAGCAGGAGCTGTCAGTTCTTTATAGGTAATAGGTGTGCTTTCGGACGGCTTATAGAATAAATAACCGGCCATCAGCAGTACTAATAGTCCCGCTGCATAGCCCAGCCAGCGCCGCCTGTTATGCTGCAGCACAAAACGTTTGTTCCCTGTAATCTGCAGGTATAATGCTTCTGATTCTTCAGCCTTTAATTGTTGTGCAGGCGCCAGTTCTGCCCAGATACGATCTATTGCTGACTGCAGGATAGGATCTTCCTCTGCATCCTGCAGATATTGCATCAGCTCATCGTAATCTTCAGCATTGATGCTATCATTGGCGAGATTGCCAAGCAGTTGATATAATCGCTCTTCATTCACGTGGATAACGTTTTAATATATTCCCGATATAGTGCAATACACGCGAGGCTACCTGTTCGGGTAGTCAGTTTGAAAAAAAATTAATAAAGAAGGAAAAACAGGAGGAGGGGGAAGAGGATTTCGGATTGGTTAAAGCAGGCACGCAGCGTCTTTAATGCGCCTGTCAGGTGGTATTTCACGGTGTGTACGGAGATATTCATACGGGCCGCAATTTCTTCATAGGTAAGGCCTTCGAATCTGCTGAGCCGGAAAACCATTTGCTGTTGCTGGGGCAAAGTATTTAAAATATGAGAGGTAAGGCGTTCGAGGTCCGCAGCCAGGATCCCTTCTTCGGTTTCGTTATGTTCCGGATGTATGGTAAGCCATAGTTTTTTGCGGGCCGCCTCTGAGGTGGCCGTTTGTCGTAACATATTGATTGTTAACCTTCTGGCAATTGTATATAACCAGGGAGCCAGGGGATATTCACCGTCTAATTTTAAGCGGTGTTCCCACAGCCGTAACAAGGTTTCCTGCACGACTTCCTTACTCTGTTCCCTGTTTTTAAGGAAATGATAAGCCAGGCCATAAATCTTCTGGCTGTACTGGTCAAATACCACACGGAATGCAGATTCATCCCCCTCCCGCAGACGGACGATCAAATTCCAATCAATAGATTTAATTGCACTTTCCACGGCCTCGATAATAATTGATTTAAGAAAAACGTGGTATCCCTATCCCTGATTATGCAGATGCGTCTAAGGTATGGAATTTAATATCTAAGTTATATCTTTTTTAAGTTGGGACATGGATAACACAAAAGGGTGATCATTCACCTGAATTACTTACAAATGCAATTTTCCGGCTGTACAACGAGCAGGAAGAGGTGTTGATAGTTGCCAGCCCTCCAAATACCCCTGTATTTTGTGAAACAACAGCGCTAAAGCATTAAAAAAGTTACTTCGATACAAAATATTTATATTTTGCATCCGAATTAATTAATATCGGTCTCAAACAAATTGTCATGCAATTAACAACACGTCTTGTTCTCATTATATGTGCATTTCTGCCATTTTATGCAAATGCACAAACAGCTCCAACTCCTGTAGGCCCTGTACCTAATGCCCGGCAGATTGAATGGTATCACCGTGAGATCATTGCTTTTTTTCATTTCGGTATGAATACTTTCACCAATGATAATGAAGGTGATGGAACGGCAAGTCCTCAACAATTTAATCCTACTGCATTAGATTGTAATCAATGGACAGGCGTACTTAAAAGTGCTGGTATCACCACTGCTATTTTTGTAGCAAAACATGCGGATGGTTTTTGTAACTGGCCCACTGCTCATACAAATTATTCGGTTAAAAACAGTCCCTGGAAAGATGGTAAAGGAGATGTTGTGAAGGAATTTACGGATGCATGTAAAACTGCCGGTATTAAAGCAGGGATCTATCTCGGACCACATGACAGACATGATTCCAGGTACGGAACAGCTGATTATAGCGACTACTATGCCAATCAGTTATCAGAGTTGTTAAGAAATTATGGTCCGATCTGGGAAATATGGTGGGACGGAGCAGGTGCTGATAAAATTACTACACCATTTTATACACGATGGGCAGATTCTGTTCGCAGTCTGCAACCCAATTGCGTTGTTTTTGGAACAAAGAATTCCTATCTCTTTGCTGATTGCCGCTGGATGGGAAATGAATCGGGCATAGCTGGTGATCCTTGTTGGTCAACCGTTAATTTGTCCTCTATAAAAAATGAAGCGGATAATATCCCTGCATTAAATCATGGAGAAATAAATGGAACAGCCTATGTGCCTGCCGAAGTGGATGTATCTATTCGTCCAAGCTGGTTTTATCACAAAGAAGAAGATCCACAGGTGAAAAGTGTGGCCACGTTATGGGATATTTATTTTAATTCCGTAGGTCATAACAGTGTTTTGTTATTGAATTATCCTCCCAATAAAGAAGGATTGGTTTCTCCTGTTGATGCTAAAAAAACTGATAGCCTGGGGGCGTTGATTCGTGGTACTTTTAAAACTAATCTGGCCAGTGGTGCAACTATAAAAACACTTCATTCCCGTGGTGCAAAATATAAAGCATCCAACATGGTCGATAATCTGGAGAATACTTATTATGCAACAACGGATGCGGCGACTACAGATACTATTGTTTTTAATTTAGGGGCAGCAAAAACATTTGATGTGCTGATGTTGCAGGAAGTAATAGAGTTAGGACATCGTACCACCGGATGGTCTGTGGACTACTCAAATAATGGTAAGAAATGGATTGCAATTCCGGAAGCATCCGGAAAACAATCGATTGGTTATAAATGGCTTGTTAAGTTCAAACCGGTCACAGCTTCGCAGGTGCGGTTGAGAATTACTGAAGGGCGCGCTTGTGCCGCTATTCATACCTTCGGGATTTATAAGCAACAGATGTAATCTGCCATTTGATGAAATATTTTGAAGAACTGTCTAATTATCTTAAATTCAGTACATTATTAAACTTCAAATATAAATTCCATGGTAGAAACTGAAGTAAAATCCAACACAAGGTCCAGGAACTGGCATGCCAAATCGGTTGGCAAATTAACAGGACCTCCTTACACCATCACAGTTATCGGAGAAGTAGGAAGTGGGACCGCTGCTCCTGCATTAAAAAAGAATGAACGTAAAGCAGATAAGAAGCCCGGCGTTTTGTATCTCACCTGCGTGAGTGGAACAACAAGTGATCAGTATGCAAAGGTGTTATATACAGAGGTAATATCCTCACATGAAGAGTTCAACAAAGTTCATATTGACGATGTTAACGGACACATTACAGAATTTAACGTTACCCTCATTCATAGCTGATGCAGTTGCACGATATTTATACAAAAGGTGTTCGGAAATCGGACACCTTTTGCTTTTTATCATCATGGAAAGTTCATCTTATTAAATAAAGTTTAACTTACGCATTCTTGTGATGCGCCGGAACCCGTGTTTAGCCAACGTTAACTTATATTACTGTGGATCGCAATGATCTTTACGCTCAATTCAGGCAGTTATCCCTGGAATTCTATACTCCTCCTTGTAAATATGCCTTTACTTCTATCTGTATCCCTCAACAGCTATTTAAATACAGCTGGTACCTGACCTATAGTATCAGTGTTAAAAAATGTTTTACTAACTGATAGGAGTTTTTCAGCATTTACCGTCTTATTATGAAACAATACAAAACATACAATTTAACCATGAAAAAAATACTGATTACATTAGTGACATGCACATGTATATATAGCTGTAGTAAAAATGATGACAGTATTACTGATTCCAATAAAAATGCATATAAAGCGGGCAATGTTGTCACCGCAGGAGAACCTGTCATGTATACCAACAATGGTGTAACCATTCATGATCAGGCAATCATAAAGGATTATGTAACGCGCAGAGGATTCCTGTCAGATTATGTATTTAATAAGCCAACAGCAGATGCCAGTATGTTTACCGCCTATACACTGGATTTCCCGGATACCAGGAATGTATTGATAGGAAATACTAAAGCAGAAATCGTTGATAAAACTGATACGCTGATGCTGATCGCAGCATTGGACGGCGCTGTTACTCCGGCAGGAGAAAAATCATGGAGTGATTCTTTAATGGATATGGTAAATAAGAATGGTCCACTGGCAGAATGTCCTTCTTATTATACCCATCCATGTTCATATAGGAAAAAATATCCCCTGCTGATCGTTGATGGTAGTTATTACATTCCTTATGTAGTAGCCACTATTTCAACAAATGTCATGATCCCTACCCAGTTTGGTGTACCAATGGACTATACTGTTTTTACACATAAAAAAGGAGAAACAATGATTTTTAATAAAAGTATGGTATCTAAGTTAGGAAGAACGCTTCCATATATCAGTAATAATCTGACTTATCTTCTTCAAAGCAATGATACGCTGGTTGTACAAACGCTGCGCCAGCAGATGGTAAAACAATAATATTAGCCTTCCTAAATAGAAGCGCACAATGGATATAAGAAACCCCGCTCTGGCAGAGCGGGGTTTTCTATAATTTAATGTTTGTTTCCTGTTCCATCTGTAGGATATGCACCTAAATCTTTATTAGGCCCGTTTCCTGCAGTAATGGTAGAAGATATTCCGGCCCAGGTGGTAACACCTTTACCAATAGCCGCAGAACCTGGTTGCAGGTGAAAATCATTTGCATTCGCTGCTCCGTTGGCTACTAAAAATGCACCATTGAAAGTAGTGAACATAGGATTAGCAGTAGCTACACTTGAGGAGATGATATCCGAAGCCTGCGGTTTACCCGCTGCCCCTGAAGGATAAAATCCGGCTCTTACATCCACCACTATTGCCGGCCCGGCAGGAGTGGCCGTTAACGGTGTATTATCAGTATATGTATCAGCACTTGCATAGAACAGGTTGTTACCATAAATAGTATGTGCAACATCCGCATCCGTAAATATTTCAAGGCCATGATAACAGTTTACAATGATATTGTTATAAACATGAGCGATAGCACTAACGCCTACAGAAACACCTCTGCCAGGTTCAGCAGCCCCTCTTCTCCATCCGCAGGATACAGTCGTATTATTATAAACGTCTACGGTCGTCTGTGCAGTAGTTACAACACTTGAGGTTTCCAGCTTAATGCCAGTACCAGCCTGACTGTATATTACGTTATAAGCAACGATACCGGTAGCGCCGGTTTTTAAATTGATCGCCTCTCCATCTGTACTACCACCGGATTGAATTGTATTTCTGAGAATGGTTACCTGTGCTCCGCCAAATAAACCTAATCCATCATCCTGTCCGTTAGCGATCCAGCTGTCTTCCACATCCACTTTGATGGGTTTGCTTACCACTAATGTTCTTCTGGAACCGCCTTTATTATCTGCACCACCGGTATTAAAGATTTTAGTCCATTTGATAGTAACTGCCTGAGCGCTGTCGCAGGCAAAACCACCCCATGTTCCAGGTGTACGTGTGTAAGAGTCAAACGTAACCGGGTTTTTCTCTGTTCCCAATGATTGAAAAACCCCTTGAATTTTAAACTGAGCATTGTTCTTTACAACAATATTAGCGCCTTCCTGGGCAAGCAGCGTATCACCTGCTTTTACATACACATCATTGTTCATGGTGTATGTCTTTCCACTTAATAAGGTACCCTTTACAAATCCTCCTATAGTATCGGTACTGATAGGATTGGAGGGTGGAATTACCGGCGTTGCAACAGTTGTAGTGTCATTTTTTGAGCAGGACGCAAGGCCGGCTACCAGTAAAATTAAAGCAAAAGTTTTCATTGTTTTCATGTTGGTAAATTTTATTTAAAGAGGTTTTTTTAGTTTAGTACTTATAACGTATACCCATCAGATAAGAAGCCTTTGTAACATTATTGCCATTCCTGAAATTGTAAAGTATGACGGTCGTATTTGTATTTAGAAGGTTATTAAGTTTGGTAAACAGCACAAAGTGTTTATTAAGCGCTATATCGCCGGATACTGCCAGAAACGACATTGATTGCTGGATATAGTTATCTCCGTTATCAGGATAAATCCCCGTTAATGTTTTTCCCAGGAATTGATAAGCTATCTGACCATTTATACCCGATTTCTTATTCCTGTATAATAAAGACAGATTAAGATCATGTACGGAAGCGCCTGTTAACATCCTGTGTTCATATACTCTGGCCGCAGGATTATTCCTGTCTATTTTTAATGAATTAACATCAGAATAATTATATGCGTAATTACCACTCACACCAAAGCTGCCGATAAATTTCATGAAGGTTAATTCAACTCCTGCAACTTTTGCATTGTCTGAATTTATTGGTTGCAGGTAGGTATTAGGACCACTATTACCTGCTATAGAATACTCGATAGGATTTGTAAGGTCTTTATAATAGGCACCAACAAAAAGTTGCTCATCTTCTTCAGGGAAAAACTCATACCTCACATCGTAGTTATTGGCAGTAGTATGTTTAATTTGAGGGTTACCCTTGTAGGCTATTCCACCGGTGCTTGGTGGCGATACAGGCGCCAGATCATAAAATGCAGGCCGGGCAATGGATGCATAATAAGAGAACCGCAGATTAGTTCTGTCATTCAACAGGTATTTTACCTGCAAGCTGGGTAGCAGGTCTGTATACGACTTGGTTACGTTGGATGGATTAGTGGGATCAGTCCTGATATAAACAACCTGCGAGGTGTTTTCTGATCTGATACCTCCAACAAAAATTATCTTCGGCAGTATTATCTTAAACTGCCCGAAATAAGCATCTATGTTTTCAGTTATGTTATAATTATTCAGGTTAAAAGTCCCGGCGCCATAAGGATTGTAAACATTCCACTGAGCAGCATAAATATTGGTAAAGACAGGCTTACCGCCATTAGATGTAGGTACAGGACGTAACGTATAATCATCTTCATAATTAAACCTCGTTTTATGCCTGTATAAACCTCCTCCTTTCACTTCCAGTAATAGCTTACGAAATGTGGTATTATACGTTAAACTACCATTGCCGCTATAATCTTTATCCTGGTTATATTGCCATAAACGATCTATCGTATCAAAGTAGTCAGGAGTAGTAGTGAATGTTTTGGCAGAAGCATCATACGAGGTTAGGTTATTCGTATTGATCTGTGCCTGATCAGGATTCTTTCTTGTAGCATCGGAGAAGACGCCGGTCCAGTCGAGGAGAAAATGTGTAGAGATGATATGTGTACCGGAAAGTTTTACCGTCTCTATAGTCTGATTCGTAGTGGTAGACCGTGAAGCGGTATTTACAGGGCCGGTACCTGGTATGGTCCTGCCGCCATTACCGCCGGTAAGCGCTGTATCTGTACTGATAGCGCTTTCTTCCAGGTGTGAATAAAGCAAAACATTATCCAGCGTAATCTTGTTTTTGTCATTGATTTTATAATCCAGGTGGGTGATCAGGTTATTTAATAACTGCCGGGTAGAGAATGATTTGTTTATTATATCATTGATACGAGGGCGGTGATCAGGATCATTGGGATCTGCATTTCCGCTATTCACTTCGGCGTTCGCACCAAAATACAGATTCTGAAAACTATCACCTATTACGAATCCTAATTTATTTTTTAAAAACCGTTCTCCATAAGAAGCACTTAATGTACCGGTAGGAGGAGGGGTAACATTCCTGAAATCAAGATTGGAGCGTGAGAAATCATTTGGCTGAGCTACATAATCGGGTCCGTTGGTTTGTGACGGACTACGTTCCTTCACATCAGTCTGCGAAAATTTAAGGAATTTCCTGTCGATAAAGATCTGGTTGTAACCTAACGCCCCTGTAGCGGAAATCTCTTTTTTATCGGGAGCGTCTTTAAAAACCATATTTACAGTACCGCCTATTGCATCGCCTTCCATCTCTGGCAGTAAGGATTTGCTCACCTCAATCCTCGATAGCAGTTCAGCAGGCACAACACTTAAAGATACAAGTCTTGATTTGCTATCCGGACTGGCAACCTTGACACCATTAATAAGTGTATTATTATATTTCGGTTCAAGTCCTCTGATAATAGCATAAGAATCATCGCCTCCCGCATTGCGTTGTATGGTTACACCGGAAAGCCTTTGTAATACGTTTGCAGCGTTTATGTCCGGAGATTTGGCAATCGCCTGGGCACTTACAACATTCTTTATATTGTCTGAGTTCCTTTCATTGGATCTTGAAGCAGCGTCCGTTTCCAGATCCAGCTTTCCTGTAATACTGACAGCCTTGAGCTTTTTAGCATTGGTTTCAAGTGAAATGTCCAGCGTAAGTGTCTGGTTACTACTAACAGTTATCTCTTTCTTACATTCCTCGTAGCCAATATATTCAATTTCTATTTTGTAATGTCCGGGTGTAACATTCACTAATGTATAAAACCCTTCAGCATCAGCTGCAACACCTGTTGACGTATGTTCTAAATGAATATACGCACCTGCTAACGGCCCTTTTGTTTTTGAATCTGATATTTTACCTTTTATGGTGCCAGTCTGAGCAAATAAAAAAGCCGGAAACAGTATTACTATTGATGAACAGAAAAGTTTGCCTGACATAAGTGATTACAATTTTATGTAAACCATCTTCCAGATTCTGTAGACAAACTGAATTTTTGCCCCTTTGACAGATATCATAATGTTATCATAATATTTGTCCTCACTTTTTAATTTCTTTTTAAGTAAATGATAATGGTAACTTAAAGAAGGGCCTGTTAATATTTAAATTTCGAGAACTTTCATAAAAGTGCTGCTATCAATGAAATTGTATGAGAGGTAAGACGATTACAATCGATAAAATCTCTATTAATTAAACCATTTAGCATTTTTTGTTAACTAAACCGCTGCAGGAGTAATTTAATTTATGAACACTATATTTGGTTCACTAACACATTCATAAACAATGCGTCCTGACTATGCTTCCAAGAGGTTCCATGATGAGCGTACAGCCTACGTACTGCTCATATTTGCATTAGCAGAAAGCGCCTGATATTTCCCCGTCATTCTTTTTTTATAACCACCATTATTAATACTTATTATTTTATTTATGCACCAAACAATCATCGGCTTGTCTGCCGTGGGTATCCACGATATTGACAAGGTGGGTGGCAAAAATGCTTCCCTTGGAGAAATGATCAGCAACCTTTCCGGATTAGGTATAAAGATCCCCGAAGGGTTTGTTATTACAGTAGACGGTTACCGCACATTCTGCCGGTTTAACCAGCTTGAAAAACAGATAGAAGAGCTGATCAATAAAATTGATCACAACAGCGTGGAATCCTTGCGCAGAGGAGGATTGCAGGTGCGGCAACTGATCCGGAACAGTAAGTTTCCACCCGAATTGTCCCAGCTCATCATTGAGGCCTATCACCAGCTATCTTCCAATTACGACCAGGACGCTACAGATGTGGCAGTACGGTCTTCCGCCACTGCAGAAGACCTGCCGGATGCTTCTTTTGCCGGCCAGCAGGAAACCTATCTGAACGTACGCGGGGCTGCAGCACTGATGGACTCCGTTCGTAATTGTTTTGCCTCTCTTTTTACAGACAGGGCCATCAGTTACCGTCAGCGTTTTCATTACAATCATTTTGAAGTAGCGTTATCCATCTGTGTACAAAAAATGGTGCGTTCTGATCTCGGTTCGTCCGGGGTAGCTTTTTCTCTCGATACGGAAAGCGGTTTCAAAGACGCTGTGGTGATCAATGGAGCCTATGGATTGGGAGAACTGGTTGTACAGGGCGCCATACTGCCGGATGAATTTATCCTCTTTAAACCAGCCTTAAAAGATGGTTTTCCTGCTATCATAGAAAAGAAGCTGGGCCGTAAGGACCAGAAAATGGTATATGGAGATGACCCGGACGAAAGAGTAAAAGTCATCTCTACCGAAAAATCGGCCAGGGAAAGGTTCTGCCTGGATGATAAAATGATCCTCCGTCTGGCTTCCTGGGTATGTACCATTGAAGATTACTATAGCAAGCTGAAGGGACATTGGTGTCCTATGGATATAGAATGGGCATTGGACGGTATTTCCGGGGAACTGTATATCGTGCAGGCACGTCCGGAGACTGTCCATTCGAACAGGGACCAGCAGACACTCGTAGAATACGTCATTGATAAAAATAAGGATACAGGGGCTCCCATTCTTACAGGTATTGCTGTAGGCGATAAAATAGGCACCGGAAAGGTCAATATCTTTTACTCCATGGATAAACGTATTGAAGGACACGATTTCAATGAAGGTGATGTACTGGTAACTGATATGACAGACCCCGACTGGGAGCCTATCATGAAGAAAGCCTCTGCCATTATTACCAACAAAGGAGGACGTACCTGTCATGCCGCTATCGTAGCCCGTGAAATGGGCGTACCTGCCATTGTTGGCTGTGGTAATGCCACAGAAGTGCTCTCCACAGGACAATTGATCACTGCTTCCTGTGCAGAAGGGGATGAGGGACTTGTATACAATGGTATAATCAGTTACCATATGCAGGAAACGAACCTCAGCAGCCTGCCTGCTATCCGTACTTCACTGATGCTGAACGTAGCCTCTCCTTCACTGGCATTTCAGTTCTCCAACCTGCCGCATAAAGGAGTGGGGCTCGCCAGGGAAGAGTTTATCATCAACAACTATATTAAAGTACATCCGCTTGCCCTGCTGCATCATACCCGTCTGAACGATGCTGCATTGTCTGCCAGTATAAAGGAGCTTACACGGGGATATGATAATGGCGCCGATTACTTTATTGAAAAGTTATCTTTCGGTATTGCCCGTATTGCAGCTGCATTCCATCCCTATAAGGTGATTGTCCGTTTCTCTGATTTTAAGAGTAACGAATATGCCAATCTGCTGGGTGGTAAACACTTTGAACCACAGGAAGAAAATCCCATGATAGGATGGAGGGGCGCTTCCCGTTATTACGATCCCGTTTACCAGGAGGCATTTAAACTGGAATGCGAAGCGATCCGCCGTGTCCGTAACCAGATAGGGCTAACCAATGTATCCATTATGATCCCTTTTTGCCGTACAGTAGAAGAGCTGTTAAAAGTAAAAGCGATCATGAAGGAGTATGGCCTGGAACAGGGGAAAGATGGCCTGGAATTGTACCTGATGGCGGAAATACCATCCAACATTATGATGGCTGCGGAATTCGCCTGCGAAATTGATGGATTTTCCATCGGCTCCAATGACCTCACACAGCTAACCCTGGGATTAGATCGTGACTCTGCACTGGTAGCCGGGTTATACGATGAAAGAAATCCTGCGGTAAAACGGATGATAAGCATGCTGATAAAAGAGGCAAAAAAAGCTGGTGTAAAAGTTGGTATCTGCGGCCAGGGACCTTCCGATCATCCCGACTTTGCCCGTTTCCTCGTTGAAGAAGGGATCGATTCAATATCCGTTACACCTGATTCAATCATTAAAACCATTCGTGCTATTCACACTGCAGAACAGGTAACGGCTGCTTTATCAGAATATTAATAAGGTGCTGTATGATGAGAAAATTAATGACACTGGAAGAGTTTACCATTCAGGAACTCCGGACATTCCCTCAAGCAACGGGACAACTATCCGGATTACTAAGAGACATAGGTTTGGCCGCCAAACGTATTAATGTGGAAGTGAACAAAGCCGGATTGATGGATGCTATACTTGGGGCTACAGGCTATATTAATGTTCAGGGAGAAGAAGTACAGAAATTAGACGTATTTGCAGATAATCAACTGGTGAGCGTGTTGCGTAATGGTCTCTTTTGTGCTGGCATTACCAGTGAAGAAAATGATGATATCCTTGTATTTGATGATGAGGTCAGCAACAAAGCTAAATACGTTGTGCTGATGGACCCGCTGGATGGTAGCAGCAATATTGATGTGAATATGCCGGTAGGGACTATCTTCTCTGTTTACCGCAGGGTTACGCCATTAGGCACGCCCTGCACAAAAGAGGATTTTTTACAACCAGGCACCTGTATCGTTGCTGCCGGCTATATTATTTATGGCCCCAGTACCATTATGGTATATGCTACCCGGCGTGGTGTGAACGCTTTCACATTAGATCCTGCTATCGGGGAATTCTGCTTATGTTACAGCAATATGAAATGCCCTGAGAAAGGGGATATCTATTCACTGAATTATGGCAACTACAGTGGTTACAATGATCAGCTAAAAAAGTATATCGACTTTTGTGAACGCAAAAAGCAGAATGGGAAGTGTTACACACAGCGTTATGTTGGGAGCCTGGTGGCAGACATTCACAGGAACCTGATCAAAGGGGGGATATTCCTTTATCCGGGTACTGCAGAAAAACCAAATGGCAAACTACGCCTGTTGTACGAATGCAATCCAATGGCCTTTATTATGGAAATAGCCGGTGGCCACGCCTCCAATGGAAAACAATCCATCCTTAGCATTATTCCCGGTACACTGCATGAGAGGTCTCCGTTATTTATCGGAAGTTCCGGTATGATGCAGGAACTGCATCACTACATCAAAGGAACAGCTAATCTCTATAACATGAGCAATGCATATAAATAAGGAACACCCCGCTGTTATGGCGGGGTGTTCCTTTATCTTCCTGCTAATTCATTTATCAGGTTTCCCAGATTATCATAATCAGGATTCTCTTTCCAATGCCCCTTCTCCTTGAAAATCCTCAGCTCTCTCACTACTTCCTCTCTATCCGGCCAGTTAGCTAAATTCCTTTTATCAATACAGGTAAAGTTCCATTTGTGTAAGTATTCATTTTCATCTGAAGTTATATAGGGGATAAAAAGATAATGTTCAGGTTTATCAATTAGATTATTTCCTATTATGCAGATCCTCTTATTAGATGCTACATACAAGTCTGCATATTTCATGGCAAGTGCACCCCATTCAACATTATGCAGGCATCGCTCATGAAAAGAGCTATCACTGCATAGATAAAGGGGATCATTGATATTAGCCACAAAATGAGGGAATGAATAAGCATCGCTTGCATTTTCTATTACTTCATCGCAGACAGGACATTTGGATAATCCTAAAAATAATAAGGCCATCCTTAAAAGTATATAAAATACATCATTGTAACATGTTTTTACTAAATTACTATTCTCAATGATTTACTATGGATAAGACTGCTTTACAACAAACACAATGGCCCGTACTGGATTATAACAGCTGGAAAGATACACTGGCCACTGTGCACTTATGGACGCAGATTATAGGGAAAATACGCCTTAGAAAGATGCCCTGGTTAAATCATTCCTGGCATGTTACGTTATATGTGAACCCTTATGGATTAGGTACTGGAAGCATACCATATGAGCATGGCATTTTTCAGATAGACTTCGACTTTATACATCATGAGCTGGTAATTGTTACCAGTAATGGTAAAAGAGAAACAGTAACCTTAAAACCCCGGACTGTTGCCAGCTTCTATAACGAAGTATTTGAAAAATTGAAGATATTGGATATTGATGTAACCATTTACACAGTTCCCTGTGAGTTAGCAGAAGTCATTCCTTTTGAGAAAGATGAAATCCATCAATCCTATGATCCGAAAAGGATGGAAGACTACTGGCTGGCGCTTGTAAAGATCAACAACATCTTTACCCGCTTCAGAGCCCGCTTTACCGGCAAATGTAGCCCTGTACATTTCTTCTGGGGCGCTTTCGACCTTGCTGTTACACGTTTTTCAGGAAGAGATGCACCGCCGCACCAGGGAGAAGCGCCTAATATGCCAGCGGATGTAATGAAGGAAGCCTATTCTAAAGAAGTAAGTTCCTGCGGATTCTGGCCCGGTAATGACCAATACCCGCATGCTGCTTTTTATGCTTACTGTTATCCTGCTACGCCTGCTTTCGGAGAACAACCTGTTAAACCTGCCGGCGCTTTTTATAGCAGGGAGATGGGGGAGTTCCTGATGCCATATGAGGTAGCCATACAGGCAGATGATCCCGAACAAGCAATACTGGCATTTCTGCAATCTACTTATGAAGCAGCAGCCATTACAGGTAGCTGGAACCGTAAGGAACTGGAATGTGATTTCACCCGGTTTGAAACAGCATATGGATGTTTCAGAGAGATAACGAATTGAAAAATGATAGGATATTAAATTTATTGTTGCAATTTTACGGCGCAAAATCCGTAATAACATGTTACCCGCCGACATATTTAAAGAGGTTATACAAAATCTTCCAGACCAGACTACCATTGCAATAGCTATCCTGAAAAACGATCACATTTCTTTTGATGGACTGATAAAAACAGCGGGAGTAGTGCTGCCATCAAAAAATGAACGTGCCATCTTTGAAATAGGTTCTGTGACCAAAGTATTCGCCGGGTACATACTGGCGCAGTGGGTGCTGGAAGGTAAAGTGAAGCTACATGAGCCTATTAGTCAGTATCTGCCTTTTAATCTACACGGTAATCCACCTATCACTTGGGCACAGCTGGCATTGCATACAGCTGGTTTGCCCAAAATGCCACACGACATTGAACAATACCCTGATTATAATCCTGCTAACCCACTTTTGGAGTATGATAGCCGCCGGCTGGAACATTATTTAACTAACCTGTTGCAATTAGATAGTCGGCCCGGTGAGGTATATCAGTACTCAAATCTTGGCTTTGGAATACTAAGCTACATGACCACTTACATAGAAAAAAAGTCATTTGCCGATTTGGTAGAGGAACACATTTTTAAGCCATTAGGGATGGTCAATTCGTCTTTTGATGCAAAGACCACTTCTGCCATAAAAGGCATTGATGCAGCCGGTAATACCTGTCCACATTGGGATGGTGGTATCATGAATGGCTGCCTGGGCATTCTCTCTTCTGCGGAAGACCTGATCCGGTTCGGTGCTATCTATCTTGATCCCACCAACGATATTGTCAATTTCCAATTGGAAAATACTTTTGACGTACCACCTGGTGGCTTCCATAGCAACCTGGGATGGGGCCAGCGGATTTTACCCAATGGCATTCCTATGCTGGGCATCAATGGAGGTACAGCGGGTACAGGCGCTTCCCTGCTTGTAAACCGTCGTGACCATTCCGCTATTGCAGTGTTGACGAATATTGTTCCTGAATACTATATGGAACACATTTATCCTTTGAATAAACAATTACTTGTATCACTGGCACTGTGATGATCGTTGTTTTATTCAGATCACTAAAGAAATAATGTGCGGAATGCATTTTTTTAGCATCTATCCAGTGATTCGTTTTTAATTCATTGAAAAGCCGGTAGACGAGGCGATACTGATATCAGATCTTCTGGCAAAACGTTCCGGATATACGGGCTATTTATCCAGCAGAAAGTATGTTTAAAAATTCACTTATATTCATAGCAAAATACAGGTAATTAATGATGCATTATACGATGGAGAAAACCATGAGATGGTTTGGCCCAAATGATCCGGTCAGCTTATCTGATATCAGGCAATCGGGATGTACAGGGGTCGTTACGGCATTACATCATATACCTGTTGGTGAAATATGGACAACTACAGAGATCAATAAAAGAAAGGATCTGATAATGGCAGCTGGCATGAGCTGGACTGTCATCGAAAGCCTGCCTGTTAGCGAAGATATTAAAAAACATTCCGGCGATTATCTGAGGCATATAGAGAATTACAAGCAAAGCCTGCGTAATGTAGCGTTATGCGGACTGAAAGTAGTTACCTATAACTTTATGCCGGTACTTGATTGGGTACGCACGGATATCGCGTATACCTTACCGGATGGTTCCAGGGCTTTGCGTTTTGAAAGGGCCGCCTTTATTGCCTTCGACCTGTTTTTATTAAGAAGACCAGGCGCTGAAAATGATTATACAACAACGGAAATCAATCAAGCATCCCGCTTATTGCAGTCAATGAGTAAAGAGGCACAGGCCACGTTGTATAAAAATGTGTTATTAGGATTACCGGGAAGTGATGTGCCATTCACCGCGGAACAGGTGCTGCAGGCACTGGATACTTACAAAGGAATAGATGAAGATCAGCTTCGGCAGCACTTATATTATTTCTTACGCGAGATATTACCTGTTGCAGAAGAAACAGGATTAAAACTGGCGATCCATCCTGATGATCCTCCTTTCCCCGTACTGGGACTTCCCCGCATTTTAAGTACTGAAGAAGACGTTAATAAGCTACTACTGGAAGTGCCATCAGCCGCAAATGGATTATGCTTCTGTACAGGCTCTTTTGGCGTAAGGGCGGACAATGATCTGCCGGGCATGGTGCAACGTTTGGGAGATCATATCCATTTTATTCATTTACGCAATACCCAAAAGGATAAAGACAATAACTTCTTTGAATCAAATCATCTTGAAGGGAGCGTAAACATGTTTGCAGTGGTAAAAGAATTGGTATTGTTAATGCAAAGGAAAAACATTTCTATACCTATGAGACCGGACCACGGACATCAGATGCTGGACGACCTGAAGAAAACCACTTATCCGGGTTATTCAGGTATCGGCAGATTAAAGGGACTGGCCGCATTAACAGGACTGGAAATGGGTATTGTCCTTAGTTCAAAAACAAACTAAAGAGATGATTGCAGTTCCAGTTCCAGCTTTTCTTCCGTAGCGATGGATATTTCTTCTGCAGGTACGGATTTCGAACGGATACTGATAAGCATAAAATAAGAGAGGCTGATAACGACTGATAATACTACACTGCTTAAGATAGCGACTTTGGAAATATCCTGATAAGCGGCTGATTTAAAAGCCAGCATGGTAGTGAATATAGACATGGTAAAACCAATCCCCGCCAGTGTTCCCATTCCTAAAAACTGTTTCCATGCTACATGCCGGGGTAAACTGGCCAGTTTACATGCTACCAGTATGCGGCTGAAAAGGAAGATACCAATAGGTTTGCCTATCACTAATCCGAAAATGATTCCCAGTCCGATAGTTGTACCTAATGAACTGATGATATTATCAGGCAGCAGAATGGCGGTATTCGCTAATGCAAATAATGGGATGATCAGAAAATTAACATATCCATGAATAGCTTTTTCTATTTTGGGTAGCATGTTAACAGGCGTAGCGAAGGCTACCAATACACCGGTGATACTCGCTTCGACCCCGGAGTTAAAAATGGCATACCACAAACTCAATGAGAGTAATATCTGCAAAGGTCCGGCCTTTACTTTAAAATAATTACAGGCAAATAAGGAGATATACAGCAACGCTGCTATACCCAGGAATATAAAATTGATATGTCCTCCATAGAATAGTGCGATCACAATAATAGCCCCCAGGTCATCAATAATCGCTAGTGCCATCAATAAGATCTTCAACCCTACAGGGATACGTTTACCCAGGAGGGACGCAATTCCAATTGAAAATGCGATATCCGTAGCTGTAGGTATACCCCATCCATGAAGATGACCGGTATTCAGGTTAAAAGCAATAAATATTAAAGCGGGAATCGTCATGCCACCCAATGCAGCACCAAATGGTAAAACCGCTTTTTTGAATGAAGAGAGTTCCCCGTTCACTAATTCACGTTTGATCTCCATGCCGGCTACAAGGAAAAAGAAAGCCATCAGGAAATTATTGATCCAGCTTAGAAAACTGGAAGGCAGGGGGAATGAAGAGGTATGTAAAAAGGTATAATTCCAGAGCTGTTTATACGGATGCGCCCATGAATCTGAATTAGCCAGACTCATTGAAATGGCTGTACAGGCAATCAGCATCATACCGGTAAAGCGACTGTCATTCATTAAGATCCTTACAGGATTAATCACTTTTGTCAGTACCTTTTTCATTTCACTTACCTTTTTCTGTTTGTAAATAAGAATTTACCTGCTGCCCCTTCAGCAGGTAAATTCAGTAATATAATTAATCGACATAGCCATGAACACCCATCTCTGGTATGTCAAGACCTGCAATTTCATCTGCTTCTTTTACTCTTATCGGGGTTATCTTATCTGATATTTTAAAGAAAACATACATCACGGTAAATACGAATACTGCGCAGGTAAGCGTGCCTATACATTGTGCACCGAACTGACTGGCATCTCCATAAAACAAACCTTTTACCGTGCCGGGAACACCGTTCCAGCCATCGCCATAGGAGCCATCTGCAAACAGCCCGAGGGATAGTACTCCCCATGCGCCATTGGCCCCATGTACAGCAACAGCACCAACGGGATCATCTATCTTTAATTTTACATCTAACAGGTATATCACAAAGACTACGATCACTCCTGCAATAGCGCCGATAATTACCGATGAGAGGGAATTTACGAACGCACAGGGCGCAGTAATAGCTACCAGTCCTGCCAGCAGGCCATTGGCCATCATTCCCGGGTCTGGTTTTTTACCCTGCATATATAAAATGACGAGTACCGCTAAACAGCCTGCAGTTCCTGCCATCATGGTGTTTACGGCTACGATGCTTATGCGGTAATCGCCGCCTGCTAACGTTGAACCAGGATTAAAACCAAACCAGCCGAAAGCTAAAATGAGCGTACCTAATAAGGCCATAGGGATGTTATGACCAGGGATGGTATTCACACTACCATCCTTACCGTATTTTCCAATACGCGGCCCTATGACGATGGCACCTGCTAATGCAGCCATACCACCTACCATATGTACAACTGAAGAACCGGCAAAATCTACGTGACCATGCCCTAAACCAAAATTGACACCTAACTGCGACAGCCATCCGCCGCCCCAAACCCAGTTACCGAATAAGGGATAAACAAACATTGAAATGAACAGACCGAAAATCAGGAATGATTTGAATGACCACCTTTCCGCCATTGAACCAGTGGGAATGGTAGCCGTAGTATCCATAAATACCATCTGGAATAAAAACAACGCAAATACGCCGACATCATATACCTTACTATTCAGGAAGAAACCAACATTGCCCGCAATACCAAAATCATGGCCGAACAAATGTACTATCACCTCATGGCTCACTACCCCGGGAGCACCGCCCAGCGTAGCTGTATTTAAAGCGCCGCCAAACATAAAGGCAAACCCGCAAATCCAGAAGCCGAACATTCCCAGTGCATATACCAGGAAGTTCATCCCCATTGTATGTGCCACGTTCTTCTTCTGGGTAAAGCCCGTTTCTACTAATGCAAAACCTGCCTGCATAAACATTACCAGGAAACCGGCAATCAGCGTCCACATAATATTGATGGCAATTTTGTTATGCCCTACGGCATCCGCTAATTCAGCAGCCGTAGGTGAGCCAGCCTTAGCGGCAGTTACGTCAGTAACAGTGCCTGTTTTAGAACCTGTGGGATCCTGTGCATAAGAGCGGACCGGTTCAAAAAAACAACAAAACATCAAAAAACAGATACCTAACAGTAAGCTAGAAGAAATCGTTCGGGGAATTTGGTTGACTGTCATAAATTGTAATTGGTTGACACTGTGAAAAATATAGGGGAGTAAGTAATGCTCAGGCTAACATATTATAATATCGGAAATACTGCGGAATCCATCCCTTGTATCAGTAAATTAAGTCTTATTTTCTGTTTTCTATAGTAATTTCGATTTATTTTTTATAATAATCTGCATTTCTGAAACTGTACCTAAGGAAAAACGCATTATAAATGCCTGGATGTCTTAAATGATTAATTTATCTATATAATAATAAAGGTTGCAACATGCATTACTATATGTTGCAACCTTTATTGTCAGTGATTTTAATTAAAAAAGATGTTCAAAGCTTCCTGCCGCCACAATCTCTTCAGCCAGATCGTTCATTTTCTGATAAATGTTTTTATGTAAGAATGGTCCCATACTTATTCTTTTAACACCTGCTTTCTGTAAATGCTTAAAATCAGGTAAGCCAGGGATACACATGACATTCACAGGAAGGAGTGAATGGGCCGCTACTTTTTCTATATCTGCCACCTTTGTAATGCACGGTAAAAATAATCCATGTACTCCTGTATGCTGATAGAGATCAATCCTTGAAATGGCATCGTCCAGCGCATTGGGTACCCCGAGCAGAAAACTGTCTGTACGTACATTAATAAACAGCTCAACATCCAGCAAACTGATAATACGTTCCAGTTTTTCCGCAAAAGCTTTCGCATCCACGATACTTCTTTTACCATTGACTACCATTGAATCTTCTATATTAATACCTGAAACACCGATTTCGTGTAATTTTCTTATAACACTAACAATCTGTTCCGGAGTATTGCCATAACCAGATTCCAGATCCACAGAAAAAGGAATAGAGACTGCCGCTGCAATATTTTTAATGATGAATAAATACTCTTCTATACTCATTTCCTCTCCATCCGTATATCCTAATGTCTCTGCTACAGCAGCGCTGGATGTGCCTACCGCTTTAAAGTTTTGTTGTTCAAATATTTTAGCGCTCTGTGCATTCCATACATTGCCTATAAGTAATGGTGCGGGTTGATGATGTAATGCTAAAAATTCTTCAAATCTGTTTTTCATGTCTGCTATTATTTAGTTTTTAGTTATACAAAACTAAACCGCATGGATCTACTGAAATTGTACAAATCGGAAATATCAGTTAGCCGCTAATATTTGATTGATGGGTAATGTTTGTGTAGTGAATGAAGTGGGGGTAATGCCTGTAAACAGTTTAAATTCTCTGATGAAGTGCGACTGATCAAAATAACCGGCATCATAGGCTACACCAGTCAATTTTTGGGTATTGGCATTCAGCAGATTCAGACTGTACTGAAAACGGTTGATCTTACAAAATAGTTTGGGGGCCAGCCCTGTATATTGAGAAAAGAGTTGATTTAGATAACGGGTAGAGATATTATTCCGGAGAGATATAGAAATTATTTTTTCATTGGTGCAATCATTTTTCAAACTATCTGCGATCTCTCCGATAAGTTTAATCTTATTATGTTTCTTATCGGTAATACGGAGTCTTTTTAACAGGTATTCTTCCACTAATATAATCCTGCTATGCAGGTCTGTGGTTTCTAATAACCTTATGTGCAGGGTTTGAATAGATGGACCAAATAAATCGGCTGCATCACTGATGTCATTATTAAATTCAGCTACATTTTCTTTGAAGAAATAAGCCGCAGAATAAGGATAAAAACGTATTCCCAGCATAATATTCTTACCGCAGGATTTTATAGCCAATGGCTTTGTGATCTGTCCCCAGAGTTCTATAGGGGGTGTAGTATTATAAACACCTTCTTTCCCGGTTAACCAACTGCCTTCTCCCAGGTTAAAGATCACTTCCATATTCCCGCTTGGGAATACAATATCATCAAAGTCTACATCTGAATCGGATTCGTAGAAATAGAACCCCTTGATGTAAGATCTTAATTGCAGACAGGGAAGAATTTCTTTAAATGTCACAATTGTCTTTTTGCACGAAGTTATAGGGAATAAGATACTGAAAATTGTACAAATAGGAACAGTTTCCGGCGGGTAGATAAATTCCCATCCGGACATATCAGGTGTATACGAACAGTTAAATTATTTGTTCAATCCTTTACTTATCAGATAGGTGCCGGTTGAAATGCCCATCAGTGTATAAGAATTTGGATTGAAATCCGGATATTTTGACATGTCTGGTAAAAACATGGTTAGATACATTCCAATGTAAATAAAGATAAATATAAGTTGTTGAAGTCGGCCTATTGATAATTGACCGGTATCGTCTTTCAGGATATCTGACCAGAAACCTGTTGATTGAACAGTCAATGATTTCAGTAATGGATTAGAAGCAGGATTAGCTTTTTGACTGGTGGTGATTATTTGGGCCGCAGCAGTCGTTCCTCCTGATATTCCCAGTAGTACCAAGCCAGTTAAATTGATGTCCGGATGATGGTCTGCTATGCTGCCCCAGTGAAGTACAAACGCAGGGCAGATGATAGCTGTCCACAACCATAACTGAACTTTGTTAAAGCTGTATGGCTTTCCTGCCATATTTCCTTCTTTTAGTAAATCGGTACGCCATCCCACAATTAAAGTGGCTAAGAATACAAGGATAGCTATGATGATCGAAACGATCGAATATAATTGTTCAGACATGTTAAATTATTTTATTGTAACAAATATAAGTATATCATCTGCTACGGTCAGAATTATGAGGTTACCTATTATTATAATATGAATGTAAGAGAATAAACCAGCTTAAAAAATACAAACTAGTTTGTATTTTTCGCGAAATCTTCTCTTAAGTTTACAGTGATTTAATATAAATGGTTACATCCCAAAGCTGCAGGGTTATAGGCGTATTCTACTTATGGGAATATGGCGCATATTCCTGTACTGTGCTGCTGAAATGGGCCATGAAGATATGGTGGTAGCAGAAGGACATACAGCACTTTCCCTGGCAGAAATGAGAGAGAATAAAAATATTATTCAACTGCTTCTAAATTAAAAGAGGCTGACTCGATTGCGGTTAAGTCAGCCTCTTGGTTAGTTTTTCAGGAGAACCTGTAACAACTGCTAAGGGTTTTCATAGGATAGGGACTGAGACAAGAACTACATAGGAATTGGAATAGTAATAAGGTTCATAGGATAGTAACAAGGTTCCATAGGATATGTGTTTATTATAAGATGTGTGTTTATTTAAGTTGGAACCCGGTTTTTTCGTAAAGCATATGGTTAAAATTGTGAACTGGTTTTCAATAAATGGTTATTATGGTTATATAAGTTTGAAAAAGTTTGTTCGTTTTTGTTAATGCAAAGTTGGGCAATATATTAGAACTATTAATAACGGTTTTCAGGTATTTATTTCAGGGAGTAGCACTTTTTTCGATCTTGATAAGCGGTACAGCAGCAAAAGCGATCAATAACATAAAAGTAGCTGTTATAACAAATAATCCCGGACCTACTATATGATAGAGGAATGCACCTGACACCAGTCCTATTATACTGGCAAGGCTCCCTGCACTTCCTGCAAAGCCCTGGATCATACCCTGCACATGCTCATCCCCGGTATTAGACAGTAAGGCTACAAAAGATGGCCACATGATACCATTTCCAATGGCAAAGAACAAGGCGCCTGTATAAATTAACAGGATGTTATTGAACTTCAGCAAGATGAAACAGATACAGAGAATAAGACTACCTGTAATGATCAGGGAGGCGCCTGAGAATTTCTTAGCAAGGAAAGTTAAGACAGGGCCTTCTACAAGTACCATCATCCCGCTTAAAAAAGCAAAGAAGATACCTAATTGTAATACGCTCCAGTGTAATTCACCGGCAGCATATACCGGGAACCCTACATAAAAGAAATTGAACCCTAAAAATATCAGGAAGTATAAAGTGAGAAAATAGGGGACGTTGGGTAATTTAAGTACAGTGGAGAGACGGTTTAATTCTACGGCTGGAATCACTTTTTTATCAGCCTGCTTAGGTACAGTGGGCAAATGGTCCAATTCCACTTTGTTTGTCTGTATGCTAAAGTAAATTACAAAAACGGCCACAAGAGAAGTGAGGGCAGTGGCAATAACAGGCAACGTGTTTCCCATGGGAGTTGCCCCTAATATACCTGCCAGCAATGGCCCGAAGATTACACCCAGGTTGGATGCTGCCGCCATTTTCCCGAAGTTCTTTTTGCGGTCTTCATGAGAAGAAATATCCGCTACATAGGCATTGGCCACGGAAACATTGCCACCGGTAAGTCCGTCCAGGGCTCTGCCTAAAAATATAAAGAAAAGGGGAATGCTGAAAAGAGATGTTTGCTGATTGGGTAATAATAAGCCGATAAGGAATATCACCCAGGCAATGAAAGTACCGCCTTCACTTATCAGCAGGATCCTTTTACGACCGAACTTATCAGACCATGCACCCAGAATAGGAGAGCCTATCAACTGGAAGAAAGAATAGGTAGCGCTTAGTAAGCCATACACAACTTCATGTCCGCCCAGTTTTAATACGATCACCACCATAAAAGGGATCACAATGCTGAATCCCAGGGCATCAATGAATGTGACCAGCAAAATGGGAAGGAGGGGAGTTTTCCGCATGACCTCAATTTAATGAATGTTGGGTAAAGTCGTCATACGACCGATGATTTATACATTAAAAAAGCTGTCTTTGCTGAGGCAGCTTTATCATTTCTTTTATTAATGTCTCCGCAATTCTGCCAGTTTCGCATTTAGTTTTTCTGCTGCGATCCGGGATTTATAAATTTCTCTACCTCTGAAACAGGGATATTAAACACTTTCGAAATAAATTTTGTATTACATCCCAGTTCTTTCAGCCTGATAGCTGTTTGCATTTTATTTTCCGCTTTACCTACCTCTCTTCCTTCTAGTCTTCCTTCTAGTCTTCCTTCTAGTCTTCCTTCTAGTCTTCCTTCTAGTCTTCCTTCTAGTCTTCCTTCTAGTCTTCCTACCTCTCTTCCCTCTTTTTTTCCTATCTTATAAAACACATCTTCTTTTACCTTGAAAAATGTTCTTGTAGATATCATATGTTCTAATTTAAGTTTAACATTGTCGGTACATAATTGCACTAAGACACGCAGCTGATTAATATGCTTCTCTTGTGTTAAATTCCCATCAGCAGTGTGGCATTAAAAACTTCTCTACTTCTGGAACAGGAATATTAAGCACTTTAGAAATAAATTCTGTATCACATCCCAGTTCTTTCAGCCTGATAGCTGTTTGCATTTTATTTTCCGCTTTACCTACCTCTCTTCCTTCTTCCCTTCCCTCTTCTCTTCCTACCTCTCTTCCTTCTTGTCTTCCTACCTCTCTTCCTTCTTCCCTTCCTTCTTCCCTTCCTTCTTCCCTTCCCTCTTCTCTTCCTACCTCTCTTCCCTCTTTTTTTCCTATCTTATAAAACACATCTTCTTTTACCTTGAAAAATGTTCTTGTAGATATCATATGTTCTAATTTAAGTTTAACATTGTCGGTACATAATTGCACTAAGACACGCAGCTGATTAATATGCTTCTCTTCCGTTAAATTCCCGTCAGCAGTGATATTTATCTCATTTAAAATGGTTTCTAACACCTTCTCTGTATCATCATTTCCGAAGTTAGCTAAAATTGCAAATACTTTTACTTCAGGGTTTTCGGATTGTAAGAAAAATTTATATTCAATTCTGTTCAACGGAATTATCTTATACCAGAATTTTAAATTTTTATGCTTAATAGTAGTCTTCATGGTAACAGCATCTTTCCCCATGAAAATGACATATTGCTTTACCGGCATGCCGTATTTACGATACAGCATAACCGCATATTCAGCCATGCGATATGCCATGTTTTTATCATTCTGAGACTGCCATTCTATGTGAAGGATAAAGGTCTGGTTATGACTGTCTGTTATTTCCTTCAATACATCCGGCTTCCGTTCCTTAGTGTATTGCAGATCACCAGGTATTTCCCTGCTTGCAGAAATATCTAACTGCAGCACATCCTTCAGAAAAACAGGCAATACGGATTCCATATTCTCCTTTACAATCTTATCATATTTATTAGCCTGCCTTCGGTCTATATTATCTTCTTCCATTTAATCGGATAAATGATTAACAAATAGGCCGCAAACTTTAACAGGGGAGAAAAAACGATATCCGGGTAACAAAAAAAAAACAGCCCTGATGTTGATCACCAAGGCTGCTCCAATATTTTTTAAATGCTGTTTTCGTTGAACAAATGTAAGGAAATAATCAATTTAATTGCAAATTTTTTATTGCTGCTTAGTATAAAAAGACCGGAATCACTTCCGGCCTTTTTGCTTTTAAAGAAAGTTTAGTTCTGCAATATCCACTGGCTACTCTCAAAATAATCAGGTACAGCCGTACATTGTGCCAGTCCGCTCTGGTTCTCTAAGTTAAGATACGTACCCTGCCACTCATTCTTAAGGCGTGTAAGGCCGTTATAGCTCTCTAAAACCCAATAGCTGCTATAAAAAGTATTCGGTACTACACTGCTCTCTGCATAGCTGTAAAGGTGTTCTATGTTCAAATAATGACCGGTAGATAAATTCTTAAACCGGATATGACCGTTTACTGTTTCCTGTGCCCATTTGTATTGGTTACCAGTGCTGGCAGTACTATATTTTACCTGTCCGTTCTCTTCATACAGGTAAGTACTCAGCCATTTGTTTTTAATGTACACACCACCTGCAGGAGGAGGAGTTGTACCACCACCGATCGCATTGAGTAAACTTTCTGCATTGCTTACCTGTAAACCAGCCAGGTAAGTAAATACCTGGTCCAGTTGCTGCTGTACGCTGCTATTGCCGCTATACTGCTTTCTGTACTGGTATAAACGGTATACGACTTCCAGTTCATGTTGTCCGTAGGGAACACCCAGTTTCTGCTGCATGAGGGTTAAGAAAGAATACCCGTATTCCTGTGTAGGTTCTATAATGGTACCTTCTCCGTAATCATTCCAGGTTGCAAACTGGATGATGTTTACAGAAGAATTGATCGCCTTGTCCAGCATAGTGGAGAAGGTGCCGGTGCCATTGAATGGGATCTGCCAGGTAGGACCGTCTGCTCCACCTGCGGCATAAAAGGAATTAAAACCGGGATATACTACGCCAACGGATAAAGGGAAACTGCCTGCCTGTGCGTAGTAGTTATCTACAACTGTCGGATGCTGCTCATAGATCCAGGGAAATTCCCCACCTGCATTATTACTGCCTACCTGACCGGTAAATCCGTACAGCGGCAATACTTTAGGCTTGGGAGTGATACCATTCAGGATGGCATTCCATTCGGATGGCTGATGGAATGTAATAGGGCCGAAATTCAATACCACCGGTACACCATTCGTTGTTAAATAATTGCTCTTATTAAAGTAATTATTCTGCATGTACACGAAATCACCATGGGCACCGGATGTATTACCGGCATCCCAGTTCCTGTCTTCATGTACGATAGAGAATTGTAAACCTGCAGATGATAGTTTGCTGATCAGGGCATTGGAATTGCTCAGGTTATCAGGGTAGTCGTATAACTGCCGGGTACCGGGCCAGTCGATAAATACACCATCCGCACCGGCATATTTCATCAGCAATAACTGGTACTCTATGATATCCGGATCGCCGGATGCATAAGGGCCCGTCTGCGGATAATAATATGTAGCAATCTGCCGCTTCCCGTTAGTGATAATGTCCGGGTTCTGAGTATTCATCTTCCAGTGATAACCCCATGCTCCTCTGGAAGCCGGTGTTTCGAACCAGGGCATCCAGTGAATAAAGACTTTTTTGTTAACAGTTTTACTAACCGCATTTACCGCTACAGACGGTAAAGCTAGAGAGGAGTCCTTTTGCTTTAATTCAGTTTTGTTACATGCAAGCAAAAAGGAGGCGTAAAAAAAGAGCCAGGCTAATTTTTTCATTTGGTTATTTTGAGATGAGTAAAAGATATGGATAACGGTTTCCGGGTACCAAAGTACATATATGATTTTATCTGTTATAATAAAATACCGAAAATATAGAAGAATGGGGGTGAATAAATATTATATTAATTTGATAATCATTCTTTTGAGAAAAGGGGGTATATAGGTCCATTCCTGTAAGAATATTATAATTATTTTGCGTATAGTTATGAGTTACAAACTGATCATCGTCCTTATATTGCTTGTTATCGTCATGGTCGCATGCGTTAAGAACAAAAAATTAACCATATCTGCCTCATTGCTGGCAGGACTGATTGGTTTCCTTATTATGGCAGGAGCAGGATTGCCCGGACTTATTATGCTGGGTGCCTTTTTCATCATGGGGGTATTGGCCACGTCCCATAAAAAGGAGATGAAAGCCAATGCTGATCAGCAGCAAAGGACAGCCTCACAGGTTTTTGCCAATGGCGGAATGGCTGCTATACTGGCAACATTCGCCATGTTCCATCCTGCCCGGGCAGAAGCATACCTGCTTATGGTAGCTGCTAGTCTGGCGTCAGCCACAGCAGATACATTATCATCAGAACTGGGAATGGTATACGGCCATAACTTTTATAACATACTAAGTTTTAAAAGAGAAGCGAAAGGACTTGATGGTGTAGTGAGCCTGGAAGGTACTTTATTGGGAGCTGCAGGTACGCTGGTAATAGCCATTATTTACGGTATAGGGTACGGTTTTAATTATAAATACCTGGCGATAATTGTGTTTGCCGGCATGATGGGTAACCTGGCAGATTCAGTGCTGGGGGCCATGCTGGAACGTAAACACAAAATAGGGAATGATACGGTCAACTTTTTAAATACTCTTTTTGCCGCATTGCTGGCAGGCTTACTGTACTGGTAATTATAACAAAACCCTTCCATTATAGCTAAAAATTAAAAAGGTTATAATATAAATAGTATAACTTTAATGATGCACGTTTTGGGCGTGCAGCTAAAAACACATTTATGAAAGAAGTACAATGCATTGTTGCCATTGGCGCTTCAGCTGGTGGAATGGCCCAAATAAACACCTTCTTCGATTATACCCCTCTGGATAGCGTCTCCTACATCATCATTCAACATTTATCTGCAGACTATAAGAGTATGATGGCTTCGTTGCTGGTAAAACACAGCAAACTGAACATTCTGGAAGCCGAGGACGGCATGCAGATAGAAAAGAATAAAGTATATCTTATTCCCAGTAAAAACTGTATGACGATTAAAGATGGCCGCTTATTACTGACGGACAAACAAAAAGGTGTTAATCTCACTATCAATACCTTTTTTACTTCTTTAGCAGAAGAAGCAGGAGAAAATGCTATTGCCATCATCCTATCAGGAACGGGTAATGATGGTACAGAAGGGGGTAAGTCTATTAAGAACGCCGGAGGCCTGGTAATTGTAAGTGAACCGGAATTGTCTGAATTCGATCAGATGCCTATGAGTGCTATCGCTGCTGGTCTGGCAGATTATGTATTGCCGCCCGAACAGATGCCGTTATTGATACAACGTTATGTAAGTGAGAAAATGAAGAACAGGGACCCGCATATGGAGGAGGAAGAAGAATTGATCATGATGAAAATTATCGGGCTTATAAAAGATAAACTACCGGAAGATTTTTCAGGATATAAAAAAGCAACCATATTACGCCGGATTAAAAGACGTGTTGCCCTGATGAACTGTAAAGGACTGGCTGACTATTTTTCGCTGGTAAAAAAAGATGATGCAGAATTACAAAACCTGGTCAAGGATTTTTTAATCAGCGTGACTTCCTTTTTCAGGGATAAAGCAGCTTTCGAGATTTTAGAAGAAAGTATCATTCCGGAAATGATTGATGCTAAAGAGGAGGAGGAAGAAATAAAAGTATGGGTAGCAGGCTGTGCAACAGGAGAAGAAGCTTATTCCCTGGCGATATTGTTAAGGGAGCAATTGGATGCAACCAATAAAAAGAATGAGGTAAAAATATTTGCAACAGATATTGATGCGGATGCATTGAAACAGGCAAAGGATATTATAGTGTAAATATTGAAAAGGACCTTTCTCCCGAAAGATTAAAGCGTTTTTTTACAAAGGATGAGAAGGGGTACAAGATTAAACCATCCATCCGTGAGATGCTTATTTTTGCTCACCATAACCTGGTGAAGAATCCTCCTTATTGTAATATTGATTTTATCAGTTGCCGCAATCTGCTGATCTATATGAATCACAGCCTGCAACGGAAGATACTGAATCTGTTACATTTCGGTATACGGTATGGAGGGTATTTATTTTTAGGTCCCAGCGAAAATGTAACAGACTTTATTTCCTCTCTGGAAGAAGTTAATAAGAAATGGAAGATCTATAAAAATATCCAGGCAAAAAGGATCATGAGCTTTGAGAATTTTACGGCTCCTGTAATGGAAAGTAAAATATATGTGTTGCCTCAATGGAAATCTGATGAAAGGAAAAATGTTACAGCCACTGTTAATGCAGATATGGACCTGCTGGTCGAAATGGGATATGCGGGATTAATGATTGATGACAATAACCAGGTGATCAGTGTATTCGGGGATAGTATCCGTTTCCTGCATCAGAAGATGTTCAATCATTATCTGCCTGATCTTTTGTCAAAACCATTGCAGGTGGCATTTATAACAGCGAGTATAGAAGCAGATAAAACAAATAAGTTAGTAATCGTAAAAGGAATTGAGGTAGCGGGTATAGATTCGTCCGTTTCATTGTTTGTAAAACCTTTAACGCCTGATAAAACAAGATTGGTATTGTTTCTAGAAGATAATAAAGAGGCGTTCTCATTTGACGAAAGTTTCTTTAAGGATAAGTATACGGTGAATATAGAGGAAGAATTGCGTATTACCAGGGAGAACCTTCATTCTACCCACGAACTGCTGAATGCTTCGAATGAGAATATGCAGTCGTTCAATGAAGAACTGCTTTCCGCTAATGAAGAAATGCAGAGTACCAATGAGGAATTGCAATCTGTGAATGAAGAGTTACAGACTATTAACGCAGAATATCAGTCTAAGATAAGAGAACTGTCCAATCTGAACGATGATCTCAATAACTATTTCCGCAGTAACGTGAACGGACAGATTTTTGTGAATAAGGAATTAATGCTGATGAAGTTTTCGCCCGCTGCAGAAATACATATTAACCTGCTTGAAATAGATATCGGAAGGCCTTTAAATCATTTATCCACCAATATCCGTTTTGAAACACTTGAAAAAGATATTAAGGACGTACTGGCAGACGGGTGTGTAATTACCCGCGAGATACAGGCTGTCAACGGGAAATGGTTCCAGGTGATGACGATGCCTTATCTGCGCAAAGGCAATGATGAGACGGACGGTGCTATTATCACCTTTAATGATATTTCTGAATTAAAAAGGATCCAGCAGGAACTATCCCGTAGTAATAAAGTGTTACAGATCATCAACGCAGATCTGGATAATTTTGTATTTACGTCTTCCCATGATCTGTTAAGCCCGATGAATAATATTGAGCAGATCATTTATTTCATCAAAGAGAAGAATACGATCTTCGATGTTGAAACAAAGAATTATGTAGATATGTTGTCAACGGCGGTTAATAAGTTCCGGGGAGTTATTAAAGAGATGGCTGCGATAGGAAAGATAGAGAGTGAGATGTTGATGCTGGAAACGATCAATGTGGATGAAATTATAACAGAGGTTTTAGCGAGTATGCAATGGAAAATTGAGTCAGAACGTGCTGATATAAAAATATCGCTGGATGTTAAATATATTCTTTTTTCTAAAAAGAATTGCAGAAGCATGATTTATAATTTGATTAATAATGCCCTTAAATTTAAATCTCCTCTCAGGTATCCTGAAATCCTTATTACGATCAAAGACCTGCCGGATTATATTCTTTTATCTGTAAAGGATAACGGCATTGGTATCAGTAAAGCGAAGATCAAGAGTATCTTTAAAATGTATAAACAACTGCATAAGGGATCGGAAGGACAAGGGTTGGGATTGTTCCTGATCAATAAGATTTTAGATGCGTCCGGAGGAAAAGTAGAGGTAGAGAGTGAACCGAACGTAGGAACAGAGTTCAAATTATATATAAGGAAAGAACAAAGCCCGGGGAATTAATTCCGGGCTTTATTGATACTATGTAGGATCGTGTTGAAGAAGACCTTCGTACCGTTCCTGGATAATTCCTTATTAGGAATAAGCAGTAGATGTTATAAACGGATTAACATCATGATCTGATAATATATCATACATGCTAATAATTTCAAGGAGGAATATATCAGGAAATAAATTGTATTAATTATTTCGTATAAGCATGAATTTTGAGTATTGCGTTTATTGAAATTAACTGCTAAATTGAATCACGTTAAGACCTATGCGACTATCCATTTAACCCATGACCCCGAATATGAAGCTGTGTTTTATTATTCCCTTGTTGTTATGCTATACTGTTTGTTATGCCCGTCAGGCTGGTTTTATTACCCCGGATACGATTTGTGTGAATACACCTGTTACCGTGAATAATACTTCTGTAGCAGGATCTAAATTTTACTGGAGCTTTTGCGGTAGTAATAATTTTACCGCGCCACAGGCAACGAATTTGGGTGGGATGGGGAATGTGTTCAGTATCCCTGTTTTTTCTGAAACAGTAAAAGACGGTAATAACTATTATACTTTTGTTGTCAATAATGGTAACGGTGGACTGGTACGCCTTTCTTATGGTAACAGTCTATTGAATACACCGGTAGTACAGAACTTTGGCAATTTTGGCGGTATCATATATGGAACAGCAGAAGGAATACAGGTAGTGAAGGATGCTGTAGGGTGGAGAGTGATTATAGTTGGAGGGAATGATCCGGACCCTGCTAATGTTTATATTGTAAAAGTAGATTTTGGTAATTCGCTGGATAATATGTTGCCGGTAGCCGTGAACTGGGGGAACTTAGGTATGCTGAGTTATCCTACCGACCTCTATATTTTCAGGGAGAATAATGCGTATTATGGATTTACGGTGAATGCACAATCCAATACGGTTACCCGTTTTTCATTTGGCACTGATTTTAATAATCCGCCGGCGGCTGCTAATCTGGGTAACCTGGGAAATTTAGACTGGCCTACCGGCGTGTATGCAATCAAAATAAATGGGGAATGGCATATGTTCGTCTGTAATACGAATTCAAATACGATCACGCGTTTGGATTTCGGTGCTTCTCTGCTGAATATGCCTATCACTGTAAATTTAGGTAATCCGGGTAATAAACTCAATCATCCCAGGGACCTGATGATCATTAATGACTGTGGCAATCTCATTGGTTTGATGGCCAATGGAGAGGGAGATGATATTCTCAAACTGACTTTCACCGGGAATATTATTACAGGTGCGATCTCGGCGACTTCTTATGGCAACATTGGTAATCTTAATTATCCGCATAGCTTTTCTTCCCTGATCAGGGAAGGGGATGACCTGTATACGATCGTAACAAATGCATTTAGTGCTACGATTACCAGGATAAAATTTTCAGGATGTACCAATGGTAGTATCCCTTCTTCTGTATTGCAACAACCGCCTGTATTTACCTATACTACACCAGGGAAATACAATGTTAAAATGATGATGGATGAAGGACTGGGCACACAGGAGTCGGTCTGCAGGGATATTGTGGTTATGCCGCCTTTAGCAGTAGACCTGGGGCCTGATATTAAGGTCTGTAATGGCACTCCGGTAACCCTGGATGCAGGTGCGGACAATGCACGGTATGTATGGTCTGATAGCAGTACTGCGCAGCAGTTGGTGGTGAATAGTTCCGGTCATTACCAGGTGACAAAATCCAATGGAGGGTGTACGGCTACGGACGATGTAAATGTGACCATCAGTTCATCCATGTATCTTACTGCTACCCATGCTGCCTATGCCTGTGGCGACCAGACAGGTAAGTTGTCTGCTGTTATAACAGGAGGGACAGGGCCTTACGAATACTTTTTGAATACAGTGGATATGGGTACTACGCCGACTTTCGATCAGTTGGCGCCAGGTTCTTATACCATTGATGTAACAGATGCCGCAGGGTGTAAAGCGACTGCCCAGGCTGATATTAATCTGGATGGGGTAGTACCCATCAGTGGCAGTATCACTTCTGTTGCTCCTTCCTGCGACGGGAAAGAGGATGGGGCGATTACTTTATCTGTACAACAGGGGGCTGCTCCTATTGAATACGCTATAAAAGGACAGCCATTTCAACCTGATCCTGTATTCCCGGATTTACAATCGGGGACGTACACCTTATATGCCCGTAATGCGGCCTGTATCGATAGTTTTGAGGTAACACTGGCGGCGCCGCTGCTGACGTTAAATACTAAAAGTACGGATGCAACCTGCGATCTTGCAGATGGCCGGCTGGAAATGGCTGTCAGCGGAGGAACGCCTCCGTATCAATTTTACAGTAACGGAATATTGGTGGCCACTCCTCTGAGTAATTTATCACCCGGTGATTACCTGATAACGGCCGCAGACAGTAAGGGATGCAGCAGTACTTCTAGTCTGGCAACGATCAATAATATTGTTGTGCCGCGGATATCAATTCTGAATAACGATACAACTATCAGTACCGGGCAAACAGTACAGTTACAGGCAATGAACGGAGTGGATTATGAATGGACGCCAGCGGACGGATTATCCTGCACTAACTGTGCTACGCCAGTGGCACAACCTTTAGTATCTACAACCTATATCGTGAAAACGATCACCGGGAAAAACTGTATTATTGCTGATACTGTTCGCATTGCACTTTCTCATTATCAGTATTTATATATCCCCAATGCTTTTAGCCCCAATCACGATGGTGCGAATGATTATTTCAAGGTGAAATCTTTTGGAATTGAGCGGTTCCGGATGAGTATTTATAATCGCTGGGGAGAATTGATGTATAGCAGTAATAACCCTAAAAATGGCTGGGACGGTCGTTTTAAAGACAGATTACAATCTGCCGGCACTTATTTGTACATGATTGAATATACGTATTACGGACAGGATGATAAGCCTTTATTACAGAAAGGGACGCTAACATTAGTGAATTAAATTTTAATATTAAAAGCGCTGTTAGCATAACAGGCTCCGTCAGAAGCCTGTTATGTTTTACCGGAAAAGTGGGGATTGAACAAAACGATATAAATATTTACGCAGTCTGCAACGCTCAAATGAAGCTTCATACAAAGGGTTGAACAGAACAGTGTAAATATTTATGTCAGTATTGCCAGCAGTTTTGATCCTATCGGGACACCTGTGCCTGTGCAGGCATCCCATCCTTCTCCCGCCTTATATCCTTTGTTACCTGTAACGGTGATATTATCTCCCTGTGTAATATCTCTGCATGCATCTGTAGCGGCATATAACTTCGTATGGATAAAGCCGGCCGGTTTGTGCAGCTTCTCATTGATCAACGCAATTAAACCCGCCATTAGCGGCGCTACAGCGCTTGTACCGCCAATCACGAAATTCTCTCCATCCACCCGTACATCATAACCCGTAGCAGGATCTGCCACTGCTGCTACATCCGGTACGCCACGGCCTGCCTTATTGGTTTGCAGGGAAACCGGTACTTTACTGGCCAGCTGATAATCCGGTAATGGAAATACAACACTGACGCCACCACCTGTAGCGCTGCTGTCGTTTTCATGCCATACCACTTCTTCTGTGATCTGGTTGGCCGCATTCACCTGCAACCGGGTGCCACCGCAAGCCAGTACATAAGGACTGGAAGCCGGAAAGTCCACATGCACCTGGCCGTCATTTACACCATCGCTAGAGCCGCTGTCTCCAGCTGCTGCACAAACCGTTACGCCCAGCACTGCCGCCTCCTGGAATACCCCGTTATAGGCTTGTAGTGACTGCTCCGTCCAGTTGGACTCTGCTGATCCCCAGCTGATAGATATAACAGATGGTTTGTAATGGGTATCATGTACGGCCTGGGTAATGGCATCCAGGAACCCGCTATCTGTGTTAGGGGCAAAATATACCAATAGAGTAGCACCATGTGCCACGGCTCCCGCTACTTCTATATCCAGCAGTACTTCTCCGTCGGCACTATCCGGCGTACTGGGGCTATTATGTGCACCATCTACAGAAATGGCTTTTACTTTTGGTTTGGGAAGCTTTAATGATTTGAAATATTTGGTGATATCGGCCGTTTTATATCCGCCTCCTAATTCAATAATGGCGATACACTGTCCCTTGCCTGTCACATCAGCAGGATAGTCATAAATACGTGCCAGCTGATTGGCGGTAAAAGATGTGCTTACCTGCGGGGCAGATGCTATCTGTCCGCTCTTCCTGATCTTGAATTTAGGCGTAGCTACCTGCCGGTTATCCAGTCCGAATACACCTTCTATGATGTTGTGCAGTTCGAGTGGTATCTGTAGTTCTCCGCTACGTGCCCGGAAGGTGCAGCCTTCTTTATCTTTGTATTTGGTTACCACGGTACGGAAGGCATTTTCCATTTGTGATAAAGTGCCCTGTACTTTAATGGTCCTGGTGTGGGCATCTACTTTTACGAGGGTCAATTCATAATGATCTGCAAATTCGGTTACTTTTTCGATGTCTTCTTCTGAAGCACCGTATTCTTTTTGAAATTCTTCCCGCGACAGGCTTTTAAAACCTTTATCAGTTAATGGATCGGGCAAAGGTTTTTTGGGCTTGATGCGGATGGTGACAGTGATCTGCTCATTCCTGGTAGTATCGTCGGCCGGAGTAGCTTGTGGCGCAGGCTTAAAACTGCCTTTCAGGGCCACATACTGGTTAAACTGGGATTCCATGGACTTTTTTTTAGTGGTTATATGAAGTAAACGTCTTGAATACTCTTCTTGTTGTGTACCCTTCCATCACTCAATAAACATGCTAAATTCTACTTTTTGGAGGAAATGCATATATTTGATTTTTGAAAGTATGGAAATTGCCTCAATTGAAGATTTTTACCGGGATACGGCTTCACTGATCCCTGCATCCCTTAACAAAGAGATAGGACATTTTAACGTGTTCAAGATAGCTGATCTTTTCGCTCACAAAGAGGTGGTCATGCCCTATAATCGCAGGGCTTATTATAAAATAAGCCTGATCAACGGAAGGAATAAGGCCGAATATGCAGACAAAGTGATTAATATTGAGAAGAATGCGCTGCTGTTTGCCACACCTAAAATACCTTACTATTATAATCCGCTGGACGATGATCAATCCGGGTACTTCTGTATCTTCACTGATTCCTTTTTAGCTAAAAGTAACAGTGGTACAAACCTGGAAGAGTTACCTATCTACAAGCCAGGTGGCTTTCCTATTTTCCAGCTTACGGACGAGTCTTATGCAGACATCAGTCATATCTTTGAGAAGATGTTCAAGGAGCTTTCTTCTGATTATGCGTACAAATATGACCTGCTGCGCAATTACCTGCAGGAGTTGATCCATTACGGGCAAAAACTACAGCCGGCTTCGGCTTTGTATCCCACGCATAATGCATCTGCACGTGTATCTTCGCTGTTTATAGAGTTATTGGAGCGGCAGTTCCCTATAGATTCTCCCCGGCAGAAGCTGCGGTTACGTACAGCCAGTGATTATGCGGACCAGCTGGCGGTGCATGTCAATCATCTGAATAAAGTATTAAAGGAAAATACGGGTAAAACCACAACGGAGATCATCAGCAGCAGGATAGTGCAGGAAGCAAAGATCCTTTTAAGGCAAACCGACTGGAATATTTCGGAGATTGCTTATTGCCTTGATTTTGAACAGGTAGCGCATTTTTCTACTTTCTTTAAGAAACAGACCTCTATGACTCCCCTCAGTTTCCGCAGTTCAAAGTAATTCTTCCCTGGTAAGGTAGTAGTGTATGTTCTGCAACTGGTGAACATGTACCAGCGGACGTCCATAGGGGATCAGTTCTGCTGTCAGCAGCTGAAAGGAATATCCGTCATCCCGCAGGTACAGGCTGTCTTTATGCGTGTACTTATAGGAAAACACATTCTCATCTTCTCCATAATCCTTATCACCTCTTACATATCCAAAACCAATTAAATGATCGGCATCCAGTGCAACAGGGTTCACTTTATCCAGGGGCAGCTTGTTTTTGGGTAAAGAGGAACAGTAGATAAAACCGTCCAGGATGCCTTCTACTCTAAAGCTGGTTTCTATTAAGTACAGGTTGTAATACCATACAAGGTTACCTATGCGTATATCAGCTTCCTCTATCATAAAACTATTTTAATTCTGATACAATTATACTGGTAATATTTGAATTTTGATGATGATTGATTGAATGCCGAAAACAAGTTACTCCTGTTGTGTGTTAGCTTTGTAACATCAAAAAACAGAAACATGAGTAAAATTGCGTTAGTCACCGGAGCCAACAGAGGTTTAGGTAAAAACATAGCATTGCGTCTTGCAAAAGATGGAGTAGACATCATTGTAGTGAATCGTAGTAAAGCTACTGATATCGTAGATGAAATCAAAGCATTGGGCCGGAAAGCAGTGGCTGTTCAGCTGGATATTGCTGATACAGGTAGTTTTGATGCCTTTTATAAAGAGGTGGCCGCGCAGTTAACAGCTGAATGGGGCAGGCAGCAGTTCGATTACCTGGTGAATAATGCCGGCATCGATGCGCATTCCTTATTTCCAGAAACAACGGAAGACGCATTTGACAGCCTGATGAATGTGCATTTTAAAGGCGTATATTTCCTTACACAGAAAGCTTTACCTTTTATCGCGGATGGCGGTCGTATCGTGAATCTTTCCACTGGTTTAACGCGTTTTGCTACGCCCGGGTATGCTGCTTATGCATCTATGAAGGGTGCTATTGAAGTGCTGACAAAATACCTGGCCAAAGAATTAGGTGGCAGGGGAATTACTGTGAATGTAGTAGCACCGGGCATTACGCATACAGACTTTACAAAAGCCGCGTTTGCGCGTAACCCTCAGCTGGAAACATTTATGAGTAACAGTACCGCGTTGGGCCGGGTGGGATTGCCGGAAGATATTGGCGGGATCGTAAGATTTTTGTGCAGTGAGGAAGCGCGTTGGATTACAGCGCAACGGATAGAAGCGTCTGGCGGATTGTTTTTGTAGTCTTACCGGTGTATCTGGTCACTTCACCATAAAGGAATATCTGCCCTGTGCGGATATTCCTTATTTTTATTGTATGAAATACCTGGTTTTGTTTTTATTATGTAGTCTTCGTTTATCTGCACAGGATTTTTCTGCTGTAGATAAATACCTGGAGGACCATATTGCAGAATATGACAATAATGTAATTGTACTGGTATCTCAGCATGGACGATTAATTTATGAAAAGGGTATCAATTTACGCGCGGATGATAAAAGGGTGATTGCTTCCGCTTCTAAGTGGTTATCAGGAGCGGTTATCATGTCGCTGGTAGATGACAGGAAATTAGCATTAACAGATACTGTTGGAAAGTTCCTGCCTGTCTTCACTAAATATCACAAAGGGAATATCACTATCAGGCAGTTATTTTCGCATACTTCCGGTTTCCCTGGTAATTCTCCTGAGAGATATGAATACAGTAAGGATTTGAGCCTCGCAGAGGCCGTAGATTCGATTGCTGTACATACGAAGATGATCAACCCACCAGGAGTTGCTTTTAATTACGGAAGTGTAAGTATGCAGATAGCAGGCAGAATAGCGGAAATTGTTTCCGGTAAATCGTGGCAGGCGCTTTTTAATGAGAAGATTGGTCGTCCCTGTGATTTGACCGCGAACTATTTACTGATGAATTTAAGGAACCCATTATTAGCAGGAGGGGTGCGTACTTCTGCCGATGATTACCTTCATTTTTTAGAGATGATCGTCAATAAGGGAATGTACAATAATAAGCGGGTATTAAGTGAAAAGGCGCTTGCTGAGATGTTGAAAGACCAGACAGCTGGTGCTGTTTTTCAGGATACGCCTTATCCGCTTAATCCTGAATCTCCAACACCCAGGGATACTGTGCGATATGGGATCGGTAACTGGATAGATGTGCATACTGCGTCAGGGGAGATCTGGGAGACCAGTAGTCCGGGTGCATTCGGTACGCATCCCTGGCAGGATGAGAAAAACGGGATTGCGGGGATCATATTTACACGAAGCAGTATTAGGAAGAGTAGTGCATCCAGTGTACATGTGAGAGCGATGATCAGGGATATCGTTGCTTCACATTGACAATACAAAGTATATGTATTGTTCTGGTATATAATCTATATATACATAAAACTCGGCCTGGATTACCAGGGCCGGGTTTTTAATTCCATCAGCCATTTACGTTAGTGCTTTTTAAGCGTGTCCTTGTAAAGCCTTAACAGGCTTGTGATCAGTGATATAATCCATATATAACCCATATATAATCCATATATAAAGCATATATGAGCCATTCTTCTAGAGGAATGCTTTATATATGCCTTGTTACTGGTTCTTATATGCAATTTAACTATTTCAGAATACTTACCGGAGCCTTATCAAAGCCCTGTATGGTATCTTAAAGAATAGGATTTCATGTAGAGGATGTCTCTCAAATTTCTAATCAAAGTAGACTTTGAAGAAACGATAGCGTATGTTATTGATCAATATGGCTTTCTTACCCAGATAAAATCTAAAAAAGTATCCAATATTAAATGAGGGTAAGTACTTATCATGAACACCATCTGGCGCGAAGATAACGTAATCAAACTAAGGTATTTCCATACATCCCGAAAAATCGTTAAATTACTGTATGGCGAAATTGATCGGATCTCCCGCATGTTTGCAAAACAAGGAGGAATAGAATCTGGACATTTCATCAGCATGCTTATTCATAATCCTTCAAAGCCATCATCTATTATTGTAACTCCCTTTATCCGCAAACCCTCATAACCTGAAACCATGAAAAAAAACTATTTGTTAATCCTGTGTGGGCTGTTTGTCCTCACATCTATGCAAAGCTGTAGGAAGAGTCAATCAGGCACAGACACACTTAAAGGAAAGACAGTAGCAGCGAACAGTGTTGCACTTAGTACTTCGAACATTTTTACAAACTCATTACCTTCTATTGATAATGGCAGTTATTATGATCCCTGGGTGATCAACATTGGCGGTTATTATTACTATTGCGGATCCAATGGCGGAAGTTTGTTCATCACAAAGTCAGCTACGCTGGAGAATCTGTTGCAGCAAACGAAAACATTCATTTTTTCACCTCCTGCAGGAACTGGTTATTCCTCTAACCTTTGGGCACCTGAGCTGCATTACCACAGCGGCAGGTGGTATGTTTACTTTGCAGCGGATGATGGTAACAATGCCAATCACCGTATGTATGTGTTGGAAGGTGGCACTAATGCCAGTGATCCGCTGGACGGGACTTATGCCTATAAGGCCAAATTGAGCGCAACTACCGACCGCTGGGCTATTGACGGTCATCCTTTTGATTTCAACAGCGAACAGTATTTCATATGGTCAGGATGGGAAGGCACCACGAACGTATCCCAGTACCTGTACATTGCCAAAATGAGCAACCCCTATACGATTTCAGGGGAAAGGGTAGAGATCTCCAGACCTGATTACAACTGGGAAAAGGTGGGCACTCCCACAGTGAATGAAGGGCCAACTTCACTGATCAGCAATAGTACGGTCAACATCATTTACTCTGCCAGTGGTAGCTGGACCAATGACTATTGCCTGGGCAGAATTACCTGTACTAATGGCAACCTGATGGAAAAAACGTCCTGGACGAAAGCTTCTACTCCCGCCTTTGCTAAATTTGGGAACATTTATGGCCCCGGTCATGCTTCTTTTGTAAAGTCGCCCGATAACATCCAGTGGTGGATCGTATATCACAGCGCTAATGCGGATGGTTCAGGCTGGGACAGGAGAGTGAATGCGCAGCAGTTCTCCTGGAACGGGGATGTGCCTTATTTCGGTTATCCTATTGAAAAAGGGATCCCTGTCGCAGGACCCTCTATAGGGCCGGATTATGCGATGCCATTAGCCAACGGTACATACAGGATCAAATCAAAGGTTACTTCTCAATGTGTGGATGTGCCCAGCGGCAGTAATACTCCCGGATTGCAGATCCAGGAATGGACGGATAATGGGAATTCTGCACAGAAATGGACATTCACGAGTCTGGGCAACGGGTATTACAAGATCACTAATGTGGCTTCAGGCTTATGCCTGGACAATGCAGGTGCTTCACTTGATGCCGGCAATATCCTGATCCAGTATACGGACATTGGTAACATTGCACAGCAGTGGAGGGTGCAGGATATGGCGAATGGCTATTTCAAGATCATCAACAAAAGAAGTCTGATGGCGTTGAATGTACCTTACAGTAATCAGACACCAGGTACAAAGCTGGAACAGTGGTGGGAGAACCAGTATGATGCAGAGTTGTGGCAGATCATACCTTAATAATATCAGATCGATGGACGGTCCGTCTGTCAATTGTGTACAGGATGCAATGTTTGCCGTCCTTCTGTAGTGCACTGATTTCATTGAAATACCATGAGAGATCATTAGTGTCAAATATTGAATTATAATTCTTCCTTAGAAGAGGTGGGAGGGAACAGTGAGTACAATACTTTCACTGATTAATTTCTGTAGATTGTTCGGGAAGCGTTCGAGGTGGGTTCGGGAAGTGTTGTAGAATTGACCGGGGGTAGGTCGTCCTTTGATCGTTGGTTGTTCGGGGGCTGGTCGGCTCTAGCCGATAAAGCCACTGTCAACCACCGATCAATAAACTATCTACCTATAGAGACTTATACAACTTACTCCGAACACATACTAATCAAATTAAAAATTCTGTTAAATCCTGGATCTGTGTAGATAAATTTCAAGTATTGGTTTTAATTTCGCAATACGAATTGAAGGAAGGAAAGGACGCTTACCACTTGTTGAAAAACACATCCAATTTGTCGTAATCAGCTACAGTTAACCGAGGTAGCATTATCTAACGACATCAAAATTAAAATTTTATGGGAATTCAATTAAAAGGACCGTTCGGTGGCTTTTCCGGCTCTCAAATACGCAGTAATATAAACTATCACAGCTATCTGGTAACAAATTTTTAATGATCAAAAACGATCCCAAATCGTATATTGCCATACCGGCATAACCCATCAATAGCACAACACGACCCTTTTACACTAAAACCCACTTCATCATGAGAAAAATCCTCACCTTAATTGCCTTGATCGTCCTCATTGCTTCCTGTAAAAAGGATGCCAATCAAGGGACTATATCTAAAGACCCAGTTACTCATTACCCTGCCGAAACGGCTTATCCTGGTGTACATGGAGGCATCACCAGCTTCCGGTACGGAAATGATACAATTTATGTTGAGAAAAAAGGAGATAAATATGTTTGGATGGGAGATATTGTATGGGACCAGGCTACCTATGATTCTATGAGAGCTGCAGGCGCAGTACTCAATAAGAAAAGGACCATAAACAATGTTAGTGCCCGGACTTTCACTAACGACCCAACCCATATATGGCCGCTTGGAGCTGTGTACTATACTATCGCTTCCGGTTTTACTGCTAATGATCTGGCAAATATAAACGCTGCCATCAATCATTGGAGGAATAATACAGTATTGACCTTTACACAACGTACAAACCAGTCAAATTATATATTGATCGCTCCGGGAAGTGTCAATTCCGGTCTTTATTCCAATTATATTGGAATGAAAGGCGGGCAACAGCTCATTAACCTGGAATCGGGCAGGTTCGGTTCCGGTGAAGTGATCCATGAAATTGGCCATAGTGTAGGATTGATACATGAGCAGTGCCGCGTAGACAGAGGTAACACTATTAACGTTAACTATGATAATGTAACTCCGCATACCTCTAGTAATATCTATCAGTTTCAGACCTATGCTCAGCAAGGGCAAAGCGGTACACAGATCGGCGCTTTTGATATTAACTCTATCATGATGTATGGCTCTTTCGACTTCTCCGATAATGTGCATCCTACCATAACTTTATTGGATGGGTCTACTTTTTTTGCACAAAGATTTGGCTTGTCAGCAGGAGACCTTGAAACGATCAGGTACATTTATCAGCCAATTTATGCAAGAGAAACATGGAATACTACTGAAAGTGATGGCGACGATTATTATAATCACCGGGAAGGATATGTAACGGTTGACTTCTATCAGGACGCCGCAAATACCATTCGGGCTACACTGCCATATCCTGTTACATTGAATTATGCCACTATATCCACTCGTGACTGCTCCGGTAGTAGTACGGTTATCAGTCCTAATTCAATAACTATTCCGGCAGGTACACCATCGCAGATTGTATTAGGCTACTTTTCTTATACTTATTCCTACAACGCAGCAGAAGACCCTGTATCATGCTCAAGCGATGATTTAGGTCTGAGTTCGGGTGTCGGATATAGAGTACAGTAATATAATCGTGTTGTGCTATTGAATAATGGGTAGTTCTGAGCGACTGCATATACAAGAGGTATGATTAGAATTGTATTTAAAATAAGGATGGTGTCTCAGTTTAAATATTATGGCTTGCCAGAGGCTGTTAACGATAAATACACTGCATCTGACTGTTTAGTTCCCTGATTTAGCTTTAGAATATGAGTTTGTTTTTCAATTTAACTTCACCTAATATTCACGTCAGAAAAGGTGTATTTATCCTTAACAACATCTGGCGCGAAGATAAAACAGAGACACTACCAAAATAAGGATTCATCTTACGAAGATAATCGTAGTATACATTTTGCCGGAATAGACCTTATTAACAAATCTCATCAGCATGCTTATCCTTAACAGGAGAGGGGTTTATCGGATTTATTAATATATTGTTTTCATAAAGTGTTGTGAGAGTATAGAAATGCAGGCTATTGTGTGAAATACGTAGTTATCCTCATTTTTTTATTTTCGCTTGTTAATCTGAAAATTAGTTTTATTTTTTGCCCGATTGTAATTCCAAATATTGTCATGTAGGATAATTCGTATTTATTGTATCAACCACCAAAACACAAATTCCACTTTTAAACATGAGGTTATACCTAAAACTAAGACCATCAGATAACACTCCTGTATCATTTAATTACCAACCTAAGCTAACAGGGGCAATACATAAGTGGCTGGGTAAAAATGAATGGCATGATGCAACATCCTTATACTCTTTCTCCTGGCTCAACGGAGGACGGAAGATGGGTGATAATCTATTCTTTGAGCATGGTGCAAACCTGGAAATATCTGCGCACGATACTGATTTTATAAAAAGCATTATCAGAGGAATTCAATCGGATCCCCGCGTTGCCTTTGGCCTTACTGTTACTGATATAACTATTGGAGAGCCTCCTACCTTCTCTGAACGGGAAATAATGTACGTTTCCAGTCCTGTTCTTGTAAAAAGGACCATAGAGGATAAAGAGATACATTATACCTACGATAATGATGTATGCGCTTCTTTACTGACAGAGACTTTCAGAATGAAGTTAAGGAAAGCAGGGCTGTCAGATGAACATGCCAATGTTAGCTTTCTGAAAGATTATCCGGGAGCAAAGACGAGGATTATCTATTACAATAATATAGGTAATAGGGTAAATGTTTGTCCTGTCGTCATTGAAGGATCTCCTGAACAGATAGCTTTTGCCTGGAATGTAGGAGTTGGTAATTCAACTGGTATCGGGTTTGGTGCATTAAAATAATCAAGATGACTTATTACATAGTAAAGTATACAGGGGCTTTTGGATTTATCAAGCCCTGGACCGCCGTGCGCGATGGTAAGACTTTCAGTCAGCAGTTTTTAACGGCTTCAACGATTGAAGGGATCGAAAAGAAATTATTCCCTGAAACATTATCACTTGTTGGGATAACAAAAATTGCGCGTCATAAACTTTCTTATTCTTCTTTTAGTGTTCAGCAGGAAGTGACACAGACGAGGGGATGGGAGTATAAGAAACAGCAGGATTTAATGATTCGCAACCGGTCTATTTTAGATAGAGGCGTAATAGTAGAACCATTATTGCATCTTGCTTTTCTGAATATGGATGACGCTAACCGGACTAATGATCAGCATATATGCCTGTGTCGTAACGAGGATATATTGCTGCCCGATCCTGAGATCATCACCATGACTGAAGAAGAGTTTAATTCATTGGATGGTTTTGAACTGCGTTTCGGAAAGTCTGATGAAGGGTTTCTTACCGGATTTAACCGGTTTGACAATGGAGTACCGATGTATGGTAACCTGGAAATTAGCGGTAACCCGGTAAAAAATAGTTAATGGGAAAATGGGACAATATTCTGGCTAAAAGTGAGCAACATGGAAGAATGTCACTTGAGCAGCATTTGAGTGATGTAGCAAATATAGCTGTGAAGATAGCTGCCAGTATAGGAGTAGATAAAGAGATTGCCTATAAGGGAGCCATTCTGCATGATATAGGAAAAGCAAGTACACAGTTTCAGAAAACATTAGCGAAGGGCTTTAGAAGGCCTCCGGGTTTTATATTCCGGCATGAGATCGCTTCTCTATTTTTTCTTTCACTAATCGAAGAAAAAGATAAATCTGCAATAATTGATATGGTGGTGGCGCATCATAAATCCATCTATCATGATGCGGGTGGGATGGGCCTTCTTGATCTGATGGATGCCATTCCTGATTGTTTTGACAGGCATTCTGTCAACTTTGAATCCTGGGTACAGGATGCCTTGGATATTTTGCATCATTTTGGATTTGCTATAAAGCAAATAACAAGAGTTGAGGCAAGAAAAAGCTTTGATGAGGTTGTTGAATATTGTGAGAATAAAAATTACGGGTATTCAAAATGGAAGGGTTTGTTAATTGCTGCAGACCATCTGGCTTCAGCAATGGATAGCGAATTATATAAGATTTGGGATCAGCTTTTTATCAAGCCGGATTTAGGTTTTTATAATAGGGCAGGAGAACTTTTTCCACTGTCTTTAATTACAGGGAATGATACCCGGCAGCATACATTAGTGACTGCGCCTACTGGTGCCGGGAAAACGGATTTTTTACTGAAGCGTTGTAAAGGCAGGGTTTTTTATACACTTCCGTTTCAGGCTTCTATTAATGCGATGTATGAAAGGATAAAAAAGGATTTGAGTAATACTGATGCTCAGATACACCTATTACATGCCGCTTCTGCCATAAAGATGGAAGGGAAGCAAATTGAGGAGAAAATATTACAGCGGCATATAGGCGCTTCTGTTAAAGTGTTAACTCCTCATCAGCTGGCATCTCTTGTTTTTGGAACGAAAGGTTATGAGGCTTTAATCACCGACCTTAATAATTGTGATGTAATCCTGGATGAGATACATACTTATTCTGAGACTACACAAGCTATCGTTCTTAAAATTGTGGAAATACTATGTTCTCTTAATTGCAGGATACATATAGGCACAGCAACGATGCCAGCGGTATTGTATGATCGTCTGCTGAAGATTCTTGGGGGAAAGGAATGTGTGTATGAAGTTGCATTATCACCTGATATCCTCGATTCATTTAACCGCCATATTATTCATAAAGCGAATTCCATAGAAGACTTGTCAGAAGTGATTGAAGAGGCTGTTGAAGAAGGTAAAAAGATACTGGTAGTGTGTAATCGTGTAGCACGGTCACAGGAGTTATTTAACCTGTTTGAAGATAAGTATCCTGCGGTTGATAAAATGCTTATTCATAGCAGGTTTAAACGAGGGAGAAGGAGTGAGCTGGAAACCAGGTTAAAAGAGGAATTGAATGAAAGCAGGGACGCATGTATCGTAGTAGCTACGCAGGTTGTGGAAGTAAGTCTGGATATAAGTTTCGATCTTATGATTACGGATGCTGCCCCTATTGATGCATTAATTCAAAGATTTGGAAGGATAAACCGGAAAAGGACCAGGGAAACGATTGGTCATTATAAGCCGGTTTATGTTTTAGCGCCCCCTGAAAGTAAAAGTGATGCACTTCCTTATGAGCTGGCCACTTTACAGCGTAGCTTTGATGTATTGCCTGACGGAGATCTGTTGGAAGAAAGCAGTCTGCAGGAATTGATCGATAAGGTATATCCCGAGATAGGGTTTGTCAATATTGATCTTAGCGCTGTTTTTAAAGACGGACAATGGCGTATAAGGGAGCTTTGGCATCATCCTAAATCTGCTTTGCTTGAGATATTGGATATTGATTCAGCTACCTGTATAGAGGAAACAGATGTAGATGCCTATAATTCTGCGAGTTATGCAGATCAGAGTAAATTGGAAATACCGGTCTCTTATAATGCGGTAAAATTTAATCATCTGGAACAATTAAAAACAGGGACCAGGCCTTTTATAATTCCATCGAAAGCATATTGTAATGATTTGGGATTTAAAGCAGCGTATGCAAAAGAGGAATTTTATGATGTAACTCTTCGGTTTTTATAAGCAAACGATATGATAGCAACTAACATTGGTAGAACCTTCCTAAAGGCCTATAATGAGAAATATGGGCATTCTTATAGTCCAAAGGATTTTTTTGTAAAAGTTTATTATGAGACTTTTTTTAATCATAATAAATATATGATGACAGGTGGTAATTCACCCTTTGAGAATCCTAAGATCAGCTGGGATAAAATGAGATCGGGGAATATCCCTTATGAGACCCCTGAGAGGCGTTTTGAACGGTTTAATACTTTTACAGAGAAGGCTGCAACTGCTACACCCGATGCCAGTATTGCTATTGGATATCCTTCTTTAGATATTACAGCAACAACATCAGGGCAAATAACCAATCTGAATGTTCCTTTAAATCAGGACGATATTTATCTTTCATGGATAGGTAGTGGTTTAGGAATAGGTGTTCAGGGAGGTGTATCTATTCTGTTTGACAAGCCTCAATTATTACTTGATATTTTTGAAGGTTGGAAAGTGTATCGTGATTATCTGAACCAGACACCTCAGTTAAGAGGAAACCAGATCACTACCTGGAATGGGCAATGGGTTGCTCACCGTTATGATACACATTATAGTGGATCAGATGTAACAGCTGGTTTAAATTGTTTAGCCTCCATGAAAGATGGTGGACTGGAAATAACGACAAAGTCGTGGGTAAATATTCTGTTTGGAATTTGCAAGACTTACCCGGATTCACAAATAACGGGGTACGTGTATAATATCGGGCAGACTAATACGACCATTGGTTTTATACCTTTTAAATTACCCCAGATAGAGAAACCTTTTCAGCTTTATGAAAAGTATTTTGGTACTTCAGCAAAGGGAGAAGTTGAAAGCTTGTTTGGTACTGCATTTGGTTTTGAAAGAGCTTGTCAGATGGGATCAATTGGTGTTAATGCGATGGAACCAAAAGGGCTTAAGGAATTTATTAATGAGGGAAAAGTACCTGTTTATAAAAAAGAGGATGAAGAAAAGAAAATAACTTTTAACACTTATCAAATCTGGCTATTAGCAATGCTTAACAATGAACAACTATGGGAGAAAGCGCAACAGTTTGCAGCTTCCCTGAATCAGTATGCTTTAAGTGGCGAAAAAGGTAAAACGGATAAGTCTAATCATGTAAAGGCTGTTTTATCTTCTGTAAACAAAAAGCAATTTATTGAGAAACTTATTGATGTGGTAGAAGGCGCTAAGGATAAAGCTGGCTATATGGAAATGGCCCAGTTGATCAACATGATGCCATTCGACAATGTTCCTTATTTTCTAACGCTGGTGCGTTTTCAATTTGCAGCAATCAGTTAATAAATCAATAAAGATAAAAAAATGAAACCTTACATCTATTTAAGAGCATTAAAACATGCTGAGCATACTGTGTTTGGCGTTCAGGAAGGGCAAAAAACATATTATGATGCACAGTTTGGGCAATATTGTGCTTATTCAAGCGGGCAACAGGTGAAACGTTCCATTCTTGAAGATTTGACCTCGGCCTTAAACGTTTCTATGGCCCCCATTACGTTTAATTATAGTATTAAAGGAAAAGAGCTTAATACTAAAGAACCATGGTCTCCCTGTGATCCTAATTATGTTGATCAGCTTATTGGTGGATGGATGAGGGCCGGAGATGGCGTTACCGTTAAAAGACGTAGTCCTTTGTCAATATCTGCCATGCGTCCGTTACATCCTTTACTATCCGGTACTGCAAAAGAGAATCTTACTTTTGACAGGAGTAATCGTCCTGATAGTAATCCGGTGAATGTAAAAATGGGAGAAAAGTTATTAACTGAGGAAGAAATAGAGGATTTCTTAACCAGCAATGACCGTACGTTACCTCGCCGTAACTGGATACCTGATAATAGAAGAACGCAGGGTCTTTTTGTATATGATATTGCCATTGATTTAAGGACATTGTTCTCTGTGTCAGTCAATCAGCATGAACCGGAATTAAGTAAAGATAAGATTGAAGACCTTACATCCAAAGGGTGGGTATCGGGAGAAAATACATTTGGCAAATGTCTTATTATGCCAAAGGCTGAAAGGGAAAAGATAATTCCTGCACTGGCAAGTGCTTTATTAAACTGGCGTATTACTTCTAACCAGGCCCGTACATTTAGTTTGATGGAAACACTGGCTGTTGCGATCAGTGATAATGCGAGTACTTTAACAGGAGCTATACGGGCTAAGTTATTGGAAGAAGGGGAAAAACAAAAGGCAAAGCCTGTTATTGATGAAACTGCCGGGGCGGAGCTTTTTATTACTTTGCCATGCTCAGGTTATGTTACTACCGTTAGTGAAAGTGCGGATGCATTAAAACAGGCGGAGGCCAGGCTTATTAATATAATGATGGATTTTCCTTATGAGAATCAATTAAATTAGATAATAAGGTGAGATTGTCATGGAACATCTCACCTTTAATTTATCCTGTTATGAGTACTACTGCTACCTGTATTAACTACTTTCATATTTGTCATCGGAAATTGTGGTTATTTTCTAATGGCATTCGTATGGAGCATACTTCCGATACAGTGTATGATGGTAAATTATTACATGATAGCAGTTATCCTCAACGGGCGGAGAAACATACAGAGATTGAAATTTCAGCCATTTACAATGGATTTGAGTTATCTGGTAAAATAGACTTTTATGATGCGAAAGAGAAGGTAATTCATGAAATAAAGCGTAGTGATAAAATAGAAGATGCTCATGAATGGCAGGTCAAGTATTATATATGGCTGCTTGAACTGAATGATATTAGTGGCGTACGTGCTACCCTGGAATATCCTAAGCTGCGGAGTACGCTTGATGTAATATTAAAAAACGAAGACAGGGAATACCTGGCAGAAATTATCCCTAAAATTGAATTGTTAAAAAAAAGTGAGGAATGCCCTTTGAAGATCAACAGTAAGATCTGCAGGAATTGCAGTTATTATGATCTTTGTTATATAGAAGAATAGTCTTGTTATCCTTTCCATAATGAAAAAATCATATTATCTTTTTAATCCTGGGCGCATGAGCCGCAAGGATAACACGCTTAAATTTGTTCCGGTAGATGAAGAAGGAAAGGAAGGGGTGCCTAAATACATCCCTGTTGAAAGCGTAGACAATCTTTATACTTTTGGCGCTTTGGATGCTAACAGCGCATTATACAACTTCCTGGGTAAAGAACAGATCAGTGTTCATTTCTTTGACTATTATGAACATTATACCGGTAGCTTTATGCCGAAGGAGTATTTGTTAAGTGGTAAAGTATTGATCGCACAAACGGATTGTTTCTCCAAATCTAAAAAGAGAATGCCTATAGCGAGAAAATTTATTGAAGGGGCTGCCTTTAATATGGTAAAGAATCTTCGCTATTATAATAATAGAGATAAGGATACATCGTTACAGATTGAAAGGATTGAAACCCTTTCCCTGCAAATAGAGACTGCTGAAGATATAGAAACTTTAATGGGGATCGAAGGTAATATCCGGATGTCGTATTACGAAGCGTTTGACCTGATCATTAATGACTTTGAAATGGGAAACCGTATTAAACAACCTCCTTCTAATGAGGTGAATGCAATGGTCTCATTTGTAAATATGATGTGTTATACGCTCTGTCTGGATATGATTTATCATACACAATTGAATCCTACCATCAGTTTTTTACATCAACCGGGATATCGCCGTTACTCATTAGCCCTCGATCTCGCTGAAATATTTAAACCAATATTAGCCGACCGGTTGATTTTTTCTTTGCTTAATAAAAAGATGATTGGTAAAGGTGATTTTGATCATTCGCTGAACGGTTGCCTGTTAAAAGATAGTGGCCGGAAAAAAGTAATAAAGGCCTGGGATGAGCGTCTGCTGGAAACAATAAAACACAGATCGTTGGGCAGGAGTGTTAGTTACAAGCATCTTGTGAAACTGGAATGTTATAAGTTAGTCAAGCATATTTTGAGTATAGAGGAATATAAACCATTTAAAGCCTGGTGGTAGATGTACGTAATTTTAGTCTATGATATAGAAGAAAAACGGGTAGGTAAAATGCTCAAATTATGTCGCAGATATCTCAACTGGATTCAAAATAGTGTATTTGAGGGCGAACTGACAGAAGTGAAACTTAAAGAGTTGCTGGGAGAGGCTAAAGGGATTATCAATAAAGATAAAGACAGTATTATTATTTTCAGCAGTCGCCAGGAGAAATGGTTGGATAAAATGGTTGTTGGCAAGGAGAAAAATGAGCTGAATAACATTTTATAGTCGTCGAAGATGCTATTGTGTGGTTGGGATTGTTAAGATCTTTGACATTTTGGAATGAAACCATTGATTTTGTTAGCTTTGAGGATGTTGTCGATGTCTGGAGTAAATCTTACTATTATGCATCGACGACCTTTATTGTTGTAAAACAGAAAGCGTATCTTTGCTTATAGCCCCTTTTGGGGCTTTTTTAGTAGCCGATTTAACGGCTTTTAATTGTACCATAGAGGAATTGAAACACAAAACGATTTAGCCGCGTTCTTTCACTCGATATAGACTTTTAATTGTACCATAGAGGAATTGAAACAAAGTAGAAGCTAATGATACGTTTGCTACTTTTGCTTTTAATTGTACCATAGAGGAATTGAAACTGATAAAGCTATTGCTTGTGCCTGTGCGTCTTTTAGCTTTTAATTGTACCATAGAGGAATTGAAACCTATGAACACGAAACACATAACAGTAGCGGAACTTCTTTTAATTGTACCATAGAGGAATTGAAACTCCTGAAAAGGTACTGCTTTCATAAGCCCATGAAGGCCTTTTAATTGTACCATAGAGGAATTGAAACCGATCTGCTTACCAATGTATGGTAAGAGGATAGGCAACTTTTAATTGTACCATAGAGGAATTGAAACTTGAAGATGCGGGTACGGATGAGATGGAGGGAATTCTTTTAATTGTACCATAGAGGAATTGAAACATATATGGCGTTGCGAGATAATCCCTAAAGAACATCTTTTAATTGTACCATAGAGGAATTGAAACACATTTGTTTGAAATCTTCCAGTTGTAGCTAATAGTCTTTTAATTGTACCATAGAGGAATTGAAACTAAGATGAGTGATAAGAAAACAGCGGCCTACCTGACTTTTAATTGTACCATAGAGGAATTGAAACCTGGCAAGGGATTGCTGATCAAGGCCCGACATTCATACTTTTAATTGTACCATAGAGGAATTGAAACTACAGTTAATTACTACCTTCAAATCATCTTTATTCACTTTTAATTGTACCATAGAGGAATTGAAACACAAATCCACTTCAAAAACTGCATGAAGTAATGGCGCTTTTAATTGTACCATAGAGGAATTGAAACACAAAAGAAATATGCGAAACTTGCAGGGTCGAATTAACTTTTAATTGTACCATAGAGGAATTGAAACGGTTTTGCAAAAGCAATGGCTGATCAGTGGGGTTAAACTTTTAATTGTACCATAGAGGAATTGAAACTACACAGGCGCAACCCACCATACCGACTGGTTAGCCCTTTTAATTGTACCATAGAGGAATTGAAACTATGAAAACCGCAATTAAGCAGTAGTCTCTTCGAATCTTTTAATTGTACCATAGAGGAATTGAAACGCATAAGAGGTGAGTGCTTGCCGTGTGCTGCACTGACTTTTAATTGTACCATAGAGGAATTGAAACTACTGGAGATTTGTTTGATACCGAAATTGACACTACTTTTAATTGTACCATAGAGGAATTGAAACTCTGATTTCACTAATGGGTATGAAAGCGGCTTTTGAGCTTTTAATTGTACCATAGAGGAATTGAAACATTTGGCCGTTAAACCTATTACCCTTGATGACATCTTTTAATTGTACCATAGAGGAATTGAAACTTCAGTACTAATACAACAACTCATCTCATCTCTGACTTTTAATTGTACCATAGAGGAATTGAAACCCTGAACAGGAACACTATAAGTTGACACCCTATCTTCTTTTAATTGTACCATAGAGGAATTGAAACGGATGTGAACCCCTCAAAACAGCTGAAGAACTCGAACTTTTAATTGTACCATAGAGGAATTGAAACCAGATATGGATGTATTACTCTCACGTTGGCCTATCACTTTTAATTGTACCATAGAGGAATTGAAACATAAGGATACCTAATGTCAGACAGACTACCGGTATCTTTTAATTGTACCATAGAGGAATTGAAACCGTTCGTCGGAGACTGCTTCAACAGCTGCTCCCAAGCTTTTAATTGTACCATAGAGGAATTGAAACATGATACTCCCTATATCCGGGCCGTTACCCGTAAGACTTTTAATTGTACCATAGAGGAATTGAAACACAAATGTTGTACGCATGCGGAGCCTTACGGGAATCTTTTAATTGTACCATAGAGGAATTGAAACCGCATAGATATAAAAAATCTTGACCAGATCAGAAATCTTTTAATTGTACCATAGAGGAATTGAAACCTATACCCGGTTATTGCGCAGGTGGAGATACTATGACTTTTAATTGTACCATAGAGGAATTGAAACCAGGATATAGAATCAGAATGTGACGGCACTGTTCCTACTTTTAATTGTACCATAGAGGAATTGAAACTAGTTCAATCGAACGCTGGGCCTTCTCACAGCCTTTCTTTTAATTGTACCATAGAGGAATTGAAACCTGCCTTAACGTTACTACACTTTTACCGGATAACTCTTTTAATTGTACCATAGAGGAATTGAAACTTAGTTGGTGAAGTAACTCCTGATGGTAGGTCTTCCTTTTAATTGTACCATAGAGGAATTGAAACATTGTAACGGAAGGATTAAAAACAACGATGCAGGCACTTTTAATTGTACCATAGAGGAATTGAAACAAAGAACTTGTTTATCTGTGGATTTCTGGGCATCACTTTTAATTGTACCATAGAGGAATTGAAACAGTAAGCAGTAATTTCATGCTTAACTTGTTCAGTACTTTTAATTGTACCATAGAGGAATTGAAACTCCCTTATGGTCATGGGCAGTTTACTGATGACAGGCTTTTAATTGTACCATAGAGGAATTGAAACGGACAAATTGCAAAACAAACGCCTCAATGGGCAAAACTTTTAATTGTACCATAGAGGAATTGAAACAGATAGTGCAGGAGTATGGACGATTGGATATGGTACTTTTAATTGTACCATAGAGGAATTGAAACAAATCATCTGATTCGCCGAATTCACAGGTATATTTGCTTTTAATTGTACCATAGAGGAATTGAAACTTGATACATTATAATATACCAACTTATACGGCCCTTGCTTTTAATTGTACCATAGAGGAATTGAAACCGTGTAACTATCAAATCTATTACGTCTACGCAGGAACTTTTAATTGTACCATAGAGGAATTGAAACATTACATTACCTTCGGGACGTATTGCTTATAAACAACTTTTAATTGTACCATAGAGGAATTGAAACGCGGTAACTCCGGGCACGCATCTGCCAGCGGTTACTCTTTTAATTGTACCATAGAGGAATTGAAACATTTGAACAACTCTCCTTGCACCTCTTCCCCCGTACGCTTTTAATTGTACCATAGAGGAATTGAAACGCGGAAACAGCAGAGGAACGATTAACCAGCTTGCGCTTTTAATTGTACCATAGAGGAATTGAAACAAGTTTGGGAAGATCTAGGTAAAATTCTTACTAAAACTTTTAATTGTACCATAGAGGAATTGAAACGGCGTTTTGCCTTAAAGGCGTTACGCAGATCCTTTGCCTTTTAATTGTACCATAGAGGAATTGAAACCTTATGCCCATCACAGTGCTCTACTGATGATACCTTCTTTTAATTGTACCATAGAGGAATTGAAACCACAACTAATAGGAACGCAGGGCACGGGTACAAATAACTTTTAATTGTACCATAGAGGAATTGAAACAAAAAAAGGTGCGCAAGGCCGACACGGCGTTGGCACTTTTAATTGTACCATAGAGGAATTGAAACGGGCCTCAAAGTTGGCCGCCATGTTGCTATTCTGTTCTTTTAATTGTACCATAGAGGAATTGAAACATCACAACGCAACTGTAAGTGTATCCGGGCCTTCTCTTTTAATTGTACCATAGAGGAATTGAAACCATGAAAATAACGATAGTAACAGGTACTGGAATATCCTTTTAATTGTACCATAGAGGAATTGAAACCCATTTATCCATTGTGTCTTTGACCGTATCTGATACTTTTAATTGTACCATAGAGGAATTGAAACTACGTTCATATTGGGCGGTGCTAATGCTGGGGCACGCTTTTAATTGTACCATAGAGGAATTGAAACGGAGATCGCGCAAGTCTTGAAGATTTAACTTATCAGCTTTTAATTGTACCATAGAGGAATTGAAACAAAATAAAAGTAGTGGCTCGTTTTGGGAAAGCAATTCTTTTAATTGTACCATAGAGGAATTGAAACTGGTTGTGCTGCATTGTTTTGCTGGTATTTTCCGGCTTTTAATTGTACCATAGAGGAATTGAAACCAGTTCCGGAAACATAACACAAAAGTTTACCGCACCTTTTAATTGTACCATAGAGGAATTGAAACATTCTATTCAGGAATCGTAAGTTAGTCTCTCTATATTCTTTTAATTGTACCATAGAGGAATTGAAACGAAAATGTGAAAATAGTACATGTAGTGACAGGTAAGCTTTTAATTGTACCATAGAGGAATTGAAACTCAGGATCGGATACGGTACAGGTGTTCAGGTAATAAACTTTTAATTGTACCATAGAGGAATTGAAACGGTCTGAAACTGGTAGAGGGTATCAGTAGAAGAGTGCTTTTAATTGTACCATAGAGGAATTGAAACTCCATTGAAGAACGGCACTAGGATACCTCTTGTTGTCCTTTTAATTGTACCATAGAGGAATTGAAACGATTCTTGTCCTGTGTTTTCTGTGGCTGGTTGTTGACTTTTAATTGTACCATAGAGGAATTGAAACACATGTTTGTCTATCAAGTTACACACGGTATAAACTCTTTTAATTGTACCATAGAGGAATTGAAACACATTCATAATAAATCCTTTATTACGATCATACATGCTTTTAATTGTACCATAGAGGAATTGAAACTTTTCTGCTGTCTCTTCAGCATCTATTTTTAAATTGCTTTTAATTGTACCATAGAGGAATTGAAACGGTACTGCGACAACCATGCTGTATGTAGATGCAGTTCTTTTAATTGTACCATAGAGGAATTGAAACCAATATAATGACATCATCCGCTTCCAGGCTTATTTCTTTTAATTGTACCATAGAGGAATTGAAACACAGCAGATCCATTCAAGGACATCACCAATGTTGTCTTTTAATTGTACCATAGAGGAATTGAAACTTGCTTTATGGGTACCGGCAGATGCATATACTGTGACTTTTAATTGTACCATAGAGGAATTGAAACAAAGGCCCTAAAAATGAGGTAACTGTAGTAAGAACTCTTTTAATTGTACCATAGAGGAATTGAAACGTGCATCCCCAGTCTTTTGCAACCTGGGCGTACCATCCTTTTAATTGTACCATAGAGGAATTGAAACCAATCGAATTATTGTTAGATGCAATCTGCCCATTCCTTTTAATTGTACCATAGAGGAATTGAAACCAATCGAATTATTGTTAGATGCAACCTGCCCATTCCTTTTAATTGTACCATAGAGGAATTGAAACTCTGATAGTCTGGCCGGGAAAGAAACATTACCATGTCTTTTAATTGTACTATAGAGGAATTGAAACCCCGTTGATCCCATCGGGGGTAGGAGAACCTGACAGCTTTTAATTGTACCATAGAGGAATTGAAACGCAGCCAAAGCAGCGGTTACGCGCAATCTCAGACACCTTTTAATTGTACCATAGAGGAATTGAAACCATTCTCCCATACACTTTACTACAGCATCCTGATAAGCTTTTAATTGTACCATAGAGGAATTGAAACGTATCTCGAAAGGATAATAAAACTTTTAGTTGTACCATAGAGGAATTGAAACAGAGAAACGATTCGCACGACCAAAATAAATTTTAAGCCTTTTAATTGTACCATAGAGGAATTGAAACCATCATCCAGCAATTTATCAACGTCACTAGGGATTACTTTTAATTGTACCATAGAGAAATTGAAACAAAGATTGGATTCTTTTGAATCAACACAGGTGCCACTTTTAATTGTACCATAGAGGAATTGAAACTCGGTTGTGTTAGCCGCAACGGTATAATCATATCCATCTTTTAATTGTACTATAGAGGAATTGAAACAATAGATCAGTAGCACCGGTGGCTATTCTATTGTTACTTTTAATTGTACCATAGAGGAATTGAAACATTTCGTGATAAGCTGTCCGGGGGCAAAGCATTAGCTTTTAATTGTACCATAGAGGAATTGAAACCTGGCGAAAGGAACTACGGACGACTATAACGAGGACTTTTAATTGTACCATAGAGGAATTGAAACCTTTCTGTAGTAAGCCTACCGACGGATTGGATTAACGCTTTTAATTGCACCATAGAGGAATTGAAACAACGTTATCTGACACTTCCAGAAGAAGGCCCCGCTCTTTTAATTGCACCATAGAGGAATTGAAACGAGGCAATAATATTCTGGATATAGATAGGAATAGGATTTTTAATTGTACCATAATGGAACTGGAACACTATATCCATTGATGGGTGACATACTTTTAATTGTACCATAGAGGAATTAAAACAGCCTCTTAGAGCGGATAAGCAGGCGCATGTCGCGCTTTTAATTGTACCATAGAGGAATTGAAACATAACTTTTGGAATGATAATAATGTCATCACTTTCAACTTTCAATTGCACTGTAGAGGAATTGAAACATGAAATATGAAAACGGATATTCTGGCATAATGGAACTTTTAATTGCACCATAGGGGAATTGAAACAGCACAATGTCACGTTCAACGATACTGTTATTTGTTCCCTTTTAATTGTACCATAGAGGAATTGAAACCGGCCTACCAATGTATTCATAAAGTTGTTGCCAGCGTTTAATTGCCCCGTAGAGGAATTGAAACATTAGGCAGCCGGATGGTACGATTCAGTTTATTTCTCTTTTAATTGCACCATAGAGGAATTGAAATACGGTTCAAATGAGCTATAATACAGGTTTACGATCTTTTAATTGCATCCATAGAGACCTTAACAGCAATTGCCATTTTTGCAATTATTGGTGCTTTAATTGCACCATAGAGAGTGGAAATTAATAATAAAGCACCAAAGTAATGGGAATCGTATTACAACTTGAATTATCGCCATATGCGATACCATTGAAATGAAAGGGCAGTCAATAATTCAACTGCCCGCTTCATTGGCCTACTGGCAAAAATAGCTCCACTTATCCAAACTCCTTTTCTTCAGCACTGCACTATACTTCTTCGTCTTCGCTGCCGGACACACTGTAGATTCAAACTTGGTCTGCGTCATCTTATCCGTATACTCTGTTGCGAAAACGGGTTTGTTCTTCGCGATGTAAGGCAGCATATCATCCTGCCAGCCCTGATCAAACGCATCTTCAGTAAGCGCCCAGTCGAAAGAGGATGAGAAGTCGGCAGTCAGGTCGGGGACGTTCTTCTGACCAATACCAAGACCTTTGGAATGCGCAAGTGTAATAAGGTAAGTACAGAAAGTTTTGGTGTCTGCGATAGAAATGTCAAACCCGGTTTCATTCCCGTAAGCATCCAGGTTGTCCGGTTCAATGGCATCGAAGCCTTTCTGCTGTATCATCGTGAAACGGGATATCAGCCAGGGCTTCATGCTGTCCAGCTTACGGATGTCCAGCCACCTTTCATCCGGCCATTCGGGATAGATTTTCCCAATGACAGATGACGGAAGAAGCGCACTATCCGGACGGTAATTTTCAAGCGTACCCACAGAGATGTAAGCAATGACTTTCTTGCCTTTAGCATGTAAGGCATCGACCGTCGCTTTAGAAGTTTCAAAAGCATCGACATCTACAACAGCTGTAGAGAAAGTATCTGTGGAAGAAATGTTGTTCAGGTCCCAGTCGAAAGTAACTCCGGCAACAGGTTGCCACCAGGCAGCATTCTTTTGAGGATCAGGGACAGAAGAAGTGGTAGTAGACGTTTTACTACAGCTGGATAGGATAATAAGACCAGCAATAAAATGCATAGGCTTCATAATAAGTCGAATAACTTAGGTTTTATAAGATATGTCGGGACAAAGATATAAAAAAAGTAACCCCGGCAATTACACCAGGGCTACTAATTAAAAAAAACCACTATTTATTCGGACAAACATCCGTTACTGAAAATCCTACTGCTTTTACGCCATACCATGGGAAGAGGGTAGAACTGTCCCTGATCACACGTGAATGTGCATATAAACTTACAGTGTACCCGCAATTATCCAAACCGGAAACATTGAGGCTCCATGCTGCATTATCATCCCCATCATCGGCATTGTTCCCAAGATTGCCTATATCACCTGCATTCGGCAATGCATCGTAGTAACGGCTCACCGGACTTGGAACAACCCCATGTGTATGAGAAGTAGGCTGCAGATCAAGCCCCCATAATGCAAAGTATGGATGTACTGCTCTTAAATGGCCACTGATGATGTTGTTGGAAGGCGTTTTATCATAACAATGACAATCTCCGCCATCAATTACCAGGTCGAGTGTTTTGGAGAAATCGACTGTTGGTGTGGCAAGCGGGTTGATAGTCATGTGTACGTTACAGATAATGAGGGAGAAAAGATCCTTCACTATTTCATTGCCGTTCGCATCTGTATGCGTGAAACGGATAGTGTAAGTACCATCGTCCAATCCATCTGTACTCCAGCCGGCGAGGTAATTGGTTTCGTTATAGAGGCCGATAGCAGGATTTGCCTTATAAATGTACCAGCCGCCAACAGCAGATTGTGTATCAGTGAATTCGAGATTCGGATTAGGTGTGAAATCGATCATTGGGAAGCTTTCCGTATTGGAAACGGAAGCATAAGTACTGTCTGATGCACCGTATTTCTTATACTCGATCTTGTATTTAATGATACCATTAAAACCATTGCGGTCAATGAGACCATGGAAGCTTACCCAGCCTCCGTAAGGACGGTTGTTGTAGGATGTTGGGTTGGTCAGGTCGGAGTTAACGAGGAAGGTACTGGCACTGATTAAATCACGGTCTACACCTCCTACGAATGTCAGTTCTGCATCAACATGTGGCGACTGGCTGGGGCGGATCTGTACCACTGCATCTTTACGGTTACCCCAGGTATTGAGCAGGTTGGGGTTGGTCGTAGATGGAAGCGACTGCCATGACAATACTGCACGGATACGGATCACATTCGGATGGGTACAGCTCTTAATATGGCCTTTCAGGTTAATAGGCAGGTCTATATTGTAACAGATACCATCAGCCGGAATGTTGCCGATATCATGTACCGTAATACTGGAAGTGCCCAGGTATTGGTCGAATGTCCCGTTATTGTCCCAGTCGGCCCAGAACGCTACATGTTCCTGTGAACCGGCATGACAAAGATCTCCGCTGAAGCCACTGTTCTTCTTGATCTTCACAACAGCGCCAAGGGTATCTAATGCCGTATTTAAGCCTACACATTGCAGTTCTTCGAAAGTTACATCTGCCTGGTCAACAGGTTTCAGGATGAACGATGCAGCAGCCTTAAAATCAATTTTTAGCTTCTGGATATCATACAGGTTATAACTGGCGGCCTGTACAAATTTAGTACCGTTAGCAATAGCGGGTGCAATGGAAGAAAAGAAGGTACGGTGGTCCGGAACGCCCGCACGTTTGTACGCTTTGTAGTAGGTCTCTATTGGTGGCAAAGGTGGAATAGGAATATGAACTTGTTCTTTTAGATCGATATTCGCCAGGAAATCCGGTTTCTCTTTTACATTCAACGCAGTAAAGATATCGCCCCACAGGATGAAGCTCCTGCGCTTCAACTGGATGTTCACATCTTTTACATTACCATAATAGGGGGCAGCATTTGGGTTAGAAGAAGGGATCGTATTCCATGATAATACGGCACGTACAGTTGGAATGACCGCTGTCTGGCAGTCGAGGAATTTACGGTACTTTTCATCGTTGATGAATAAATGCGTCATGTATTTGAGGGGATGCTGTGGGCCGGGAGGTGCCTCTGAAATGTCCGCTACTTTAAAGCTGGAATAGCCCATGTCCTGGAATCCGCTGCCATCTTTGAAATCAACAAAGAAACGTACGTATTCCCTGGAGCCGTTGGTGCAAAGCCCGCCGCTGTAACCGGTGGACTGTTTGATACTGACAATCGCTTCCAGCTTACCTTTTTCGGGATTATACCCTACACAGGTAATTTCTTCCCAGTAGCTGATACTGTTAATCTGAATGTCCTGTGAAAATACTTTGTTCAACAGGAAGGTCTGCCGGTTAAAGAGGAGTTGTGATAGTTGTTCCGGAGACTGATCAGGAATTTTTAAACTGTCCATAATTTTTTTTTTGGAGGTAACTGATAATAATAAAATGGAATTATGATTTGGGGTAATGGACACAAATTTAGGAGGGATATAAATGAAAGGGTAGGGTATTAATACCTCATCTGTTACGTATTTATACCTATTCTTACAAATGATTTTTGTTTTTCTACATGAAATCCTGCACTTTAGACAAAACAACTAACATGATTTACAAAACATACGTGGCAGAGGCAGGGAACGCAGCAGAACTTACAGAGAAGCTGGATGCTTTCTTTGCTGCCAATGAAGGAATAGAGATAGTCTCAACAGATCAGTCTTACGGATCTTCTATATTGTTTACCATTATTTATAAACAACCGGCTGAGAAAAGACAGGTAGGGGGCTTTACAAGAAGAGAGTAATTTTCAGCTAAGTACAGCTTATACAGATGTTAGCGGAAATAGTCATAAAAAGGCATAATAAGGAGACATAACTAACTTTCATGGTGTAGGTTTAGGTATTAAATAAAATTTATATGCTAAAGTAGTCCTTTTACCTGATTTATTGTTATTTTGCACAAATGCATGGAATCAGGTATATAGATGAATTTATCAGCTCACCGGAAGACCTCTTCAGATTATTGAGAGACAATGTGATATGGGACACCAGCATGGCTGCACGTAGAACGGCTAGTTTTGGCGTTGCCTATAACTATTCCCAGATCCATTATCCTGATACGCCATTCATTCCTGAACTGATCAATATCCTGAACAGGATTGATGATGAACTGGGTTTTGAACCCAATAACTGCCTGATCAATTATTACCTGGATGGAAATGCAAAAATGGGATTCCATTCAGATCAGATAGATGCATTAGAAGATAATACAGGTATTGCGATTTTATCTGTAGGAGAAACAAGAACGCTCAGATTCAGAAATATACAGGACAAAAATGAAGTGGTAGATTTTGAACTGCCTTCCGGATCATTGATCTATATGACGCAGGAAGTTCAGTATGTATGGCAGCATTCCATTCCTTCCTCAGATACCAATGAAGGCAGGATGAGTCTCACCTTCAGGAAAATGAAATTGTAACAAAATTTGTTGATTATATCAGATATTTAAATTAATTTACTTTTTATAAAGTATACGAAATCTAATAATCGAAAGTATATACCCCAAAGAACGATTACCCCAAAAGGTCCACCAGCAGAATATAGGAATCAACAAACATTTTACCCCAAAGGAATAACGCCATTGAATGATTCGGCTATGAATACATAGTACAACATTGTTTTTATATCATCGTAACTCTCTATTGCCGGAAGATTCTTCCGGTGAAGGATTCCTTTATTGTTTAAGACCTTAAAAAATAAACGATGGAACCTGTCTGGTCAAAGTTCGATAATGAACTTGCCGATATCTACAGTACTTATCTGGCAATTAAATCCACGCCCGTTACTCCCGGACAATACCTGCATACTGCTTTAAAAAATAATCCGGAACAAATTTTTATCACGCTGCAATACAAAGGAAACCTGCAGGAGATAGAAGCCGCAGGGTTTAAAACGGCTTCCGTAGAAAGGGAAGGAGTAGCAAATGGTTCTGTGATGTATGAACAGCTGGGTGATCTGTCGGCTCATCCTGACGTAATAAAGCTGGTGTACGGACATGAAATGCATCCAAATATAGATACCAGTACGCTGGAAATACTGGCAAGAGGAACTACGGCAGGTACCAATTGCGTATGGTCTGTAGTACCATCTACCGGCGTATTCACCGGAATGACAGGTGAGGGTGTGGTGATAGGTATTATAGATACCGGTATTGATTACAGGCACGAATCTTTTCAGAAAGAGAATTCTACAGATACCAGGATATTAAGGATCTGGGACCAGGGATTAGTACCCGTTGCAGGAGAAAGTTCTCCTGCTGTAGGATTATTATCTGCAGGTCCTACGTATGGTGTTGAATATACCGATGCCAATATTAATGGAGCGATGGCTACACCGGCTACTTTCAATGTGCGTACCAAAGACTGCAACAGTCATGGTACGCATGTAGCTGGCATCGCTGCGGGTAATGGCAAGCAGAAAAACTTTTCAACAGATCCCCGTTTTACATTTATCGGCGTAGCACCCAAAGCAACGCTGGTCATTGTAAAGATGCTTTACCCCGAGATTGATCCCGGTGTTCATCCGGTAAAGCGTTTTAAAGACGCGGTTTCTTATATCCTGCATGTGGCAGGTGCCAGACCCGTAGTGATTAATTGCAGTTTTGGGCGTGATACAGGGCCACATGATGGTCTGGTGGAAGATGGTATAGATGGGGAGGAGATATTCCTGGAATCTACATTTGCTGCAGCTACCGGTAAGATCTGTGTGTTTGCGGCAGGCAACAGCGCCCGGCACAGGCAGCATGCTATTATTACAATACCTGCGGGGGGTACGATAGAAATACCTTTTGATTTGGATGATCCCCGTAGCTCCAGAAGTGATTTTAATACCTGCGCCACAGTAGAACGTACTTTCCCGCTGGGTCTTGATTTATGGTACAATAATAGTGTGGCAGGTGTAACTATCGGCCTGCAGCAACCTCCTCCGGATGCCGCTTTTCATCCCAGTCCGGGAGTGGCCGTGGGTGCTGCTTTATTCAATCATCCTTCTGCTATAAACAAAGAGTTCTCGATCAGTCATACTACTACAAGTGTTACGCGTAACGGGAGCCCGTTGTCGCGCAAGCACATCTCTGTTACGATCTTTCCAAATGGACTCATCCACCGGAATGGTCGTTATACGGTTAAACTCACCGGCCCTGCCGGCGCCGTTATTCACTTATGGTGCAGACAAGCCAGGGGATACCAGATAAAGCTGGCGCCGGATGCTGCCATTCCCGCCGGAGTAAATGTGACGGATGACAATACGATCAGTGGACCCGCACATTCACCCAGTGTAGTGACTGTAGGCGCTTATGATGATACAGATGGTCATATGGCCTGCTTTTCTTCACAGGGACCGTTAGTGGATTACTCCGGCCTGGGAGTACTGGCAGACAAACCTGAACTATCAGCCCCCGGTGTGAAGATCTGGTCTGCCAAAAGTTATCATACAATAGCGGAGCCTATGGGTTCTGTATTCTTTGCCATACGTGATATACTGGGCGGGTATACACAAAAAGGAGGTACCAGTATGGCATCTCCTCATATTGCAGGCGTAGTGGCGCTGATGCTGCAAAAGAAGCCTGCTCAGACACTGCCCCAGATCAAAACCGCTTTACAGTCTACTGCGCGTGCCCGTCCGCAGACATACCCTGCAGCAGAGGATTGTCCGCGAACAAGTACGGGTGCGCTGCCGGCCACTCCGCTGGTATCGGCCAGTATAGCCGGTAGCGGTAAGGTAGATGCAAATCATGGATGGAGCATTATTGTACCCTAAGAAAGCATTCAATTATGGCCGCAAAAGATACTATCGTACGCATCGCTACTTCCCTGGCTAAAGCATTGGGTGGCGGCGCTTCCTTTTTTGACGATTTCTCCACGCAATCACTTGGATTGAAATTGCCCGATGCCGTGTTACAGACGTCCGCGGTAACCAGTGCACAGAAACAGGGATCATTTGCAGCCAATGCATTGACCAAGGCTGCTACTGACCTGGAAACTGCCGTGGCGGCAAATGATACGGCTGCTATCATTAAAGCCATCTTTGATCTGGGACAGGATCTCGTGGCTTATTTCTCTGCAATCGGCAGCCTGGTATCTGCTGTTTCAGGCAGTATCAATGCAGGTACGATCCCAGATAGTAATGACCGCGCGGCTGCTACTGCATTGATCGCTATACTGGCAAAGAAGATTTCCGATGGCATTATTATCTCTGCTATTGAACAGTCTGTGCCACAGGTGATGTTCGGCCTTAAAATATTAGGGTTGGCCGAATGGAAGTTCACCCCGGCAGATATGGGGAACAACCTCAGTAACGCCTATGTGAAAAAGGGATTATACCTGGAAAGGATTAAAGGCCTGATCAATGATCCCGCCAAACATTTCAAAGATTATGTAAAATGGGGAGATCCATCCTTTGATCCTACAGACAGCTTTAAGACCCTGCTGAATTTCTTTGATGCAGAAGATGCAGTAGTTGTAGGTGTGGTAGACGGAGATCCTTATTTTGAATATGGGAATTTCCGTGTGCGAAGGTTTTCCGGCGGACTGCAATTCGAATTTAAACTATCCTTTACGGAAAGCGCAGGCGCCAGGATAAACCTCAATGATCAATGGGGGATAGGTTTCACTGCGCATTTTGGATTGGACGGCCATATAGCACTACAGGTTGCCCCACCGCTGAACTTTGAACTGACCCCTCCCGGTGCAGATGTATCCGGCGATATAAAACTCTTCCTCGACCGTAACGAATCTGCGAGACCCTTTGATATCATCGGCAACAATGGACTGATCAACCTCTCCGCTACCAATGTGGCGGCAGGTGTAGGGCTCTCCGCCAGCTGGGACACCGGGAAGCACGCTGCTATCATAGAACCCCTGATCTTTGCAGATATCACCGGCGCTACACTGCGCATCGGCTCTGCTGATGGCGATGGTTTCATTGCCAAACTACTGGCTAATGCAGATATAGAAGGTAATTTCGACCTGGGCCTGGAATGGCTGGCCAGCAAAGGACTACGTGTAAAAGCCAGTGGTGGTATAGAAATCGCCCTGCCCATACATAAGCAGTTAGGCCCATTGGAAATAGATACCATTTACCTGGCTTTAAAGATACTGACAGATGGTACGCTGTCTCTGGAAGCCTCCGCCGGATTTGCAGCCATGCTGGGCCCTTTATCGGCTTCTGTGGAGCGTATAGGTGCTAAGGTAGACTTCTCCTTCTCAGACAGTAACAGTGATAAGTTCGGGATGTTCAATGTAAAGCCGGGCTTTAAACCACCTAATGGCGTAGGGCTGGCAGTTGATGCAGGCGTGGTGAAAGGAGGCGGATACCTCTTCCTTGATTATGATAAAGGCGAATATGCCGGTGCTTTGGAACTAACATTCAGTGAGATCGTTTCCTTAAAAGCCATTGGTATCATCAATACTAAAATGCCGGACGGAACACCGGGATTTTCTTTACTTATCATCATTTCAGCAGAATTTGGCACCGGTATACAACTGGGCTTCGGCTTTGTATTACTGGGCGTAGGCGGCTTACTGGGGCTCAACAGGAGAATGAACCTGCAGCCCCTGGCAGAAGGGGTGCGCAGCGGTGCTGTAAACGGCATCATGTTCCCCACGAACATTGTAGAGAATGCGCCCCGCATCATCAGTGACCTGCGCACCTTCTTCCCGGTGGAAGAAGGGAAATTCCTGATAGGCCCTATGGCTAAACTGGGATGGGGTACACCTGCGCTGGTGACGGTATCATTAGGTATCATCATCGAGATCCCCGGGAATATCGCTATCCTGGGTATTTTAAAAATAGCGCTGCCAACAGACGAAGCGGCCATCTTAAAATTACAGATCAATTTCATTGGTGCCATAGAATTTGATAAAAGCAGGCTCTGGTTCTTTGCCAGCTTGTACGATTCCCGTATCCTGTTCATTACGCTGGAAGGTGAGATGGGGTTACTCGTAGCCTGGGGCAGTGATGGTAATTTCGTGGTGAGCGTAGGTGGTTTCCACCCTGCATTTAATCCTCCGCCTTTACCATTCCCTTCTCCTGTAAGACTCTCCCTCAACATCCTGAATGAGGATTGGGGAAGGATACGTGTGATGGCTTATTTTGCTGTTACGTCCAATACCGTGCAGTTTGGGGCAAGCGCTGAATTGTACTTCGGGTTCAGCGCACTGAATATAGACGGACATTTAGCGTTTGATGCATTATTCCAGTTCTCTCCTTTTTATTTCATCATATCATTGTCTGCTTCACTTTCCGTGAAAGTCTTTGGCATAGGACTGTTCAGTGTAAGAGTGGAAATGTCGCTGGAAGGGCCTACGCCTTACAGGGCTAAAGGAACAGGTTCTATTTCCCTGCTGTTCTTTGATGTGGATGTTGACTTCGACTTTACATGGGGAGAAACACAAAATACAGTACTGCCTCCGGTAGCTGTTATGCCATTGCTGAAGGCAGAATTCGATAAACTGGTAAACTGGAAGGCTCAATTACCAGCCGGTAATAACATCCTGGTATCACTGCGCACTATAGATGCAGCAGCTGAACTGGTATTACATCCGGTAGGTACCCTGCAGGTAAGTCAGCGTTATGTACCGCTGGGATTAACACTCAATAAGGTAGGTACACAGCAACCCAGCGATGCGAAGATCTTTACCGTTAGCGCTACAGGACTGAATAAAAAGAACGATGTACAGGAAGCCTTTGCCATGGCGCAGTTCCAGGATATGGACAACGCTACTAAATTGTCCCGCCCGTCTTTTGAAAAAGAACCGGGTGGACTGGAACTTTCTGTTGCAGGTCATTCCGTAGCCAGTGGGAAAGCGGTGAAACGTATTGTACGGTATGAATTAATTGTGATAGATACCAATTACAAACGCTTCCTGCGCCGCTTCTTCAACTTCTTCAGCGGAGCGCTGTTTAATCATTTCTTAAAAGGAAATGCCGTAGCAAAATCTTCGTTGTCACAGAAGAACAGCAAACAATTACAACCTTTCGATGAGAAAGTGCAGGTAGTACAGGGCGCTTACGCTGTAGCCAGCGTGATGAATAATAAAGCAGTGGCCACTTTTGGCAGTGAAGCCCAGGCAAGGGAATATATGCAGCAACAAAGCGCCAGCCTGCAGGAAACATTACATGTTATTCCTCAACACGAATTAAACACCGCAGCATGAGCGAGACTATAGCCACATATACTTTTCTCCCCTGGCTAAGGCAGGGCATTGCAAACAAGATCACTGCGGCCGATATGGACCCTTCCGTAAAAGTACGCGCTACCATCAATGTAGCGTTGAAGATCGACGGGGATGGAGGCGCCATTACAGAAGCGGTCTCTAAGGATATACAACTGTATGGCCCCGGCGATATCATAGGGGTCGATTCCAGGGCTATCGTAAAAAATGAACCACATAACTGGATCACTAATTTTGAGCCGAATTACCTGCCTTATATTGAGTTTTACGATGAAGATTTCCCCTGGAGATATACTCCTGCTGCTCCGGACACTACGCGCGACAGGCTACGTCCCTGGATAGCGCTGGTAATTGTAAAAGAAGGCGACTTTGAAGAGGGGAAGAATATACAGGGAAAACCTCTTTCCTTTATCACCGTAGATAATGCAGCTACGAAGTTCCCGCCCGCAGAACAATTATGGGCCTGGTCGCATGTACATGTCAGTGATAGCCTGATGACCGAAATAGCCGGCTTGCCCGCAAATAAGGACCAGATACTGAATAATTTCACCCAGAAAGTTGGTAGTAATCCTGATATCGCCAGCAGCCGTATCATGTGCCCTATCAAACTGGAAGAAAATACGGCCTATCACGCTTTTTTGATCCCTTCATTTGAAACAGGCAGATTGGCAGGATTGGGTAAGAGTATGGCTCCTGCAGATATTCCTGCTCCTGTGCATGCTACGCTTTCTGCCTGGGCTGATTATGCCGGAAAGGACGAACCGGCCAGCTTCCCCTATTATCACCGCTGGTATTTCAGAACAGGGTCAGTGGGCGATTTTGAATACCTGGTAAGACTGCTGCAACCCAGGCCGGTTGATAAAAAAGTGGGTCGTAAAGATATGGATGTACAGGACCCCGGCAGTAACCTGCGGGGAATCGTAACGCCTGCACCAGGTGGTATCCTCAAACTGGGTGGGGCTTTACAGGTGCCATTTGATACGATGACCCAACCGGATAAAGATGAGGTAACGAAATATGAAGAGTGGGACCAGCATCCTGCTTACCCGGTAGCATTTCAGGAGGACCTTGCCACGTTTATCAACCTGGCAGACGATTACAGTACCACTGCGGCAGCTACGGCCAACAGCGCTACTTCACTGGACCCTGCTATTCAGTCGGACTGTGACCCGCTGATCACAGCGCCGCTATATGGCCGCTGGCATGCACTGGTAAGCCGTTTGCTGAAAAGCGGTGATGCTGATAATGAGAACTGGGTACACCAGCTCAACCTCGATCCACGTTTTCGTGTAGCCGCCGGATATGGCACCAAAGTAATACAGGACAACCAGGAAGATTATATGAGCGCTGCCTGGAAACAGGTAGGGGATGTGCTGGAAGCGAACCGTAAAATGCGACTGGCACAACTGGCTAAAGCGGCTTCCTGGAGCTGGTATCAGAAACAATTTGCTCCGATGGTGCAAAATGCGGATGACCGGTCATTGCGACTGCTGGCCCCTGTACAGAAAAGAGTACTGGACAGCAACATGACAGTATACTACCAGGTAAATCAAAGCCGTGTTACATCATCCGTCATATCTTCTCCTATGCGTAAAATCATGCGCCCGGGTGGAAGAGTGATGAAAAGACTCTCCTTTACTGCAACAGTAACACCTACCAACCTGGCACAGCGTATCAATGATGCTGCTGTAGTCATCGCACCGCCTAAAGTGATCCCGGCCACATTACCTACTCCGCAGCAACTGGCGGATGCATTAGGGCCTAAAGATGTGCCACCGTTATTACTGTCTGCATTGAAGACCGCACCCTGGATAAGGATCGTTGCATTATTACTGGCATTGCTGTTCATCATCCTGACCTTCTTCCTACCTATCCTGGGTATATTGGTTGCATTACTGATAGCCTTCTTCCTGCTTTCCGGCAAATGGAAGAAACAACAGGATGTTGCCGAAGCATTGACCAACCAGACACCTTCTTCGGTGGATGCATTGCCTACCAGTCCGGATTTCGTACTCAGTAAACCCGGTGATCAGTTCAGCCCCTCCAAAGGACCTACCGACAGTAAAGAAGCCGTACAGTATAAGGCTGCCCTGAAAGATGCTTTGAACATGCTGGAAGTAACAAAACAAAGCGGACAGATAACAGAAAGGCCCAAAATTGATTTACCTGCTGTTGTAGATGTGACTTTCAAAGGTATCAATCCTGTATTAACGATCCCCCGCCTGATATACAGCAGCGTGCTGATCCCTGAAAGGATACGTATACTGCTGGCAGAAGAGTTTACAGAAGTGTGGGCCTATCCCGAAATAGATATTCCCATGTACAAACCACTGGTGAAAATATCCTCGGAATTATTCGTTCCAAATATCAATTTCATCAGTGAAAACACGATCTCCTTACTGGAAACAAATCAGAAATTCATAGAGTCTTACATGGTAGGATTGAACCATGAATTTTCAAGAGAGCTATTCTGGAGAGAATATCCTACAGATCAGCGTGGCAGTTATTTCAGGCAGTTCTGGGATGTAAGCAGTTTCTTTGATGGCAGTGTAACAGACCCTGTTGCACTGAAAGAAAGATTAAGAGATATTCCTCCCATACATACCTGGTCTAAACATTCCAAACTGGGAGATCATGATAACCGCGAAGCATACGGTGATAAAGAAGAGGAACTGGTACTGGTCATCCGTGGAGAACTATTGAAGAAATACCCCAATGCAGTTATCTATGCACATCAGGCTGAATGGCAGCTGAAAGGTGATGGCACCATCAATAATAAATTAGAAAGAAGACTGGTAACGCTCACACCGGAACAGGAAGATAATCCACCACGTACAATTATTAAAACGCCATTGTACGAAGCAAAGGTAGACCCCGATATTTATTTCTTCGGCTTTGATCTCACTGCATTGAAAGCAAGAGGAGGTACGGGAGAAACAAATGCAGACCTGAATAATGCGGGATGGTTCTTCTGTATCAAGGAACGGCCGGGAGAACCACGTTTCGGATTAGATATAGACAAGGACGCCAGCCCTAATGTATGGAATGATTTGTCGTGGCAGGATGTATTGCCAGGAGGTGCAGCCGGTTCTTTTATGCAGATAACGGACGCTACGCCAACGATTACTTTAAGTCCGCTGAATGGTTCGGACAATGAAAAAACAGAGCAGCGGGCAGATGACAACTTCGTTTCCTGGAACAAGGATATGAATGCGGCAGATGTGGCTTACATTCTTTATCAGGCGCCGGTACTGGTGGCAGTACATGCATCTGAAATGCTTCCCAAACCTTAATACAGAATTCCATGGCTGAGTTTAATGAGATAAGACAACAACTAACGGATGCGCGTAACAGCAAGGCGCAAACGCAGGAATCGCTGACTGCTGCAAAAGAAAAATTAAGCAGGATTAACAGGGAGAAGGAACAATTGCAGAGAAGTTACGATGCTGCTAATCCTGCACATGTAAATAAACTGGAAGAGCTGAATAAGCTGCAGGCCGGTACTGCTGAACAAGTGGATACGCTTAAGAAGGCCTTAACGGCTGCAGGTACAACGGTAGCAGATATTTCCGGGCGATTTAAACTTTTTTCAGACCCAAAGGAAAATATCAACAGGCTGAATGATGCCTATCCGTTTTTATTATTGCCGGTAAGGATTGAAACAAGATTTAAGAAAACAGATAGTAACAACCAGCTCTGGATTAGGATCTTTCCGGATGATTGTGCTGTAGATACTTTTGAGAAATTATTATCAGAGACAGAAGTAAAGAATGCAGTGTCTTACTGGAACCGTTTGTGGCAGGCAGGTGGTGTGGAAGGTGATGAGCGCGCAGCCTGGAGAACGCTGGTATCCAGCCATGGTTCCGGACGTGCCGCTTATATCATCAGTCAGTACAAGCCGGTAAATGAGGCAGATAAGCCGGTGAAGGTAAAGAAGACAGATATCATCCTGGTGATAAGTTCACCAGTGGTACCAGATAATGCATGGCGCGATTACTGGACCGCATTATTGAAAGCTGCGGGGAATAAAGCAGCAGAAACAAAAGCCTATACAGACCTCGTAAAGGTAGTAGGCGCCGATAATGCCGCACAAGGTGTGAAAGATTATCTGCCAATGGATTTTGCCGCTTTGGCACTATTGTATAAGTCGGATACAACAGTCGCAATAACAGTAGTCTTCCAGCAGTTACCCGCCCCCGGTACAACAGATACAAAGTTACAGTCGTGGTCACAGGCACCGCATGTAAATGTAATGCCCGACTGTTTTGTAGTAAGTGGTTATCAGAACGGTAGTGTGGTATTTGAAGTAACAGGCTCGCAGGTCCCGTCTCCGCTGGTAGTAGGGCCAGATCCTAATGCAACGCCGGGAGATGATTTTACGCAGGATGCAAATGGGGAGATGGTAACAGGTGACGATATCCGCTGGATGGTGGATTTTGATGATGCGATAGCAAAAGGATTGGGGTTTAAGATTGATCTGACACCAGCGCAGGCCGAGGCTGGTTTTGATAAGATCTTTGCCCTGGGCGTAAGACTGAGTAACGATGAACAGGAAGGCGCTGCATTGCTGGAAGAGCTGCTTGATCATCATCGTTTAAGCCGTAAAGGATTATCCTTGCTGAAGCAGGGAACTGCTACCAACAATACCGATACAACGGCTGCCGGTCATCAGAACCTGGATGACGCGGATGAGAGTTTCGATGACATGAAACAATCACAGCTGTTTACCGTAGAGACAGATCCATTCCTGAAGAAAGACGGGCAATGGCTGGCGGAAAGCCTCGGTATCAGTTATGAATCTTTGTATAAAGTGAAGAACAGCGGCTTTACTGATCAGCTGGAAGGTAAAGCAATGAATGTGGCCTTATGGCCGGCAACTATGGGGTATATGATGGAAACCATGATGCAGCCGGTATTCAATGAGAGTGATATCATCAATACCCGCGATTTCTTCAACCGCTTTGTAGCAGGGCGTGGTACAGTACCTGCTATTAAAATAGGCAAACAGCCTTATGGTATCCTTCCGGTAGCAACATTCTCTGACCTACCCTGGCTGAATGGCAGGTCTGTACCGGGAATAGCCGCTGTTAACCGCAGTTATATTTCCCGCCTGTATGAAGTACTGAAGATAATAGATAATGACTGGGCGCCTTTGGTAGACCAGGTATCCTGGATTGGTAAAACGGGGGATGCCCACCAGATACTGCTGGACGTGGTAGGCTTAAACCCTGATGCTGTAGAGTATTACCAGCGTAATGCCGAGAGTGCGGAAGAGTTGTTTAACCGCCTGAATTTAATGGGTTTCGGAGGAGCTATAGCGGCTATTCTTATCGCTGCAGGCTATGCGAAATCCGGTACGGACCTGTTAAAGAAATTCGGTTATGCAGGCACGGTATTACCGGATATCCTCAATAAATTCTTTATCCAGAGCCAGAATCTTTTAAAAGGTCCGTTGATCGATGACAGTCCGCTTTCTGAAAAGGAACCGGTCCGGAAATATACCCCCGACCCTAATGGGGTGAATTACCTGCAATGGCTGATCACCGCAGCAGAAACCTCTCATGATACTTTACGTAAACAGGAGGGCTTTATTGATGGAAAGGTACCCACTGCCTTATTATACCATGTGCTGCATCATGCGCTGGACTTAAGCTATGTAGAAGTAAGCCTGCTGTTGTTCCAACAGGCGGCTTTACTTACTCCCGAACAGGTTACTTCCTCTAAAATAGAACCTGCTTTCCTGCATATCAGTCAGAAAGCCACAAACACAGAAAGCCGCTGGCAATACCTGTATTCCCCGGCATCCAAAATTACCGGTAATAATGATTTATTAGTAGGGGATTATATCCCGAAGATCATTAAGACAGATGTGGCTACGCAATACCTGAATGAACAGTTAAAGAGTGTAGAGTTATTAAAAGGTATTCCAACAGCCAGGCTGGAAAGGATTTTTGCGGAGCATATAGATTGCTGTAGCTATCGCCTGGATGCCTGGAAGAATGGTATCCTCAATTACCAGTTATCATTAATGCGCAGCAGTATGAATGATAACGGTGAAATTAATTATAAAAAAGGCACTTACATTGGTGCCTATGGCTGGCTGGAAAATGTACGCAGCGAGCATAAAGTATTAACCGAAGTAAACCTGGACGATGATCCTGTATTGAAAGACCTCTTTATTAAAGACCAGAAAACGACATTGGTAAAAGACAATACCAACGGTGGATATATACTGGCCCCTTCTTTAAACCATGCCGTAACGGCTGCCGTGTTACGCAATGGATATATGACAAATGCTGATCCTGATGCCTTGCGCATCAACCTTTCTTCAGAGCGGGTACGCAAAGCGTTATCCCTTATTGAAGGGATGCGTGGCGGACAGGCATTAGGCGCTTTGCTGGGATACTATTTTGAAAGAGGGTTACATGAAGGACATCCCGGCGTTGAACTGGATTATTTCATTTACCAGTTAAGGAAGGCTTTCCCGCTGGCTGCCAATAAGAACAAAGAAACATTGCTGGATGATTCAGCGCTGAGCAGTGTGGAAACAATTGAAGCAAATAATGTTGTAGACGGATTAGCGCTGATAGAGCAGATCCGTGTATCAGGCATCAGTACTTATCCTTTCGGGAAGGTGTTGGCGCCTTTGGATAATACTGACCAGGGAATTGCTATTGAAGCAGAAGTACAGCATATCCTGGACCTGAATGATGCTATTGCGGATACTGCACTGGCAGAGAGTGTACACCAGGTAGTACAGGGTAACTATGACAGGGGGGCAGCTACACTGGATACTTACAGCAAAGGTAATTTCCCGCCGTTACCGGATGTGATCCAGACGCCACGCAGTGGTATCAATCTTACACATCGTGTAGGACTGCATTTTGAAACGGGGCTGAACCCTGCTGCAGGAATAACACCAAGAGCCAAAGCGGAACCAGCCATTAATAAGTGGCTGAAAAGCATGGTCCCTGCTGTGAATAATATAGTCTGCACCGTAAGTTATAATGCCGTGACTGATGAGGAAATAAATGCGGCTACGCTTGGACTGGAACCTATAGATTTATTGTACCTCGTCAATATAGATAATGAGCCTGCTATGACAGACCTGGATGACCGCATCAACCGGTTTGTGCTGGATAAAGTAACCGTAAGGCCTGATACGGTCATTACCATTAATTACATGAAACGGATAACGGGCAAAGTAAGTTTCTTTGAACTGGCCCCGTTAATGAATAGCCTGCGTCATTTATTATTACATTCAAGACCGCTGACGGCCAATGATATCGTATTATCCAATAATGCACAACAGCAGGCAGACCAGGTGCAATCTCTTGATAGCAGCAGGTTGCAGATGGCCTATGACAGGCTGGAAGGTCTGCGTGCTACTCAGCTGGCAAATTATAGCGCCGTCATTGATCCGCTGGTGGCAGATACTGTTACGAACAAAATGCAGATCCTGAATACAATAGATATATTGATGGCAGACCTGGTGAAGATCTTGTCTGCTGTGGGACAGTCGGGTATACCACAAACAGGTTACGGATTTATTCATGACAGAAAAAAACAACTGTTCATTAACCTGTTGAATAAACTGGATGAACTGATAAAACGTTGGGACGACAGACTGGTACATTTTGATGGCCTGATAGCCACGTATGGAAGTTTAACCACTAATGATGAAAAGTTTGATTTACTGCTGAAAGCAAGAAGGGATATTACGGCCGATCCGGAAGTATTGTTGCCTGTCAATCCGGATGATCTTAAAAATGACCTGATAGCCGGGCGTTTAACGTTTAAGAATAAACGGGACGATTTCAATAACCTGTACCATACCAATGAAAGGTCTTTATCCTCTTTCCTCAGCAATATTAAAGCATTGTTGCCCATCACTACTTTTGATCAGATAACATTTGATGTATCGGATGTAGAACAACTGATCATTGTGCTGGCTACTGATATGGCTACCAGGGCAACCGGACTGGCAAAAGACCTGCAAACCCGTTTAACTGCCGCAGCCGGCCTGCTTACAGCTGCAGCTGCAGCTACTGAAGGCAAAGCATCCGTTGATTTATTACTACAGGCCGGGAAACAGCTCTTTCATGAAGATTTCAAGATAGTGCCTTCGTTTACAATGCCTGCAGATAAAGCAGATGAATGGGCGAATTCCTATAGCGCTACTACACAACTACTGGACCATCTCATCAATACGGAGAAAGTCGATTTCCCGGTGGACGAATGGTTATATGGTGTAGCCAGGGTACGTGAGAAAATGTATCACTGGGAGAACACCACGATCCTGTCTGAAGCCTTTGGCAGTACTGAACGGGTATTACATCCGGTGCAGTTACCGTTTAATACTACCGATAGCTGGCTGGCATTGGCCTATCCGTCAACTTATGTAATAGAAAGTGACCGTCTGCTATATACCGCTCACTATGCCGTTCCTTTTGATAAGACGAAACCGCAATGCGGATTATTACTGGATGAATGGACAGAAGTGATCCCTGCCCGTGAAGAGACGATAGGGGTTGCCTTCCATTACGACCGGCCCAATTCAGAACCACCACAGGTAATGTTGTTAGCCATGCCTTCCGATTTCAGAGGCGCCTGGCAATGGCAGGACCTGGTAAACATACTGCATGAAACACTGGATATGACAAAGAAGCGTGCAATAGAGCCTGATAATGTTGACAAATGGGATTATGCACGTTTCCTGCCAGCGGTTGTTTCATCTATGACCGTATATCCGCTGACAGCATCGCTGAATTTTGCTTTTAACAATAACATTCAGGAAATACTTAGTAAATCATGAATCCATACGTTGCTTTAGATAATATCCGTCAGGAGCTGACGTTGAGAACAATTCCTGCCATCACTTTATGGAACAGGCTGGAAGCCCGTCCGCGAACAGATAACTTCGACCGCGCATTGAAAGCGGAAGTGCGGGATGCGTTGTGGATGCTGACCAAACAATGGCAGATGGGAGAGTTCCGGGGAGACGATGCAGGATCTCCTGTTACGTCGAAGATCCACATGAGCACTACCAAACTATCTAAGTATGTGGCCGGCAATCATGATGTGCAGGTATTTGATGATACTGTTCCGCTGGAAGCCAAAACAGAACAACGGCCCATTCCTTTTACCATTGATGCGCAGAAAGTATCGCTGGACATAAGGTTGTTAATGGGCAGGCAATGGTTAAAGATGATAGCATCCACCGGTGATTTTAAAGCGGCTTATATTACGAAATATGCGATCGGCATACCTGATATAACAGATAAAAACGACGTACTGGTTACAGCCCACAGGGAAGCGTGGCAACAGGTAGCAGCAACAGCTCAGCGTTGTATGGATGGGTATGAACTCTACCTTTACCTGAAATCAGATGCCACTCATCATGCCTATGATACGATCCCTATGACACCTGTACAACAGGATGCGATTGATATCCTGGCTGCTAAGTTCATCAGCTGGTATGAGAAATTATACTATCAACCCTCAGATCCTGAGAACAATGCCTGGAAACCAGACTTCCTGGAATACCAGTTCGGTTGTTCTGCGCCGGAGGGCAGCGGAGAAAAGGTGCTCACTGCAGATCAGTATTGTGATGGCCACCTGGACTGGTACAGTGTGGATATAGACCCGCTGGCTACTACATTAGGAGATACCGGTGTACCGGTAGCACCTCCTAAAACCTATACCCGCTCATTCATACCTGTGCCTGTTACATTTGATGGTATGCCGGATACGCGGTGGTGGACTTTCGAAAACGGGCGTACTAATTTCGGGAATATTAATCCGGGTACTACAGACCTGGGAAAACTACTGCTGATGGAGTTCGGGCTGGTGTTTGCCAATGACTGGTTCCTGCTGCCATTTACCCTTGATGCTGGTAGTATTGCCAATATAAAAGGCATGTCTGTGACCAATGTATTCGGAGAGCGGTACTGGATAGAAGCAGCGGGGAAAGGACTGGATGATGACTGGAACAAGTGGAGTATGTTTACTTTAAATACAAAAGGTAACCTGGGAGAACAAACGGACCCCAGCCTGCTGGTATTGCCTGTTACATCTAAAATACTGGAAAGTAAGCCACTGGAAGAGATACGGTTCATCCGGGATGAAACGGCTAATATGGTATGGGCTGTTGAACATACGATTCCTTTGATGACGGGCGCATCCAAACGTGGAAGTGAAGCCGCCGATGAACTGAAAAAGCGTTATCAGCAGTTACTGGATAAGGATATCTCAGATGGAACGGTGGTTAGTCCGGCCCCGGTGTATAAGGCTGATATCCGTTACCAGGTAATGAACAGTGTCCCTGAAAACTGGATCCCGTTCATTCCTGCCCGTATGGAAGGCAGTAACAGGAGTATCCGGCTGCAGCGTGCCGCTATGCCAAGGATACTGAACGGTGATCCTGCCAAACCGGAAAAGGTCCGTCCACGTACTACGCTACTGCGGGAAGGACTGGACATAGACCTCTGCAAACCTTATTTTATTAATGAAGAAGAGGTGCCCCGTGCCGGTACGAATGTGTACCAGTCTTACCAGCGCTCACGGTGGTACAATGGCGGTGTATATACCTGGCTGGGCATCCGTAAACAGACAGGCAGGGGAGAAGGTCATAGCGGACTGGCATTTGACCAGACTATCCCGGTAAAGAAAGCCGAGTAAAGGTGATTTTTGGGTGCAGTCCTTCAAAAAACCTGCAGCATCATTATAAAAAGCGGATAAGATACTGAGGGACAGTTTATAGTTTTTAGAGCATTATATTGCTATCCGTTATGATTTTTTTCATCTAAACTATAAATTCGTCTCCTCAACAAGTATTTGTCATGCTAAAATCCACATCAGGTCTCAGGGCTTTTGTCTCTGTATTTTTGTTTATTACATGCTGTGCAACAGCTTCCCTGGCTCAGGTGGTTGTTGCAGGTATGCAAAGTGAATATCTTAAAAACCCTATTGGTATAGATACCCGTAGCCCACGCTTATCCTGGTATTTGGCAGATCCCCGCCAGAACAGTGTGCAGAGTGCCTACCACATACTGGTAGATACTGATTCCAGCGCAGTGGCAGAAGGGAGAGGTAACGCCTGGAATTCAGGTTGGACAGAATCGGACAGTACCTTCATCGTATACAAAGGACAGCCATTACAGCCGTTCACAAAGTATTACTGGAAAGTAGAGATCACAGACCGTGATAAACATACATCCGCAGGGATAGCCAGTTTCGAGACTGGTATGATGGAGATGAAGAACTGGCGTGGCGCCTGGATTTCCGATAGTGAAGACCGGAACATGCAACCGGCCCCATATTTCAGGAAAACCTTCAGCACTTCTAAAAAGGTCCAATCAGCACGGGCGTACATCGCCGTTGCCGGTTTATACGAATTATACATCAACGGGGAAAAGATCGGCAATCACCGTTTGGACCCTATGTATACCCGCTTTGACCGCAGAACGCTCTATCTCACCTACGACGTTACCCCGCAGTTACAATCCGGTAAAAATGCCATTGGTGTATTGTTAGGTAATGGCTGGTATAATCATCAGTCAACCGCCGTATGGGACTACCACAAAGCGCCCTGGCGTAACCGCCCGGCTTTCTGCCTGGATCTGAGGATTACCTATGAGGATGGTACTACAGAGATCATCAGTTCAGGGAAAGACTGGAAAACAGCGCTCAGTCCTGTTATTTTCAACAGCATTTATACTGCCGAACATTATGACGCCCGCCTGGAAAAGAAAGGCTGGAATACACCTGAATATGCTGATTCTGCATGGCATCAGGTGATCTATCGCCAGGCACCTTCTTCCCATATCGTAGCCCAGTTAATGCATCCGATAAGGAATGTTGAAGAAATTCCTGCAAAGAGCGTACGAAAATTCAGTGATTCCAATTACGTTTTTGATCTGGGAAGGAATATCGCAGGGGTGAGTAAGATTACTATAAAAGGCGCTCCCGGAACAGTTATCCGTCTCAGACATGCAGAACGAGTGTATGCTAACGGGCACACGGATATTTCCAATATTGATATGCATTACCGGCCCACAGATGATAAAGACCCTTTCCAGACAGATATCTATATCCTGAGTGGCAAGGGGGAAGAAACCTTTATGCCTCATTTTGACTATAAAGGGTTTCAGTATGTTGAGCTTAACAGTACAACACCGGTCATTGTAAATAAAGAAAGCCTGGTAGGTTATTTTATGCATAGTGATGTACCGCCTGCCGGGCATATCAGCTCTTCGGACCCTATCATCAATAAGCTTTGGGCTGCTACCAATAATTCTTATCTCTCTAATCTTTTTGGTTATCCTACAGATTGCCCTCAGCGCGAAAAGAATGGCTGGACCGGCGATGCTCAAATAGCTATAGAAACAGGATTATATAATTTTGACGGTATTACCATCTATGAAAAATGGCTGGCAGATCACAGAGACGAACAACAGCCTAATGGTGTATTACCAGCCATCATACCCACTGCCGGCTGGGGATATGAATGGGCTAATGGCCCGGACTGGACCAGCACCATTGCCATCATTCCCTGGAACATTTATCTTTTCTACGGAGATAAAAAACTGTTGTCTGACTGTTATGATAACATCAAACGTTATGTAGATCACATTGATCTGATCAGTCCAACCGGTATAACTACCTGGGGGCTTGGCGATTGGGTACCTGTAAAATCAGTGACCCCTGTAGAGCTGACATCTACCTGTTACTATTATGCGGATGCATTGATCTTATCCCGTGCCGCGAAGATTTTAGGGAATGAATCAGACTATGAAAAATACCTGGCACTTTCTGTTAAAATAAAGAACGCATTTAATGCTAAATACCTGAATAAGGAAACAGGTATTTACGGAGATGGCGTACAGACCGCATTAAGCTGTCCGCTTTACTGGGGACTTGTACCAGAAGAGTTTAAAAGCAAAGTAGCGGCTAACCTGGCTAAGCGGGTAGAAGCAGATCTGTTTCACCTGGATGTTGGTTTGCTGGGACAAAAAGCTATCCTGAATGCGTTAAGTGAAAATGGTTATGCAGATGTGGCATATAAAGTAGCCTCTCAGAAAACATACCCTTCCTGGGGCTGGTGGATAGAGAATGGTGCCACGACCTTATATGAGAACTGGAAGATCGATGCGTCCAGTGATATTTCCCTGAACCATATTATGTTTGGAGAGATAGGAGCATGGATGTATAAAGGTTTGGGAGGAATTAAACCAGACCCTTTACAGCCAGGGTTTAAAAATGTATTGCTGGCACCTCATTTTGTAGAGGGGCTGGATCATTTCGAAGCAACGCATGAAGGACCTCATGGTATGATCACTTCTTCGTGGACGAAGAAAGGCAAAAAGGTGAATTACACAGTTATCATTCCTGCTAATTCCACGGCTACCATCGTATTGCCTGTTGTAGCCGGTTTAAAGCCTTACCTGAACGGAAAGCCGGTTGAAGAAGAAACGGTGTCTACAGGGTCAGGTACGTACGAATTTTACTGGAAATAAGCTAGCCTGCCTGAACCATACATTTTTAGCAAAAGAAGTGTAACTTTAAATACAATTATAATGGCATGGCTACATTTTCAGAAGTAATCAATAGTGATAAGCCGGTATTAGTAGACTTTTTTGCCACCTGGTGTGGGCCGTGTAAAACAATGGCGCCGATTTTAGAGCAGGTAAAGCAAAAAGTAGGCACTGACGCAACGATCATTAAAATTGACGTAGATAAAAATCCTGCGGCTGCATCTGCTTACCAGATTCAGGGCGTACCAACACTGATCCTGTTTAAGAAGGGTAAAGTCCTTTGGAGACAGTCCGGGGTCGTTCCCGCCAATAGCCTGGAACAGGTTATTAAACAAAACGCATAATAGCATACACTTAATCATGCTTGTCCTTAGAAGAGCCGCAGTAACGCGGCTCTTCTTTTTATTATAATATTTTGTATGTTAGTAGGGTATAACTAAAGTTCACATATGAAATTATCTCAACGCCTGTTATCCATTGATGCCTTTCGCGCTGTTACCATGCTGGCAATGATCTTTGTGAACGATGTAAGTGGCGTCAGCAATATTCCCGCCTGGATAGACCATGTAAAAGCTAATGAAGATGGTATGGGCTTCGCTGACACTGTTTTCCCTGCATTCCTGTTCATTGTAGGACTATCTATCCCTATTGCCATTGGCAGGCGTATCAGCCGGCAGGACTCGTTTTTGAGTACTGAGTGGCATATCATTGTGCGTTCTTTTGCACTGATAGTAATGGGATTCTTTCATGTAAACCTGGAGAGTTACAGCAGCCTGGCAGTCTTACCGCATGCCGTTTGGGAGATCCTGATTACGGTGGCTTTTTTCATGATATGGCTGGATTATCCGGAGACAATGAACCGCACCCGCAAATATGCCATTATGGGCGCAGGTGTGGCTTTATTGCTGTTAATGGCCTTATTATATGAAGGTGGCAGCAGGGACGATCCTCATGGCATGCAGCCGGAATGGTGGGGTATCCTGGGTATTATCGGATGGGCGTACCTGGTATGTGCTACATTATTCCTGGTAACAAAAGGGAGATTCTCTTTATTGTTAGCCATCTATGGCCTCTTTTTGCTCATTAATATACTGCATCATGGTGGATGGTTTGCACCTCATTTATTACTCATTGGGGATGGAGGTGCTGTATCATTGATTATGGGGGGCGTTGTAGTTTCATCCCTGTATCTCAGGCTGATGAAGGAGGGCAAACGCAGCACCCAGCTGCTCATTTTTACGATAACAGGAATTGGAATGATAGTCGCCGGATTCATATTACGGCCTTATACGGCCGGGATCTCAAAAATTCATTCCACCCCTGCCTGGGTGCTGATCTGTTCGGGTATCAGTGTATTATTGTTTAACCTGATGATCTGGCTGGTAGATGTAAAGGGAAAGATGAACTGGTTCAATATCATTCGTCCGGCAGGTACCAGTACACTTACCTGTTACCTGATCCCTTACCTGTTATATTCTATCTTTGTACTGGTACACTTTCACTTTCCTGAAATATTGAGTGAAGGAATAGGAGGGATCCTCCGTTCGCTGGCAGTCGCTTTTGCGGTGATATTAATTGCAGGCTGGCTGGAAAAGAAAAAGCTACGTTTGAAAATATAATTATCTTCAGTTTCTATGAAAAAGAATAGTTTCTTGTTTATCCTGCTTCTTTTTGTGGCCGGCTGCCGGTTTAACACAAAACGGGAAGTGAAACATGACTCGCCAAGACAATTATATCCGGGGTTATTTGAGGATGTGCAGACATCTCATGTTTTTGCAGATAGTAAAACATTTGTAGACTGTATCCCGAAGTATGAACCGGCGGATATTATGAAGTCGTACAATGAAGAAAAAGGTAAAAAAGGATTTGATCTCAAAGAGTTTGTACACAAACACTTTGGTACACCTATCCCGCCACGGCCTTACCATTCTGATTCTACGCAGTCGGTAGAGGCGCATATAGATTCACTATGGAGCGTGTTAACACATGACCATGATGAATATTTCCGTTCAGGTTCGCTCATTAATCTACCACATCCTTATGTAGTACCAGGTGGACGTTTCCGTGAGGGATACTATTGGGATACTTATTTTACCATGGAAGGGCTAAAGGAAGACGGAAAACCGGACCTGATTAAAGATATGATGGAGAATTTCTCCTTTCTGCTGAATACTTATGGTTTTATTCCTAATGGAAACCGTACTTATTATCTCACCCGTTCCCAGCCTCCTTACTTTTCATTGATGATGGATTTGCTGATAGGCGGGGAGCCTGATCCGCAGGCAATGAAGAAAAAGGTACTGGCTACTTATGGCGATGCTTTGAAGTTAGAATATGGCTACTGGATGAGTGGGGCAGAAACTGGTAAAACACAGCTTCATGTAGTAGTAATGCCTGATGGTTCTGTGCTGAACCGGTATTATGATTCCGGTAACTGGCCACGCGAAGAAGCCTGGGCGGAAGATATTGCTACTGCCGCAGCTTCAGGAAGAAAGCCTGTTGAAGACGTATATCATGAATTACGTTCAGGAGCGGAATCCGGATGGGATTTTAGTAGCCGCTGGCTGGCAGATGGTAAGACATTGGGGACAATTCACGTAACTGATATTGCACCGGTGGACCTGAACTGTCTGATGTTTCTGATGGAAAGAATGCTGGTTACTGTTTATGGTCTGGAAAAGGATACTGTAACCAGTAATAAGATGTGGATGGCTGCCGCTACCCGGATGAATACTATACAGAAGTATTGCTGGGATGAGAAGACGGGATGGTTCAGGGATTATGATGTGAAGGCAAAAGCGCAGACGTCCAGCCTTAATCTTGCCGGTATGTTCCCTATGGCTTTTACCATAGCAAGAAAGGGGCAGGCGGATAGTATGGTTACTGTGTTAAAAAGAGATTTTCTGAAACCGGGCGGGTTGGTAACAACTTCTGTAGCAACCGGTCAGCAATGGGATGCGCCTAATGGCTGGGCGCCTTTACAGTATATGTCTGTTTTAGGACTATTAGCATATCATAAAGACTCATTAGCGCAAGATATCGCTGATCGCTGGGTACATGAAAATTTAAAGGTTTTTAAGAATACAGGCAAATTGCTGGAGAAATATAATGTAGTAGATACTTCATTAGCCGGTGGAGGTGGAGAGTATCCTAACCAGGATGGTTTCGGATGGACAAACGGCGTATTGATAAGATTTAAGAAAATGTTCAAAAAATAGATGATTCTATAGGAAACCATGCATACAGTGTGTTAAAAAGGTGGAGCGTAATGAATTAAAGGATAAGTGATATCTTAGTAGTGATGAAACTTAATAATAAGGATATAACAAGACTAACGGAGATCAGGATTTACTTCAGGGAGCCTCCTTATTCTTTCAAATTATCGGGATACGCAAGGTTACAGGTAGAAGAAAGTATAGGCATACTCAGGAAATATCCGAACATACCCGCTAACCTGATAGCGCAGATGGAAGCCTTTATGCCATTGCTGACAGAATCAGAGAATAATATTCCTGAAACAATGGAACTGATGAAAAAGTTTGCAGTACTATTAAACGAAATCAACCGGTAACCCCAAGGCATATCTTTTGTAGTATCCGTGTATAAATCTAATCTCATGTACAGGATGCTGCAATTACTGATCATAATGCCCGTGTTTGCTATAGCACAGCAAAAAGATAGTTTACCTCCTCCACACGCCACAAAGTCGCATACAAATTACAGTAACGTAACAGGATGGGCAAACCATGAAAAACCTGTTGCCCCTGAAGGATTTACAGTAAGCCTGTATGCTGATAAGCTACAAAACCCCAGATGGATATACGTTTTGCCGAATCATGATGTGCTGGTAGCAGAATCCAATACCAATCACGGATTTTTTGTGAAGATAGGCGCGTTTTTTATTGGAGCCAGTAAGTCTAACAGTATGAAGAAAAGCGCAGACAGGATCACTTTGTTAAGGGATGCTGACAATGATGGGGTCCCTGAAATACGCACTACTTTCTTAAAAGGGATGAAACAGCCCTTTGGGATGTTACTGATAGGCAATCATTTTTATGTAGGTGCTACGGACGGGCTGCTACGTTATACATATGAAAATGACGCTACCAAAATAACAGGGCAGGGAGAAAGACTTGTGAACCTGCCGGCGGGTAAAGCCAACCGTCACTGGACAAGAAACCTGCTGGCTAATGAAGATCAGTCCAAAATATACATAGCCGTTGGCTCAGGTACGGATCATGGAGAAAAGGGTATGGATAATGAAGCACAACGCGCCAGAATACTGGAAGTAAACCCTGATGGTACTGATTTAAAGGTATATGCCACAGGATTGAGAAACCCGGTAGGAATGGGCTGGGCGCCGGGTACTCATACCCTGTGGGCAGCTGTGAACGAACGTGATGAACTGGGAGATAACCTGGTACCGGATTATATGACATCCGTAAAAGAGAATGGTTTTTACGGATGGCCTTACTCATATTACGGTCAGCATATTGATCCCAGGGTTAGAGAGCAGCAACCGGCGCTGGTAGCAAAAGCCATTATACCGGATGTATCATTAGGTGCACATACTGCCTCTCTCGGACTGGCATTTTATACTAAAACGGCTTTTCCTGAAAAGTACAGAAATGGGGCATTTATTGCTCAACATGGTTCCTGGAACAGGAAACCTATTGCGGGCTATAAAGTACTGTTTGTCCCTTTTAAAAACGGACACCCTTCCGGTGCGCCGGAAGACTTCCTGACCGGTTTTGTGGAAGACCTGAACCATAGTAAGGTGCATGGCCGGCCGGTAGGTGTTTTTGTAATGCCGGATGGGTCTATGCTGGTTACTGACGACCGGACAAATAAAATCTGGAAGGTTACTTATACCGGCAAATAATTACTTTTGCTCCCATATGATACTGGATACATTACAAAACGCATATCTTTATTATGGCCTTGGCCCCCGCTTTATAAAAGCATTTGAATACCTGGCAAATACTGATTTCGATAAAATAGAAAAGGGCAGGTATGAAATAGATGGTACTAATATCTTTGCCATTGTAAATGAATATGATACAATAGATACAGCAGGAGAACAGATGGAGTCTCACCGCAAATATATTGATGTGCAATATATTGTAAAGGGAGAGGAACTGATCGGGCACGACTTCCTTCAGCAGCAAACCCCATCCAAAGCATATGAAGCAGAAACCGACTTTATGCTGTTTGCAGAAAAGCCTTCTTTTTTCTCAAAACTGGATCAGGGGCATTTCGCTGTTTTCTTTCCTACCGACCTGCATATGCCTAATATCCGCGTTGGCGTACCTGCCCCGGTAAAGAAGGTTGTTATCAAGATAGGAGTAAGCATCTAGTTTTTTTTCCACGTAAGATTAATAAATTATCTTTATTTACAGTGCTACCGATTAAAGACGATTCCAACGTGCCTCATATTCCCGGAAATGGAGGACATAATATAATAGTTGCTATCAGACAGGGCGACCCGGAAGCCATTTCCAAACTGTACGATCAGTATGCAGGTATCCTGTTTGGATTCATTAACCGGATCGTAGGTGACCCTTTTATTGCAGAGGGCGTTTTACAGAATAGTTTTATACTGATATGGAAAAGTCTGGCAATGTACGAGCCTGAAAAGGAACGGTTGCTCACCTGGATGCTGAAGATAACAATGGGCGTTTCTATTAATGCATTGCCTGAAACAGGTACCACCAATAATGCAGACACAGGTATACCAGATTTTCAATACCTGAATGATGCTATCTCTCTTGTTTTCTTTAAAGGATTAAGCCTGGAAGATGCCGCTAAAAAATTAGAGGTTCCCCTTGACATATTAATACCGAAGATGAAAATGGCCTTCAAACAGCTACATGGAGGACTGTCATTATGAAAAACAACTTAACTTTCATAGAGTCCGGTATACTGGAATCATATATAACCGGTTTGGCTACTGAAGCCGAAATCAGGGAAGTGGAAGAAATGGTGGCCGCACATGCCGATGTACGGGAAGCGCTGGATGCTTTAAATGCTGCTATGGAGCAGTTGGCGGAAGCGAATGCAATCGCTCCTCCTGCCATACTGAAGCCTTTCATCATGGCTACTATAGACTTTATGGGCAGGATGGGAGCCGGCGAAGCACCTTCTTTCCCACCGGTACTGGAAACAGGAGCAAAGATCTCCGATTATGCAGCGTGGCTGGACCGTCCGGATATGGTCATACCTTCTTACTTTGATGGTGTATATGCAAAGATCATCGGCTATACGCCACAGGTAACTACGGCCATTGTCTGGATCAGTGAGATGGCGCCGGAAGAGGTGCACGATAATGAGTATGAAAAGTTCCTGATTGTAGAAGGCACCTGTAATATTACAATAGATGGGGAAGTCCACTCACTGGTGCCAGGAGATTACCTGGCCATCCCCTTACATAAAAAACATATTGTAGAAGTAACTTCTGCTGAATTGTGTAAAGTAATTCTGCAGCGTGTAGCAGCCTGATCCTATTGATGTAATCCTCTGCAGTGATCTTCCAGTATACCCGTAATAATGGTTGGAGGAGTGTCCCAGTATCTTACCGAAGTATCTTTCAATATAGGATATAAAGAACTGTAACCGCCGATTTCCCCGGTAGTAAGGCCCATTACGACCGTATTAATCTTTGTATGCCTGATCACATAGGAACACATGATACAGGGTTCATGGGTGGTGTACAGGGTACAATCAGAAAGGTCCTGGCTCTTTAAAGTATGTGTAGCATGCCTGATGGCAACTATTTCGGCATGGAATGTTATGTCCATATTAGTTTTTCCCCCTTCCATCCCTTCTCCGATGATATGTCCGTCCTTTACAATCACGGATCCTACGGGGCTATCTCCCCGGTGGCCGGCCAATATGCCCAATGCCACACACCTGTGCATGTAAAACTCATGATCTTTGTTCATTGCGGATCTTTGTGCAAAGATAAGGTATGAATTATTCAGATCATATATATAGCTGATTGTTATCAATTTGCCTTACCTTCATATCTCATATCTTTGACTTATGAAAAGTAGCAAAGTATACGTTTAGAGTATAAACAACGAATTTGAGATATGTTTCCGATAAGAACAGTAATAACAGGTACCGGTAGTTTTGTACCAGAGAATAAGAAGATCAACAGCGAATTTGCCATCCACGATTTTTATGATGATCGTCAGCAACGTATCCCTAATGCTGCTGCAGACATCATTAAGAAGTTTGAACAGATAACGGGGATCCACGAACGGCGATATGCGAACAAGACAATGAATGCGTCGGACATGGCGGCTATTGCTGCCAGTGTAGCCATCAAGGATGCAGGCATTGATCCGGAATCCATTGATCAGATCATTGTTGCGCACAATTTCGGGAACGTTAATAAACATACGATACAATCTGATGCGGTACCCTCTCTGGCATCGCGTGTTAAACAAATACTGGGCATTAAAAACCCTTCCTGCATCCCTTACGATCTTTTATTTGGCTGTCCGGGCTGGATACAGGGATTGATCCATGCAGACGCATTCTTTAAATCCGGTCAGGCTAAAAGATGCCTGGTAATCGGTACGGAAACGCTGAGCCGTGTAATTGACTGTTATGACCGCGACAGTATGATTTTCAGTGATGGAGCGGGTGCTGTGATCATTGAAGCACAGGAAGGAGAAGCCGGGCCTGGCATATTAGGCACCGTTGCACAGTCTTTTGTAATAGATGAACTCAATTATATCTATATGGGAAAATCTTATTTCCCCGAAGCAGATTCCCGTATCCGTTATATTAAGATGCAGGGCCGTAAGGTATATGAATTTTCACTGAAACATGTACCTGAAGCCATGAAAGCCTGTCTGGAAAAAAGTAAGGTAGATATTAAGGACGTAAAGAAGATCTTTATTCATCAGGCAAATGAAAAGATGGATATCGCCATTATCAAAGCATTTTATATGCTCTATGATATCAGTACTATCCCTGTTAATATTATGCCCATGAATATTAAGGAATTGGGTAACAGTTCTGTAGCCACTGTACCAACCCTGTTCGATATGGTGAAAAGGGGAACGATACCTGACCATTCATTAGAACAGGGAGATATCGTTCTCTTTGCTTCTGTCGGAGCTGGTATGAATATCAATGCTATTTGTTACAAATTGTAGCTTTATTCCAGGAAATTGCTTTTAAGTGTCTGCCACACTTCACTGCCGTTACCATTAAAGATCTGTTTCAGCATATAGATGCCGAATCCTTTTGCCTGTGAGAACTCGATCTTTGGGGGCATTGTTAATACGCTGGGATTGACAACCACATCTATTAACACCGGTCCGTTATGTTCGAGTGCTTTTTCTATAGCTTCCCGGATATTTTCCGGGCTTTCCACCCGTATACCTTTAATGCCTATAGCAGCAGCCATTTTTGCAAAGTCCGGGTTCTTCAGGTCTGTGCCGAAAGGCGGTAAACCCGCCACTTTCATTTCCATCGCAACAAACCCCAGTTGTCCGTTATTATAGATCACTATTTTAACAGGGAGATTATATTGATAAATCGTGAGCAGATCGCCCATCATCATTGCAAAACCACCATCACCGGATAAAGAGATCACCTGTCTGCCGGGGAATTCCAGTTGTGCGCCGATAGCCTGTGGCATAGCACTGGCCATAGACCCGTGATTGAAAGAGCCCAGCAGTCTGCGTTCTTTTGTCATTCTCAGATAACGGGCAGCCCATACCGTAGGTTCGCCTACGTCTGTGGTGAAGATGGCGTTATCAGCAGCCATTTCATTGATGATTTTTGTAAGGTATTCCGGGTGAATAGGTGTAGTACCCGCTTTACCGGTAGCATGAGCGTCCAGTGATTTACGGCTGTCTTTATAATGATCTACACATTTATCCAGGTGGACCCTGCTGGTTTTCTGCTGTAGGAGCGGGAGTAAGGCTTCCAGTGTTTCTTTCACGCTGCCAACCAATCCCTGGTCGATACGGCATCTTCTGCCCAGGCGTTCTGCCCGGATATCTACCTGTACTACTTTCCTCGATTTTGTGGGCAGGAAATTGGAGTAAGGAAAATCCGTACCTAATAATATGATAAGGTCTGCCGCTTCCATGGCATGGAAGCCCGAAGCAAAGCCAATGAGGCCGGTCATGCCCACATCAAAAGGATTATCATATTCCACATGTTCCTTGCCACGTAGCGCATGTACCATGGGAGAGTAGATGGTTTCCCCTAACCGTATCAGCGCATCATGCGCCCCCGCGCAGCCACGGCCGCATAACAGGGTCACCCTGGAAGCCTGGTTGATCAGTGTGGCCAGTTTATCCAGCTCTGCATCTGAAGGGCGGATAGCAGGGCATGTTAATAAGATGGGATGTTCCAGGTAATCATCTTCCACTTTCTCCATCGCCACATCTCCTGAGAGGCCGATAACGGCAACACCACGCAGGCCAACCGCATTTTGCATAGCGATCTGTAATACGCGGGGCATTTGTCTGGCAGAAGAGATGATCTCACAATAATGACTGCATTCCCGGAAAATTAATTCCGGATGTGTTTCCTGGAAGTAGCCGGTACCTATTTCACTGCTGGGAATATGTGCCGCAATAGCCAGCACGGGAGCCATACTGCGGTGACAATCATACAAACCATTGATAAGGTGAAGGTTTCCGGGTCCACAACTACCCGCGCATACAGCCAGTGTGCCTGTCAGCTGGGCTTCTGCACCTGCTGCAAATGCGGCCGCTTCTTCGTGTCTGTAATGGACCCATTCAATTTTTCCGCTCTGGCGTATCTCATCAACTATACTATTTAAAGAATCTCCTGTTACGCCATGTACACGCTTTACACCAGCCTGTACCAATTGCGCAACCAGTTTAGCTGCTATGGTCTTTGACATTCTGAATTGGGTTTTGTGAGTGGAAATTGAATATTAATTATTACAAATTCTTTGCCATCAATAGATTGTACATCATTTTACGTAATTGGGCAAACACTATTTTGTTTTTCTATAGCTTTGGAGTTATTTAATGGCTTCTTTATGGAATTGACGAACGAATCGACTTATCAGGCTGCGACTAAGGTAGCCGGCACGATAGAAGAACATTTCAGGAAACATCTGGCAGTAGCAAAGGCAAATAGTGAAGAAGACCTGGCAACAATGCCCAATGAAATGATCATTGAAAAAATGATTGATGTAGCATTTTGGGCAAGCCTTCGGAGAGAAGAGGGAAATCCTACCCGCATCTCCCTGGCATTTTTGCAACCCTGCCAGGCAGGAAGACCTTTACTGTTTGAGCAACGGTTACCACTGACCGTGAAAGTGCTGACAAAACTGGCTCCCGGTGTAGGGAGGGCCGGCATTCATATAGGGGTGTGGTTCGATGGTACCGGGTTATATATCTGGGGGACCACCATCAGGCTGCCTAATTACTGTTTTGTACTGGATGTATCTGAACCCGGATTACTGGTAGTGAAACATCGCCGTATTGTGGGATTGGGTAAGTTTACCAATGTAGCGGTACTGAAAGGAGACCAGGTGCAGGTAGTGGATGAAAATAGCGCATTACTGCCCGATACGCCTGCCATTCTCTCATCGTTACTGGGATTGAGCTCTTCTCCTTTATGGAATGATCCTGTGAATGTATTGATCCAGATCGCAGTATCCATGCGTTCACACATGCGGGGAGGTATTCTGCTGGTAACACCAACCGGTAGTGATAAATGGAGAGACTCTATCATCCATCCTTTACAGTACCCGGTGTCCCCTGCTTTTAGCGGTGTGGCAGATTTAATACGGCAGGACGGCAGTAAGGTGACAGAGATCTTCTGGCAGACGGCATTAAAGCGTGAAGTGGAAAATGTGACAGGGCTCACAGCGGTGGATGGTGCTACCATCATCAATGATCAGCATGAGCTGATGGCCTTTGGCGCAAAGATTACACGTGCAGCAAGGTCTGCTCCGGTAGACCAGATGATGATGATGGAGCCGGTAGTAGGAGGGATCCCTGTGCTGGTGCATCCATCCAGTATTGGAGGAACAAGGCATTTCTCAGCAGCGCAGTTTATACATGATCAGAATGAGGCATTAGCGCTGGTAGCGTCTCAGGATGGCTATTTCACAGTATTCTCCTGGTCGGAAAAAGCCAGGATGGTGCAGGGCCACCGTATTGATATTTTGTTACTGTAAGATCAGAGGGCTGACCTGTTTGTTTCCAGGTCAGCCCTCTCATTATGCTGCATTGTTAGATATATTGACTGATGTCAGTTTATTCTTTACAAAAAGCAGACGTTCGTAAAATACTTCGAAGATACCAACACCTTTCCTCAGTTTTATAATAGCCAGATGGCTGAATACAAATGCTTTAAGGTCGATAATCTTACTTCCCTCTGATAACTCAATTGATTGGGGGAGTTCGGCAGTAGAAAAAAAATCCTCCATCTCCTGGATGTCTTTGTCGGCATATTTCATATTAACCCGCGTACAGCAAATATCTATCCAGCTTTTTTTACTATATTGTAAGTGTTAATCCGACAATTATCGGTAACCCAACACGGGCCACAGGTTTTGCAACTATATTATTTATTACTAAATCCACTTTATGAAAACAATTGCCAATATCCTTCTTGTCACATTTTTGTTTGCCTGTCAGAAGACGGCAGGTATCAGGCCTTCTTTGCAGCAACAACAGGTAGCTGCTGTAGCAGCAGACACCTGGGAAACTGTATTAGACAGCAGTAGTTTTGCCAATTATACAGCTTTTGAAGCTAACTGGAATTATCTGTATCCCTGGGGATCGGATCATAACGGTAGTGCACGTATGTATGGCAGCAGTACAGACCATAATCATATTTATTTAAACAATGGTATATTAACAATAAAAGCTGCAAAAATTACCTGGGATGAAGGCACCAGTACTTCCGATCCGCACCTGGCTATTCATTATCATTCCGGCGCTATCAATACGAAAGAACATGTACTTGTAAACGATCAGTTCCCTAACTGGGAAGTGAAATGTGATTTCCAGGTACCTACTGTAAAGGGTTCCTGGCCTGCATTCTGGTTAACGGGCGTAAACAGCTGGCCTCCGGAAAGTGATATCCTGGAGTTTAAAGGCAGCGCTACCAACTGGCAGAATACTTTCAGAACTTCTTCGGATGTATCCAGTACATTAACGGCGGTATCTTCTCCCGGCAGCTGGCATACTTACCGGGCCTGGATCACCAAAGTGAGTGCTACCAATGTAGATATCCATTATTATATTGATGGCGTATGGAAGGCGGTGCATAATGCCAATTTTGTGGGCAAGCCTTTGTATGTGATCATTAATATGCAGATGGAAGGTTCCAGCGGAGCTCCTGGTCCTACGGCTGATACTTATTTCAATGCACGTAATATTTATATCGGCAGAACAAGGACTTTTTAATAGTTGAGGAAACCTGTGGCCTTTATACTTTTATCGTTTTATATAACGCTTCCCAGAGGGATTTTACTTCGGCTTCCAATCTGCTGTCATTCTCTTCCAGTATCCTGCTGATGCCTACACCATCACCTGTATAGATGAATAGTTTAGCCAGCTGCACATCACTCATTTCGGATTTAATCTCACCGTTTTCGCGGGCATGCCTTATCCTGGCTGTCCATGCTTTTATTTCATCTTTCTGATAAGCGATGAGTGTCTCTTTGAAACCAGGGAGAATCTTCATCGCGTCAAAAATGAGGTAGTAAAAGTTAGCCGTAAAGGGCTGTTCTTTACTGTCACCAATCATCTTTGCAGATTTTTTCCTTTTACTTTCCGATTCTGCCAGTACGTCTGTATAAAATTGTTTTAGGGAATGGAATGGGATTTTACTGAAATTTACAGACATCATGTCCATGAAGAAGTGTTGTATTACTTCTTCGAATACCTGTTCTTTACTATTAAAGTAATGATAAAACGCACCTTTAGACATGCCGGTTTCTTCCACGATCTGTTTCATGGTTACTTCCTTGAAGTTTTTCTGCAGGAAAAGCCTCAGCGATGTAATTAAAATATGTTCTTTTGATTCGTTCATAGTACCGACCATTTGGTACATAAAATTAAGGATAAAAATGAAATACTGTTACATTGTTTAATAATGCAAGCATATGTAAAGATTTTTCTTTTATTTATTAATAGTAATTATTTAAGCAGGGTGGCATGTCTGATGCTGGAAGAGGAAACCGCTGGAAAAAGATAGGGTATCAATATGATCTTATCAGTGGGAAGGTAAATACAGTATCCTATCAGCCTGGGCAACCGGATGCGTTCTATCACAGGTATAGCTATGATGCAGAAAATAGGATAACCAATGTTGAAACCAGTAAGGATAGTATTTACTGGGAGAATGATGCCTTCTATCAGTATTATAAACACGGGCCACTGGCACGTGCGGTAATAGGCCAACAACAGGTACAAGCACTGGATTATGCGTATACATTGCAAGGTTGGTTAAAAGGGGTAAACAGTACTGCTGTTACACCTGCTTTTGACATGGGGCATGATGGTGCTGCCGGAAGTATAGTTGCTAAAGATGCATTTGGGTTTGCGTTACATTATTATGGTAACGGTGAATACTCACCTGTTAATAATACAGTAACACCATTTGCGGCTGTCACTGGTTTAACTGCTTTATTCAACGGTAATATATCAGCGATCAGTCAGAATCTTCCTTCTTTAGGTAATCCTTTATTGTATTCCTACAACTACGATGTCCTTAACAGGTTGAAAAAGATGCAGGCATCTAATGGCTTAAACACCACTACCAATACCTGGACTCCTATTGCATTACCTGATTACAAAGAGTCTATCAGTTATGATGCGAATGGTAACATTCTTACCTACGACCGTTACGGTAACAAGGCGGTTCCAAACAAGCAAATGGACAGCCTGACTTACAGCTACCAAACAGGTACGAATAAGCTCGATTTCATAAAGGATGATATTG
>Ga0209258_100222_pt1 | contig 107982 bp, 94 predicted proteins | sample Araplaol_mTSA_r2_FD_184281 | JGI IMG/M metagenome (GOLD analysis project Ga0209258, IMG submission 184281) | Arabidopsis root microbial communities from North Carolina, USA - plate scrape CL_Col_mTSA_r2 (SPAdes) (version 2) | ecosystem: Host-associated > Plants > Roots > Endosphere | place: USA...
AGGTGCTGCTGACGGTGCGCGTGCAGACGCAGGAACAGGCCGCCCAGGCCGCGCAGGCGATCGAGGAACGCGCCGAGCACGTCAGCAACGTGCAGTACGTGCATCCGAACGAGGACGGCAGCGTCAGCCAGGATGCGGCCGCGGAAGGCCTGTCCGCCGCCAACCCGAACCTGCCCGACCGCCGCGTCGGCCGCAACGATCCGTGCCCGTGCGGCAGCGGCAAGAAGTTCAAGGAGTGTCACGGCAAGCTTGCTTGATGTGCGCCCCACCCTCGCTGGCGCTCGCTGCCCCCGAAGGGCCGGCCGCGAGCGGCCCGGCGGAGCCGGGTCCGCCGCTCCCTCGAACTTCGCTTGAGCCGCGTGAGCGGCAGCGCCGGACGCGATACTGGGCAACATCGTGACTCTTCCGTGACCGTTCGCTGAACGCGAGGGTGTTCACCACAAAGCCGCATCGGCGCGAAGCCGTGTGCGGCTTTGTCCCTTCTGAGCAAGGTTTAGCGCCGACAATCGCTGCCCATGGCTTTCGAGAAGAACTTCTTCCCCAGGCAAGTCGTCGAGGCCGGCAACCGCTGGGACTGGGCGCTGCTGCCGCTGGTTCTGGCCGCGCTGGTGCTGGCCGGCCTGGGGGCCACCGGGATGACGCGGCCCTACCACCTGGGCGACCCGATCCCGCTGTCGCTCGATCCGCTGCAACTGCCGTACTACCTGCTGCGCACGACGCTGCGCATGCTGCTGGCGCTCGTCTTCTCGCTGCTGTTCAGCTTCGCGTTCGCCACCGCGGCCGCGCGCTGGCGCGCCGCGGAGAAGGTGCTGGTGCCGCTGCTGGACATCCTGCAGTCGATCCCGATCCTGGGCTTCCTGTCGATCACCGTCACCGGCTTCATCGCGCTGTTCCCGGGCAACCTGTTCGGCGTCGAGTGCGCGGCGATCTTCGCGATCTTCACGTCGCAGGCCTGGAACATGGCATTCAGCCTGTACCAGTCGATGCGCACGGTGCCTGGCGAGCTGCAGGAGGCGGCGCGCGTGTTCCAGCTGTCGCCGTGGCAGCGCTTCTGGCGGCTCGAGCTGCCGTTCGCGATGCCGGGGCTGCTGTGGAACATGATGATGTCGATGTCGGGCGGCTGGTTCTTCGTGGTCGCGTCCGAGGCCATCGCCGTGTCGGGCCAGAACATCAAACTGCCGGGCGTGGGCTCGTACATCGCGATGGCGATCGAGGCGCGCAACCTGCAGGCCATCGGCTGGGCGATCCTGGGCATGCTGATCGGCATCGTGCTGTACGACCAGCTGCTGTTCCGGCCGCTGGTGGCCTGGGCCGACAAGTTCCGCTTCGAGGAGGCCGGCCAGGAGACGGCGCCGACGTCGTGGCTGCTGACCTGGTCGCGCCGCACCGAGCGCATCGCCAAGCTCGGCGAGCGCTTCACGCGGGCGCTGGAGAGCACCTTCACGTGGTTCCGCATGAAGCACGACGGCACGTCGATCCGCGCGCGGGCGGCGCCGCACAGCGGCACGCTGGCGCGCGTGTGGGACGCGCTGATCGCGGCCGGTGGCCTGTATGCCGTCTGGGAGCTGTACAGCTTCGTGCACGCCGAGGTCGGCTTCGCCGAGGTCTGGCACGTGTTCCTGCTGGGGTGCGCGACGATGCTTCGGGTGGTCGTGCTGATCGCGCTGGCGTCGCTCGTGTGGGTGCCCATCGGCGTGTGGATCGGGCTGCGGCCGGCGGTGTCGGGCCGGCTGCAGGCGGTGGCGCAGTTCCTCGCGGCGTTCCCGGCCAACCTGATGTTCCCCGTGTTCGTGGTGTTCATCGTCCACTGGCACCTGAACCCCAACATCTGGCTGTCCCCGCTGATGGTGTTCGGCACGCAGTGGTACCTGCTGTTCAACGTGATCGCGGGCGCGTCGTCGATCCCGTCGGAGCTGCGCTTTGCCGCCGGCAACCTCGGCCTGACCGGCTGGCTGCGCTGGAAGCGCTTCTTCCTGCCGGCGGTATTCCCCAGCTTCGTCACGGGCGCCATCACCGCCAGCGGCGGCTCGTGGAACGCGAGCATCGTGTCGGAGTACGTCAGCTGGGGCGACACCCGGCTCGAGGCGCAGGGCCTGGGCAGCTACATCGCGCACTGGACGGCCGACGGCGACTTCCACCGCATCGCGCTCGGCATCTGCGTGATGTGCGTGTTCGTGATGGGCATGAACCACTTCGTGTGGCGGCGCCTGTATCGCATCGCCGAAGAACGCATGCATTTCTGATCGAGCAGACCATGGACAAGCACGGCTCCCCCATCATCAAGATCAACGACGTCCGCAAGTCCTTCCGTGCGGCGGACGGCCGCGAGCGCTCGGTGCTCGAGGGCGTGGACTTCACGCTGCGCGAGGGCGAGATCGTCGCGCTGCTGGGCCAGTCCGGCTCGGGCAAGAGCACGCTGCTGCGCATCATGGCCGGCCTGATCGGCGTGGACTCCGGCAGCGTGCAGTACCGCGGCCAGCCGCTGTACGGGCCGGCGCGCGCGATCAGCATGGTGTTCCAGTCGTTCGCGCTGTTCCCATGGCTGACGGTGCAGCAGAACGTCGAGCTGGGCCTGGAAGCGCGCGGCATCGGGCGCGAGGAGCGCGCCGAGCGGGCGGAAAAGGCAATCAGCCTGATCGGCCTCGCCGGCTTCGAGGGCGCGCTGCCGCGCGAGCTCTCGGGCGGCATGCGCCAGCGCGTGGGCATTGCGCGCGCGCTCGTCACGCAACCCGACGTGCTGTTGATGGACGAGGCGTTCTCGGCGCTGGACGTGCTCACCGGCGAACGCCTGCGCGACGACATCCTCGAGCTGTGGACGCAGGGCGGCATGCCCACCAAGGCGATGCTGGTGGTGTCGCACAACATCGAGGAAGCGGTGCTGATGGCCGACCGCATCCTGATCTTCGCGAGCGACCCGGGCCGCGTGCGCTTCCAGCTCGCCATCGACCTGCCGCGCCCGCGCGTGCCCGACTCGGCCGGCGTGCGCGCGCTGATCGACGAGGTCTACGCGCTGATGACCGCCGGTGCCGTGCGCGCCGGCCGCGCCGCCGAGGAGCCCGAGGAGATGCGCCTGCACGACCGCCTGCCCGACGCCGACATCGCGCGCATGGAAGGCCTGCTGGAGCTGCTGGCGGGCGCCCCGTTCCACGGCGAGGCCGACCTGCCCAAGCTGGCCGAGGAATCGGAACTCACCGACGACGAACTGCTGCCCGTGGCCAGCGCGATCGACCTGCTGGGCCTGGCGCGCGTGCAGAGCGGCGACCTGCACCTGACGCTGCTGGGCCGGCGCTACGTCGACGGCGACCACGCCTTGCGCCAGGAGCTGTTCGGCCAGCAGGTGCTCGCCAACGTGCCGCTGGCCGCGCACATCCGCCACAGCCTCGAGCAGGATCCGGAACGCGCGCTGCCCGAGCAGCCGTTCCTGCGCCTGCTGCAGCAGCACCTCGACCCGGCCGAGGCCGAACGCGTGCTCAAGACGGTCATCGAATGGGGCCGCCACGGCGAGGTCTTCGAGTACGACTTCCACGCCGGCAGCATCCACCTGCCCGACGACCAGCAGGACGAGGCGGCGCGCAACTCGATCATCGAATAGCGTTCTGCTGCCGTCCTGGGTGCGCGATCGAAGCGGCACTGTTTCCACTGTCCTCCTGCACGCGGTCGCAGGATCCACGCACGACGAAGCGTTTTCGCTGGGGTGGATCCGGCGGCTCCGCTTCGCGCAGGATGACAGGGCCGGCGCACCAGCCATGTGGTTTCCCACGATTGCCGGCCCGCCGCGGGCCGCCTGACACTGCGCGCAACAACAAGAAGAGACCATAACAACAAGAAAGGAAGGTTCCCATCACCAGTCACTCGTACAGCGAGCTCCCCACCTCCGCCGCCGCGCTGCTGGCGCGCGTCGAGGCCCACTCCCTGTCCGCACCCGGCGACCCGCTCGCCTTCGAGTGCCGCCTGGCCGACGACAACGGCTGGACCCTCGGGCACGCCGCCCGCGTCGTCCGCGAATACCGCCGCTTCCTCGTGCTCGCGCAGGTCGCCGGCATGCAGGTCTGTCCGTCGGACGACGTCGACCAGGCCTGGCACCTGCACATCACCCGCACCGCCGACTACGAGCGCCTTTGCCGCGACGTGTTCGGACGCTTCCTGCATCACCGCGCGGCCGGGCCCGGTCCCGACGAACACCAGCGCCATCGCGGCATGTACGTGGGCACGCTCGCGCTGTATCGACGTGCCTTTCTGGCGGATGCGCCGCGCGACGTGTGGCCGGGCGTCGAGCGACGGTTCGCGCCACCCGCGCCGCCGCCGGACACGATCCGGCTGCCCCGCGAACTGGCGTCCGCCACCGTGCTCGCCGTCGCGGGACTGGCGGCCGCATTCGTGCTGGCACTGCTGATGAACCGACTCGGCACCCTCGACGCGACGCACGAGATGAGTGGCCCGGACTTCCTGCACTTCGCCGTGCCGGCGACGATGCTGCTGGTGCTGCTGGGATGGCTGTCGAGCGGGCCATTCGCGCCGGGCTCGCCGCGCGACACGCTGGACGCCTACGAGGCCGCATGGCTGTCGGGCGGCACGCCGCGCATGGCCGCGACGGCGATCGCGATGCTGGTCGAGCTCGGCCGGCTTGAGCTGCGCACGACGGTCGAGGGCGTGGGCTGGCGGCGCCGACGGGTCACGCGGCTCGTCGTGGCGGGGAACGCGGGCGCCGGCGCGCTGCACCCGGTCGAGAGCGCCTGCCTGCTGGCCGTCCGTGACGGCGTGATGCGCTTCGACCGCGCGGACATCGCGGTACGCGCCTTGGCGCTGCGGATCCGCGCACGGCTGCGCACCGCCGGCCTGGCCGGTGACGGCGCGACCATCGCACCGACCCGTGCCGCCGTGGCCATCGTCCTGGGCGGCTGGCTGGCCGTGGAGATCGAACGCCTGCTGCACGCGCTGGCCACGGCGCGACCGCTGCAGTACCTGGCGTTCCTGATCGTCGCCATGGCGGCGGCCTTCGTGATGCTGACGCTGCGTGACGGCCGGCCCACCTGGCGCGGACGGCGGGCGCTGCGCGCGCTCTCGGATTCGCTGCGCGCCGAACGCGCGCGGGCCGGGGCACGCGCGAAGCGCGCCGGCGTGCAACCCGTCGTCGATCCGCGACTGCTGCCGCTGACCCTGGCCCTGCTGGGCCCGGCCGCGGTGCTGGCGCAGCCAGGCTTCACGGGCCTCGACGACGCGATCGGCCCGGACGGCATGCGGCTCGCGCGCTCCGGCGACGGCTCGACGCGCGGCGGCGATGGCGGCGGGGGCTGTGGTGGTGGCGGCTGCGGCGGTGGGTGCGGCGGCGGGTGCGGCGGATGACTGCGCTCCCCAGGATGGGCGACGCGGCCCGCGCGCGACGACGCTATAACGCCCCCGACCAAGGAGTGACCCGCGCATGAACACACCTTCGCACGTCGACGCCTTCGCGCCGCACGCCGCCGACTTGCTCGAACGCATCGAGGCGCACGGCTTCGACGCGCCCGACGAGCCGCTGGCATTCGAGATGCGCCTCGCCGACGACCATGGCTGGACGCTGGGCTACGCGCTCGCGGTGGCGCAGGAGTACCGCCGCTTCCTGGTGCTGACGCAGGTCGCCGGCCAGGCGGTGAGCCCGTCGCCCGACGTCGACGAGGCCTGGCACCTGCACCTGACGCGCACCGCCCACTACGAGGCCTTCTGCACGGCGCTGTTCGGCCGCTTCCTGCACCACGCCCCCGCGCGCGCCGGCGAGGGCGCGAAGCACCGCGACATGTACGCCGCGACGCTGGATGCCTACCGCGCCGCCTTCGGATCGTCCGCCCCGGCGGTGATCTGGCCGCGGCCCGGCCAGCCGCCGGCGCGTCAGGCGGTCGCGGCGCCGGGCTGGACGGTGCCGTGGTCGCTGCGGCGTGGCAACCAGCTGGGCCTGGCGGTGCTGCTCCTGGCCGTCATGGCCGGCGTGTTGCTGGATCGCACGGGCCTGCTGCACCCGCTGCAGCGGATCGGGCCGGTCGAGTTCCTCGCCGGCGCCGCGCTCGTCGCGCTGGTCCTGGGCTGGTGGGGCCTGCGCCCCGGCGTGCCGCCGGCGCAGTCGACGGTGCGCGACCGGCTGGAGCCGTACGAGGCGGCGTGGTTCAGCGGCGGCGCGCCGCGCATGGCGATGACCGCGATCGCGGCACTCGCCGAGCGCGGGCTGCTGCTGGCGCCCGGCAAGGCAGACGATCGCGGCGCGCGGCCGCCCATCGCGGTCAACCGCAGCGTCGAACCGCGCTGCTTGCATCCGGCCGAGGCCGCCTGCCTCGTGGCCGCCACCGACGCCGGCCTGCGATTCGCGGATGCGTGCAATGCACTGCGGCCGCTGGCGGCCGAGGTCGAGCGTCGCCTGGTGGCGGCCGGCGTCGCCGCCGACACGGCCGCGTTGACGCGGCCACGCGCGCAGGCGCTGCTGGGCATGCTGGTGCTGCTGGTGGTCGAAGTCGCGCGCGTCGTGCATGCGGTGGGCACGCCGCACCGCGTCGGCTTCCTGGTCCTGCTCACGCTGGCCGGCATGGGGCTGGCCTGGGCGCTGGCGCGCCGCCCGGGACGCACCAGCGCCCGCGCGGAGCGGGCGTTGCGACCATTGCGGCTGGCGGCAGGCAGCTACGCCAAGGCGCCGCGCACGGGCCAGGCGCTGGCGTTCGGCGTCGCGCTGATCGGGGGCACGGCGCTGGCCGGCGACCTGCGCTTCGCCGGCCTGGACCGGCAGGTCGACGCGGCCGCGGCCGGCATGGCGATTCGCCAGCGCAAGGGTGCGGGCAAGGACGACGGGTCGGGCTGCTCGAGCTCGTGCGGCTCGTCGTGCGGCAGCAGCGACGCGGGCAGCAGCGACGCGGGCGGCGGCGGCAGCAGCTGCGGCAGCTCGTGCGGCAGCGGCTGCGGCGGTGGAGGCGACTGAGCGCAGCGGCGCGTTTCTTGCCCCCCCCCGCCGTCGACAAGAGGGCGGGCGAAACGTCATCGCCGCCTTCTAGAATCGCGTCTCCTCGCGGCCGCGGCCGCCCGTTTCCTGGAGCTCCCACCATGCCCGTCAATCTCGCCGTCCCCAAGCCCGCCGACCTGCATCCCGTCCCGGGCGTCCGCGTGGGCGTCGCGATGGCGGGCGTGCGCAAGGCCAACCGCAAGGACCTGGTGGCGTTCGTGCTCGACGCCGGCACGGTCGTGGCCGGCGTGTTCACGCAGAACCGCTTCTGCGCGGCCCCGGTGCAGGTCTGCCGCGAGCACCTGGCCGCAGGCGGCGCCGACGGGCAGGAAGGCATCCGCGCGCTGGTCGTCAACACCGGCAACGCGAACGCGGGCACCGGCAGCGACGGCCTCGCGCGCGCGCGCCGCACGTGCGAGGCCATGGCAGGCCTGCTGGGCCTGAAGGCCACGCAGGTGCTCCCGTTCTCCACGGGCGTGATCATGGAGACGCTGCCGGTCGAGCGCATCGAGGCCGGGCTGCCTGCCGCGCTCGGCGCGCTCGACGCCGCGAACTGGGCCCAGGCCGCCGAGGGCATCATGACCACCGACACGCTGCCCAAGGCGGCGTCGGCGCAGGTCACGATCGGCGGAAAGACGGTCACCGTCACCGGCATCAGCAAGGGCGCCGGCATGATCCGCCCGAACATGGCCACGATGCTGGGCTTCCTGGCGACGGATGCCGTCATCGCCGCGCCGCTGCTGCAGCAGCTGGCCAGGCAGGCGGCCGACGCGTCGTTCAACCGCATCACGATCGACGGCGACACGTCCACCAACGACAGCTTCGTCGTGATGGCCACGCAGCAGGCCGGCCATGCGCGCATCGATTCGCTGGATTCGCCCGACGGCCGCGCGCTGGCCGCGGTGGTCACGCAGGTCGCGCAGCAGCTGGCGCAGGCCATCGTGCGGGACGGCGAGGGCGCCACCAAGTTCATCACCGTGCGGATCGACGGCGGCAAGGACGAGGCCGAGTGCCGGCTCGCGGCCTACGCGATCGCGCACTCGCCACTGGTCAAGACCGCGTTCTTCGCGAGCGACCCGAACCTCGGGCGCATCCTGGCGGCGGTCGGCTACGCCGGCATCGCCGACCTCGACCAGTCGCGCATCGACCTGTTCCTCGACGACGTCGCGGTCGTCACCGATGGCGGCCGCCGCGCCGACTACAAGGAGGAGGACGGCGCGCGCGTGATGAAGCAGTCGGAGATCACCGTGCGCATCGACCTGAAACGCGGCGGCGCGAGCACCACCGTGTGGACGTGCGACCTGTCGTACGAGTACGTCAAGATCAACGCCGACTACCGGAGCTGACCGGTTGGCCTCGGCGCCCCTCACGCTGCGGCAGCTGCGCGCCGATCGCGTCGTCCTCTGGTGCTGGCTGCCGTTGGGCGGCTTCGCGATGTTCGCGGTCGTCGCGGGCTGGCGCCATCTCGCGGGCGAGCCCCCGCCCTGGCTCTACACGACGCTGGACGTGCTGTGGATCGCCGTCACGTTCACGCTGATCGCGCGCCGCAGCACGGCGCGCTGCCCGCGCTGCAACCACCGCTGGCTGCGCGCGTTCCCGTGGATGTCGCTCGGCAAGGTCGAGTGCGGCGTGTGCGGGCACGAGATGCCCGAGGGCTGACGCCGCACGCCAGTGCTCGACCGCAGCGTCGCCCGCGACACTGTTGCCCCGCGGGCACTCCCCCCATCGCGGCGCTTGCCGCGGCCGCGCGCACGCTGCTACGATCCGGGTTCACCCCCCAACTCCGGGAGCCGTCCATGAACGCTCGCATCACGCCGCCACGCCGACGCTCGCCGCGCCGCGTGTCGCCGCGTCGCGTTCAGAGCGGCAGCGCTGCCCGGGGCGTGGTCGTCGCGATGGGCCTCGTGGGCGCCGTGGCACTGCAGCTCGCCGGATCGCGGCTGCAATGCCGCCTGGCCGACCTGGTGGGCGTGCCCAGCGCCGTCCCCGCCGCCGCGCCGGCCCCGATGCCGCCATGCGGCAGCCCGGACAGCGACGCGGCGCCGATGCGCCCGTGCAAGGTGGCCACGATGGCCTCCGCCGACGCCGCCGTCGGCCCGAAGTTCTAGCTCCCAGCCGTTCCGGGCGTGGCCCGACATCGCTGGAGCCTCCAGCGATGTCCGCCTGCACCTGGCGGGTTCGCTGCCATTAACCGAGTGCCCGTCGCCCACGAAGCGGCGAGGCGGTCGATGACAGGGAGAAGACGAGATGACCGAGGAACAGTCCGCCGCCACGTTCGCGGCGAACCGCAACACCGCGCGGCGCCTGCGGGCCGCGCTGCAGGCGCGTTTCGCGCTGGCTCCCAATGATCTGCTGCGCGACCCGATCTATCGCCGGCTGTGGACGTCCGTGCTCACCAGCTCGTTCGGCGCGCAGATCGTGATGCTCGCACTGCCGCTGACCGCGGCGGTGCTGCTGCACGCCAGCCCCACGCAGATGGGACTGCTGACGACGATGGAGATCGTGCCCTTCGTGCTTTTCTCGCTGCCCTCGGGCGTGTGGCTGGACCGGGTGCGCAAGCTGCCCGTGTACATCGCCGGGGAACTCACGCTCGCGCTGGCGTCCGCCAGCGTGCCGCTCGCGTGGTGGCTGGGCCTGCTGTCGATCCACTGGCTGTACCTCGTCGCTTTCACCATCGGCAGCGTCTACACGACGGCCGGCAGCGCGGCGCAGATCGTGCTGACGCAGGTCGTCGAGCGCGACCGGCTGATCGAGGCCAACGCGAAGAACGCGCTGGCGAGCTCGGGCGCGGACGTCGCCGGGCCGGGACTGGCCGGCGCGTTGATCAAGCTGGTCGGGGCACCGATCGCGCTGCTGTTCGATGCCGCGCTGCTGATGCTGTCGGCCGCCATCCTGCGTGGCATCCGTGTCGACGAGCAGCCCGTGCGCGCAGGCGGCGGCTTCCTCGACGAGATGAAGGCCGGCCTGCGCTTCGTCACGCAGCACAAGCTGCTGGTGGTGCTGGCGTGCTGCTCCGGCGGCTGGCAGCTGTGCAACAACAGCGCCACGGTGGTCAACATCCTGATGGCCACGCGCACGCTGGGCATGTCGGAGCAGGCCGTCGGCCTGAGCTACGTGTGCCTGGGCTTGGGCACCGTGCTCGCGAGCCTCGTGGGCGACCGCATCAGCAGGCGCCTCGGCCCCGGGCCGTCGATGACGCTGGGCATCGGCCTGTGCAGCGTCGGTTGGCTGCTGGTGGCGGTCGCGCCCGTGGGGCCGGTGGGCGTGGCGATGTTCGCCGCCAACCTCATGCTGTTCGGCCTGGGCGCGGTGATGATCTTCATCAACTTCATCTCGCTGCGCCAGGCGGTGACGCCCGCGCCGCTGCTGGGCCGCATGACCAGCACGATGCGCTGGCTGATCCTGCTGCCTGCCGCGCCCGGCGCGCTGATCGGCGGCTGGCTGGGCGAGCATGTCGACCTGCGGGCGTCGCTCGCGTTCTCGGGCCTGTGCGGGCTGGCGCTGACGGTCGCCGCCTGGCGCAACCCGCGCCTGCGCGCGGTGCGCGTGCTGCCCGTGCTGCCGGCGGCCGAGGCGGACGGCGGCTCGGAGCTGGTGCGGCCGTGACCGGTGCGCCGGCGGCACCGAACTCGTGGGGCGGCTCGTTCGGCCTGCCATCGGGTGGCATCGCAGGGTGCCCGAACGCGGGTCGGAACGACCGGCCCTACGGTTGCGTGCGAGCGCGCGCGTCGGCGGCGTAGCGCTCGACTTCGTCCGTGATCACGCCGTCGACGCCGGCCGCGCGCATGCGCGCGAGGTCGGCGGGGGCGTTGACGGTATAGACCAGCGCGCGCATGCCCGCCGCGTGCAGCCTCTGCACGACCGCCGCGTCCATCAACGAGTGGTGTGTCACGACCGCGCGGCAGGCGAGCCGCCGTGCCGTCTCGAACCAGCCGGCCCACAGTTCCTCCAGCAGCAGCGCGCGCGGCAGCCCGGGTGCGGCGGCGGCGGCCGCCTCGAGCGCCGGCACCTCGAAGGAGCTGAGCAGCGGCGGCGGCTGCACGCCCGTCCACAGCTCCAGCGCGGCGCGGGCCACGAAGTCGCCGGTGCGCGACTCGATGCCGGGCGAGGGCTTGATCTCGAGGTTGATGGCCAGGCCGTTGGCGATCACGAAGCGGGCGATGGCCTGCAGCGTCGGCAACGGCTCGCCGGCGTGCGCGGCGCCGTGCCAGCTGCCAGCGTCGAGCTGCGACAGCGCCACCCAGGGCCGCTCGCCGGCCAGGCCCAGGCCCGAGGTGGTGCGTTCGAGGTCGCTGTCGTGCAGCAGGAAGGGCACGTCGTCGGCCGAGAGCTTGACGTCGCACTCGAACATGCGAAAGCCTTGGGCGGCGCCTTCGCGGAAGGCCGCGAGCGTGTTCTCCGGCGCACGCCTGCCGGCGCCGCGATGCGCGATCCAGAACGGGTAGGGCCAGTCGTGGGACATGTTTCGATGCGGTCTCTCGCAAGAGGACGCGCCGGGCGGCGTCCTTCGCAAGCGGCGAAGCGACGATTGCGCGACGGCGAGGCGTGGCAGGCGCCAGTGTAGAGCGGCCACGACAACGCGGGCGCGAACGCCCGTCACGGGCGCGAATAGGCTGACCCTACGAGATGCGGGCGGGATGCGCTGGGTTACGATTCAACCCCACGCCGCAGGCCTTTTTTCGCGCGTGGACCCGCTCAATCGTGCCCCGGGCCCCATGAACGCACCCCTCGCCACCACGCTGGCAGCCGCCGCGACCCTCGCGCAGACCCATTCCGCCGCCCCCCGGCTGCGGGAGATTCCCTACAACTACACCTCGTTCTCCGATCGCGAGATCGTGCTGCGCCTGCTCGGTTCCCGGGCCTGGGAGATCCTGAACCGCCTGCGCGAGGAGCGCCGCACCGGCCGCTCGGCGCGCATGCTCTACGAGGTGCTGGGCGACATCTGGGTGGTGCAGCGCAACCCGTACCTGGAGGACGACCTCCTCGACAACCCGAAGCGCCGCGCGCTGCTGATAGCCGCGCTGAACCACCGCCTGGCCGAGGTCGAGAAGCGCCGCACGCCCGACGCCGACGCCGCGCGCGACGCCTTCGTCGCCGAGCTGCTCGAGGGCGCGCGCCGCGCCGTGGCCGATTTCGCCAGGCGCTTCAGCGACGTGTGGGACCTGCGCCAGCGCACGCGCAAGGTGCTGGGCAAGGTCACCGCCAAGGACAACATCAAGTTCGACGGGCTGTCGCGCGTCTCGCACGTCACCGATGCCACCGACTGGCGGGTCGAATACCCGTTCGTCGTGCTCACGCCCGACACCGAGGCCGAGATGGCCGCGCTGGTGGCCGGCTGCGTCGAGCTGGGCCTGACGATCGTGCCGCGCGGCGGCGGCACCGGCTACACCGGCGGCGCCGTGCCGCTCACGTGGATGAGCGCGGTGATCAACACCGAGAAGCTCGAGGCGATGACCGAGGTCGAGCTCGTCGCGATCCCCGGCCACGACGAGCCTGTGGCCACGGTGTGGACGGAGGCGGGCGTCGTCACGCAGCGCGTGTCCGACGCGGCCGACCGCGCGGGCTACGTGTTCGCGGTCGATCCGACGTCGGCCGAGGCGAGCTGCATCGGCGGCAACATCGCGATGAACGCTGGCGGCAAGAAGGCCGTGCTGTGGGGCACCGCGCTCGACAACCTCGTCGGCTGGCGCATGGTCACGCCCGACGCGAAGTGGCTGGAGGTCACGCGCCTCGACCACAACCTGGGCAAGATCCACGACGCGCCCGTCGCCCGCTTCGAGTGCAAGTACTTCGACGCGTCCGGCAGGAAGCTGGAGCGCACCGAGGTGCTCGAGATCCCCGGCCGCCAGTTCCGCAAGGAGGGCCTGGGCAAGGACGTCACCGACAAGTTCCTCGCCGGCCTGCCCGGCATCCAGAAGGAAGGCACCGACGGCCTGATCACCAGCGCGCGCTGGGTCGTGCACCGCATGCCGGCGCACGTGCGCACCGTGTGCCTGGAGTTCTTCGGCAACCCGAAGGAAGCGGTGCCGTCCATCGTCGAGATCAAGGACTTCATGTTCGCCGAGGCGAAGAAGCCCGGCGGCGCGATCCTGGCCGGCCTCGAGCACCTGGACGACCGCTACCTGCGCGCGGTGGGCTATGCCACCAAGAGCAAGCGCGGCGGCCTGCCGAAGATGGCGCTGTTCGGCGACATCGTCGGCGACGACGAGGACGCCGTCGCGCGCGCCACCAGCGAGGTGGTGCGGCTCGCGAACGCGCGCTCGGGCGAGGGCTTCGTCGCCGTCAGCGCCGACGCGCGCAAGAAGTTCTGGCTCGACCGCAAGCGCACCGCGGCCATCGCCAAGCACACCAACGCGTTCAAGGTGAACGAGGACGTGGTGATCCCGCTGGAGCGCATGGGCGAGTACACGCTGGGCATCGAGCGCATCAACATCGAGCTGAGCCTGCGCAACAAGCTGGCCCTGCTCGTCGAGCTCGAAGGCTTCCTCGCGGCCAGCCCGCTGCCGCTGGGCAAGAGCGAGGACACGCAGAACATCCCGACGGCTGAGATCCTGGGCGACCGCGTCGCGCGCGCGTTGGCGCTGCTCGGCGACGTGCGCGTGCTGTGGCAGGGCTGGATGAGCGGCCTGGACATCGTGCAACCGGCCGTCGGCGACGAGCCGGCCCGCACGTTCTTCGAGCGCATCCAGGACGGGACGCTGCGCGCCTCGTGGAAGACGCAGGTGCTCGCGCCGCTGCAGCAGATCTTCGCGGGCGCCGAGTTCATCCCCGTCATCGACGAGTGCCGCCGCATCCACAAGGAAGTGCTGCGCGGGCGCACCTGGGTGGCGCTGCACATGCATGCCGGCGACGGCAACGTGCACACCAACATCCCGGTCAACTCGGACAACTACGAGATGCTGCAGACGGCCCACGAGGCGGTCGCGCGCATCATGGTGCTGGCGCGCAGCCTGGATGGCGTCATCTCGGGCGAGCACGGCATCGGCATCACGAAGCTGGAATTCCTGACCGACGACGAGATCGCCGACTTCACCGCCTACAAGCAGCGCGTCGATCCGCAGGGCCGCTTCAACAAGGGCAAGCTGCTGCGCGGCGCGCCGCTGGCCGCGCTCGGCGGCGACGTCCGCCACGCCGACCTGTCGCACGCCTACACGCCGTCGTTCGGCCTGATGGGGCATGAGTCGCTGATCATGCAGCAGTCGGACATCGGCGCGATCAGCGCGTCGATCAAGGACTGCCTGCGCTGCGGCAAGTGCAAGCCGGTGTGCGCCACGCACGTGCCGCGCGCCAACCTGCTGTACAGCCCGCGCAACAAGATACTGGCCACCTCGCTGCTGATCGAGGCCTTCCTGTACGAGGAGCAGACGCGCCGCGGCGTGTCGCTGCGCCACTGGGAGGAGTTCGAGGACGTCGGCGACCACTGCACCGTGTGCCACAAGTGCCTCACGCCGTGCCCGGTGGACATCGACTTCGGCGACGTGTCGATGAACATGCGCAACCTGCTGCGCAAGATGGGCCAGAAGACCTTCCGCCCGGGCAACGCCGCCGCGATGTTCATGCTCAACGCCACCAACCCGCAGACGATCAAGATCGCGCGCACGGCGATGGTGGGCGTGGGCATGAAGGCCCAGCGCGTGGCCAACGACGTGCTCAAGCTCGCCGCGCGCAAGCAGACCGCGGCGCCGCCCGCCTCGGTGGGCGCCGCGCCGGTCCGCGAGCAGGTAATCCACTTCATCAACAAGAAGATGCCGGGCGGCCTGCCGAAGAAGACGGCGCGCGCGCTGCTGGACATCGAGGACAAGAACTACGTCCCGATCATCCGCGACCCGAAGAAGACCACGGCCGAGACCGAGGCCGTCTTCTACTTCCCCGGCTGCGGCTCCGAGCGCCTGTTCTCGCAGGTGGGCCTGGCCACGCAGGCGATGCTGTGGCACGCCGGCGTGCAGACCGTGCTGCCGCCGGGCTACCTGTGCTGCGGCTACCCGCAGCGCGGCTCGGGCCAGTTCGACAAGGCCGAGGAGATGATCACCGACAACCGCGTGCTGTTCCACCGCGTGGCCAACACGCTCAACTACCTGGACATCAAGACGGTGGTGGTCAGCTGCGGCACCTGCTACGACCAGTTGCAGGGCTACAAGTTCGAGGACATCTTCCCGGGCTGCCGCATCGTCGACATCCACGAGTACCTGCTCGAGAAGGGCATCACGCTGGAGGCGGGCCCGGGCTACCTGTACCACGACCCGTGCCACACACCCATGAAGCTGCAGGACCCGATGAAGACGGTCAAGGCGCTCGTCGGAGATGCCGTGGTCAAGAGCGCGCGCTGCTGCGGCGAATCGGGCACGCTGGGCGTCACGCGGCCCGACATCGCCACGCAGGTGCGCTTCCGCAAGGAGGAGGAGCTGCGCAAGGACGAGACGGCGCTGCGCGCGATCCAGGCCGCGCAGGGCCTGGCCAAGCCGGACGCCGACCTCAAGATCCTGACGTCGTGCCCGAGCTGCCTGCAGGGCCTGTCGCGCTACGGCGAGGACCTGAAGACGGGCCTGCTCGAGGCCGACTACATCGTGGTCGAGATGGCCCGGCGCATCCTCGGCGAAGACTGGATGCCCGAGTACGTCAAGCGCGCCAACGCGGGCGGCATCGAGCGCGTGCTGGTCTGACGCGCCTTCGGCTGCGTTGGCCCGGGACGATCTTCCCTCAGGCCGCCTTCTTCTGCGCCTTCGCGAAGAACTGGTCCATCAGGTCCGCGGCGGCGTCGTCCGGCACCTCCATGACCTCGGAGCCGCACTCCAGGTCGAGGGCCGATTCGGCCCAGAGGCCGCGTTTCGGGAGCGCCGCCCGGCGGCGCGAGGCCTGCACGGCCGCGGCGCGCGCGTCCACCGGCTGGGTGTCGACGAAGTCCGTGTCGGCGGCGGAGTCCGGCGTGCCCTTCGCGGGCATCAGGGTGTGCAGAAGGTGCTGCAGCGGCGATCGCTGGTTCATGAGGGCCTCGCAGTCGATGAAGGCGATGGATGCGCGACGCAGCTGTTTGTGATTGCGTTCGCGGCGGAGGCCGGCACGGGGTCGGGAACCGTTGAAATCATTGCATCACATCTGCTTACATTCGAGCGCAAGGCGATCCGCTCGCCGACGCGCAACATGTGATCTTTGACCGCCTGCGGGTGCCCGGTTTTGGGGAGGCGCCGGCATGGCGACGGCGCGCCGCGGCCCCACGGGACACGGCGCGCCGCCGCGCTCCCGGCCCTCTCACAAGGTCTTCAGGAAGGCGACGAGGTCGTCCTGTTCCTGCTGTGTCAGGCCGATGTCGAAACGGGTGTCGTAGAAGGTGACGACCGCATGCAGGTCGCTTGCGAAGGCGTTGTGGAAGTACGGGGCGCGCGCCGCCAGCGCGCGCAGGGTCGGGCCCTTGAACTTGCCGATGTCCGCCCACTTGCCGGTGACCAGCGCGCGGCCCGGATCCGTCGTCTGGATCGTCTCGCCGGTGGCCAGGTTGCGCAACGTGTACAGCGGTTGGTCGGGGCTGCGGCGGCTGGCGTCGGCCAGGCCCAGGTCCAGCGGCAGAGGCACGGAGTGATCGCCCGCGTTGGGGGCGTCGTGGCAGGTCGTGCAGGTGCCTGCGATGACGGGGGCGCGGAGCGCGTCGTTCAGGCCCTTCACGCCGGTGATGTTGATCGGCTTGCCGTTGAACAGGGCCTCGCCGCGCGCCACCGCGCGTCGGGCCACGGCGATCTCGCGGCTGCGGCCCTCGGGGTCGGCCCGGCGCGCGTCGGGGATGTAGGACTGCCAGCTCGTGTACAGCGACATCGCGGCCGGCGTGAAGTTCGCGTGGCTGCGGTAGTCGCCTGCCAGCGTGTCGTTGATGCCGAAATAGCTCGCCTGGCCCTGCAGCGCCTTCGGGCCGCCGCGCGCGCCGTGGGCGGTGAGGTCGCCGGCATCGTCGTCGCGCACCTGGGCGGTGGTCAGGCTCGCCTCGAACTTGACGATGGCCTCGCGCTGCGCGGTCGTCAGCGGCGCGGGCGCCTGCGCGTGGCCGGTCGTCGCCGAGTTCGCCTGGTCCAGCAGGTCGAAGTGCTGGCTGGCGAAGCAGGTGGTCGTGCCGGCGATGCAGTCGGCGCCGGCGGCGTCCTTGAAGGTCTCGCGGCCATCCCACATCACGGTGCTCAGGAAGCGCAGGTTGGTCGCGGCAAGGGGACGGCGGAACATCGACAGCTCGGTGGACGAGGCGTAGCCGTAGGGGTCGTCGACGTGGGCCAGCTCGAACTCGGCGCCGGCGGGGATCGGCAACCCGACGCGGATGACGCCGTGCCGCAGCAGCATGCTGTAGGCCTTCTCGCGCGCGGCCCGCGTCGACACGTCGGCCTTGGGCGAGTTGGCGCCATCCACCGGGCGGAAGATCGGGTCCGTGCCGCCGGTCGCCTCGAAGCGCTCGCGCACGCCGCGCGGCGTGATCGACCAGCCCTCGGCCGCCTGGTGGCACGACTCGCAGGAACGGCCGTTGGCGCCCAGGCTGGCGAAGAACGGGCCGCTGCGGTCGATGCGGCCGCCGGCGCTCAGCGTCAGCGCGACGCCGCTCGGGTTGCGATGCCATTCGGCGCCTTCGCCCGGCGGCCCGTCGCCATGGTGATCGCCGCCGTGGCGGTCGTCGTGCGGGCCGCCGGCCGGGGTGGCGTCGCCGCCGGCCGCGACGACGGCGCTGAAGGCGAGCGAAAGGACGCCGGCAAGCACGGCGACGGACGATGGGCGCATGAGGTTCTCCCTGGAAGACGAGGTCGCTTCGGCCGGCTCGTGATGCGAACCGCCTTGCTGGGAGAAGCGGATTGCGGTGCTGGAAGCCGCCATGGGGCGACCCTAGAACGTGGGGCGCCGGGGGACGCCTGCGTGTCGATGCGCTTCGGCCGGGGTGGATCCTGCGACTGCGCTTCGCTCCGCGCAGGATGACGGCTCGCGCGCGCCGCCAGGTCGGTCCGTGGCGGCGCGCGGCGCCGAGGCGCGTCACTGCACGGCCCGCGCCTCTCCAGCGTCATCCTGCACGCAGTCGCAGGATCCGCGCGTGCCGGGCGCCTGCCTGCGTCAGGCAGCGCCGTCCAGGCGCGCCGCCGCGAGCGCCGACGGATGCGACGCGCCCAGCGTCTGCGATAGCTGGCGGGCTGCCTCGGCGGCGTCGCGCCGCGCGTCTTCGACGCGGCCGGCGCGCGCCAGCGCGCGCGACTCGAGCAGCAGCGCCTGGCCGACGAGGCTGGAGCGCGCGGGATCCAGCGAGAGTGCGCGGGCGGCGGCCAGCGCCTGCGTCGCGACGGCGGTCGCGTCGGCGGGCGGCGCGTCTGCGGCCAGCAAGGCCTCGCCGTGCGCGAGGGCGACGGCGAAAGCCCTCGGGCCGGACGTGCCGCCCGAAGGGCCGATGAGCCTGGCGGCTGTCTCGACCGCTGCAAGCGCGCCATGCGCGTCGCCGTTCGCGGCAGCGAAGCGCGCCTCGACCAGCAGGAGCTCGATCGCCGCCGGCCGTCCTTCGGACATCGCCTTGGTGCGCAGCGGTGCCAGCTCGGACCACAGGGCCGCGGCGCCGCTCGCGTCGCCGGCGTCGAGCCGCGCGTTGGCCTCGGCGATGCCGGCCGACAGCGTGTACACCGTGCGTCCCGTGCGGCGCGACTCGGCCCGTGCGCGTGCGAGCACCGGCACGGCCTCGTCGGCGCGGCCCAGCGCGAGCAGGATGCGGCCCTGTTCGAGCGCGAAGGCGGCGTCCGCGCGGCCCGGGCCCAGCACGCGGGCCGCGTCGGCGACGTCGGCCTCCGACAGCGCGAGCGCCGCCAGCGGGTCGCCGCCGGCGCGCACCAGCCCGGAGACCACGCTGGAGCGGCGCAGCACCGCGATGGACGTGCGGCCCTGCGCCGCCGCGCTCTCGGCCAGCAGCGGCCGCGCGATCGCCATCGCCTCCACGTGGTGGCCCGCCGCGGCCAGCACCTGCGACAGCGCGCTGCGCATCAGCCGGTGCTGCTCGCCGCTGGCGATGCCGGCCGCCTCGAGGCGCGCGAGCGCGTCGCGCGCGATGGCGATGGCGCGTTCGTGGTGTCCCAGCGCGCTTTCGGCGAATTCGCGCGACTGCATGCAGTCGACGCGGCTGGGCACGCCCACGTCCGCGCCCGTGGCGATCAGCCGATCCGCGCGATCGAGCTCCGCGAGGGCGCCGACCTGGTCGTCCGTCTCGTGCAGGAGGCGTGCGAGAGAGCACGCGAGGTTGACCGGTACGCCGCTCGTGGGCAGCGCCAGGTCCGTGCCGCTCGTGGCCGCGATCGCGCGCTCCATCAGGTGGCGGGCCGCGGCCATGTCGCCCAGCTCCATGTAGCGGCCCGAGATCTGGCGCAGCAGGGCCACCTTGACGATGGGGCGCTCGAAGCGGGTCTTGTCGATCAGCTCGCTGGCGCGGTCGAGCTGGCGGCGCATGGCGCCCGGATCGTTGCCGGCGGAGTCGCGCAGCACGAGTTGCAGGAACTCGTTGGTGCCGCGCTGCAGCTGCTCGTCGACCACCGCGCGGTCGCGCTCGACCTTGGCCTGCGCAGCCTCGCGTTCGGCGCGCCGGGCCTGGGTGACCGTGCCCGCGAGGCCGCCCAGGATCGCCAGCACGGTCAGCGCGGCGGCCCCCACAGCGCCGCGGTGGCGGCCCGCAAAGCGCCGCGCGCGGTAGGCCAGCGAATCGGGCCGGGCGGCGACCGGCTCGCCGGCGGCCCAGCGGCGCAGGTCGTCGGCGAAGGCATCGACCGTCGGATAGCGCTCGGCCGGTTGCTTGCGCAGCGCCTTGGCCACGATGTTCTCGAGATCGCCGCCGAGCTGGCGTCGCAGCCGGGCGGGCGAGCTGCCGCGCGCCTGCGCGATGGCGTCGGCGCGCCCGTCGTGCGACCCGGCGGCAGCGACGGAAAGCGGGGGCGGATCGACTTCCAGCGTCGCGCGCAGCGCCTGCGCGGGCGAGGCCTGCGCCGTGGCCGTCGGATGGCGTCCCGTCAGCAGCTGGTACAGCAGCACGCCCAGCGCGTAGACGTCCGTGGCGGTGCTCACCTCGTCGCCGCGCAATTGCTCCGGCGCGGCGTAGCCGGGCGTCAGCGCCCGGTGGCCGTCGCGGGTGAGCTCGTCGGCGTCGGCGCCGTCGGTCTGCAGCAGCTTGGCGATGCCGAAGTCCAGCAGCTTCACGCGGCCCTCGCCGTCGACCAGGATGTTGCCGGGCTTGATGTCGCGATGGATGACGAGGTGGCGGTGCGCGTGCGCGACGGCTTCGAGCACGACGCGGAACAACGCCAGGCGCGCGCCGACGTCCAGGTGCGCGTTGTCGCAGTGGCAGTCGATGCGCTCGCCTTCGACGAGCTCCAGCACCAGGTAGGGCTGGCCGCCGGGCGTGATGCCGGCGTCGAGCAGGTGGGCGATGTTCGGATGCGTGAGGCGCGCCAGTACCTTGCCCTCGCGCTCGAAGCGCAGCGCGCCGGTGCGGCCGACGAGCGAGGGATGCAGCAGCTTGAACGCGACCGCGCCGTCGAAACGGCCGTCGGCGCGGCGCGCGCGCCAGACGGTGCCCGTGCCACCCTGGCCGATCGGCGAGTCGAGCACGTAGGCGCCCAGACGCTGGCCGGCGAGCGTCGCCGCGGCGGCGGCGTCGTCGGGCGGCGGCGGGGCCGCGGTGCCGGCGAGGAAGCGCGCCTGCGCGGCGTGCCCGGCATCGGCCACCAGCGACGCGAGCTCGTCGGCCAGCGTCGCGTCCTCGGCCCGCAGTGCGTCGAGGCGCGCCGGCCGCTGCGCTGGGTCAAGGTCGAGCAGGTCGTCCAGCAGCGGGCTGAGGCGCCTCCAGCGCTCGCCGTCCGGGACGATCATGCCTTGCCACCCAGCGAGCGGTACAGCAGCGCCCGGGCCTTCTCCCAGCGTCGCTGCACCGTGCGCTCGGACACGTCCTGCAGCGCGGCGATCTCGGCGACGTTGAAGCCGCAGAAGAACTTCAGGTCGACGACCGTCGCGAGCTCGGGCTCCAGTTGCGCCAGCTCGTCGAGCGCGGCGCCGATGTCGGCCAGCTGCTGCGGCTGCGCCGCCTGCTCGGCGACGTGGGTGTCCAGCGAGGTGATGTGCAGGTCGCCGCCGCGCTTGAGCGCGCCGCGCGCGCGCACGTGGTCGATCACCAGCGCGCGCATCGCGCGGCCGGCGTAGGCAAGGAAGCGCGCGCGGTCGGGAAAGACGAGCGACTCGCGCGCGACCATGTCGAGATAGGCCTCGTGCAGCAGCGTCGTCGGGCTGGCGCCGAGGTCGGAGCCGAGCCGCGCGAGCTCGCGCCGCGCGATGCGATGCAGCTCGTCGTAGAGCCGGGCGAACAGCGCGTCGTTGCGGTCCGTCGGCGCACCCGCCGTGCCGAGCGGGTGAGAAGCGATCGAAGGGATCACGTGCGCACTCCATCGTTTTCGGCTTGCGCCGGGCATGACACGCTGCAAACCGCGCCAGTGGGCCCGAGATCGACGGCAGTGAAAACCCCCCGAACGGGTGACGGCCACCGCGGTGCGGCTGCTCAGCCGGCGGGCAAGGCGGTGCCGGCGCCGCACGATGCGATGGCGCCGGTGGCCACGCGCCACGGGAGCCCGTGGCAGGAGCTCACCCGACGGCCTGTTCGTCGAGCTCGGCGAGGAAGGCGGCGACCAGCGTCTCGAGGTCGTCGGCGTTGAGCGCGACGCGGTCGCCGGGGTCGATGCGAAGTACCGATGCATCGACGTCGTAGGGCAGCGCGGCGTCGCGCTGCAGCACGCCGCCGTGGTGCAGCAGCGCCGCGGCCAGCAGCGCCACCTCGGCGCTCGCGCCCACGCCGCGTGGCCGCGCCGCGAAGCGGGCGTCGAGCGCGACGAGCAGGTTGCCGAAGAATGCGGGCTCGAACGCGGCCAGCGCCGCGTCGATGCGCACCAGGCTCATGCCCGAGGCCTTGGATGCTGCGCCCACGAGGTCGCGGTAGGCCTGCAGCTGCGCGGCGATCCCCGCGCGGCAGGCCTGGATCGAGGCGTGCGTGAAGGTCATGCGCGCATTCTCACGCCTGGATCGCGGCGGGTGGGCGTGTACTTTGCGACGAGGGTCTCGATGCGGCGCTCGGTGTCCCGGGTCGGCCATCGTCAATCGAGCGTCAGGTGGCGCTCCCTGATCAGCGCATGCCAGAAGACCGTCTCCTTCTGGATGAACGCCGTCAGCGCCGGTCCGTCGCTGGGCGCCACCTCGAGGCCGAAGGCTTCCAGGCGCGACTTGACCTCGGGGGTGAGGATGGCCTTGTGCATCTCGGCGGTCAGGCGTGCGGCGACGTCGGGCGGGGTGCCCTTGGGCGCGAACAGGCCCTGCCACGCGTTGGCCTCGAAATCCTTCAGCGCGGGGCCGCCGGCCTCGGACAACGTGGGCACGTCGGGCAGCTGCGCGATGCGGTGCTTCGACATGACCGCCAGCGCCTTCAACTTGCCGCTGCGGATCTGGGCCAGGCCGGCCGCGGTGTCGATCACCATGATCGGCACCTGGCCGCTCATGACGTCCTGCATCGCCGGCGCGGTGCCGCGGTAGGGCACGTGCACGATGAAGCTGCCGGTGCGCTGCTTGAGCAGCTCCATCGCGAGGTGGTGCGGGCTGCCGGCGCCGGGCGAGGCGTAGCTGTACTTGCCGGGGGTGCGCTTGACCGCGTCGAGGAACTGCGCGGCGCTGGTCAGGCCGGCCGACGGATTGACGGCCAGGATCAGCGGGAAGCTCGCCATAAAGCCGATCGGCACAAAGTCCGACGGGTTGTACGGCAGCGACTTGTACAGCGCGGTGTGGAACACCATCGCGCCGTTGTCGCCGGTCAGCAGCGTGTAGCCGTCGCCGGGCGCCTTCGACGCCGCCTCGGTGCCGATGATGCCCGCCGCGCCGGGGCGGTTGTCGACGACGATGGTCTGGCCCATCTGCTTGCCCATCTGCGGGGCGAGGTGGCGGGCGAGGAAGTCGGAACCGCCGGCGGCGGGATAGGCCACGATCCAGCGCAGCGGATGGTTCGGATACGCATCGGCGGCGCGGGCGGGCGCGCTCACGACGGCGGCGGACGGAGCGAGGGCGCCCGCGGCCAGCGCGAGCAGGGAACGGCGTTGCATCGTCATCTTGAAGGAGGGCGGCTGTGCGACGGGGTGAGGATCGAAGGGTTCTCCGGCATGCGCGGCGCATGCGGGCTGCCACACAATACCGCATCGCGCGGCCGGCTCGCCACCGGCGGCCCGCAGCCCCGCTCCTTTGGCCACCGCTTCCATGCCCGACTTCCACCCGTTGTCCTCGCCCTCGTTCCAGCCGTCCTGCGAGCTGTGCCGCGAGGCCGGCGGCGTGCTCGTGTTCCAGTCGGCACAGTGGCGGGTCATCCGGGCCGAGGACGCGGCCTTCCCGGCGTTCTACCGCGTCGTCTGGCGTGCGCACGTGGCCGAGTGGAGCGACCTGACGCTCGCCGAGCAGGCCGCGCTGATGGGCGTCGTGGGCACCGTCGAACGGGTGCTGCGCGACGCGCTCGCGCCCACCAAGATCAATCTGGCCAGCCTCGGCAACGTGGTGCCGCACCTGCACTGGCACGTGATCGCGCGCTTCGACTGGGACAGCCGCTTCCCCGCGCCGGTCTGGGCCGCGCCCGCGCGCGAGGTCGCGCCGGCGCCCGCCGCGCGCCTGCGCACGCCGCTGCCCGAGCTCGACGCCCGCGTGGCGCGCGCCGTCGCCGCGCTGGCGCCCGCCGCGTGATCCGACTCCATCCGACGTCGACGACGCCCCACCTCCCCGGAGAACGCATGACCCGCCCCACGACCTTCGCCCGCCTGCGCCGGCTCGCCGTCGCGACCGCCCTGTGTGGCGCGGCCGCCGCGCACGCGCAGCTGCCCGTGCAGCCCGCCGCGAACCAGGAGGCGCTGCTGGCCAGCGCCGACCCCGCCCTGGCCGCCAACAAGCAGCTGGTCTACGACTTCTGGCGCGAGGTCTTCGAGGGCGGGCACATGGAGCTGGCCGACAGGTACATGGCGGAGGGCTACATCCAGCACAACCCGAACGTGCCGACCGGCCGCGCGGCGTTCGTCGACTTCTTCAAGCGCTTCGCCAGGCCCAAGGAGATCCAGCCGCGCATCGCGGCGCCGCTGGTCTCGATCGTGGCCGAGCGCGACCTCGTCATCCTCAGCTTCGTGCAGCCCACCAAGGATCCGAAGGACGCGTCGAAGACATCCACGACGACCTGGTTCGACATGTTCCGCATCGAGAACGGCAAGATTGCCGAACACTGGGATTGCGCGCCCAGGCAATGACTGCAGTGCTGCGCCAGGCCACGCGCGACGACCTCCCCGGCATCTGGCGGGTCCGCTACGCCGTCGCCGAGAACACGCTCGCACCGGGACGCATCGGCGACGACGAGGTGGTCGCGCAACTGGAGACGACCGGGCGCGGCTGGGTGGTGGAGGAGGGCGACGAGGTGGTCGCGTTCGCGATCGGCGACGCCAGCGGCGCCAACGTGTGGGCCTTGTTCGTCGACCCGCGCGCGGAAGGGCGCGGCCACGGCTCGCGGCTGCACGACACGATGGTCGAGTGGCTGTGGACGAACGGCCTGACCACGCTGTGGCTGACCACCGGCGCCCGCACCCGGGCGCGCGGCTTCTACGAGCGCCGCGGCTGGCGCTGCACGGCCGAGCTCGACGACGGCCAGGTGCGGCTGGAGCTCACCAATGCCTGGTCATGAGCCGCTCAGCGGGCCTTCCTGCGGCCCGCGGCAGGCGCCGGCAGGCTGCCGTCGCACAGGGTCAGCACCTTGACGGTCGGGGCGCCCGGGAAGCCGTTGGCGACCGCCGCCGCGGGACGAGCGTCGAACGCGATGTGGCAGCCGTTGGGCGAGACGGCGATCGGTTGCGACATCGCGCAGCCGTCGACGCCGGCGGCCTGGCCCGGCGCGGGCCGGGCGGTGCACCACACGCGCCGGCTCTGCTCGCCCTGCACCAGGTAGAGGCCGCCGCCGCTGGCGGCCGGGCCCGGCTGGATCACGAGGTCGCCGGCGCCCGTGGCGATCATCTCGGCCGGCGCGGGCGGCGACAGCGCGTCGAGCTGGTGCGCAAGGCCCGCAGGCAGCGCATGGCGCGTGACGCGGCCGTCGAGGTCCATCGTGACCAGCGGCGTGTCGTGCGGCGGGTCCTGCAGGCGGTCGTGGTTGCCCGGCGCGAGCTGGTAGGCCTTGCGGAAGGGCAGCCAGCGCACGTCGTGCGAGATGTCGGACAAGGTCAGCGCGAGCGCGAACTTCTTCTTCGGCGTGACCAGCGTCGGGCCCGCGGGATGGCCGCTGTCGTCCAGCGCGCCCCAGGTCAGCGTGCCGTGCTCGGGCTCGAGGTAGCGCACCGGCTTCTTGCTGGCCAGCAGGTCGCGCACGCCGAGGTCCTCGGGCGCGGGCTTGAGGCAGGCGCGGGGATGCCAGCCGGCGGCGTCGATGGCAGGCCCCAGCTTGTGCGCAATCGGATCCCAGGTGGCGAACTGCTGCACGGCCGGCGCCGCGCGCGAACCGATGGCGAAGCGCGACTCGAGGTCGCCGACCTCCAGGCTGACGAGGTGGTGGGTGGCGTTCGCGCAGTCGATGAAGCCGCGCGGCACGAGCACGCTGGCGCTGCGGCCGGGCACGCTCCAGGCGACGATCCGGCGCACCATCCACGGCGCCTTGGCGTGCGGGTCGGCGAAGGTGGTGATCGCCAGGGTGTCGTCGTCCAGCCAGGCGAAGCGGCCCGGCATCTGCGTGATGACCGGCACGCCGGTCTCGAGGATCTCCAGTGGCGCATCCACCGGTGCACTGCCCGTGCCCGCCCGGGCCGGGGCGATGGGGGCCGCGGCCGGCGCCGGCTTGCCCGCGGCGGGGCAGTCGCCGTCGGTGTAGATTGGTGTGCCCCGGGCGTCGAGGCATTTCTGCAGGTCGGCTCGGGCCGGCATCGACAGTGCCAGGGCCAGCAGCGGAAGGAGACGGATCATGAGGCGGATGCCAGGAGCGCGATAGGTCGGGAGGCCGGATTCTCACTTCCTGTTACGTGTCTGCCATTCCCTCCTTCGGGGGAGTCGCCGCGGCGTCGTCGAATGTCGTCCTGCCGCGAGGGCCGGGGCCGCGAAAGATAAACTGCGGGAATGACGTCCCCCGATCGCCCCACGCCCGTCGCGCTCACCGTGCACCAGCAGTCGCGCGCGCTGGAGATCGCCTTCGACGACGGGCGCAGCTTCCGCATCCCGTTCGAGCTGATGCGCGTCTACTCGCCGTCCGCCGAGGTGCAGGGCCATGGCCCCGGCCAGGAGACGCTGCAGACCGGCAAGCGCGACGTCGTCATCGACGCCATCGAGCCGGTGGGACACTACGCGGTCAAGCCCACGTTCTCCGACGGCCACGACACCGGCCTGTTCACCTGGGACTACCTCTACCGCCTGGGCGCGCAGCAGGACGAGCTGTTCGCCCAGTACCTCGAGCGCCTGGCTGCGGCCGGCCTCGACCGTGACGCCGAGATGCCCAAGCCGGGCGCCGGCTCGTGCCACTCGCATTGAAGGAACACCGATGAGATCGATCGAAGCAAGGTATGTGCGGGCCGTGCGCCGGGCCGCCCCAAGGAGGCCCGCGGTCCCCTCGGGGGACGGAGCGCCGTACCCGGCGCGGGAGGGGCTCACCAGTTCGCGGGCCGTGCGCCGGGCCGCCCCAAGGAGGCCCGCGGTCCCCTCGGGGGACGGAGCGCCGTACACGGCGCGGGAGGGGCTCACCAGTTCGCGGGCCGTGCGCCAGGCCGCCCCAAGGAGGCCCGCGGTCCCCTCGGGGGACGGAGCGCCGTACCCGGTGCGGGAGGGGCTCCTCTCGCGGGCCGTGCGCCGGGCCGCCCCAAGGAGGCCCGCGGCCCCCTCGGGGGACGGAGCGCCGTACCCGGCGCGGGAGGGGCTCCAGTGACCCAGACCCACTTCGGCTACGAGACCGTCGACGAGGCCGAGAAGGCCGGCAAGGTGCGCGGCGTGTTCGACTCCGTCGCGAAGAAGTACGACGTGATGAACGACCTCATGTCGGGCGGCCTGCACCGCGCATGGAAGGCGTACACCGTGGCGGTGGCGAACCTGAAGGCAGGCGACAAGGCGCTCGACATCGCCGGCGGCACCGGCGACCTGGCGCGGGCGTTCGCCAAGCGCGTCGGCCCGTCGGGCATGGTGGTGCACACCGACATCAACGAGGCGATGCTGCGCGTCGGCCGCGACCGCCTGATCGACGAAGGCCTGGTGCTGCCGACCACCATCTGCGACGCCGAGAAGCTGCCGTTCCCCACTGGCCAGTTCGACCTGGTGAGCGTGGCCTTCGGCCTGCGCAACATGACGCACAAGGACGTCGCGCTGGCCGAGATGTGCCGCGTGCTGCGCCCGGGCGGGCGCCTGCTGGTGCTCGAGTTCTCGAAGATCGCCGCGCCGCTGCAGAAGGCCTACGACTGGTACTCGTTCAACGTGCTGCCGCGCGTGGGCAAGGTGGTGGCCGGCGACGCCGAGAGCTATCGCTATCTGGCCGAGTCCATCCGCATGCACCCCGACCAGGCCACGCTCAAGGCCATGATGAAGACGGCCGGCTTCGGCCATGTCGACGTGCACAACATGGCCGCCGGCGCCGTGGCGCTCCACGTCGGCATCAAATGTTGAGCTTCCACGCTCCTGCGTCGCCGCCTTCCGGGGTGGCCCCCGGTTCGGCTCGGGCGCGACCCGCGCTTCCCGAGCGCTTGATCTAGTCCAGGCGCCCACGGCGCGAGGCAATCACCAACATGCCGACGATCCTCCTGACCGGCGCGACCGGCTACATCGCCTCGCACACCTGGCTCGAGCTGCAGGCCGCGGGCTACGACGTCGTCGGCCTGGACGACTTCTCCAACAGCTCGCCCGAGGTGCTCAACCGGCTCGAGGAACTGTCGGGCAAGGCGCCGGTGTTCGAGCGCGCCAGCGTGTGCGACGCCGCGGCGCTGGACGGTGTGTTCGCGCGTCGTCGCATCGACGCGGTCGTCCACTTCGCGGCCTTCAAGGCGGTGGGCGAGTCGACGCAGCAGCCGCTGCGCTACTACGCCAACAACATCGGCGGCCTGCTGACACTGTGCACGGCCATGCAGGCGCACGGCGTCCGGCGCATCGTCTTCAGCTCCAGCGCGACGGTGTACGGCAAGCCCGAGACGCTGCCCATCCGCGAGGACGCGTCCACCAGCACGACCAACCCGTACGGCGAGACCAAGCTGATCGGCGAGAAGATCCTGCGCGACATGAGCGCCGCCGACCCGGCCTGGCAGACGGGCATCCTGCGCTACTTCAACCCGGTGGGCGCGCACCCGAGCGGGCGCATCGGCGAGGATCCGCGCGGCGTGCCCAACAACCTGATGCCCTACGTGGCGCAGGTGGCGGTCGGCCGGCGCCCGCGGCTGTCCGTCTTCGGCGACGACTACGACACTCCCGACGGCACCGGCGTGCGCGACTACATCCACGTGGTCGACCTCGCGCAGGGCCATGTCAAGGCGCTGGCCAGGCTGCTGGGCGCGCCCGGCTCGCTGCTGGTCAACCTCGGCACCGGCCGCGGCTACAGCGTGCTCGAGCTCATCCGGGCCTACGAGAAGGCCAGCGGCCGTCCCGTGCCCTACGACATCGTCGCGCGCCGCGCTGGCGACATCGACAGCTGCTACGCCGACCCGTCCAAGGCGCTCGCCGACATCGGCTGGCAGGCCACCCGCGACCTCGCCGCGATGTGCGAGGACAGCTGGCGCTGGCAGACGATGAATCCGGGCGGGTTCGACGCGGTGGCGTGATGCCGGCCGCGCGCCGCGTCGTCGCGGTCTTCGACTTCGACGGCACCGTCACCGACCGCGACACGCTCGTGCCCTTCCTGGTCGCGGCGTTCGGCCGCCGGCGCGTGGCGGCGGCCTTCGCCGTGCAGCCGCTCGCGTTCGCGGGCGCGCTGCTGCGCGTCATGCCGATCGACGCGTTCAAGCGGCGGGTGCTGCGCCGGCTCGTCAAGGGCACCCCCGCGCCGCGCCTGCGCGCGCTCGGCCCCGCGTACGCGCGTGCGCTGGCGTCACGCGTGCGCCCGGGCGCGCTCGAGCGCATCGCGTGGCACCGGTCGCAGGGCCACCTGCTGGTGCTGGCCAGCGCGACGCTGGACGTCTACCTCGACCACGTTGGCGCGCAGCTGGGCTTCGACCACGTGCTGTGCACGCGCCTGGCCAGCCGGCCCGGCGCGGACGGCGTCGACCGCCTGACCGGCGCGCTCGAGGGCCGCGACTGCACCGGCCCGGAGAAGCTGCGGCGGCTGGCTGCGCTGCTGGGCGACCTGCGGGCGCACGAGTTGCACGCCTACGGCGACAGCGTCGGCGACCGCGACCTGCTCGCAGCCGCCGACCACGCGCATTTCCGACCGTTCCGCCGCGCGCATGCCTGAGCGCGACGTCGCGCACGCCCTCGCCACCTACAATCGCCCCATGGACTTGCCTTTCCAGGATCTCTGGCTGCCCGCCGTGCGCAACCGCATGGTGCTGTTCGCCAACCACGTGCTGACCGGCTGTCCGCCGGCGGTCGAACGCCTGCGCGCCCATGCGGGCAAGACGATCCGCGTCGACGTCAGCGGCTGGCCCGGGCTGATCCCGGCGCCGCCGCCGCTGTCGCTGCGCGTCACGCCGGCCGGCCTGTTCGAGGGACTCTCGGCGGCCGAGGAGTCAGGTCTCGTGCCCGACCTGCAGGTCAGGCTCGACGCGGCCGACCCGGCCAAGGCCGCGGGCAACGTGTTCAAGGGCGCGCTGCCGCCCATGTCCATCGACGGCGACGGCGCGCTTGCGGCCGACGTCAGCTGGATCGCGCAGAACGTGCGCTGGGATCCGGCCGCCGACGCCGAGCGCTTCTTCGGTCCGACCGTTGCCGAGGCCGTGAGCCGCGCGAACGAGCAGTTCACGCAGGTGGGCGAGAAGGTCAGGAGCGCGGTGGGGCAGCTGTTCGACCAGTTGCAGGCGCGCAGGAAGTCGTGACGCTCCCGGCCAGCCGCGCGAGCGCACTGACCCGATGAAACATTTCGCGCGTCTTCTCTTCATCACGCTGACCCTGCTGCGTTTCGGTGTCGACGAGATCGCGCTCGGGCGCGTGCGCCAGCCCTGGCTGCGCGCGCTGGCACGCGTCATCGCCTTCGGCCGCAGCTACGACGAGCCGCGCGGTCCGCGCCTGCGCCAGGCGCTCGAGCGGCTGGGCCCGATCTTCATCAAGTTCGGCCAGGTGCTCTCGACCCGGCGCGACCTGCTGCCCGCCGACATCGCCGACGAGCTCGCGCTGCTGCAGGACCGCGTGCCGCCGTTCGACGGCGCCACCGCGCGCGCGCTGGTCGAGCAAGGCCTGCTCAAGGAACTGCGCCGCAGGTTCGACGACGTCTTCCAGGACTTCGACAACACCCCCGTGGCCAGCGCGTCCATCGCGCAGGTGCACTTCGCCACGCTCAAGGGCGGCCGCGAGGTGGCGGTCAAGGTGCTGCGGCCCAACGTGCTGCAGGCCATCGAGAGCGACCTCGCCATCCTGCACACGGTGGCGCGCTGGGTCGAGCGCATCAGCGTCGACGGCAAGCGCCTGCGCCCGCGCGACGTCGTCGCGGAGTTCGACACCTACCTGCACGACGAGCTCGACCTGATACGCGAGGCCGCCAACGCCGCGCAGCTGCGGCGCAACATGGCCGGCCTCGACCTGATCATGGTGCCCGAGATGCTGTGGGACTTCTGCACGTCCCGCGTGATGGTGATGGAGCGCATGTACGGCGTGCCCGTCAGCCAGGTCGACCGCCTGCGCCAGGCCGGCGTCGACATCCCCAAGCTGGCGCGCGACGGCGTCACGATCTTCTTCACGCAGGTGTTCCGCGACGGCTTCTTCCACGCGGACATGCATCCGGGCAATATCCAGGTGAGCATCGCGCCGGAAACCTTCGGCCGCTACATCGCGCTCGACTTCGGCATCATCGGCACGCTCACCGAGTCCGACAAGGACTACCTCGCGCAGAACTTCATCGCCTTCTTCCGGCGCGACTACAAGCGCGTGGCCGAGCTGCACATCGAGAGCGGTTGGGTGCCCCCCGACACGCGGCTGGAGGCGCTGGAGAGCGCCGTGCGCGCCGTCTGCGAGCCGCATTTCGATCGTCCGCTCAAGGACATCTCGCTGGGCCAGGTGCTGCTGCGGCTGTTCCAGACCTCGCGCCGCTTCAACGTCGAGATCCAGCCGCAGCTGGTGCTGCTGCAGAAGACGCTGCTGAACGTGGAAGGACTGGGCCGCCAGCTCGACCCCGAGCTCGACCTGTGGAGCACGGCGCAGCCGTTCCTGGAGCGCTGGATGAACCAGCAGATCGGCTGGCGCGGCTTCCTCGACCGGCTCAAGGACGAGGCGCCGCGCTACGCCCACTACATCCCGGCGCTGCCGCGGCTGGTGCACCAGGCCTTGACGATCGCGGCCCGCAAGGTCGAGGACGAGCTGATGCCGGCCTCCGCGGCGCAGGTCAACGCGCTTCTCAAGGAGCAGCGCCGCACCAACCGCCTGCTGCAGGCGATGCTGTGGGTGGCGATCGGCTTCGTCGTCGGCCTGTGCGCGGTGCGCGTGGCGCTGGCGTTCCACTGAGCCGGGCAGGCGACCGTCCGCCCGGGCACTTCCCGGCTGACCGCCAAGCCGCCATCGCTGCACGCAGCGAAGCGGAGTCGCAGGATTCGCCCCTGCGCGGGCGCCTCGGCCGGCGTGGTTCCTGCGACTGCGCGCAGCATGACGGGGCCGGCGCTCCGCGCTGCGCGATGACCGGGTCGGTGGCCGACGCTCGGGTTGATTCGTCACGAAAAGCCCCCATATTCACGGCTCGCGGGCCGTCCGGACCGGGATTCGATCCCCAGGCAGCTGCCGGCCTTTATAATTTCCTGTTTAGTCGAAAGAGCCAGCCATGCCGATCTACGCGTATCGCTGCGCTTCGTGCGGCCATTCGCGCGACGTGCTGCAGAAGATTTCCGACCCCGTGCTGACCACCTGCCCGGTGTGCGGCGTCGACCAGTTCCAGAAACAGGTGACCGCCGCCGGATTCCAGCTCAAGGGATCGGGCTGGTATGTCACCGACTTCCGCAACGGCGGTGCCGCCGCCGGTGCCCCGGCCGCCGCAGCCGCCACCCCCGCCGCCGGCGGCGACAGCCCTGCCGCGACGCCCGCGGCCGCGCCCGCGTCGGCTCCCGCGGCGTCCAGCGACGGCGGCGGCAGCCCGGCCGCGTCGTCCGGCGGTTCCTGCGGCACGGGCTGCGCCTGCCACTGACGAGAAGAAGAACGCCAGCATGCATGCCACCACGGCCGCGACCCCGCGCGGCGGGAGCTCCACGTGAGGAAGTACCTGTTCGCCGGCCTGCTGGTGTGGCTGCCGCTCGCGATCACGGTGGGCGTGCTGATGTGGGCCATCAACCTGATGGACGGCATCTTCCGCGGCATGCTGCTCGGCGTGCGCCACGTGATGCCGCAGAGCGCCGAGGACTTCCTCGCGCTGCTCGCCGGCGTGCCGGGCCTGGGCGTGGTGCTGCTGGTGCTGCTGCTGCTCATCACGGGCATGTTCGTCACCAACATGGTGGGCGCGTGGTGGCTCAAGCAGTGGAACTACCTGCTGGGCCACATCCCCATCGTCAAGTCGATCTACGTGTCGGTCAAGCAGGTCTCCGACACGCTGTTCTCGACCAACGGCAACGCCTTCCGCGAGGCCGTCATGGTGCAGTACCCGCGCGAGGGCAGCTGGACGATCGCCTTCGTCACCGGCAAGCCTTCGGGCGAGGTGGCCGCCGCGCTGCCCGGGGAGCACCTGAGCCTGTACGTGCCCACCACCCCCAACCCGACCTCCGGCTTCTTCCTGATGATGCCGCGCGAGGCCTGCAAGCCGCTGCACATGAGCGTCGACGAGGCGCTGAAGTACATCATCTCGATGGGCGTCGTCGCGCCCCCGGCGGGCGCCCTGGCGCCGCCGGAGGGGGCCGACCCCAATCGGGTGGGCTGAACGACCCGAGGCCTCCCGTCGTTCAGTCCTGAGGGTAGCCCCCCGACCCGGCCTGATCCTTTCCGACACGCCGCGCGCACGCCCGCCACTTCAAGGGGCGCGCGGTCTCACACCGAACGTACAAGAACACGGAGTATTGCCATGCGAACCACCTACTGCGGCCTCGTCAGCGAAGCGCTGGTCGGCCAGACGGTCACCCTGATGGGCTGGGCGCACCGTCGCCGCGACCACGGCGGCGTCATCTTCGTCGAGCTGCGCGACCGCGAAGGCATCGTGCAGGTCGTCTGCGACCCCGACCGCCCCGACATGTTCAAGACGGCCGAGGGCGTGCGCAACGAGTTCTGCCTGAAGGTCACCGGCCTGGTGCGCGCGCGCCCGGGGGACAAGGCCAACGCCAACATCGCCAGCGGCAAGGTCGAGGTGCTGTGCCACGAGCTCGAGGTGCTGAACCCGAGCGTCACGCCCCCGTTCCAGCTCGACGACGAGAACCTGTCGGAGACCACGCGCCTCACGCACCGCGTGCTGGACCTGCGCCGTCCGCAGATGCAGAAGAACCTGATGCTGCGCTACCGCGTCGCGATGGAGGTGCGCCAGTTCCTGGACAAGAACGGCTTCGTCGACATCGAGACCCCGATGCTGGGCAAGAGCACGCCGGAAGGCGCGCGCGACTACCTCGTGCCCAGCCGCGTGCACGACGGCCACTTCTTCGCGCTGCCGCAGTCGCCGCAGCTGTTCAAGCAGCTGCTGATGGTGGCCGGCTTCGACCGCTACTACCAGATCACCAAGTGCTTCCGCGACGAGGATCTGCGCGCCGACCGCCAGCCCGAATTCACGCAGATCGACATCGAGACCTCCTTCCTCACCGAGGAGGAGATCCGCGCGATGTTCGAAGGCATGATCCGCTCGGTGTTCAAGAATGCCATCGGCGTCGACCTCGGCGCGTACCCGGTGATGACCTACGCGGACGCGATGCGCCTGTACGGCTCGGACAAGCCCGACCTGCGCGTGAAGATGGAGTTCGCCGAGCTCACCGACGCCATGGCCGACGTCGACTTCAAGGTGTTCTCGTCGGCTGCGACGATGGCCGGCGGCCGCGTCGTGGCGCTGCGCGTCAAGGGCGGCGCCGAGATCAGCCGCGGCGAGATCGACGCCTACACCGAGGTCGTGAAGATCTACGGTGCCAAGGGCCTGGCCTGGATCAAGGTCAACGACGCCTCCAAGGGCCGCGAGGGCCTGCAGTCGCCCATCGTGAAGAACCTGCATGACAAGTCGATCGCCGAGATCCTCGCGCGCACCGGCGCGACCAACGGCGACCTGATCTTCTTCGGCGCCGACAAGGCCAAGGTCGTCAACGACGCGATGGGCGCGCTGCGCCTGAAGGTCGGCCACTCCGACTTCGGCAAGGCCAACGGGCTGTTCGAGGACAAGTGGGCGCCGCTGTGGGTGGTCGACTTCCCGATGTTCGAACGCGACGACGAGGAGAACCGCTGGAACGCCGTCCACCACCCGTTCACGGCGCCCAAGGACGGCCACGAGGACCTGATGGACACCGATCCGGGCGCCTGCATCGCCAAGGCCTACGACATGGTCCTCAACGGCTGGGAGCTGGGCGGCGGCTCGGTGCGTATCCACCGCGCCGACGTGCAGAGCAAGGTGTTCTCCGCGCTCAACATCAGCAAGGAGGACGCCCAGACGAAGTTCGGCTTCCTGCTGGACGCGCTGCAGTACGGCGCCCCGCCGCACGGCGGCCTGGCGTTCGGCCTGGATCGCATCGTCACGATGATGACCGGCGCCGAGTCCATCCGCGACGTGATCGCCTTCCCCAAGACCCAGCGCGCGCAGGACCTGCTCACCGGCGCGCCGAGCGCGGTCGACGAGAAGCAGCTGCGCGAGCTGCACATCCGCCTGCGCAACGCGGTGGCCGCCACGCCGGCCGGTTGACCGCACGCGGCGATGGCCGGGCCCGCATCGAGGCGACTCGATGCGGGCCTTTTCGTTGGCGAGCGGGCATTCCGGACAACTCGCCGGGCGCGCGCTGGATGCAGACGGGGGCCCGGCGCGGCCTGCCGCGGGCAAGCGCGCGCCGCGGGCCCTTTCAGCGCGGCCGCCGGGCCCGCCGCAGCGCCGCGACGCCCGCGAGGCCGGCCAGCGAGAGCCACGCGGCCGCCGGCTCCGGCACCTGGGCCGCCTGGAAGGTGACGGCCAGTTCCTGCCCCGTGCCCTCGGGGTACGGCGGCACGGACAGGTACTCCAGCGCGATGCTGCCGTCCGAGAACGCATTGGCGAAGCTGCCGTCGGCCAACGCGTAGCCGAAGCCGTTCCAGGTCAGCTGCGGGCCGGCCGACGACACCAGGTCGTCGACGGCGTACGGGTCGTTGCCCGGGATGGCGCTGCCCGCCGGCTGCAGCCCCGTGATCGCGACGCCGTTGCGCGAGCCGGTGATGGCCGTGATGGCGTAGAAGCCGTCGGCATCCGGCGTGTCGCCGGTGATGAAGGTGCCCGACGCGGCGATGCCGGTGCCGGCGTACTGCCAGCGCCAGGTCGCCGCGTGCGCGGAGACGGCGAGGCTCAGGGTGGTGGCGGCGAGGACGCCTGCGAGATGGCGGACAGTCGGCATGGATACTCCCCGGGGTGTGTTGTCGGCACCGCGAACTGTAGCGGAGCCGGGCAGCCGGGAGCGTGACCGATGCGCTGCGTGTCAGCGCACTTCCTGGTCGATCGCGAACCGCACGTCGCTGGACCACGGCGCGACGGCGCCGGACTGCCCCACCAGGTCGCCCGCCTTCACGCGGCCGCTGCCGCTGCGGGAGATGCGCGCCGACACGATCACCTTGTCGGCATGCAGGAAACGGTCGGGCGAGCCGATCATCTCGCGCGTGCCCACGTTGAAGTCGAACGGCAGGTTGCTGACTTCGACGCGGATCTGCGCCAGTGGCAGCCCGCTCGGGTCGTCGGGCGTGCGCACCGTGACGAAGACGGTGTCGTCGGAGGCGACGCGGCCCTCGAACTTCGGTGCGAGCGTGACGCGGCCCGACAGCAGCGGGGCGATGGCGTCGGCGGTGGTGCTGGCGTTCCTGGCCGTTGCGCTCGCGGCCGGCACCGAAGCCGAGGGCGACGGCGCGAAGACCCCGAACTTGTCCGGCGCCAGCGACTCGCCGCGCCTGATGCGCTCCAGCCGCTCGCGTCGCATGCGGGCATCCTCCGCGGCGGCGATGCGGCCTTGCTCGAGCAGGGTCTCGCTGCGGCGGCGCAGGCCGGCATGGCCCGAGAGCAGGTAGGCGGTGACCGCGCCGACCAGCACCAGCATCGCCGCGAGCGCCCAGGCGCGGGCACGCATCGGCAGCCGGGGCGCGGGCACGTCGGGAATGACGGCTTCCATCAGCTGCCTGCGCAACGCGGTGCGCTGGGCGTCGGCTTCCTCGGCGCGGAGCAGGCCCTTGCTCTGGTAATCGTCGACCTGGCGGAGCTTGGCCTGCAGCGCGGCGACCTGGGCTTGGACTTGCGGTTTCATTGGCATGGCGAGTGAATCGGCCATTTTCGCAGGTCGGCGGCGCGCGCCGCCTGGCGTGGTTGCGGGCGGACGCCGCGAGGAGCGCCGCCTGCCGGCCTGCCGCGCGCGGGCGCCGGGCCGCCGTGGCCGCGCGCCGGTGGTCGACCGGCCGGAACGGCCCACCCGCCATGGCCGCGGCGATCGATGTTCGCGTGCCACCTCTGCGAGTGATCGCGGACGCTTCGCGCCCTCGGGAGGGTCGCATAGAATATGAATGAGAATCAATCTCATCCAACTGATGAAACCCCGGAATTCCGTGCCGCACGCCCGTTTCCGCCTCAGCGCCTTGGCCTGCGGCGTCCTCCTGCTGGCCGCGCGCCAGGCCCACGCGCAGGCCGCCGCCGTACCCGCCGCGGCCGCCAGCGAGCCGCAGACGCAGCAGGTGGTCATCAGCGCCGACGCCTCGGCGGGCGGCCTGAAGGCGCCTTACGCGGGCGGCCAGGTGGCGCGCGGCGGGCGCGTCGGCCTGCTGGGCAGCCAGGACGTGATGTCCACGCCGCTCACCATCACCAACTACACCGCCAAGCTGATCCAGGACCAGCAGGCCGCCAGCCTGGCCGACGTGCTGCAGAACGACCCGGCCGTGCGCGTCACGCGCGGCTTCGGCAACTTCCAGCAGGCCTACATGGTGCGCGGCCTGGTCGTGTACTCCGACGACATCTCGTACAACGGCCTGTACGGCCTGCTGCCGCGGCAGTACCTGGCGGCGCAGCTGGTCGAGCGCGTCGAGGTGCTGCGCGGCGCGAGCGCCTTCCTCAACGGCGCGGCCCCGGGCGGCAGCGGCCTGGGCGGCGCGGTCAACGTGATGCCCAAGCGCGCCGGCAACACGCCGCAGGCCGAGATCACGGTGGGCGTGGACGCCGGCCAGGTGTCGGAGGCCATCGACGTCGGCCATCGCTGGGGCGCGCACAAGGAACTGGGCCTGCGCGCCAACGTCGTGCACAGCACGGGCGACGGCGCGGTCAAGGGTGAGCGCGACAAGCTCGACGCGGCGCTGCTGGGCGCCGACTGGCACCTGGGCGGCCTGCGCATGTCCGCCGACGTCGGCACGCAGGACAACGACGTCAAGGGCGCGACGCCCAACATCGATGTCGTCGGCGGCGTGCCGGCCGCACCGCGCGCGGACAAGCGGTTCGCGCAGAAGTGGACGTACTCGCGCGAGCGCGACGCCTTCGGCACCTTGCGCGCCGAATTCGACCTGCTGCCGTCGGTGACCGCCTGGGCGGCCGGAGGCTTTCGCAGCGGCAAGGAGGACAACCAGCTCGAGGTTCCGACCATCGACGCCGCCGACGCCGCACAGTCTCTGTACGCCGCGGCGAACACGCGCAGGGACTCGATCGCGACAGGCGAGGTCGGCCTGCGCGGCAGCTTTTCCACCGGCCCCGTCAAGCACACGGTGGTGGGATCGTTCGGCGCGTATCGGGCCGTGTCGAAGAACGCGTTCGCCTTCTCCAGCTTCGGCGGCGTGCCGGCCGGCACGCTGTACGACACGGTCTTCATCCCGGTGCCCGACGAGACGTTCTACACCGGCGGCAGCGACCTGTCCGGTCCGCTGACGACGCTGCGCGTGGTGACTCGCAGCGAGGCCCTGGCCGACACGCTCGCCGTCGCGGACGACCGCGTGCTGCTGACCGTGGGCGCGCGCCGCCAGCAGATCGAGAGCACGTCGTTCGACTACGGCACCGGGGCCCTCCGCACGCCCGCGAGCAGGGGCGCGCGCATCACGCCGATCGCCGGCCTCGTCCTCAAGCTGGGCAAGCAGGTGTCTCTGTACGGGACGTACATCGAGGGCCTGGTGGCCGGCGACGTCGCGCCCGCGAACGCCAGCAACGAGGGCCAGGCGTTCTCGCCCTACCGGACTCGGCAGGAGGAGCTCGGCGTCAAGGTGGACACCGGCTCCTACGGCGGCACGGTCAGCGTTTTCCGGTCGCGCAAGATGAACTACGGTTTCAATGGCAGCGTGTTCGAGCAGATCGACCCGCAGCGCAATCGCGGCGCGGAGATCTCCGTCTACGGCGAGGCCCTGCCCGGCGTGCGCGTGCTGGGCGGCGCGAGCGTCCTCGACGCGAGGCTTTCCGGCAAGACGGTGATCGGCTCGCCGCGCTCGCAGTTCAACCTCGGCGTCGACTTCGACGTGCCCGCAGTGCAGGGCCTGGCGCTCGACGTGCGCGGCGTGCACACGGCGCGCCAGTTCGCCGATGCGGCCAACACCGAGGTGGTGCCGGCCTGGACGCGCCTGGACGTCGGCGCGCGCTACGAGATGGACGTGGGTGCGCACCAGCTCACGCTGCGCGCCGGCGTCACCAACGTCACCAACCGCAGCTACTGGGCCTCGTCGGGCGGCTACCCGGGCCAGGGCTACCTGACCGTGGGGGCGCCGCGCAGCCTGACGGTCTCGGGCACGTTCGCGTACTGATGTCGCCCGGCACGACGCGCGCCTGGTCCTGGCTGCACAAGTGGAGCAGCCTGGTCTCGACGGTCTTCCTGCTTGTCCTGTGCCTCACGGGCCTGCCGCTGGTCTTTCACCACCAGATCGGCGCCTGGCTGGGCACCGAGGTCGTCGCGCCGCCCATGCCCGCGGACGCGCCGCGCGCCACGCTGGAGCAGGTGGTGGCCGCGGCCAACGCGCGCTTTTCGTCCAAGACGGTCATGTACGTGTCGCAGGAGCCCGGCGACGACGCGATCTGGTACGTGACGATGGGCGAGACGGCCCGATCCACGACGGGCCTGAAGCAGGTGGCCGTCGACGCGCGCACCGGCCGGGCGCTGGCCGAACCGAAGATCGACGGCGGCGTGATGGGCGCCGTCCACGCGATCCACGTCGAGCTGTTCGCCGGCCTGGCGGGCAAGCTGTTCCTGGGCTTCATGGGCCTGCTGATGCTCGTGGCGATCGTCTCGGGCACCGTGCTGTACGCGCCGTTCATGCGCAAGCTGCGCTTCGGCGAGGTGCGCCGCGAGCGCTCGACGCGCGTCAAGTGGCTGGACCGGCACAACCTGCTGGGCATCGTGACGGTGACGTGGGCGCTGGTGGTGGGCGCCACCGGCATGATCAACACCTGGGCCGACCTCGTCATCGAACACTGGCGCAACGACCAGGCGGCGCAACTGCGGTCGCACGACCGCGGCCCGGCGTCGCTGGCGCAGCCCGGCTCGTTGGACAGGGCGTTCGCGAATGCGCGCGCCCGCGAGCCGCGGATGAAGATCGCGTTCATCGCGTTTCCCGGCACGGCCTGGGGCAGCGCGCATCACTACGGCGTGTTCATGCGCGGCCGCACGCGCCTGACCGAACGACTCGTGCAGCCGGTGCTGGTGGACGCCGTCACGGGCGAGGTCTCGTCCAGCCCGGAACCGCCGTGGTACATGACGACGCTGCTGCTGTCGCAGCCGCTTCACTTCGGCGACTACGGCGGCTTGCCGATGCAGTGGCTGTGGGCGATCCTCGACGTCATCACGATCGTCGTGATGGGCAGCGGCCTGTACCTGTGGCTGAGCAAGAAGGGCCCGGACCGCCCGGCGGTGCCGGCCGAGGCGAAGGCCGCTGTCGCATGAAGGCCTCGCCACTGTGGTCACTGTGGGCGTGGCCGGTGGTCATCGCCATCCTCGCCGGCGCGGGCCTGGTCGGCGGCCTCGCGGGCGACGGCCGGTGGGACTGGATGACCTGGGTCGGCCTGGGCGTGCCGTGCGTCGCCAGCGTGTGGTTCGGCCTGCGCGGGCGGCGCAGGCGTGCGCGAGCGCGGCGCCCGCGCGCGTGACGCCGTGACGCGCGTGACGTGCGTGACGCGCGCTAGCATGCGCGCATGAGCGTCGCGCCTGCCGTCCCCCGTCCGTACAAGATCCCCGAATCGGTCCTCGTCGTCATCCACACGCCGGCGCTCGACGTGCTGCTCCTGGAGCGTGCCGACGCGCCCGGGTTCTGGCAGAGCGTGACCGGCTCCAAGGATCGGGTCGAGGAGTCGCTGCTCGACACCTGCATCCGCGAGGTCGGCGAGGAGACGGGCATCGTGGTCGGCGGGCCCGGCATTCCATTGGCCGCGCTGCGCGACTGCGAACTCGTCAACGTCTACGAGATCTATCCGCGCTGGCGCGCCCGCTACGCGCCGGGCGTGACGCACAACACGGAGCACGTCTTCGCGCTGGAGGTGCCCGCGGGCACGCCGGTCGCCCTGGCACCGCGCGAGCACACGGCCGCGCGCTGGCTGCCGTGGCGCGAGGCGGCGGACGCATGCTTCTCGCCGACGAACGCCGAGGCGATCCTGCACCTGCCGCGGTGGCGGAAATGACGAGCCGTGTCGTCCCGGAATGCGGTCATCCTGCGACTCCGATTCGCTGCGCGCAGGATGACGTCGCGAGGGTCATCGAACCAGGAGCACGACAATGGCATCATCCAAGGGCATGAGGATTGCCAGATGGATCGCCCCGCGGCCGGGTCCGCGGAACTCCTCGATTTCACTGCACGCCTTGCGGCGTGGACTGCCTGCCGTGATGAACACCGCGTCGGACTTCACGATACTGCCGTCCGAGACCATCACCGCCGCGACGCGGCTGCGGGTGGCCACGTACAACATCCACAAGGGCGTGCGGGGACTGGGCGCGGCCAAGCGGCTGGAGATCCACAACCTGGTGCTGGGCGTCGAGGCGCTGGACGCCGACCTCGTCTTCCTGCAGGAGGTGCGGCTGCACCACACGCGCGACGCCGCGCGCTTCGACCAGACCATCATGGGGTGGCCGGAGCAGGGCCAGGCCGAGTTCCTCGCGCCGGAGGGCTACAACTCGGCCTACCGCACCAACGCGTTCACCAAGCACGGCGAACACGGCAACGCGCTGCTCTCGCGCTGGCCGCTGGGCGACGTCGGGCACCACGACGTGTCCGATCACCGCTTCGAGCAGCGCGGCCTGCTGTACGTGCCGGTCGACTGGAACGGCGTGACGGTGCACGCGATCGTCGCCCACTTCGGGCTCGTGCATTCCAGCCGCATGCGGCAGGCACAGCGCCTCGGGCAGTTCATCGCCAGCGAGCTGCCGCCCGGCGAGCCGGTGCTGGTGGCCGGCGACTTCAACGACTGGGGCGAGCGCCTGGACGAGCCGATGGCCGCCGCCGGCCTGTCGCGCGCGCTGTCCAAGGACACGCGGCTGCCCAAGCGGCCCACGTTCCCGTCGCGCCTGCCGGTGTTTTCGCTCGACCGCATCTACATGCGCGGCTTCCGCTGCGAGGGCACCATGGTGCCGCGCGGCGGCGGCTGGGCGCGCATGTCGGACCACCTGCCGTACGTCGCCGAGCTTGAGCTAAATTGACGCCTGGGCGCAGCGCGCCCGACGGGGCCGGGGCGACCGGCCGACCAGAACCAACCGTGGGAGTCCTGCGATTCGCGCCAAGCGTCGTGAGCGCGTCAACACGCGCGCGCCCTGGACACTCGGCGTCAAGCCGAAGTTCGAGGGCGGCCACTCGATCGAGCTGCTGCGTGGCGGCGACGACCTGTTCCCCGCGATGGGCACGGCGATCGCGCAGGCGCGCCACACGATCTGGCTGGCCACCTACATCTTCCACGACGACGCCGTCGCCCAGACGCTGGCCCTGCTGCTGGCCGAGGCCGCGCGCCGCGGCGTGCAGGTGCGCGTGGTGGTGGACGGCTTCGGCTCCAAGGCCACGATGGCGGCGCTGCGCGAATGGATGGTGCCCGCCGGCGTGGAGCTGGCCGTGTTCCGGCCGATCGACCGCTGGTGGAGCTACCTGCAGCCGGGCCAGGCGCGGCGGCTGCACCAGAAGCTGTGCGTCGTCGATGGCCAGGTCGGTTTCGTCGGCGGCATCAACCTGATCGCCGACCGCAACGACCTGCACCATGGCTGGAGCGACGCGCCCCGGCTGGACTTCGCGTGCCGGGTGCGCGGCGCCGCCGTCGCCGGCATCGAGCAGGCGGTGCAGGCGATCTGGACGCGCGCGATGCTGCGCCGCGTGTGGCGCGACGAGCTCGCCGGCCTGGTGCGCAGCGCGGCGCCGGTGGCGCGCGCCAGGCGACTCGCGACGCGGCTGCGCATCGTGCGCCCCCACCGCGCGAACCCCAACACGCTGCAGCCGCCGGTGAGCCTCGCATTCGTCGTGCGCGACAACCTGCGCCAGCGCCGCTCGATCGAGCGCGTGTACATGGAGGCCATCCAGCACGCGCGCCGCCGCATCGACCTCGTCACGCCGTACTTCTATCCCGACCGCCACTTCCGCCACGCGCTCGCCAAGGCCGCCGAGCGCGGCGTGAAGGTGCGCCTGCTGCTGCAGGGCAAGGTCGACTATCGCATCGCAGGCGTCGCCGCGCGCGTGCTGTACGACGAGCTGCTGGCCAAGGGCGTGCAGATCTACGAGTACACGCCGGCCTACCTGCACGCGAAGATGGCGGTCGTCGACGACGACTGGGCGACGCTGGGCAGCTCCAACATCGACCCGCTGTCGCTGCTGCTGAACCTGGAGGCCAACGTCGTCGTGTGCGACGCGCCGTTCGCGCGCCGCGTGGCCGACGAGCTCGAGATCGCGATGGCCGCATCCAGCCCCGTGATGGCGCCGCCCTACGCCAAGGGTTGGCTGGCCGTGCTGCGCCGCACCTTCGTGGCCATGGTGGCGCACTGGTTCCTGCGCATGGCCGGCATCAATGGCCGCTATTGAGCGGTGCGCGCGGATCGGGCCCGAAGCGGTTCGGGCCGTGCGTGCCGGGCATCAGGCCGTCGACCAGCAGCAGCACGACCGAGCCCACGGCTGGCACGAAATGGATCAGCGCCCACCACGCCGAGAAGTTGAAGTCGTGCTGGCGCTTGGCCGACACCGCGATCAGCGGCCACAGCAGCAGCAGGCTGACCAGGCCGTTGGCCATGTCCGGCTCGACGCGCGCGATCGCCAGCAGCCCGTCCAGCACCACGCCGACCAGCAGCAGCGACAGCACGCCGTGCAGCCAGTAGGTGCCGCGCGGGATACGTCCCTTCACGCCCAGGTACAGCTGTGCCGGGCTCATGCGCCGGGGATCGGCGCCGAGCGCGACGGCCGTCAGCTCGTCCAGCGTCAGGCGATCGGGGCGGGACGCCGGCGCGTTCGCCGGGGAAGAGGGCGGTTCCATCCCGGACAGTATTCCACGCACGCGGTCCGGGGATGTGACCGTGCGTGTCCCCGCACCACGGACGCCGCGCGGGTGTTGCCCCGGCGCTGCAGTCGCGCGCGCCGGAGCATGTCGAGTGAGCGCTGACCTCGTCGTCCGCCGCCCGCAGGGCCTGTACTGCCCGGCCGGCGACTTCTACGTCGACCCCTGGCGCAAGGTCGAGCGTGCCGTCATCACGCACGCGCATGCCGATCACGCGCGAGCCGGGCATGCGCACTACCTGTGCGCCCGCCGCGGCGCCGGCGTGCTGCGGGCGCGGCTGGGGCGCATCGACGTGACCACGCTCGAATGGGGCGAAGTCCTGGCGATCGGCGACGCCCGGGTGAGCCTGCATCCGGCCGGCCACATCCTGGGCGCGGCGCAGGTCCGCATCGAGGCGCACGGGCAGGTGTGGGTGGCGGCGGGCGACTACTTCTTCTCGACCCATGGCGAACGCAACCCGACCTGCGACGACTTCGAGCCGGTGCGCTGCGACTGCTTCATCACCGAGGCCACCTTCGGCCTGCCGATCTATCGCTGGCCGCGCCATGCCGAGGTGTTCGACGACATGAACCGCTGGTGGCAGGCCAACGCCGCCGCGGGCGATGCGAGCGTGGTGGGCGCGTACAGCCTGGGCAAGACGCAGCACGTGCTGGCCGGCATCGAGCCCTCGATCGGACCGGTCTACGTGCACCCGGCCGCCGAGGCCATCAATGCGGCGCATGCCGGCGAAGGCATCGCGCTGCCCGCGACGCGGCCCTGGCGCGAGCTCGAGGACACGCGAACGCTGCGCGGCGCGCTGATCGTGGCCCCGCCGAGCGCCGGCGCGCCGTGGCGCTGGCAGCGGACGGTGCGCGTGCGCGAGTCGTTCGCCAGCGGCTGGATGCAGCTGCACGGCGCGCGCCATCGAGCGGGGCTGGACCGTGGCTTCGTGCTGAGCGACCACGCCGACTGGCCTGGCCTGCTCGCGGCGGTCGAGGCGGCGCGCTGCCCGCGCGTCATCGTCACGCACGGCGACGAGGCCGTGCTGGCGCGCGCGCTCGCCGAGAAAGGGCTGGAGTGCGGCACATTTCGCACTGCGTTCGGAGATACCTCGGAGCGCTAGGGCCATCGCGCTGTCGTGGCGGCGCCGCCCATGGCATATTGGGCAGGCGACGGCGCCTTCGCGCGCTGTCGACCTGACGCCGCTGTGAGGGTCGGCGCGGACAATATTTGAACAAATGCTACGTTAGGATGTGCCTGCAGCCGGGCACCTCCGGAGTTTGCCGCGACCCTCTCATGGAGCTAGAGACTTGACCAGGATCCTGGTAGTCGACGATCTCAAGGACATCACCGAGACGATGGGTGTGCTCTTCGAGGCGCTCGGCCACGACACCAAGGTCGCCGCCGACGGGCGGCAGGCCGTTCGCACGACGCTCGAGTTCGAGCCGGACATCATCTTCCTGGACCTCGACATGCCGGTGCTCAACGGCTACGAGGCCGCGCGCGAGATCCGCGGGGCATCGCTGGCGCGCCAGCCGTTCCTCATCGCGCTCACGAAGGCCCACGGCAGCACCGTGGAAGTGGCGACGCGCGCCGTCGGCTTCGACTTCTACCTGCGCAAGCCGGTCGACACCAACGCCTTGCTGGCGTTGGTGGCCGACCTGTCCACGCGCACGCGCCAGCCGGGTTGAGGCGACGATGATCCTGCGGGGGACGCGCGTGCTCGTCGTCCTCGCCGGCGTCATCGCCGCGATGGCGGCAGCGCTGACCCTGATCGCCCGTTCCTACGGCGACCGGCTGTGGATCCGCGACCGCGAGCTCGCGGTGCCGACGGCACGCTTTCCGCGCTGCGCGCTGGACGCGCTCGCGCACACCGACGGCGCGACGGTGTTGCGCAACCAGGATCTCGCAGGCGGGGTGGTGTTCGAGGCGGCGCCCGAGGTGCTGCCCGACGTCGTCGGCCAGCTGTATCGCGTGCGCCCCGGCGCGGTGCGCATCCGGCTCGGCTCGCGCAGCGCGTTCACGCCGGCGCAGGAGCGCGCGGCCGACGCCTTGCTGCGGGCGCTGTCGGACGCCATGCGGCGCGACTGCGCGCCCTGACGCGCGCGGCTCAGGCGACGCCGACGGCCGGCGGGATCTGGTGCGTCTGCGCGACCTGCACGAACTGCGTGATCTGCGCGGCCTGCGTCGCCGTGCTGCGCGGCGTCTCGGTCCGGGTCTCGGGCCGGGCGAGGGTGGCGGGCTCGACCGGAGGCGCGACCGACTGGCGCACCGTCACTGGCGCATAGGAATCGCTGCCCACCTGCACGTCGTGCGTGTGCAGGTCCAGGCGAGGGGCCGCCAGCGCGCCGTGGCCGTCGGCGACCGGCACCTGGTGGTGCACGGTCACGTCGTGCGGGATCGGGTCGGCCTGCACCGTCCGGCGTGGCACGACGTTCGTCCGGGTGAGCGTGCCGCGGCGATCGTCGCTGCTCTCGCGCCGGTTGTTCCCGGCGTGGTCCTCGCGCTCGTCATCGCGCGTCGGGGTCTGCGGCTCGCCAGCGCCCACGCTGCCGACCTTCGTGACCACGTGCGCGGTGAGCTGCGCGTACTCGGCGTGCAGCGTCTGGCGGTCGTCGTCGCTGAGCGTGCCGGCGGCCGACTGCAGCGCGATGCTGCGCATCATCTCGAGCGCGGCGGGCACGCTGCTCATGGCCCCGGCGACCGCGATGGTCGACAGGCTCGTCATCGGATCGGGCACCTCGCTGGCCGCCTCGCGCTCGGCGCGCCGCGTCGCGGCGAGGTCGGCCAGGTGGGCGTCGTTGCGCGTCCCTGCCTGCTCCTGCTGCCGGGCATCGGCGCGCGCGTTCGCCTCGACGGCCGCCGCCTTCGCGGTGGGCGTGCTGTCGTAGGAAAAAGACGTGGCGACGGGCGGAGTGCTGGGCGTCAGCATGACGAGGTCCTTCGGCACCCGGTCGGGGCGCTCGCTATCTTGCCCACGCCTCCGCCGGCGCGAAAGTGCCTGGCACAGGCGCGCGGATGGGGACGTGAAGAAATGCCGGCACCTTCTTCGGCTAATCCAACGATGCTCCGGTTGGCGTTGGTGCTAGGGAAAGACGGCGCTTGGACGGTTAATCGGCGGGGCGTCGGGGAACTTGAGGACTTTTTTTCGAGTTTTTCGGGCCGGCCGGGCGAATTTCGTTCGGCGTCGGGGACGCGGAAGCGGACACCCGGCGCCACCCGCGAGCATGCATATCGCATTTCCTTCGTTGGCCGCGCCCGCCGCCGACCGTAGGCTGGCAGCCATGAACTCGCTCCACACCTTCCACGACCGTCGCGCGCCCGGCGCGGGTCATCCCCGCCTCGTGATCGTGCCGGGGCTGCACGGCAGCGGCGCCGAGCACTGGCAAAGCTGGCTGCAGGGACAGGTGGCCGGCTCGGTGCGCGTCGAGCAGGACGCCTGGAGCACGCCGGACCTTGAACGCTGGAGCGAGCGGGTGGCCGACACCGTCGCCGCGCTCGGCGCCGGCCCGCACGTGATCGTCGCGCACAGCTTCGGCTGCCTGGCGACCGTGCGGGCGCTGGCCAAGCGGCCGGCGCCGGACGTTGCGCAGCTGCTGCTGGTGGCGCCGGCCGAGCCGGACCGGTTCGACGTCGCGGGCGCGCTGCCGCAGGCGCGCCTGGCCGCACGCAGCTGCGTGGTCGCGAGCGACGACGACCCGTGGATGTCCGCCACCCAGGCCCATGCATGGGCGCTGCGCTGGGGCAGCGACTGGATCAACCTCGGCAACGCCGGGCACATCAACGTCGACTCCGGCTACGGCCCGTTTCCGCTGGCGCGCGAGTGGGCCACCGGCGCGCTGGACCGGCTGGACTCGCGGCCCTGGCGCCAGGCCGCCTGAGCCGTACCAGCACGCCGGCAGGGCATCATGGCGCCATGCGCGCCCTGGCCCGCCTCACCGAAGAGCTCGAATCGCGGCCGGACGACGCCGATCGCGTGGAGGCGCTCGCGCGCTGGCTGCGCGGGGCCGGGCCTGAGGCGGGCGCGCTCGCGCTCTCGTGGCTGGCGCCCGCGGGCGGGGCCCGGACGGCGCGGCTGCCGCGCGTGACGCAGGCCGCGTTGCTCGAGGCCGCGCGCGTGCTTGCCGCCGAAGAGGGCAGCGCGCCATGGTTGTTCGATGCCGGCGTCGGAGCGGCCGGCGAACTGGCCGAGGCGATCGCGTTGCTGCTGCCGTGGCCGGACGCCGGCGCCGCGCCGCGCATCGCGCTGGCCGACTGGCTGGCCGACTGGGCCGCTGCCGCCGCGCAGCCGCCGGCGTCGCGCGCGGACGCGCTCGCGCGCGCGATCGCCCGCAACGACGACGCCCTGGCGCGCCGCTGGGCCGTGCGCGCCGCGTGCGGGCTCGTGCGGCCGGTGGTCGACGACTGGCAGTGGCAGCGTGCCTGGGCCAGGGCGTTCGGACTCGATGCGCGGGCGGTCGCCTGGTGGTGGCACGAGCATCGGGAGCCGCTGCGCGGCGCCGCGCCGCCCGGCACCCCGCCGGCGCCGCGCGACGACGAACCGCTGGCCGATGCGCCCGCGCCCTTGCACGAGACGCTGCTGGCCGGCTGGCGGCGCGGCGAGTGGCACGCTCAGCCGCGCTGGCCGGGCATGCGAGTGCACGTCGTGCGGCACGGCGAGCGCGTCGCGGTCTGGCAGCGTGGCGGCGCGCTGCTGAACGCGCGCCTGCCCGCCGACTGGCTCGTCCCGGCGCCCTGGCCCGAGCATGGCGTCGTCGAGGCGCTGCTGCTGGCCTGGCACGCCGGCCGCGTCGCGCCACCGGACGCGGCCTGGGCTGCGCGCCGGCGTGCGCCGGCGGCCGGCCCGACGCTGCACCTTGCGCTGGCCGACTGGCACGGCGAGCCGGCGTCGGCCGCCGAGCGCCGCGCCCAGCTGCGCGCGCGCTGGCCGGAGGCCGACCCGGCCGGTGCGGCGTCGTTGCCGCCGATCTTCACGCTGCCGACGTTGGCGGCGTCCGGGGAGACGCTGCAGTCGCGCGCCGACGCGGCCCGCGCGCACGGCTGGCGCGGCCTCGTGCTGCGCCACGCGTCGTCGCATGCCGCCTGGACGGTGCGCGCGGGTCCGCACCGCGTCCATGCGGTACTGCAGTACGTGCCGTCGGAGCTGCTGGTGGCCGACCCCGCGGCCGCGCGAGGCCTGGCCGGTGCGGCCTGCGGTTTCGCGCTCTGGAACCGCGTGCCGCGGTCCGAGGCCGAGCAGCACGCCGCGATGGCGGCCGCGCTTTCCGGCCAGTTCCTTCCGGCGCCGATCGACGCGCCCGGCGCCGAGGGCCTGCGGCTGTTGCCGCTGGCGCGCCTGCCCATCGAGCTGCCCGAGGCCGAGCTGCTGGCGCTGCACGCCTGGCTGCGCGAGCATGCGGGCCAGCGCTTCGGCGGCGTCCAGGCCGTCGCGCCAGTACAGGTGTTCGAGATCGGCTTCGCGCAGGCGCGGCCCAGCCGGCGGCACCGCATCGGCGCGACGCTCGCCGGCGCGCGGGTGCTGCGCTGGCTGCGCGACGCCCCGCCGGGGAGCGCGCAACTGGCCGCCGATCTGTCCGGCGACTAGGCCTGCCCATGCCCGCGGGCGCGGGCGTACATTAGGTGTGAACGGGCCCCCGAGTCCACCTCCACCGCCAGGAGTACCGCTTGCAGACTGAGATCAACCGGGCCGTCATCGACTCGCTGGAATCGGGTCTGCTGTGGTTCGATGCCGATCGGCGCATCGTCGACGCGAATCGCGCGGCGCGCGAGGTGCTGGGGCTGGACGAGCGCCACTTCGGAGCGCGCTTCGAGGATCTGGGCTGGGCGCAGTCCGACGAGCACGGCGCCGCCATGCCGGAACAGGCCCGCCCGCTGCGGCGCGCGCTGGACGGCAAGGGCGAGACGACGGCGGGCGTGGTGGTCGTCGAGACCTCCGAGCGCGGCAAGCGCTGGTTGCGGATCCGCGCCACGCCGGTGGCCTGCGTCGCGCCGGGCCGCGGTCGCGGGGCCGTGGTCTCGTTCACCGACTTCACTGAGGAGCGCAAGGCCGCCCGCGCGCTGCTGGAGAACGAGCAGCTGTTGCGCATGTTCGGCGACCACTCGGTGGACCTGCTGTGGATCGTCGATCCGGGCGCGCGCAAGCTGCTGTACATGAACTCGGCCTACGAGCGCATCTGGGGCCGGCCGGCGGCGCCGCTGTACGAGGACCTGTCGCACTGGATGGACGGCATCCACCCGGAGGATCGCCAGCGCGTGGCCGAGGCCTCGCGCCATGCCGACGCGTCGGGCATGTACCAGACCGAGTACCGCGTCATCCGCCCCGACGGCCGCCTCGTGTGGATCCGCGGCCGCGGCTTCCCGCTGTTCGATCCGGACGGCCGCATGCGCTACCTGGCCGGCTTCGCCGAGGACATCACGCTGGCGCGCGCCAACGAGGAACTGGAGCGCGCGCACCGCGTCGCGCAGGAACGCCTGGAGCGCATCGTCGCGACGGCCCCGGGCGCGGTGCATTCGTACTGCCGCGACGCGCAGGGTCGCGGCCGCTTCGTGTTCGCCAGCCCGGCCATCCGCGAGCTCCTGGGCGTCGATGCGGCCACGCTGGTCGAGCGCCGGATCGACCTGCTCGATCTCGTGCATCCGGAGGATCGCGTGCCCGTCGAGCGGTCGCTGGGCGAGTCCGCCGAGCTGGGCAGCGCATGGCTCGCCACCTTCCGCGTGCCGCTCGCGCTGGGTGGCGAGCGCTGGGTCGAGGCGCACTCGATGCCGGTGCGCGAGGATGACGGCGGCGTCGTCTGGCACGGCTTCCTGATCGACATCACCGACCGGCGCCGTGCCGAGCAGGAGATCCGCTCGCTCAACGTCGAGCTGGAGAACCGCGTGGCCGAGCGCACGTCCGAGCTGGAGGCCAAGCATCGTGAGATGGAGTCGTTCACGTACTCGGTGTCGCACGACCTGAAGGCGCCGCTGCGCGGCATCGACGGCTACAGCCGGCTGCTGGAATCGGACCACGGCGACCGGCTCGACGACGAGGGCCGCTTCTTCGTCGCCACCATCCGCAAGGCCACGGCGCACATGGGCGAGCTGATCGACGACCTGCTGGCCTACTCGCGCATCGAGCGCGGCCGGCCGCGCCTGGGGCCGCTGGATGCCGGGCCGATCGTGGCCGGCGTCGTCGAGGGGGCGGGCGACGCGATCGCCGATGGCGGCATCGTGCTGCGTTCGCGCATCGACCCCGGCGTGACGGCGCTCGGCGAGCACGACGGGCTCGTGCTGGCCCTGCGCAACCTGCTGGACAACGCCATCAAGTTCACCGCCGGCCGGCCCGAGCGCAGCATCGAGATCGGCGCGTGCCGCGACCAGGGTCACGCGCTGTTCTGGGTGCGTGACAACGGCCCCGGCTTCGACATGCGCTACCACGACCGCATCTTCGAGATCTTCCAGCGCCTGCACCGCGCCGAGGACTACCCGGGCACCGGCGTGGGTCTGGCCATCGTGCGCAAGGCCGTCGAGCGCATGCACGGCAAGGTCTGGGCCGAAAGCGCCAAGGGGGCGGGCGCGACGTTCTGGATTCAGCTGCCGGAGGCCGGGACCGCGACTTGAAGCGGCCTGGCCGCTCGGCGGTGCGTTTCCAGGGGCGTGTCGAATGCGGTGTACAAGCGCGGCCGTTTCGCTATGCTGCATGCATGGAAGACCGCCGTCCGATCCTGCTCGTCGAGGACAACCCGATGGATCTCGACCTGACGCAGCGCGCGTTCGCCAGGCGGCGCATCGTCAACGCGCTGGAGGTGGCGCGCGATGGCGAGGAGGCGCTCGAGTGGATCGCGCGCTGGGATGGCGGGCAGCCGACGCCGGTGGTCATCCTGCTCGATCTGAAGCTGCCGCGCGTCAGCGGCCTGGAGGTGCTGCGCCAGCTCAAGGCGCACCCCGAGTACAACCGCATCCCGGTCGTGGTGCTCACCACCTCGCGCGAGGACGCCGACGTCGCCGCGGCGTACGCGCTGGGCGTCAACTCCTACATCGTCAAGCCGGTGGAGTTCGAGAAGTTCATCGACGTGGCGGCGCAGATCGACCTGTACTGGTGCGTGCTCAACCAGCAGTCGATCTGAACGCAGGAAGACCATCGTGCGAGTCCTGTACGTCGAAGACAACGAACAGGACGCCGACCTGACCTGCCGGCGCCTGGCCCGGCTCGCGCCCGACGTCGCCGTCGACACGGTGCACACGCTGGCCGACGCGCGCGCGCACCTGGCCGCGGCCGAGGCCGCCGACACGCTGCCCGACGTGCTGCTGGTGGACGTGCGTTTGCCCGACGGCAATGGCCTGGAGCTGCTGGGCGAGGTGCGCGCGCGCGGCCTGCCGGTGGCCGTCGTCATGCTCACGGGCTCGGGCGACGAGGCGTTGGTGGTGGCCGCGCTGCGGAGCGGGGCGGATGACTACGTGGTCAAGGCCGGCGCCTACATCGACCGGCTGCCGGCCACGTTCGAAGGCGTCGTCGACGCGTTCCGCGCCGCGACGGCGCAGCGCGCTTCCACCATCCGCGTGCTGTACGCCGAGCCGAGCGCCGACGACGTCGACCTGCTGCGGCGCCATCTCGCGCGCTACGCGCCGCACCTGCAGGTGGACGCCGTGGACAGCGCGCAGGAGGCGCTGGCGCGGCTGCCGCCCGCCGTCGCGGACGACGCGGCGCCCGATGTCCTGCTGCTCGATTTCAAGCTGCCCGGCGTGACGGCGCTGGACGTGGTGCGGGAAGTGCGCCACGAGCGCGGGCTGCGCCTGCCCATCATCGTCATCACGGGCCATGGCGACGAGACGAGTGCCGCGCAGACGCTCAAGCTGGGCGCCACCGACTACCTCGTCAAGCAGGAGGATCTCCTGAACCGCCTGCCGGTGGCCATCGAGAACGCCTGGTACCGCGGGCAGCTGGAGCGCGAGCGCGGGGCGCTGCGCGAGAGCGAGGAGCGCTTCCGCCAGATGGCCGAGTCCATCGGCGACGTGTTCTGGCTCAGCGACCCGCAACGCCAGCTCGCGCTGTACGTCAGCCCCGCGTTCGAGCGCATCTGGCACATGCCGGTCAGCGAGATCTACGCCGACTGGCGCGCCTGGCTGCGCCACGTGCACGAGGACGACCGCGAGCCCCTGCGCGCCCGCATGGAAAGCCTGGCCCGGGACGAGGAGGTGGAGCTCGAGTTCCGCGTCTGCCCGCCGGGCCACGAGACGCGGCACGTCGTGATGCGCGTGTACGTCGTGCGCGACGGCGAGGGACGCGACGTGCGCCGCGCCGGCGTCGTGCAGGACGTGACCGAGCGCAAGGCCCAGGAGGCGCGCATCGAGCACCTCGCGTACCACGACGGGCTGACCGGCCTGCCCAATCGCACGATGCTGATGGACCGGCTGGGCCAGGCGCTGTCGCAGGCGCAGCGGCTGGAGCAGCAGGTGGCCGTGCTGTTCCTCGACCTCGACCGCTTCAAGCCGATCAACGACTCGCTGGGCCACCTGGTGGGCGACCAGCTGCTGCGCGAGATCGCGCGCCGGCTGCGCGCCGCCCTGCGTGAGAACGATACCGTCGCCCGCGTCGGTGGCGACGAGTTCCAGGTGGTCGTGTGCAACGTCGCCGGCGCCACCGGCGCCGCGCGCATCGCCGAGAAGCTGATGCGAGCGGTGGACGAGCCGTTCACTCTGGAGGGCCAGGAGCTTCACGTCACCGCCAGCCTCGGCGTCAGCCTGTTCCCGCGCGACGGCGCCAGCGGCGAGCTGCTGCTGAAGTTCGCCGACATCGCCTTGTACGAGGCCAAGGGCGAAGGGCGCAACGCCTACCGCTTCTTCAGTCCCGAGATGAACGCCCAGGCGCATGGGCGGCTGCGGCTGGAGAACGACCTGCGCCGCGCCGTCGAACGCAACGAGCTGGAGCTGCACTACCAGCCGCAGCTCGATCTGGCGATCGGCGAGGTCTGCGCGGTGGAGGCGCTGGTGCGCTGGCGCCATCCCGAACGCGGCCTCGTCCTGCCCAACCAGTTCATCCCGATGGCCGAGGAGACGGGCCTGGTGCTGGGCATCGGCGAATGGGTGCTGGGCGAGGCCTGTCGCCAGGTGGCGCGATGGCAGCGCGAGGGCCTCGTGAGCGGCAGCTCGCCGTTGCGGGTGGCCGTCAACATCTCGGCGCGCCAGCTGCAGCGGCCCGGCCTGGACGGCGCCGTGCGACGCGCGCTGGCGGACAGCGGCCTGCCGGCGGCGTGCCTGGAACTCGAGATCACCGAGAGCAGCGTCATGCTCGACCCGCAGCATGCGCAGAGCGTGCTGCAGTCGCTGCGCGACCTCGGCGTGCAGCTGTCGATCGACGACTTCGGCACCGGCTACTCCAGCCTCGCTTACCTGAAGCGGCTGCCGCTGGATCGGCTCAAGATCGACCGCTCGTTCATCGGCGGCATCCCGACCGATTCCGACGATGCCGCCATCGTCGAGACCATCATCGTCATGACGCACAAGCTGGGCCTGCGCGTGATCGCCGAAGGCGTCGAGACGCTGGAGCAACGCCTGCAGCTGGTGCGCCAGGGCTGCGACGAGATGCAGGGCTTCCTGCTCGCGCACCCGGTGCCGGCCGGGGAGCTGCCGGCGCTGCTGGAGCGGCTGAAGACGGCCGCGGCCAGCGCGGGCCTGGGCACGCCGGCCGGCTAGTTCCGCCTGGCGGCGCCGCGGGGCGGCCCGCGGGGCGCGGCCGCTATTCCTTGTCGATGTCGAAGACCAGGTTCACCGCCGCGGTGTGCGACATCGGCGTGGGCTTGAAGCGCCACTGCCGGATCGCCTCGATGGCCGCGTCGTTCAGGCGCGCGTTCGAACTCTGGACCACGACGGCGTCCGTGACCGTCCCCTCCGGATCGACCTCGAAACGCACCTCGACGTTGCCCTTGTGGACGCGCTTGACGACGATGGGAGGAAAGTCCGGCTGCACCAGCTTGATCTGGCTCAGCCCCGGATCGGGCTCGGCCGGCGGCGGCGCGGTGTCGGACGCCGCGCCGTCGGCGACCCCGGAGGCGACGTCGTCGGCGTGGTTGCTGCTCAGCGCGGAGCTGTCGGAGGCGCTGGCAATGGGTGGCTGCGAAAGCGTGGGCGCCTGGGCCAGCGCGAGCTGCGCCGGCGCGGCATTCGTGGCGCCCGCCGGCGACCCCGTGGCCGCGGCGACCTTGATCTTGTCATGCGCCTCGGCGACCGGCCGGGCGGCAGGCGCTGCGGCGACCACCGGCCTGGGCGCGGGCGCGGCTTTGGCCGGCGCCGGCTTGGTCGCCAGCACGCGGATCCAGTACATGGTGCGGTCGGCTTCCTTCTGCGCGCGTTCGGCCGCGGACGCAGCTGCCGCCGACGGCGCGACTTGCGCGCCGGCCGACGCGCACGCCAGGGTGCAGGTCATCAACAGGGCGCCCCTCAGCGCGAATCCGGGTCGGGTCATGGCAATCCTGCTCGTTTGACTTCCGCGGGGCGCCGTCGTCTCGTGCGGCACCCGATTGCCTGCGCGAAGGGCCGCGCAGGAGTGCCGCAGTGTAGCGACGCAGGGCGCCGCGAAGGCGGCGTTCGCGCGCCGCGTCCGCGCGAGCGAGCGCACTTCGTCACGCTTTCGCGGGGGCCGCGTGCTCCGGCATTGGCCGGCAGGGGCCGGCGGTCAGGCGGCCGGGCCGTGCACGACGGGCAGCCCCAGCTGGTTCCACAACAGCATGCCGCCGCGCAAGTTGGCCACGCGCGTGAAGCCGCCCTGCCTGAGCAGCACGGTGGCCTGGCCGGAGCGCGTGCCGGCATGGCAGACCGTGACGACGGGGCGGTCGCGCGGCAGTTCGGCGAGCTGGTCCTTCAGCTCGTTGAGCGGCAGCAGCCGTGCCGCGGCGATGCGGCCCAGCCGTTCGTCGACCTCGCCGAGCTGGCGCACGTCCAGCAGCAGCACGTCGGGCAGGTGCTCGGATACCCAGTCCGGCTCGATCTCGATCAGGCCGGCGTAGGTCTGGCGCACCGGCGCCCAGTCGGCCAGGCGCGGCACCTGGCCGTCCTCCGGCTGCCCGGAGCGCATGTTGGCCGGCAGCGCCACCGCGAGCTGCTTGGGATGCGGCAGGTGCAGGTTCTCCATGAAGCCGACGAAGTCGCGCTCGTCGGCCTGGCCGCCGATGCGCGGGTTGTGCTGGCGCTCCTCGCCCACGCACGACATCGTGCGGCCGCTGTAGTCGTGTGCCGGGAAGACGAGGCAGTCGTCGGGCAGGCTGAAGATCTGCCCGGTGATCGAGCGGTACAGCATGCCGGCGTGGCCCTGCTGGAAATCGCAGCGGCCGGCGCCGCGGATCAGCAGGGCGTCGCCCGTGAAGGCCATGCGATGGCGGTCGTCGACGTAGGTCAGGCAGCCGTCGGTATGGCCGGGCGTGGCGCGCACCTCGAGGTGGCGCCGCCCGAAGGCGACGCGGTCGCCGTGGTCCAGCCGCAGGTCGGCGCCGCGCAGCTCGACGCCGTAGCGCGCCGAGATGCCGATGCGGCAACCCGTGGCCTGCTGCATCAGCCAGGCGCCGGTGACGTGGTCGGCGTGGCAGTGGGTGTCCAGGGCCGCCACCAGCGTCAGCCCGAGCTCCTCCACCAGCGCGCGGTCGCGCAGGTGCTGTTCGAACACGGCGTCGATCAGCACGGCCTGCCGCGTCTCGGGGCAGCCGAGGAGATACGTGTACGTCGACGACGCGGCGTCGAACAGCTGGCGGAAGATCAGGTCGCTGAACATGGGGTGTGCCGGCGGCGCCGCCCGCGTGCGGGGCGCCTGCGGGACTCAGGACGGCTGCTTGGTGGTGCGCAGGTAGGGCTTGATCGTCTTGTAGCCCGGGAACTTGATGGCGGCTTCCTCGTTGGACACCGCGCCCGTGATGATGACGTCCTCGCCCTTCTTCCAGTTCACCGGCGTGGCCACCTTGTGCTGCGCGGTCAGCTGCATCGAATCGAGCACGCGCAGGATCTCGTCGAAGTTGCGGCCCGTGGTCATCGGGTAGGTCAGCATCAGCTTGATCTTCTTGTCCGGGCCGATGACGAACACCGAGCGCACGGTGGCGTTGGTGGCCGCGGTGCGGCCGTCCGCACCTCCGGCCTCGTCGGCGGGCAGCATGTTGTACAGCTTGGCCACCGCCAGGTCGGTGTCGCCGATCATCGGGTAGTTGACCTTCGCGCCCTGCGTCTCCTCGATGTCGGCTTCCCACTTCGAGTGGCTTTCCACCGGGTCGATCGACAGGCCGATGATCTTGGTGTTGCGCTTGGTGAACTCGGGCTCGATCCTGGCCATGTAGCCCAGCTCGGTGGTGCACACCGGCGTGAAGTCCTTCGGGTGCGAGAACAGGACGGCCCAGCTGTCGCCGATCCAGTCGTGGAAATCGATGGTGCCCTGGGTGGTCTTGGCGGTGAAGTTGGGGGCGGTGTCGTTGATGCGAAGGGACATGGCAGGCTCCAGCTAGGGTTGCAGGGGAACGGGTGGAGTGTCGCGCAGCGGCGCGATCCGTTCCACGAGGAAGGTTACAGCAACCGAACGGTGAAATCGCGCATGACCATCGGCGGGGCGTGCGCGATCGCCTCCGGTGCGCCGAGGCCCGGCCGCGTGGCGTGGCGGCGGCCTGGCGCGCCCGGCGCCGTGCCCTCGCCGCGAGGGCTTGCAGGGAGCGGAAGACGGGTGTCGACGGGATTTCGGCCGCATCCCGCAGCCTGCCCGATGACAACATTTTAGGGGCGTGCCGTCTCTGGCATGTGTCGCGGTGCGCATTGGCGACATGCCGCGCAAATGTCGCCGTGGCTGGCGCCGGCTTGCCCAGAATGCGGCGCTCGCGCGGCCTGTCGCGCCGCACTGGAGCACCGATGGACGCCAATTCCCTGTCATGTGAACAGATCCTCGCCCGCGCGCTCGCCGCCGCGGGCGGGCCCGCGTGGGCGCGCGTGCGCGGCCTGCACCTGGCCGGGCGCGTGACGGCCGGCGGGCTGTCGGGGCCCGTCGAGCAATGGATCGACCTCGCCCGGGCGCGCCACGCGATGCGGCTCGAGCTGGGCCCCGCCGCCATGGCCACCGGCTTCGACGGCACCGTGGCCTGGCAGCGCAGCGCCAACGGCGAGGTCGTCGTGCAGGACGCCGAGGCCGCACGGCGCGCGGCCGCCACCGACGCGTGGATCCACGCGCGCGGCTGGTGGTTCGCCGACCGCCATCCGGCGACGTTCGAGGCACGTGGCCGGCACGAGGCCGACGGCCGGGCATTCGACGTCCTGGCCTGCACGCCCGCGGGCGGGCAGGAGGTGGCGCTGTGGTTCGACGCGGCCACGCACCGCCTCGACCGCCTGGTGCAGGAGCAGCTGGGGCGCCCGGCGATGCGCCGCTTCGACGACTGGCGCGCTGTCGACGGGCTGTGGCTGCCGTTTCGCGTGCGCAGCGGCAACGGTGATCCGCGCTTCGACCGCGTGACGGCATTCGAGTCGGCGCGGGTCGACGCGGCGCCGCCGCCCGGCATCTTCGATGTGCCGGCCCAGGCATTCACCGACGTCGTGTTCGCGGGCGGCATCTCGAGCGCGAGCATCCCGGTGACGATCGCCAATCACCATGTCTTCGTGCCGGTGACGCTGGACGGGCATCGCCTGCGCTTCATGCTCGACACCGGCGGCGTCAACCTCGTCGCCGAGGCCACGGCGCGGCGCATCGGCCTGGCCAGCATGGGCGCGATGGAGGCCCGCGGGCCGGGCGAGCACGCGGCCGGCAGCGGCTTCGCGCGCGTCGAGCGCCTGGACATCGGCGGCGCCGTCGCCCTCGAGCGCCAGCTGCTGCGCGTGATCGACATGCCGGGCTTCGACGCGGTCGAGGGCTTGCGCGTGGACGGCGTGCTGGGCGTCGAGCTGTTCAAGCGCCTGGTCGTGCAGATCGACTACGCCGGCGCGCTGCTGACGCTGGTCGACCCGGCGGGCTTCACGAACCCGCCCGCGGCGCAGTCGCTGCCGCTGAGCTTCTTCGGCCACTTTCCCGGCGTCGCCGCGTCGCTCGACGGCGTCGCGGGCCAGTTCTGGCTGGACACCGGCAACCGCGGCGGCCTCGTGCTGCATGCGCCGTTCGTCGAGGCGCATGGCCTGGATCGCCGCTACCGGACGAGCGCCGAGACCCCCATCGGCTGGGGAATCGGCGGCCGCGCGCAAGGGCGCCTGGCGCGCGGCGGACGGCTGGCGCTCGGCACGCTCGCGGTCGACGGCCCGGTGCTGCGCCTGCCGCTGGCCCTCGACGGCCCGCTGGCGATGCGCCACGTGGCCGGCAATATCGGCGGCGAGGTCCTGTCGCGCTTCGTCGTCACGTTCGACTACGCACGACGCGTCGTGCATCTGGCGCCGAACGCGGACGCGGGCCGGCCGTTCGCGGCGGACCGCGCCGGGCTGTGGATCAACGCCCACCCGCGTGGCGCCGTGGTGGCCGGGCTGATGGCCGGCGGCCCGGCGGACGAGGCCGGCTTGCGCGTCGACGACGTCATCGAGGCCGTCGACGAACGTCCCGTCGTAGATCTGGGCTTGGCGGCGCTGCGCGAGCGTCTGGCCGAGACCCCGGCCGGCATCTGCCTCGCGCTGGAGGTGCGCCGCGGCGCCGGGGTCATCCGGGCCGCGCTACGGCTGCGCGACCTGGTGTGATGGGCGGGGCGCCCGTTCAGCGCACGGTGTAGCCGCGACCGTCCATGCAGGCGAAGGTGGCGCGCTGGAAGATGCTGGCGTCGTTCATCGCGTTGGGCTGCGTGGTGGCCCAGCGGTTGCAGTCCTGGCGGTCGGCCTCGGTCTGCTCGGCGCTCTGGCCGTTGCGCGGATAGAAGATGGGGTCGTTCGAGCGCGGCGCAGGCGCGGGCGGATTCACGTACACCGGAGCCGGGGCGGTGTAGACCGGCGCCGGGTTGACGACCACGTAGTCGGGGCCGTAGTAATACGTCGGCGCGGCGGCCAGGCCGATGCCGACGCCCACGCCGACCGGCCACAGCGGGTCCCACCAGCCCCAGCCCCAGCCGGAGCGGTAGCTCCAGCGGGCGCCGGCGTGCCAGCCGCCGTAGTAGCCGCCGCCGCCATGCCAGCCCCCGTGGTAGCCGCCGTGATAGCCACCGCCGCCGTGCCAGCCGCCGGCGTGCGGGTCGGCCTGGGCGGCGCCGCAGGCGAGCGCCAGCGCACCGGCGGCGACGGCCAGCGTGCGGCGGAGGGTGGAGGAACGGGGGGCGGTCATGGCAGGTCTCCTTCGGGAATGCGCAGGGCGCACGCAATGATTCTCTGCCTTTAACGGCAGGGTGCCCGCGTGGGTGGACGCCCTTTACACGCCAGACACCGAGCGGACGCCGGCGCATCGATGGCGCCTGGATCGACGGATCGGACGATCGGCCGACGGCGCGCCGGGGCGGCCGGGGCGGCCGGTGGCCGCCCGAACGGCCGACCTCGCCCCGGTGGCCGCCGTGCTGCGGCGGTGGCCGTCCAGGTGCGCCGTCGGGCGGCTCACTCGCCCCAGAGTTCGGCCATCGCCTGCGCGAAGCCCGCCGCGATGCGCTCGACCCGCGCGTGGTGGTGGTGGCGCAGCGCCCAGCGTCCTTCGACCATCACGTCGCGCCAGGGCCGGCCGGGGCTGGAGAAGACGAGGGCGTCGAGCCAGCGGTCGCGCGGCAGCCCGAGAAGGCTGGCATCGTCGGGGTCCACGACCAGCAGGTCGGCCCGCGCGCCCGGCACGAGGCCCCACGTCGCGTGCCCGGCCGCGCGTCCGCCGCCGGCGCGGGCGCGCTCGAACAGGCTGGCGGCGGTGTCGGGCCGCGGCGGGGTCGGGCGGCCGTGCGCCGCGTTGACGGCGCCGCGCGGCTGCGCGCAGACGTTGCGGCGTTCCAGCTTCAGGCGCTGGCCGTATTCCAGCCAGCGCAGCTCCTCGCGCCAGCTGCGCGTGACGTTGCTGTCCGAGCCGATCGCGAGCTCGACGTCGGCCGCCAGCCACGCCGGCACGTCGGTGAAGCCGTCGCCGAGGTTGCCCTCGGTGCCCGGGCAGAGGACGACGCCTGCGCCGCTGGCGGCGGTGGCGGCGATTTCGCCGGCGTCCACGTGCGTGGCGTGCACCAGCTGCCAGCGCGCGTCCAGCCAGCCCTGCGTGGCGAGCCAGGCGACAGGCGTCTGCCCGGTGGCGGCGACGCAGTCGCGCAGCTCGGCCCGCTGTTCCGCGACGTGCACGTGGATCGGGCCGTCGAACTCGTGCGCGAGGCGGCGCAGTTCGGCGATGGACCCGGCCGCGGCGGCGCGCACCGAGTGGATGGCGAGGCCGGCGTTCAACGGCACCAGCGACGCGCGCGCCGCCGCCATGACGCGTCGCTCGAACTCGCGGCTGCGCTGCCAGACGTCGGCCGCGCCGGCATGGAAGCGGCGCTGGTCGGGCCGCAGCGCGGGCGCCGCGAAACCGGCGCGCTCGTACAGCACGGGCAGCAGCGTCAGGCCGATGCCCGCGTCGGCGGCCGCGTCGGCCAGCGCCATGGACAGCGCCAGCGGATCGGCGTACGGCGTGCCGTCGGCCTGGTGCTGCAGGTAGTGGAACTCGCACACCTGCGTGTAGCCGCCGCGCAGCAGCTCGACGTACAGGTGGGCCGCGATCGCACGCAGGCTCTCGGGCGTGACGGCATTGGCGACCTTGTACATGCGGTCGCGCCAGCTCCAGAAGTCGTCCTCGTCGCCGTCGCGGCGCTCGGCCAGTCCCGCGAAGGCGCGCTGGAACGCGTGGCTGTGGGCGTCGACCAGGCCCGGCAGCACCGGCCCGGCCAGGCGCTCGGCGCCGTCGGGCGCGGGCACGCCGGCCTCGATGCGCGACCAGTGGCCGCGCGCGTCGATCTCCAGCACGACGGACTGGCGCCAGCCCCCGTCGATCCACGCGGCCGGCGCCCAGCAGCGCTGCGCCGTCATGGGCGCACCCCTGGCGCTTCGCGCCGCCCCGCCGAGCGGGGGCTTTCGCCCTTCGGGCGGCCGTGCGGGCTCATCGCGGCTTCCAATCGCGCATCGTGCGCAGCAGCTCGCGCAGCAGCGGCTGCACCTGTGCCGCCTTGTCGGGGCGGTAGGCGTACGGCGGCGTCTCGTCCATGTAGCAGTCCCAGGTCATCTCGAGCTGGATGGCGTGGATGCCGTCCTCGGGCCGGCCGTAGTGGCGCGTGATGTAGCCGCCCTTGAAGCGGCCGTCGACCACGTGCGAGTACCTGTCCTGCGATGCCAGCACGCCGGCCAGCTGCGCGCGCAGCGAGGGCGCGCAGCTCGCGCCGTCCACGGTGCCGAGGTTCAGTGCCGGCAGCCGCCCCTCGAACAGCCACGGCAGCTCGCTCTTGATGCTGTGGCCGTCGAACAGGACGGCGTGGCCGTGCTCGGCCTTCAGGCGCGCGAGCTCGATGGCGATCGCACCGTGGTACGGCTGCCACCACTGCGCGATGCGGCGCTTGATCTCTGCGTCGGCGGGCGCCTGGCCCTCGACGTAGATCGGATCGCCGGTGAAGAAGCGCGTCGGGCACAGCTCGGTGTTGTTCGCGCCGGGGTACATCGGCGCGTTGTCCGACGGCCGGTTCAGGTCGATGACGAAGCGCGACGCGCGCGGCTGCAGCACGCTGGCGCCCATCTCGGCGGCGAACGCGTAGAGCCGGTGCAGGTGCCAGTCGGTGTCCTCGACGTCGAGCGCGCGCGGCAGGTAGCGCGGGCGCAGCTCGTCGGGGATCAGCTCGCCGCAGTGCGGCAGGCTCACCAGCAGCGGCGTCGTGCCGGGCTTGAGGTGGAACGAGGGATGGTCGGCGATCATGATGGCTTTCATCGCGGGCGAGCGACGGGCTGCCCCTGGCCGCCCTGCGGTCCCCCCGGGGGACGGAGCGCCGTCGCCGGCGCGCAAGGCGTTGTCATTGCACCGGCGGCGACGGTGCCGCGGCACGCCGGGTGGCCGAACCAGTAGGCGAGCTCGCGCGGGTGCTCGTGGTCCCACAGAGCGAAGTCGGCGCGTCGGCCCACGGCCAGCGTGCCGCGGTCGGCCAGGCCGAGCGCGCGCGCCGCGTTGACGGTGGCGCCGCGCACGGCCTCCTCGGGCGTGAGGCGGAAGTCCACGCAGGCCAGGTGGATCATCAGCGGCAGCGACAGCGTGGGCGAGGTGCCGGGGTTGTGGTCGGTGGAGACCGCCAGCGGCACGCCGGCCTCGCGCAGCGCGGCGATCGGCGGCAGCTTCGTCTCGCGCAGGAAATGGAACGCGCCGGGCAGCAGCATCGCCACGCTGCCCGCGTCGCGCATCGCGGCGACGCCCGCGTCGGACAGCCACTCGACGTGATCGCACGACAGCGCCTTGAAGCATGCCGCGAGCTGCGCGCCGCCGGAGTCGCTCAGCTGTTCGGCGTGCAGCTTGACCGGCAGGCCCAGCGCGGCGGCCGCGGCGAAGACGCGCTCGACCTGCGCGGTGCTGAACGCGATGCGCTCGCAGAAGGCGTCGACGGCGTCGACCAGGCCCAGCGCGTGCCATCGGGGCAGCCACTGGCAGACGGCCGCGATGTAGTCGTCCGCGCGGCCCTCGAACTCGGGTGGCAGCGCGTGCGCGGCGAGGCTAGTGGTGCGCACCGTCACGCCCGTCTCGCCGAGGCGGCGCGCGACGCGCAGGCACCGGGCCTCGTCCTCGAACGACAGGCCGTAGCCGGACTTGACCTCGACGGTGGTGACGCCGCCATCGCGCAGCGTGCGCAGGCGTGCCGCGGCGACGCGGTACAGCGCGTCCTCGCTGGCCGCCCGCGTCGCGGCGACGGTGGAGCGGATGCCGCCGCCGGCCTTGGCGATGTCCTCGTAGCTCGCGCCCTGCAGCCGCAGCTCGAACTCGTGGGCACGCTGGCCGCCGTAGACGAGGTGGGTGTGGGCGTCGACCAGTCCCGGCGTGACGAGCGCGCCGCCGAGATCGTGCTCCTCGGCGACGCTCTTGCCGAGCGCCGGCAGGTCGGCCTCGGCGCCGATCCAGGCGATGCGCGCGCCCTCGGTGACGATCGCGCCGCGCTCGACCAGCCCCCAGCCCGCAGGCCCGGCGAGCGTGGCCAGGCGCGCGTTGCGCCACACGCGGCGCGCGGGCGGCGGCGCGGCGCCCAGGGCCTGGACGGGCAGGCCCGGCTCGAAGGACTCCGGCAGGTCGGTCATCGCGCGTGGGGCAGCAGGCGGATCCAGTAGCCGGGCAGGGTGTGCTCCTGCGCGGCGTCCAGCGGCTCGACCGACCACGCATGCGCGGCGTCGAACGGCGACTCGCACCAGGCCAGCGACAGCGCGGTCATCTGCAGCGGCAGCGCGCCGGCGCCGTGCAGCGCGAGCGGCTGCAGCGCGAAGAAGCCGAAGCCGGGGCTGATGCCGGGCTCGGCCTCGTCGAGGAAGCTGGCGGCGGTGACCAGCGACTCGGCGCGCGCATGGCGCACCATCACGTTGAGGTCGCGCGTGGGGCCGCCCAGCAGCGTGCAGTCGGGCGCGTCGGCGCCGTCGAAGCGCAGCGGCGCCTCGCCGCGCCGCAGGTTGAGCGTGCGCTCGGGGAACGCCAGCCGCACGCCCTCGCCCTCGAGCACCGCGAACCAGCGCGTGACACCGGGAAACGGCGAGAACGGGCCGTCGGCGGCGATGTCGGCCACGCTGATGCGCAGCGTCCAGTCGTCGCCGCCGTCCGCGGGCAGGCGCAGCAGTTCGCGGGTGACCCCGCCGCCGTTCTTCCACGGCAGCGGCGCGGCGCTGGACACGGGCAGCAGGATCATGGCCGGAACTGGCTCTCGAGCGTGTAGCGCGAGCCCGGGTGCACGAGGCGCGCCAGCGTGACGGGTACGCCGCGGCTGACGGTGCCGCGCACGACGATCAGGCACGGGTCGGTGCGCGCGATGCCCAGCAGGCGCGCCTCCTGCGCCGTGGGCAGCGCGGACTCGATGGCCACGTGCGCCTCCCACAGCGGCGCGGCGTCCAGCAGGTAGTGCGTGGGCGTCATCTGCGTGAAGTCGACGTCCAGGTAGTCGGGCGCGCAGGCCGGATTGACGTAGCGGTCCTCGCACTGCAGCGGCACGCCGTGCTCGTGGTGGACGATCAGGGTGTGGAACACGGTGGCGCCGGCCGCCAGCCCCAGCCGTGCCGCCAGCGCCGGGGGCGCCGCCTCGGCGCGCTGCACGTGCACGGTCGCGTCGTGGCGATGGCCGCGGCGCTGGATCTCTTCCTGGATGTCGTTGATCGTGAGCGTGGACGACACGCGGTTGAGCTGCGCGGCGAAGGTGCCCACGCCCTGCAGGCGCGTGATCAGGCCGGCGTCCTGCAGCTCGCGCAGCGCGCGGTGCACGGTCATGCGGCTGACGCCGAACTGGGCCACGAGCTCGGCTTCCGACGGCATCTGCGCGCCCGGCGACCAGCGGCCCGCTTCCAGCGCGTCCTTCAGGTATTGCTTGACCCGCGCGTAGGGCGGTTGCGGCGCCGAGCGCTGCATGGCGAGGCCGGCGGACCCACCGGTGGCAAGGCTGTCCTGCGAGGCGCGCGGCGCCGGGGCGGCGGCATGGGCGGACGACATGCGAAGGCGCGAACGGATGGGCGACGGCATGGGCCGATCCTACTTGCACAAGGTTGTCTAGACAAGTAGAGTACGACCCGTATCGACGATGCCCTCACTGTGCGGATTCGCACCGAAAGCAGGGCGCAGGCCCGCCCGGCGCGACGGCCATACCCTGTTCGAGGGATGCCGGCACGCAACCTCCCCGGAGAACTTCCGTGAACGACATGACCCAGCTCCCGCCCGCCACGACGTCGCTGCCGCGCCCGGTGCGCGCGCCGCGTGGTACCGATATCACCTGCCGCAACTGGCTGATCGAGGCCGCGTACCGGATGATCCAGAACAACCTCGATCCCGAAGTCGCCGAGAACCCCGACGCGCTGGTCGTCTATGGAGGTATCGGCAAGGCCGCGCGCAACTGGGACTGCTTCGACGCGATCCTGGAATCGCTGCGCAAGCTCGGCGAGGACGAGACGCTGCTGATCCAGTCGGGCAAGCCGGTCGGCGTGTTCCGCACGCATGCCGATGCGCCGCGCGTGCTGCTGGCCAATTCCAACCTGGTGCCCAAGTGGGCGACCTGGGAGCATTTCAACGAACTCGACCGCAAGGGCCTGATGATGTACGGCCAGATGACGGCCGGTTCGTGGATCTACATCGGCAGCCAGGGCATCGTGCAGGGCACGTACGAGACCTTCGTCGAGGCCGGGCGCCAGCACTTCGGCGGCGACCTGCAGGGCCGCTGGATCCTCACGGCCGGCCTCGGCGGCATGGGCGGCGCGCAGCCGCTGGCCGCCAGCTTCGCGGGCGCGAGCTCGCTGGTCATCGAGTGCCAGCAGAGCCGCATCGACTTCCGCCTGAAGACGCGTTACCTCGACGAGCAGGCGGCGTCGATCGACGACGCGCTGGCGCGCATGCAGAGGTACGCGGCCGAGGGCCGGGCCGTCTCCGTGGGCCTGCTGGGCAATGCTGCCGAGATCATGCCCGAGCTCGCGCGCCGCGCGGCCGCGGGCGGCGTGCGGCCGGACCTCGTCACCGACCAGACCTCGGCGCACGACCTCGTCAACGGCTACCTGCCCGCGGGCTGGAGCCTCGAGCAGTGGAAGGCGGCGCAGGCCGACCACACGCAGCACGCGGCGCTGCGCGAGGCCGCAGCCCGCAGCGCCGCGCGCCACGTGCAGGCGATGCTCGAATTCCAGAAGATGGGCATCCCCACCGTGGACTACGGCAACAACATCCGCCAGGTCGCGTTCGACCAGGGCGTGGTCGACGCGTTCGCGTTCCCGGGCTTCGTGCCGGCCTACGTGCGGCCGCTGTTCTGCCAGGGCAAGGGCCCGTTTCGCTGGGTAGCGCTGTCGGGCGACCCGGAGGACATCCGCAAGACCGACGCGAAGATGAAGGAGCTGTTCCCCGAGGATGCGCACCTGCACCGCTGGCTGGACATGGCGGGCGAGCGCATCGCCTTCCAGGGCCTGCCCGCGCGCATCTGCTGGATCGGCCTGGGCGAGCGCGACCGCGCGGGCCTCGCGTTCAACGAGATGGTGCGCAGCGGCGAGCTGAAGGCGCCCATCGTCATCGGCCGCGACCACCTCGACTCGGGCTCCGTCGCCTCGCCCAACCGCGAGACGGAAAGCATGATGGACGGCTCGGACGCGGTGTCCGACTGGCCGCTGCTCAACGCGCTGCTGGCCACGGGCGGCGGTGCGACGTGGGTGTCGCTGCACCACGGGGGTGGCGTCGGCATGGGCTACTCGCAGCACGCGGGCATCGTCATCGTCTGCGACGGCACGAAGCAGGCCGACGAGCGCCTGAAGCGCGTGCTCTGGAACGACCCGGCCAGCGGCGTGATGCGCCACGCCGACGCCGGCTACGCCGACGCGCGCGAGGCCGCGAAGCGGCACGGGCTGAACCTGCCGATGATCAAGTAACTCCGTGGGTGTCAGGTCTTGCCTTTTGCTCCCTCGTTCGAAGTAGGGAGCAAAAGGCAAGACCTGACACCGCGAACACACCGTGAACATGAAGACTCTCCAACTCAACCCCGGCGCCCTGACGCTCGAAGACCTGCAGGCGCTGCACGCCGGCGGGATCGCGCTGGCGCTGAACCCCGCCGCGCACGCGCCGATCGCCGCGAGCGCCGCCGTGGTGCAGAAGGCCGCCGCCGGCGACGCGCCGGTCTACGGCGTCAACACCGGCTTCGGCAAGCTCGCCAACAAGCGCATCAGCCACGACGAGCTCGAGGCGCTGCAGCGCAACCTGATCCGATCGCATTCGGTGGGCGTGGGCGCGCCCCTGCAGCCGGCGGTCGTGCGGCTGATGCTGGCGCTCAAGGCCGCCAGCCTGGCACGCGGCTTCTCCGGCGTGCGCCAGGAGGTGGTCGACTGCATCGTCGCCGTGCACAACGCGGGCCTGGTGCCGTACGTGCCGTCGCAGGGCTCGGTGGGCGCATCGGGCGATCTGGCGCCGCTGTCGCACATGACGCTCGCGCTGATGGGCGAGGGCGAGATGCTGGTCGATGGACAGCGCGTTCCCGCGATGCCCGCGCTCGAGAAGGCCGGCATCGCGCCGCTCACGCTGCACGCCAAGGAAGGCCTGGCCCTGATCAACGGCACGCAGACCTCCACTGCGCTCGCGCTGCACGCGCTCATCAGTTTCGAGCCGGTGCTCGAGTCGGCGCTGGTGATCGGCGCGCTGACGGTGGACGCCGCGCGCGGCAGCGACGGCCCGTTCGACCCGCGCATCCACGAGCTGCGCGGCCAACCCGGCCAGATCGACGTGGCGCGCTACTACCGCGCGCTGCTGGCCGGCAGCCAGATCCGCCAGTCGCACAGGGAAGGCGACGACCGCGTGCAGGATCCGTACTGCCTGCGCTGCCAGCCGCAGGTCGTCGGTGCGTGCCTCGACCAGCTGCGCCACGCCGCGCTGGTGCTCGTCCGCGAAGCGAATGCCGTCACCGACAACCCGCTGGTCTTCGCCGCCGACGGCGTGCTCGTGTCCGGCGGCAACTTCCACGCCGAACCGGTGGCCCTGGCGGCCGACGCGATGGCCGTGGCGATCGCCGAAGTCGGCGCCATCGCCGAACGCCGCATCGCGATGATGATCGACGCCGGCGTCTCGCGCCTGCCGCCGTTCCTCTCGGCCGACGCCGGCCTGAACTCGGGCTTCATGATCGCGCACGTGACGGCCGCCGCGCTGGCCAGCGAGAACAAGTCACTGGCGCACCCGGCCAGCGTCGACTCGCTGCCGACCTCGGCCAACCAGGAGGACCACGTGTCGATGGCGACCTTCGCGGCGCGGCGCCTGCAGGCGATGATCTCCAACGTCTCGGTCATCCTGGGCATCGAGTGGCTGGCTGCCGCGCAGGGCGTCGAGTTCCTGCGGCCGCTGCGCAGCTCGTCGGTGCTGGAGCAGGCGCATGCGCTGCTGCGCGCGGAATGCGGCGCGATGCCCACCGATCGCTACCTGGCGCCGGACATCGAGAAGGCGACGGCGCTCGTCGCGCGCGGGGCCCTGTCGTCGGTGTTCCGCAATCTCGAGGGCCTGCCGACGCTCTGGACGCCGGCGTGAGGGCCTGGCCCCCCCGACTCCCGCACCTGTAGGGCAGGTCGTTTAACCGCCCCGGCGACCGGCCGGACGGCCGGACGAGCGGGTGATCGCACCAACGACGGGCCCATCGACCTGCGCTGCGTCGCATGGTCTGTTTCCCCGTCGCGCGACGGCCCTGCGTTCGGGCGTCGCCCGCGCGGCCGCGACAAGCCCCGTTGACGGATTCGATTACGCATGTAAACATGGCTCATCGTTTACGAGCGTAATCAACGACGATGACCGCCATCTCGGAAGCCGAAGCCCAGGTGATGGAAGTCCTGTGGCGCAAGAGCCCGCAAGGCACCGACGAGATCGCCAAGGCCCTCGAGGGCCGGCAGGACTGGCAGCTCGCCACGATCAAGACGTTGCTGAATCGCCTGCTCACCAAGGGCGCGATCCGCGCCGAGAAGGACGGCCGGCGCTATCTCTACACGCCGGTGCTGCAGCGCGACGCGTGGCTCGGGGAGCAGAGCATCGGACTCCTCGATCGCCTGTTCGACGGCCGCCTGGCGCCGCTGGTGGCGCACTTCTCCAGCCATCGCAAGCTGAAGAAGGCGGACATCGAGGCGCTGCGCGCGCTACTCGAGGCGCACGATCGTGGCTGAGGCGCTGCTGCGTGCGTTGCTGGCGCAGACGGTCGCCCTGTCGCTGTCCGCTGTCGCGGTGCACACGTTGCAGGCGCTGGTCTTCCGGCGCTTCGGCGCAGGGGCGGGCTACCTGTGCTGGCTGCTCGTGCCCGTGGCGATGGTGGCCGTGGCGCTGCCGCGCTCGGAGACGGACGCGCTCGTCGTGCGCGTCGACGTCGCCGCCGTCGCGCCGTCCTGGATGGCGATGCCGGCCCCGGCTGCGTCCGGTGCTGGCGTGTCCGTGGCGGTGGCCCTTGCCGCCGCGTGGGCGGCCGGCGCGCTGGTGCTGACATTCGCTCTGGTGCGCCGCCAGTCTCGCTTCGACGACTCGATCTCGCGGATCGGCGGTTCCGCGCCGCGGCTGCCGCGAGGCTCCGGTCCCGCGGTGCTGGGCCTGCTGAAGCCGCGCATCGCGCTGCCAAAGGACTTCCGCACCGCCTTCGACCGCGAGGAGCGGCGCCTGATGCTGCTGCACGAGGCAGTGCACCTGCGTCGACGCGACAACCTCTAGAACCTGCTCGCGAGCGTCCTGCTCGTGGCGCATTGGTTCAATCCGATCGCCTGGTGGTCGGCGCGGCGCGCGCGCGCCGACCAGGAGACGTCCTGCGACGCCGCGGTACTGCGGGGCGCACCGCCGCGGGCGCTGGCGACCTACGCCGGCGCGTTGCTGAAGGTGCAAGGCGTGGCGCTCGCGCCGCCGTTGGCGACGTCGTGGCAATCCGTTCATCCTCTCGTCGAAAGAGTCCGCATGCTGCAAGCCCATCGCATCTCCTCCGGCCGCTATCGCAACGGCCGTCGTCTCGCAATGCTGCTCATCGTCCTGGGCGCGATCAGCGGCTACGCGGTCCGTTCGAGCGCCGGCGCGCAGGCGGCCGAGGCAAGCTCGATCCTGACGGACGTCGAACTCAAGGAACTCAGCGCCGACGGCAGCAAGACCACGACGATCGCCGCCAGGCTGTTGTCGCGCGATGGCCAGAAGGTCCGTGTCCGTTTCGATGCGCGGGGAGCGAAGGCGGGCCTCGTCGCAACGACCGAAGTGGGATTGACCGCGACCCGGCTAGAGGGCAAGACATTGCAGCTGGACGTGACGCTCCTTCGCGGAGAGCCGCCGGCCGCCCCGAGTTCGGACCGCGTCGTCACGATCGAAGAATCGGAGGCCACGCTGCGGCCCGCAGACGCGCTGATCCAGCTGAGCTCGCCGCGCGTCATCACGATCGATGGGACGCCTGCGCGCGTCGAGGTGTCCTCGAAGGACGGTGGCTACCACCTGGTGCCCCGTATCGTCCAAGGCGACCCGGTCATGACGCCAACGACCAACGACCTGCGCAAGTACGAGTGACCGCCTTCGCTCAACGCAAGGCGTCGGTCGCTGCCAGCCGACCCACCAGCCGCCCGTTCCAGTTGCGCATCTCCACGTCGCGCAGCGGTGCCACGAACGCGCGGTCGGCATCGTCCATCGGCAGCAGCGATTCGATCAGCGCGACGACCGCGACCTCCGCCGCGCGCGCCGTGTTCCCGTCATCGGTCTTCAGCGCGATACCCAGGCCGAGCTCGGGCAGCGCCGCGCAGTAGACGCCCTCGGCACCGACCTTGCAGAACACGCGCTGGCCGAAGTGCGCCATCAGCCGCGTGTCGAGGCGGCCCGTGCCCGCCACCATCAAGGGCGCGGCGGCCACCGCCTCGCGCAGGCGCGCGGCCGCGCGGGCGCGCTCGAGCGTGAGGCCCGCGCCCGTGCCGAAGCGCGCGAACGCGTGGGCCAGCGCACGCAGGGGGATGCCGAAGGTCGGGATGGAGCAGCCGTCGGTGGCGCGCGGCGCATCCGCCAGGCGCACCCCGGTGGCCGATTCGAGCGACGCGCTGATCTCGCGCATCACCGGGTGGTCCGGCTCGACGTAGCCGCGCAGCAGGCCGCGCGCGCGGTCGGCATCGCCGGCCATCAGCGCCCCCAGGCAGGCGAAGCCCGAGTGCTTGCCTGAGCAGTTGTTGTGCAGCGGGCAGGGCGACTGTCCGCTGGCCGCCAGCGCGCGCGCCGCCAGTTCGTTGGACGGCCAGTGCGTGCCGCACTCGAGCACGTCGGCGTCGAGCCCGGCCTTGGCGAGCATGGCCGTCGCGGCGGCCACGTGCTCGGGCTGGCCGCCGTGCGACGCGCAGGCCAGCGCGAGCTCCTCGTTCGCCAGGCCAAAGCGCTCGGCGGCGCCCGAGGCCACCAGCGGCAGCGCCTGCAGGCCCTTCACGGCGGAGCGCGCGTAGACGGGACGGTCGATGTCGCCGCCCTGGCGCAGCACGGCGCCGGCGGCGTCGACCACGGCGTACGCGCCGCGATGGAAGGATTCCACGATGTCGCCGCGCCAGGCTTCGACGAGGACGGGTTGGGTCATGCGGCACTCCTGAAGGTCCGCCATTGTCCCTTCGGGACGGCGGGTGGCCGCGACGGGGTCTTCCTCGACCAGCGCGCCCCTGACGGCGCCCGGGTCACGGGCCGCCCGGCGGCGCCGGTGTCCGCGTCAGCGTTCCAGCTGGAAGAACTGCACGATCCGGGCGAGCTGCCGCGCCTGGTCCTTCAGGCTCTCGGCGGCGGCCGCGGACTCCTCGACGAGTGCGGCGTTCTGCTGCGTCATCTGGTCCAGCGCGGATACGCTGGTGTTGACCTGCGAGATGCCCGTGGCCTGCTCGGCGCTGGCGCGGGTGATCTCCTGGATGATGTCGCTGACGCGGTGCACGCCGTCGACGATGCCATGCATCGTGCCGCCGGCCTCGCTCACCAGCTGGCCGCCGGCCTCGACGCGCTCGACCGAGGCGCCGATCAGCGACTTGATCTCGCGCGCGGCCGCGGCCGAACGCTGCGCCAGCGAACGCACCTCGCCGGCCACCACCGCGAAGCCGCGTCCCTGCTCGCCGGCGCGTGCCGCCTCGACGGCGGCGTTCAGCGCGAGGATGTTGGTCTGGAAGGCGATGCCGTCGATCACGCCGATGATGTCGGTGATCTTGCGCGAGCTGGCGTTGATCTCGTCCATCGTGGTGACCACGCGCGCGACGACGTCGCCGCCGTTGGTCGCGCCCTGCGCGGCCGAGGTGGCCAGCGAGTTGGCTTCCGAGGCCGACTGCGAGGTCTGGCGCACGGTCTGCGTCAGCTGCTCCATCGTCGCGGCCGCCTGCTGCAGGCTGGACGCCGTCTGCTCGGTGCGGCTGGCGAGGCTGTTGTTGCCCACGGCGATCTCGCCGGAGGCGGTGGCGATGCTGTCGGTGGAACGGCGGATCTGCGTGACGGTGTCGCGCAGCGACTCGATCATCGTCGCGAGGCCGGCCATCAGGCTGCCCGGCACGGGACTGCGCAACTGCACCGACAGGTCGCCGCGCGCGACGTCGTTCATCGCCTCGAGCGCGACGGCCGGCTCGCCGCCGATCTGGCGCAGCACGCTGCGGTAGATCGAGATGCCGATGCCCGCGATGGCCGCGAGCAGCACGAGCGCGGCGGCCAGGCCCTTGGCCAGCACCGCGGCGACCTCGGCGTCGACGTCGTCCATGTACAGGCCCGAGCCGATGATCCAGTGCCATTGCGGCACGGTGGCGACGTACTGCAGCTTGGGCACCGGCTCGGTCTTTCCGGGGCGCGGGAACTTCATCGGGACGTAGGCGCTCCCGTCGGCGCTGTCCCTGGCGCCCTTGACCAGCGCTGCGATGATGTCGATGCCGGTCGGATCCATGATCTTGCCGGTCATGTTCTGGCCGATCCATTCCGGCTTGAACGGGTGCATCACGCCGACCCCGTCGGTGTTCCAGATGAAGAAGTAGTTCGCCTTGCCGTCCGCGCCGCCGAAGCGGGCGCCGCGCAACGCGTCGGCGGCGGCCTTCTGGGCGGCCTCGACGGTCATCTCGCCTTTCTCGGCTTTCTGCTGGTAGGCCGCCGCGATGCTGCGTTGCGACTGCACGGCCATCACGAGGCCGGCCTTGCGGCCCTCGATGACCTGGTCGCGCAGTGTCCACGCGGCGCCGGCCGACAGCAGCACGATGCCGGCGATGGACACGCCTGCAAGCAGGGCGATCTTGTTCTTGAACGTGAGGGCGGTGGTTCGGGCAGGAGAGGACATGGGCGCTTTCTCGCAGGAGGCATGCGCATCCGCCGCGGAGCCGGAAGAACGCGCCTTCGCACTCTAGGCCGCGGAGGCGTCGCGCGAAACGTCGAAAAGTCGGGCGATTTCCCCACAGACCCCATTCAAGTCTCCTGACCGGGCGTTCAGGGCATGCCGTTGCGACCGTGCAGCCGGAAGGGCGCCCGCTCGGTGAGCCGGTCGTAGTAGGCGCGCACGTGCGCCAGCCCGGGCCGCTCGATCGGCGTCTCGAACCAGCGGTTCACCGACAGCCCGATCACGATGTCGGCCAGCGTGAACGCCGGCCCGGCGACGAACGCGCCGGTGCGCGCGAGCTGATCGTCCAGCATCGCCACGTGGCGGTTCCACGAGGCAGTGCTGGCGGCCACGGCGGCAGGATCCTGGTGCGCGGGACTGTGGCGTACGAGGTGCATGTAGGCGTAGCGCCAGGCGTTGTTGAAGTCGCCGGCCTGCCAGTCCATCCATTGCTCGACGCGGGCACGGGCCAGCGGCTCGCGCGGCAGCAGGTCGTCGCGTCCCGCCTTGCCGGCGAGGTAGCGGCAGATCGTGTTGGACTCCCACAACACGGCGTCGCCGTCGACGAGGACTGGCACCAGCGCGTTCGGATTCAGCGCGCGGAACTCCGGCGCGTTCGTGTCGCGAACCCCCGCGCCCCAGGGCTCGAGCACGTGCGGGAGCGCGAGTTCCTCGCACAGCCACAGCACCTTGCGCACGTTGATCGACGTCTGCTTGCCCAGGATTCTCAGCATCGTTGCTCCAAAGTCATCTAGACGACTGATCCTACAATCGCGCGATGCCCGCTTCTGCCCTTGCGATGGTCGTCGTCGCCGCCTTGCTGCACGCATTCTGGAACATCGTCGCGAAGAAGACCGGGGGCAACAGGCATTTCGTCCTGATGGGCAGCCTGCTGCTGGCGCTGATCTGGGCGCCCGCGGGCCTGTGGCTGGGCTGGAGCGCGGTGCCGCGCTGGGGCTGGACGCAGTGGGCGTTCGTCAGCGGCAGCGGCTTCCTGCACCTGGCGTACTTCAAGGTGCTGCTCAAGGGCTACCGCGTGTCCGACCTCACCGTCGTCTACCCCGTCGCGCGCGGCACCGGCCCCTTGATCAGCTCGCTGCTGGCCGTCGCGGTGATGGGCGAGGCGCTGACCGTGCACGGCGTCCTCGGCGTCCTGGGCGTGTGCGCCGGCGTGTTCATCGTCGCGGGCGGCCCGTCGATGCTGCGCGCCTCGCACGATCCGGTGCAGCGGGCACGGATGCACGCGGGCCTGCTCTGGGGCGGCGCCACGGGCGTGCTGATCGCCGGCTACACCGTGCTCGATGGCTATTCGGTCAAGGTGCTGCTGCTCAGCCCGGTGATCCTCGACTACTTCGGCAACCTGGTGCGCCTGCCGTTCATGCTGCCCACGCTGCTGCGCGACCCGTCCGGTTTCGTCGACGCCTGGCGGCGCTACAAGTGGCACGCCGTGGTGCTGGGCGCGGTGAGTCCGCTGGCCTACATCCTGGTGCTGTACGCCGTGCGCGTGGCGCCGCTGTCGCACGTGGCGCCGGCGCGCGAGATCTCGATGCTGTTCGCCGCGCTGATCGGCGGCAGGATGCTCGGCGAGGGCGACCGCGGACAGCGCGTGCTGGGCGCGCTGCTCATGGCCGGCGGCGTGGTCCTGCTAGCCGTGTGACCGGGGCGCGAGCCGCGGCAGCGTCATCGTGACGGTCGTCCCGGCGCCTTCGGGCGACGCGATCTCGATGCGGCCGCCCAGGATCGAGTTGACCATGTTGCGCGCGATCGTCAGGCCCAAACCGCTGCCGCCCTGGCCCAGGCGCGTGGTGAAGAAAGGCGCGAACACCTGCGGCAGGGCGGCCTGCGGAATGCCGGCGCCGTCGTCATGCACGGTGATGCGCGCCGCGTCGTGGCCCGAGGGCCAGACGCGCACGGAGATCGTGCCTTGGCCGGCGGTGCGCGCGAAGCCGTGCACGATAGCGTTCTCGATGAGCTGGTTGAGCACCTGGCCGATGGCGCCGGGATAGCTGTCCATCAGCAGGCCGGGCTCGCCGGTGACGATGATCTCGACCGGGTCGTGGCGGTGGGCCAGCCGCGTGAGCTCCACCATCTCGCGCACCGTGGCCAGCAGGTCGAAGCCGCGGCGGTGGTCGCTGGTCTGGTCGACGGCGATCTGCTGGAACGCCTCGATGACGTGCCGCGCCTGCGCGAGCGACAGGCCCAGCTGCGTGTGGCTCTGGTCGAGCGCGCTGACGTACGCCGCCACCTGGCTGCGGCGGCGGTCGTCGGCAGGGCCTTCGCCGGTCGCCGCGAGCAGCCGGCCCAGCGCCTCCACCTGTGCCGGCAGCGTGATCGACACCATGTCGGCGTTGGACAGCGATGCCGAGATCTCGGCCGCCACGCCTTGCACCAGCGAGCCCAGGCCCGCGAGCTTCTCGGCGCGCACCAGCTCGTGCTGTGCCATCGACAGCTGCTGCAGTGCCGTCGACAGCTCGGCGTTGCGCAGCTCCGCCTCGCGCGTGCGCTCGGACACGCGCAGCTCCAGGTGCTGGTTCAGCTCGCTGAGCTGGTTCTCGCGCTCGCGCAGCAGCCGCTGGGCCTCGATCAGCTGGTCGCGGTCGCGCAGCTGCAGCGTCTGGCGCATCGCGGCCAGCGCGATGACGACCACCGCCGCCGCGTCGCACAGCCAGCGCGCCGAGGGCGACAGGTGCGCGATCGAGTCCTGCAGCGTCACGGCGAAGGTGACGCCCACCACCACCACCAGCGGCAGCACGCGCAGCGCGCCTTCGTAGAAGCGGTCGATGCGCGCGCCGGCGGCGGGCTGCGCGCGCCAGCGCGTCACGGCCAGGCCGCCCAGCAGCGTGCACACCGAGAACGCGGCATTGACGATGCCGCCGTCGGCCAGCGCGTGCCGCAGCGTCAGCGCGTTCCATTCCATCCACAGCCCGCCGTGCGCGGCCAGCATGCCCGTGAGCACCCAGACCGGCCATGCGCGGCCCACGCGCACCAGCGCGATGAGCATCAGGCCGACACAGGCGCCGGCCAGCAGCAGCGTCGGGTACGCGACCATCACGCCCAGCGCCAGCGCGTTCATGTCGCCGCGCTCGGGCAGGTAGACCACCAGCGCCACCGCGACGACGGCGATCGCCAGCGACAGCGTGTCCAGCACGGCCGCCAGCCGCTGCGAATCGCGGACACGCCCGCGCAGGTAGCCCATCATGCCCAGCGCGCAGCACGGCGCCATCATCATGTAGAACGGATCGGACGGTGCGGGAAACGGCTGCCACGCCAGGAAGATCTGCAGGTCCCACAGCAGCTGGCCGATGGCGTACGACGTGAAGCCCGCGGCGAACCATCGCCGTGCGAGGAATTCGGCGCGCCGGCCGTTCTCGCGCGCGTCGCGCACGCCGATCCAGGCGAGCCAGGCGGCGCCGATGTCGGCGATCGTCCAGTGCATGTTGTCGAACAGGCGCACCCAGGCGCCGTCCAGGCCCAGCCGCGCCCCGGCGATCGCGAGCGCGATGGCCAGCAGTGCCAGCAGGCCGGCTGTCCTGAACACGTTGCTGGCGCCTCCGGGCAGGCCCAGGCGCGACGGCCGGGCCGTCTCGGCCAGCAGGGCTTCCAGCAGCGGCGCTCCCTGGCCGGGATCCTCGTCGTCGAAGTCGCGTGCCGTCGCGGCGTGGCGCGAGAACTCGGCAGGGGCGAACGACGAATCGAGGGCGGACGGGAAGTCGGAGGGCGGCGCGGACGCGACCATGGCGGCCAGGCGAGGTTCCGGCCGGCGGCCGGAGCGGGAGGGACTGCGAGGAGTCCGAGGCTACCTCAAGCCGCCGCGCGCATCGTGCGGCTCCGGCTGTCTTGTGAGCAAAAATGCCTGACATGAACCTTGCCGTGCCGCCTTCCGTCGCTGTCGAGAACTCGTCGCGCGCGCTCGCCGGCGTCGACTTCACCAGCGCACCGCGGCGCGGCAAGCCCATCGTGTGGGCCTGGGGCGCGTGGCAGCGGCCGGGCCTGCTCAAGCTCGAACGCTTCGACGAGGACCTGACGCCGGCCGCCTTCGCCGCCTCGCTGCGACGTCCCGGCCCGTGGCTGGCCGCGTTCGACATGCCGTTCGGCCTGCCGCGCGAGCTGCTGGCCACGCTCGGCTGGCCGGCCGACTGGGCCGGCAGCATGGCGCACTACGCGGGACTGTCGCGCCCGCAGATCGTCGCGGCCTTCGCGGCGTTCTGCGACGCGCGCCCGGCCGGTTCGAAGTTCGCGCACCGCGCGTGCGACGGCCCCGCGGGCAGCAGCCCGTCGATGAAATGGGTCAACCCGCCGGTGGCGTTCATGCTGCACGCGGGCGTGCCGGCGCTGCGCGAGGCCGGTGTCGACCTGCCTGGGCTGGCCGCGGGCGATCCTTCGCGCGTGGCGCTCGAGGGCTATCCGGGCCTGGTGGCGCGCGCGCTGATCGGCCGCCGCCCGTACAAGAGCGACACCCGGGCGCTGCAGACGACCGAGCGCCTGATCGCACGCAAGGATCTCGTCGACGCGCTGGAACAGGGCCGCTGGCGCGGGCTGCGGCTCAAGCTCACGCACGGGCAGCGCGACGAGCTGGTGGCCGATGCGCAGGGCGACCGGCTCGACGCTGCACTGTGCCTGCTGCTGGCGGGCTGGGCCGATACCCGGCCGGGGTACGGCCGGCCGGCGGACGCCGATCCGGTCGAGGGCTGGATCGTGGCCGCCGACGGCCAGGGCGCGCAGGGCCCCGCGCCCGCGCCCGCGAAGGGGCGCCGCGCGCCGGCGCAGGCGCAGGCGCGCTGAGGCGCGCGCGTCAGGCCGCCGGCGGCTCGAAGCCGGGCACCGCATCGCGGCTGGCGACGCGCCGCGTGGCCTCGGCACCGCGCGAGACGTCGATCGCGGCATCGATGGCGTCGGTCAGGTCGACCAGGTCGTACGGCTTGACGAGGTAGCGGAAGTAGCCCTGCTCGAGGCCGTCCGAGACGGCGCCGGGCATCGCCGCCGCGCTCACCGCGATGATGGGGATGCCCGCGGTGGCCGGATCCTCGCGCAGGATGCGCATCGCCTCGCGGCCGCTCATGACGGGCATGTTGTTGTCCATCAGGATGACGTCGGGGCTGTGCGTGCGCGCCATGTCGACGCCGGCCTGGCCGTCCGAGGCAGTCAGCACCAGGCAGTCGGCGCGCAACGACAGCGCCTCGGTCAGCAGCGCGAGGTTGGCGCGATTGTCGTCCACGCACAGGATGGTGGCCACGTCCGGCTCGCCGTCCGCGGGGTCGCCGGCCAGGGGCGGGCGTGCCGGCACGCGCGCGAGTTCCACCTTCAGCGGCTCGGCGCTGCGCAGGTCGATCCAGAACGTGCTGCCGGTGCCGGGCGTGCTGTGCACGCCGATCGTGCCGCCCATCAGCTCCACCAGCCGCTTGGTCAGCGCGAGGCCGATGCCGCTGCCCTCGATGCCGGTCTTGTCGCGCCCGAGGCGGTTGAACGGCTGGAACAGGCCGCGCAGCTGGTCAGGCGTGAGGCCGGCGCCGGTGTCCTGCACCGCGATGCGTACCTTGCCCTGGTCGCCCGCCGTGCACTCCACGATGACGGCGCCGTGCTCGCGGTTGTACTTCACGGCGTTGGACAGCAGGTTCAGCAGCACCTGCTTCAGCCGCGTGCGATCGGCGTTGACCACCATCGGCGTCTCCGACGGGAACACGAGGCGGATGCCGCGCTGCGCCGACGCCGTGCGGGTCAGCGCATGGCATTCGTCGAGCACCTCGCGCAGTTCGACCGGCTCCAGGCTGATGGAGACCTTGCCCGACTCGATCTGCGCCAGGTTCAGGATCTCGTTGATCAGCGTGAGCAGGTGGTTGCCGGCATCGACGATGTGTTGCACGAACGCGCGGTTGCGCTCGGGGCCGGCGCCGGCAGCATCCCCGTGGCTCAGGAGCTGGCCGAACCCGATGATCGCGTTGAGCGGCGTGCGCAGCTCATGGCTCATGTTCGACAGGAACTCCGACTTCGCGCGGTTCGCGTTCTCGGCCTCGCGCGTGGCGGCGATCAGGTCGCGGTTGGACTCCTCCAGCTGCGCGGTGCGTTCGTGCACCCGGCGCTCGAGTTCTTCGTTGAGCCGCTGCAGCAACGCCTGCACGTGGCGCCGCTCCGCGACCTCGCGGTCCTTCTCCGCCGCCGCGGCTTCCTGTTCGGACTTGCGCCGCTCGATCTCGGCCAGCAGGCCGTTGAATGCGTCCACCAGCTCGCCGACCTCGTCCTCGCCCAGCTTGGGCGCGCGGCGCGAGAGCACACCGTCGCGGACGGCCCCGTGCGCGATGTCGGTCATCGCGGCGAGCGGCTGCGTCACGATCGCCTTGAGCCAGCGCGAGACGGCCCAGGTGCCGGCGGCCGCCAGCAGGATCAGCGCGAGCGCCAGCGCGCCGTAGCTGGCGATGCGGTCCTCGAGCTCGTCGCGCGCGCGCACGACGACCGTGCCCAGCATGCGGCCCTGGTCCAGGATTGGACTGCGCACCAGCAGTTCGTGCGCGCCGTCGCTGTCCACGTTGGCGATCGCCGCCGGCGGCGGCATCGCGTCCGCGGCGTTCCACACGGCGAACAGGCGGCCCTGCGCGTCGTAGACCGCGGCGCTGCGCATCTTGGGCTGCAGCCGCAGCATCGCCAGCGCCTCGTTGGCGCCGCGTGGATTGCCGGCGGCCAGGTCGTCCGCGCTCGCATGACCCAGCAGCTCGGACTGCGCCCGCACGTCGGCGATCCAGTCGCGATGCCACGTCCCCAGGTCGTAGACGATGGAGGTGCCGAGGGCCAGCGCCAGCGCCAGCAGGGTGGAGCCGAGGATGGCGAGCCGCAGCTTGGTGCCGAGGGATCGACGATGCGATGGAGCGGTCATGGGCCGGCGCCGTGGAGGCGCGGTGCTACGGTCCAGCAGCCGAGAGCACGTGGCATACCCGGGGCCAGGCCAGGAAGCCGTTTGTACACCGCGTCACACGTGGATGCGAAGTCGTTCACGCCGGCAGGGGCTAACCGGCCTCCAAGGCGCGCCGCCGCGGCCCGGAAGTTACCGGACGTGCACCCAGCGCACGGGCAGGGTGTCGTCCGGAAGCATGACCACTTGAACTTTTTTCTGCATCACCCAGCTGAGCGTGCGCCGGTACAGCGGGACGTAGGCGATGTCGTCGGCGGCCAGCTTCAGCGCCTCGGCGACCAGCGCGTGGCGCCTGCCGGCGTCCGGCTCGGTGGGGATGGCGTCGATCAGCGCATCGAGTCGCCGGTTCGAATAGCGCCCGCCGTTGAAGGTGCCTCCGCCGCTGGCGTCCCAGGTGTGCAGCAGGCCGTTCAGGCCCTGCCACGCGTCCTCGGTGGTGCCGGTGAAGCCGAATTCCGCCAAGCTGACCTTGGCCTGCGTGATCATCGGAAAGAACTGCGTGCCCGGCGAGGTATGCAGCTGGGTGCGGATGCCCACCTGCGTCAGCATCGCCGCGATCGCCTGGCAGACGTGCTCGCGAAAGGCGACGTTGACGCAGTCCATCCGGACGTCGAAGCCTTCGGGATAGCCGGCTTCGCGCAGCAGGTCGCGCGCCCGCACGGGGTCGTAGCGCGGACGCGGGGCGGCGGGCAACGGGGCGCCGGGCTCGGGCGCCAGCAGGTCGCCGGTGGGCGTGGCCAGGCCCTTGAGGACCTTCTGGATGACGAGGTCGATGTTGATCGCCTGGTAGACGGCGCGCCGCACGCGCACGTCCTTGAACGGGTTGCGCGGCCTGCCGTCCGCGCCGGGCGCGACGCCGGGCAGTGCGGCGCTGGCCTGGTCGAAGGCGAGGTAGTCGGTGGAGATGTCGCCCACCTGCGTGACGGCGACGTCGGCGTCGTGGCGCAGCCGCTCGACGTCCTGGTACGGCGGGTCGAGCACGATGTCGACCTCGCCCGATTGCAGCGCGGCCAACCGTGTCGCGTCGGAGCGGATGGTGACGAAGCTGGCGCTGTCGACGTTGCCGTTGTCGGGGCTGGCCCGGTTCCACCACTGCGGGAACGCCTTGAGCGTGGTGCGCACGTCGGGCTCGTAGCGTTCGAGCTGGTAGGCGCCGGTGCCGTTGGCGTTGCGCACGGCGAACGTCTCCTGGCGTGCGTTGTAGTCCTGGGCGCGCTCGACGTGGTGGGCCTGCGCCCAGTGCTTGCTCATCATCGCCACGAGCACCAGCTTCTGCGGCAGCGTGGCATCGGGCGTCGTCAGCTCCACGGCGATGGTCAGCGGATCCAGCGCGCGCACCCGCTTGACGCCCTTGAGCACGAACTGCCGCTGCGACGGCGGCGCCAGCGCGCGCTCGAACGAGAAGACCGCGTCCTCCGCGGTGAAGAGGCTGCCGTCGTGGAAGCGCACGCCGGGACGCAGCTTGAACTGCCAGGTGCGCGCATCGACCTGCGTCCAGCCGGTGGCGAGCACTGGCACCAGGCGATAGTGCGCGTCGCGCCCGACCAGCGGCTCGTAGATCTGGAATGCCACCCGCGTGTGGTACTGCAGCGCGAGGCTGTGCGGATCCATCGTCTGCGGATCGAACGCGGTGGCCACCCGCAGGCCGGCGGCCCGAGCGGCGGGCGCAGCCAGTGCCGCCACCCCGGCGAGCGCGGCCAGGGCGGCGGCCCGCGCGGCAAGCACTCCCAGACAGCGCAGCGGCGTCATGCGCACCTCTCCGGCGACATCCCGGGGCCAGTATGCGCCAGGACGCCGGCCGGCGTGCCTACTTGCGCATCAGCGTGCTCTTGCCGAACAGGCTCTCGATCAGGTCGACGGCCAGGGTGGCGGTCTGGTTGCGGACGTCCAGCGCGGGGTTGAGCTCCATGACGTCGAGCGAGGCCAGGCGGCCGGTGTCGGCGATCATCTCCATGCACAGCTGCGCCTCGCGGTAGGTCGGGCCGCCAGGGATGGTGGTGCCGACGCCGGGAGCGATCTGCGGGTCGAGGAAGTCGACGTCGAAGCTGACGTGCAGGTGGGTGTTCTCGTCGAGCGTGGCGAGCGCCAGCTCCATCGTGTGGCGCATGCCCATCTCGTCGATGTAGCGCATGTCGAACACCTCCAGGCCCATCTCGTGCACGAACTTCTTCTCGCCGGGGTCGACACTGCGGATGCCGATCTGGCGGATCCACTTGGGGTTGATCGCCGGCACCTGGCCGCCGATCTCGATGAGCTCCTGCGGGCCGTGGCCGCACAGGCAGGCCACGGGCATGCCGTGGATGTTGCCGCTGGGCGTGAGCACGTGGGTGTTGAAGTCGGCGTGCGCGTCCAGCCACAGGATGCGCAGCTTGCGGCCCTTCTCGCGGCAGTGGCGCGCGACGGCGCTGATCGAGCCGATGCCCAGGCAGTGATCGCCACCGAGCAGGATGGGCAGGTGCCCGATGGCGAGCTCGGCGTGCACGGCCTCGTGCACCGCGCGGTTCCAGGCCGCCACCTCGGGCAGGTGCCGGAAGCCGTCGACGGGCGGCTGCCACGGGTTGGCCGGGCCGAGCAGGTTGCCGCGGTCGAAGACCTCGATGCCGTGGGCCTGCAGCGTCGGGCCGATCTCGGCGACGCGCATCGCCTCCGGGCCCATGCTGGCGCCGCGTGCGCCTGCGCCGATGTCGGTCGGCGCACCGATGAGTGAGACTTTGGTCATGGCGCGATTGTCTCCGCGAGTCAGGTGCGAATGATTCGAGTTGGCGGGCCTTTGGCCGATCAAAGCTCGCCGCCGGGCTTGGCCGGAGCATCTTCGATGCCTTCGAATCCGTAGGCGCCCTTGAGCGCCGCCCAGCCGTCCTCGGCCGTCTCGACGAACTTGAACAGGTGCACGTCGTCGGGCGAGATCATGCCGGTCTCGATCAGCAGGTCGAAGTCGATGAGGCGTTTCCAGAACGCGGCGCCGAACAGCAGGATGGGGCGCGGGCGCGACTTGCCGGTCTGGATCAGCGTGAGCACCTCGAACAGCTCGTCCAGCGTGCCGAAGCCGCCCGGGAAGCACGCCAGTGCGACGGCGCGCATCAGGAAGTGCATCTTGCGCAGCGCGAAGTAGTGGAACTGGAAGCACAGCTCCGGCGTGATGTAGGGGTTGGGCTGCTGCTCGTGGGGCAGCACGATGTTCAGGCCGATGCTCTTGCCGCCCGACTCGAACGCGCCGCGGTTGCCGGCCTCCATGATGCCGGGGCCGCCGCCGGTGACGACGTGGATCGGCGTGGCGAGGTGGCGCGTGCGGGCGGTGACCATCTCCGCGAAGCGGCGCGCCTCGGCGTAGTGGTGGCTCATGTTGACGGCCGTTTCCGCGCGCCTGATCGCCTGCTCGTCGCCGGCGCGCATGGCGTCGGCGAGCTGTTGCTGCGCCGCTTCGGGCGTCTTGATGCGGGCGCTGCCGAACAGCACGATGGTCGATTCGATCCCGTGCCTGGCCTGCACCATCTCCGGCTTCATCAGCTCGAGCTGCATCCGCACGGGGCGGAGTTCTTCCTGCAGCAGGAAGTCGATGTCGGTGAACGCGAGGTGGTAGGCGCTGCCGGGGCCGTCGTACAGCGAGGGCGGCTTCTTGGCCTTGGCGGCGTCTTCGACGGCGGTGGGAAAGTTGCGGGCTTTCAGGGGACGATGCTTCATGGCAGGCAGCTTACCTCCGGGCGCGGCCCGCGTGCGTCAGCGTGCACCCGGGCGCGTCATGCGCATGCGCGCGGGGCGCACACCGGGCAGGCCGGGTCGCGCGGCACCGAGATGGTCGTCCACTCCATCGTGCGCGCATCCAGCATCTGCAGCCGGCCCGCGAGCGAGGTGCCGATGCCGGCGACGAGCTTGAGCGCCTCGGCCGCCTGCATCGCGCCGACGATGCCCACCAGCGGCGCGAACACGCCCATCGTGGCGCAGCGCACCTCGGGCGGCGCGCCCGCGGGGGGGAACACGCAGGCGTAGCAGGGCGCCTCGGGCCGGCGCGTGTCCCATGTCGAGAGCTGCCCGTCGAAGGCGATCGCCGCGCCCGACACGAGCGGCACGCCCGCGGCGACGCACGCTGCGTTGACGGCCTGGCGTGTGGCGAAGTTGTCGCTGCAATCGAGCACCACGTCGGCGTCCGCGACGAGCACGCGAAGTGCCGCGGCGTCGGCGCGCCGGCGCACCGCGACGACGCTGGCCTGCGGCGCGATCGCGCGCACCGCCGCGCGTGCCGAGTCCACCTTCGCATGGCCTATACGGTCATGGGTATGAGCGACCTGGCGTTGCAGGTTGGTCAGGTCGACGGCGTCGTCATCCACCAGGGTGAGGCGGCCGATGCCCGCGCTGCCCAGGTACAGCGCCACCGGAGAGCCGAGCCCGCCGGCGCCGATCACCAGCGCGCGCGCCGCGCGGATGCGCTCCTGGCCCTCGATGCCGATCTCGTCGAGCAGGATGTGGCGCGAATATCGCAGCAGCTCTTCGTCAGTCATCGTGTGGCCGGGGAGTTGAACGCCGCCGGCTCTGCCGCTCCAGCGATCCTGAGGAAGTTCGAGGGAGCGGTGGATCCGCCTTTGCCGGGCCACTCGCGGCCGGCCCGTCGGGGGCAGGGAGCGCAAGCGACCTTGAGGCCGTCGATTCTCGGCTTTGCCGGGCCCCTCGGGGGCAGCGAGCGCTCGCGAAGCATCCCCTCCGGGGGACAGCGACCGTGGGGCCGTCAGTTCGTCGAGGTGTCTTCGGGCTTGCGCTCGGTCGCCGTCTTGCTGACCATCACGGGCTGGCCGCGCAGGCGGTTGAGTGCCTGGTTCAGCTGGAAATCCTCGGCCGAGCCGAACTCGGGCAGCGGCTTGGGCGGCTTGTTCGCGTTCTTGGCCAGTTCGGCCTCGAACTTGGCGCGCGCTTCCTCGCGTTCCTTCTCGCGCGCCGGGTCGGCCTTGTAGTCCTCGTTGACCAGGTGCTTGTCGAGGTCGGCCTCGCGCGTGCGCAGCGCGGCGTAGATGTCGCCCTCGGCGGTCTCGTCCACCCAGACCTCGGGCAGGATGCCCTTTTCCTGGATGGAGCGGCCGCTGGGGGTGTAGTAGCGCGCGGTCGTGATCTTGATGGCGGTATCGCCGCCGCCCAGGGGCATCACGGTCTGCACCGAGCCCTTGCCGAAGGATTGCGCGCCCATCAGCGTGCCGCGGTGGTAGTCCTGCAGCGCGCCGGCCACGATCTCGCTGGCCGAGGCCGAGCCGCCGTTGATCAGCACCACCAGCGGCACCGATTTCAGGGCCGCGGGCAGGTGCTTGAGCGGATCGCTGCCGCCGCGGCGCAGGTAATCGTCGGGCGAGGCCTTGAAGGTCTGCTTGGACTCGCTGATCTGGCCGTTGGTCTTCACGACGATCGAGTCGGCCGGCAGGAAGGCCGACGAGATGCCGACGGCGCCCTCGAGCAGGCCGCCCGGGTCGTTACGCAGGTCGAGCACGAAGCCCTTGATCTTCGGATCCTTCTTGTAGAGGTCCTCGACCTTGGAGGCGAAGTCCTCGACCGTGCGTTCCTGGAACTGGTTGATGCGCACCCAGGCGTAGCCGTCGATGTCCTTGGCCTTGACGCTCTGCACCGTGATCTCGGCGCGCGTGATCGTCACCGGGAAGCTGCGGTTCTCGTCCTTGCGGTAGATGGTGAGCACGACCTTGGAGCCCGGGTCGCCGCGCATCTTCTTGACGGCCTGGTCCATCGTCAGGCCCTTGACCTGCGTCTCGTCGATCTTGGTGATGAGGTCGTTCGGCTTGAGGCCGGCGCGGAAGGCCGGCGAGCCCTCGATCGGCGAGACGATCTTGACGAGGCCGTCCTCCATCCCGATCTCGATGCCCACGCCGACGAAGCGCCCGGTGGTCGCCTCGCGGAATTCCTTGTACGACTTCTTGTCGAAGTACTGCGAGTGCGGGTCGAGTCCCGAGACCATGCCGCTGATCGCGTCGGAGATCAGCTTCTTCTCGTCGACCGGGACGACGTAGTCATCCTTGATGCGCTGGAACACGTCGGTCAGGCGCTGGATGTCGTCCAGGGGCAGCGCGGCCAGGGAGTTGCGCGCGGTGGCCTGCAGTTGCATCGTCGTGAGGGCGCCGGCGACCGCGCCAAGGGCCAGCAGCCCCGCAACCTTGAATTTCGAACCCATGTCTGTCTTCGCCCCGATTCCAGTAGAACGGTGTGCGGGACGGCCCCAGCGGCCGCGCGCGCACGAGTGGGAGTATAGAACCGCAGCTCCTGTAGAGCGTGCCCTCACATGCCTGAAACTTGTGCAATTTCGTAGAGCCGGGCAAGCCGTGGGCCGAGCAGGCGCCGCGGGCGGACCGTCGACCCTTGATACACTGGCGCGCTTCGCGGCTGTAGCTCAGTGGATAGAGCATCTCCCTCCTAAGGAGAGGGTCGCAGGTTCGATTCCTGCCAGCCGCGCCAGCGACGCCATGACCGGTTATCGGCATGTCCGGTTATCGGCACGTGCCGGTTCGGACTCCACTCTGGCCCCCAAAGTTCCCGGCGGCGCGGCACCAATGACCTGACAGCCGAGTGGGGCGATGGGTCTTTCCACCAGGCAGGAGCCTTGTGCGCCTGCCGAACATTCGATGACGCATGCGTGTCGCGACCGGTCCGGCGGGCTGTTTGCGGGCACCCACTTGCTCCTTCATTCGTGCCCGACCGGGCGCCCCGAAACGGTACAATCGAGGGCGAAATCGCTGGGTTGTCGCGGTGTTCCGGGCGACTTCCGCAGGCCTCCATCTTGTCCACAATCGATGCACGCCATCCTGTGCATAACTTGTGGACGAATTTTCATGTTGGAGACGTGCAACGCCACAAAAACCCAGCAAAGACGCGGTTTCCAGCACGGTGCTTTTGGCTACAATGAAAGCCCAACAAGCAGTTGCCATACGATTTTGTTGGAAGGCGCGTCTCTCTTTGGACGTGCCTTTTTTTTAGTCTCGACGCAGGGCGCCACGATCATTCCGGCGCCCCTCGCAACTCCCCCGCTGCGACCTTCGCGCCGACACGTCCAGCGCCTCCGGCACCCCGCGCCCGACCGCTCGAACGACCCTCATGGATCACATCAGAAACTTCTCCATCATCGCCCACATCGACCACGGCAAGAGCACGCTGGCCGACCGGATCATCCAGCGCTGCGGCGGCCTGTCGGATCGCGAGATGGAAGCCCAGGTGCTCGATTCGATGGACATCGAGCGCGAGCGCGGCATCACCATCAAGGCGCAGACCGCCGCGCTGCAGTACAAGGCGCGCAACGGCGAGGTCTACAACCTGAACCTGATCGACACGCCCGGCCACGTCGACTTCTCGTACGAGGTCAGCCGCTCGCTGTCGGCCTGCGAGGGTGCGCTGCTGGTGGTCGACGCCAGCCAGGGCGTCGAGGCGCAGACCGTCGCGAACTGCTACACCGCGCTCGAGCTGCACGTGGAGGTCGTGCCGGTCCTGAACAAGATGGACCTGCCCTCGGCCGACCCCGACAACGCGCGCGCCGAGATCGAGGACGTCATCGGCATCGACGCGACCAATGCGATCCCGTGCTCGGCCAAGACGGGCATGGGCATCGACGACATCCTCGAGGCCGTGATCGAGCGCATGCCCCCGCCCAAGGGCAACCCCGACGGCCCGCCGCGCGCGATGATCATCGACGCCTGGTTCGACAACTACGTCGGCGTCGTGATGCTCGTGCGCGTGGTCGACGGCCGCATCGGCAAGGGCGAGCGCATCCGCCTGATGGCCACCGACGCGGTCTACGGCATCGAGCACCTGGGCGTGTTCACGCCCAAGAGCGAGAACCGCGACGCCCTGCTTGCCGGCGAGGTCGGCTTCGTGATCTGCGGCATCAAGGAACTCGCCGCGGCCAAGGTCGGCGACACCATCACGCTCGAGAAGAAGCTGCCCAACAACGCCGGGCCGGCCACCGAGGCGCTGCCCGGCTTCAAGGAGATCCAGCCGCAGGTGTTCGCCGGCCTCTATCCGACCGAGGCGAGCGAGTACGACCAGCTGCGCGACGCGCTGGAGAAGCTGAAGCTCAACGACAGCTCGCTGCGCTACGAGCCCGAGGTGTCGCAGGCGCTCGGCTTCGGCTTTCGCTGCGGCTTCCTGGGCCTGCTGCACATGGAGATCGTGCAGGAGCGCCTGGAGCGCGAGTTCGACCAGGACCTGGTCACCACCGCGCCCAGCGTGGTCTACGAGGTGGAGCTCAACGACGGCACGGTCAGCGAGGTCGAGAACCCGAGCCGCATGCCCGACCAGGGTCGCATCCGCGAGATCCGCGAGCCCATCGTCACGGTGCACCTGTACATGCCGCAGGACTACGTCGGCGTGGTCATGACGCTGTGCAACCAGAAGCGCGGCGTGCAGATGAACATGGCCTACCACGGCAAGCAGGTCATGCTGACCTACGAGCTGCCGCTGGCCGAGATCGTGCTGGACTTCTTCGACAAGTTGAAGAGCGTGTCGCGCGGCTACGCCTCGATGGACTACGAGTTCAAGGAATACCGCGCCGCCGACGTCGTCAAGGTCGACATCATGATCAACGGCGAGAAGGTCGATCCGCTGTCGATGATCGTCCACCGTTCGCAGAGCCAGTTCCGCGGCCGTGGCGTCGCCTCCAAGATGCGCGAGCAGATCCCGCGCCAGATGTACGACGTGGCGATCCAGGCCGCCATCGGCGCCAACATCATCGCCCGCGAGAACATCAAGGCGCTGCGCAAGAACGTGCTGGCAAAATGCTACGGCGGGGACGTCTCCCGCAAGAAGAAGCTGCTCGAAAAACAAAAGGCAGGCAAGAAGCGCATGAAGCAGATCGGCTCCGTCGAAGTGCCTCAGGAAGCGTTCCTGGCCATCCTCCAAGTGGACGATTGAACTGATGAGTGCATTGACCGGCGCGCTGTATGCCGCCCTGGTGATCTATCTGGGCGCCTGGATGATGGACAAGGTGGTCGGCAACTTCGCGTTGCTGCTGCTGATCCTGACCCTGGTGACCTTCGCCTACTGGCTGGCCGAACGGCTGTACTTCGCGCCCAGGCGCCGCCAGGCCGCCGCGCTGTACGAGTCCCAGGAGGCCGCCCGCCGCGCCGAGCTCGGGCGGCAGGGCATCAAGGTCGACGGCGACGTCGACGAGGTCAAGAACAAGCTGCTGGAGCAGCCCTGGTGGCTGGATTGGACGGCGGGCCTGTTCCCGGTCATCGCGGTCGTCTTCTTCCTGCGCAGCTTCCTGTTCGAGCCGTTCAAGATCCCCTCCGGCTCGATGATCCCGACGCTGCAGATCGGCGACCTGATCCTGGTCAACAAGTACCACTACGGCATCCGCCTGCCGGTGATCAACAAGAAGATCATCGCGAATCACGATCCGCAGCGCGGCGACGTGATGGTGTTCCACTACCCGATGAAGCCCGAGGTCGACTACATCAAGCGCGTGGTGGGCCTGCCCGGCGACGAGGTCTCGTACCTGAACAAGCAGCTGCGCATCAACGGCAAGCTCATGCAGGAGACGCCGCTTCCGGACTACTACGTCGAAGGCTCGGACGGCCGCCCCGGCAGCTACGAGCAGGCCTTCGACGAGGACCTGATGGGGGTCAAGCACCGCATCCTGACCAGCGCGCAGCGACCGGCGGAGGTGATCGGGGTGATGAACGGCTTCCCGTTCAAGGAGAACTGCCAGTACAGTTCGGAAGGCGTCGTCTGCAAGGTGCCGCCGGGCCACTACTTCATGATGGGCGATCACCGAGACAATTCCGAAGACTCGCGCTACTGGGGCTTCGTGCCGGACGAGAACATCGTGGGCAAGGCGTTCTTCGTCTGGATGAACTTCGGCGATCTCGGTCGCATCGGCTCGTTCCATTGACCCGGAACCGGCCCGTGGCGCCGGTGCATTGAACCAAGGGCACACCACATGATCCCGTCCCGTCGACTTTCCAGCCAGCGTGGCGCCACCGTGTTCGGCATGGTGATGCTCGCGATCATCGTCGCCTTCCTGCTGCTCATGGGCGCGCGGATTTTCCCGGCGATCAACGAATACCTGACGATCCGCAAGGCGCTCGCCGGCATCATGGCCAAGAACCCGTCCGGCCCGGCGGAGATCCGCAACCTGTTCGAGCGCACCACCGAGGTCGAGTACTCGATCCACACCATCACGCCGAAAGATCTGGAGATCGTGCCGCTCGGCGACGGATTCAAGACCTCGTACCGCTACAACGTCGAGGTGCCGGTGTTCGAGCCGTCGGTGTACATCCTGCTGAAGTTCTCCGGCTCGGCGAACACGCCCGGCGCCAACGTCAAGGGACCCTGAGAAGGCCATGGCCGGCAGCGCGTCCTCATCGTCCGCCCGCGGGGCGGCGCTGGTCGAGCTCCGTCTCGGATACCGGTTCACCGAGCGCGCGCTGTTCGAGCGTGCCCTGACGCACCGCAGCTTCGGCGCCGACCACAACGAGCGGCTCGAGTTCCTCGGCGACGCCGTGCTGAGCCTGGCGGTCTCGCGGCTGCTGTTCGACCGCTTCTCCGGCTCCGACGAGGGCGACCTCACGCGCGTGCGCGCGCACCTCGTGCGCGAGGACAGCCTGCACAAGGTCGCGCTCGTGCTGGGGCTGCCCGACGCGCTGCGCCTGTCCGAGGGCGAGGCGCGCGGCGGCGGGGCCACCCGGCCCTCCATCCTCGCCGACGCGGTCGAGGCGCTGATCGGCGCGGTGAGCATCGACGGCGGCTTCGAGGCCGCGCAGGCGCTGGTCGGCCGGCTGTTCGGCGAGACCATCATGTCGACCAGCATCGACAACTGGCGCAAGGACGCCAAGACGGAGCTGCAGGAATGGCTGCAGGCGCGGCACGTGCCCGTGCCGGCCTACCGCATCGCCGCCACCCGCGGGCAAGCGCACGCCCAGACCTTCGAGGTGGAGTGCGACGTTCCCCAGCTGCAGTGGCGCGCCACCGGGGTCGGCCGCTCGCGCCGCGCCGCGGAGCAGGCGTCGGCGCAGCAGTTGCTCGATCGAATCAAGGCCGGCGAACTCGACGTGCCGACCCGCAAAGGACATCCAGGTGCCTGAACACCAACCTCCCCACGACTCGCACGACGAGCTGCCGGAGGACGACCTGCCGCAAGGCGACGCCGACTCCGACAACCTGCCCGAGGACTTCGCGGACGACGGCGATGACGTCGAGACGCCGCTCGGTCCCGAGGCGATGGCCGCGATGCTGGCGGCGTCCGTCGACGAGCACGGCCAGAAGAAGCGCTGCGGCCTCGTGGCGATCGTCGGCCGGCCCAACGTGGGCAAGTCCACGCTGCTGAACGCACTGGTCGGCCAGAAGATCAGCATCACGTCGAACAAGGCGCAGACCACGCGCCACCGCATCACCGGCGTGCGCAGCGACGGCGCGGCGCAGTTCGTGTTCGTCGACACGCCCGGCTACCAGACCAAGCACTCGGCCGCGCTCAACAAGTCGCTGAACAAGACCGTGGTGTCGGTGCTGACCGACGTCGACATCGTGCTGTTCATGGTCGAGGCCGGCAAGTTCGGCGCCGACGATGCGAAGGCGCTGGCGCTGATGCCCGCCGGCAAGCCGGTGATCCTGGTGGCCAACAAGCTCGACACGATCCAGCGCCGCAGCGACCTGCTGCCGTGGCTGCAGTCCATGCAGGGCAGGCACCCGTTCACCGAGTTCTTCCCGCTGTCGGCCTATTCCACCAACGACGTCGCGCGCCTGCTGGAAGTGCTCAAGCCCCACCTGCCCGAGCAGGCCTGGTTCTACGACGCCGAGACGCTGACCGACCGCAGCGAGCGCTTCCTGGTCAGCGAGGTGATCCGCGAGAAGCTGTTCCGCCTGACCGGCGACGAGCTGCCCTACAACGTGACCGTGGTGATCGACCAGTTCGCCGAAGAGGGCGCGCTGCGCCGCATCGCGGCCACGATCATCGTCGAGCGCGACGCCCACAAGGGCATGGTCATCGGGGCCAAGGGCGCGCAATTGAAGCGCATCGCGTCGGAATCGCGCCAGGAACTCGAGCGCCTGCTCGACGCCAAGGTGTTCCTCGAGGTGTGGGTCAAGGTGCGCTCGGGCTGGGCGGACTCGGAAGAGCATCTGCGCTCCTACGGCTACGAATGAGGGCCCCCACGCTCCGGCCGGTCGGGACGCATCCGGCTTGCAGGCCGGATGCCGCTTCGGCGGGGCCTCGCCGCGCGGGTCCTTTGCCGCCTCCGCTCCCGCCGGGGAGTGCTTGCCGCCTCGGGGCGACCACTGGGCGGCCCGGTTGAAGTGATGGCCACCTCCCGCAAGGCCGCCGTTGCGCTCGACGCCTTCATGCTCCATCGCTACGACTGGAGCGAGACCAGCCTGATCCTCGACCTGTTCACGCGTGCCATGGGCCGCGTGACCGTCGCGGCCAAGGGCGCGAAGCGGCCGTACTCGCAGCTGCGCAGCGTGCTGCTGCCGTTCCAGCGGCTGTCGGTGACGATCGGCAGGCAGGCCGAAGACGCGCAGCCCGACGTCGTCACGCTGCGCGGCGCCGAGTGGGCCGGCCTCGACGCCGCGCCCGTGCTGCCGCCCGCGCGCCTGTTCGCGGGCTTCTACCTCAACGAGCTGCTGATGAAGCTGCTCGCGCGCGGCGACGCGCATCCAGCGCTGTTCGACGGCTACGCCGCCACGCTGCGCAGCCTGGCCACGGCGGACGACTTCGCCGAGCAGATCGGCCTGCGCGCGTTCGAGCTGCTGCTGCTCAAGGCGATCGGCCTGCTGCCCGAGCTCGACCGCGTCACCGCCACGCAGCAGCGGCTGGAGGGCGAGGCGCCGTACCAGTTGCTGGGCGAGCGCGGCGTGGTCGATGCCGACCCCGCGTTGCCGGCCGCCCGCTTGCCCGGTGAAGACCTGCTGGCGCTGGACGCCGCGCTGCGCGACAACGACCTGCGCGCGCTGCACGTGGCCTGCGCCATGCGGCTGGATCGCCTCAAGCCGGTGCTGCGTGCGCTGGTTCACTATCATCTCGGATCGCCCGCGCTGCGCACGCGCGACGTCATGCGCGACGCAAGGCAGTTGCTGGGCACCCGCTGACCACGAAAGACCGCCCATGAACCCGCTCGTCGCCCCCGAACAGGTCACGCACCCGCAGCGTTGCGCGCTGTCGGTCAACGTCAACAAGGTCGCCCACCTGCGCAACACGCGCCACCTGGGCATCCCCAGCGTCACGCGGGCGGCCACGCTGTGCCTGCAGGCCGGCGCGCAGGGCATCACGGTGCATCCCCGCCCGGACGAGCGCCACATCCGCGCGGCCGACGTGTTCGAGCTGAAGGCGCTGCTCCAGCGGTGGCCCGAGGCCGAATACAACATCGAGGGCAACCCGACGCAGAACCTGATGCGCTTCATCCGCGAGGCGCGCCCGCACCAGGCGACCTTCGTGCCCGACAGCGAGGACCAGTTCACCTCCGACCACGGCTGGGACGTCGCCCGCGACGCCGCGCGCCTGCGCCCGCTGATCGAGGAATGCCATGCGCTGGGCGTGCGCGTGAGCCTGTTCATGGATCCGCTGCCCGAGGCGATGCAGGCCGTGCGCGACCTCGGCGCCGACCGCATCGAGCTCTACACCGAGACCTACGCGAGTGCCCACGGCACGCCGCGCCAGGCCGAGGTGCTCGCGAAGTTCACGGCCACCGCGCGCGCCGCGCTGGCACTCGGGCTGGGCGTCAACGCCGGCCACGACCTCAGTCTCGTCAACCTGACCGACTTCATCCGCGCCGTGCCCGGCGTGGCCGAGGTGTCGATCGGCCACGCGCTGGTGGCTGACGCGCTGGAGTACGGCATGGCCGACACCGTGCACCGCTACCTGCGCGCGATCGTCGACGCCGAATCCGCGGAGACGTTGGCGTGAGCCCGCACGGCGAACCGTCGGCGGCGCGCGGCGCCGCGGAGCTGTCCTGATGATCTTCGGCATCGGCACCGACCTGTGCGACGTGCGCCGCATCGCGGCCGCGCTGCAGCGCAAGGGCGAGCGCTTCGCCGAGAAGGTGCTGGGGCCGGACGAGCTGAAGGTCTTCCATGCGCGGCGCGCCAAGGTCGAGGGCCGCGGCATCCGCTTCCTCGCGACGCGCTTCTCGGCCAAGGAGGCGTTCTCCAAGGCCGTGGGGATGGGCCTGCACATGCCGATGACCTGGCGCAGCTGCGAGATCCTCAACGAGCGCTCGGGCAAGCCCTTCATCCGCCTGCACGGCGAGCTCGCGGCCTGGTTCGAGGCGCGCCAGCTAGTCGCACACGTGACCGTCACCGACGAGTCCGACTACGTGGCCTCCTTCGTGGTGGTCGAGACCCGGCCCGCCGATGGCGCGGGCATCGCAACCCGGAGCTGATCCCATGTCCCGCAAGACAAGAAAGAACGCGAGGAAGGCCCTGCCGTCCGGCGAGGCCCGCATCGTCGAGCAACTGCAGCAGGCCGATGCCGGGCCGTTCGCGCCGCATGCGCCCGTCATCCTCGACGTCGCCGGCATCACGCTGAACGCCGACGACCGGCGCCGACTCGCGCACCCGCTGACCGGGGGCGCGATCCTGTTCGGCCGCAACTGGGTCGACCGCCGGCAGGTGACCGAGCTCGTCGCGGAGATGAAGGCCATCCGGCCCGACCTGCTCGTGTGCGTCGACCACGAGGGCGGCCGCGTGCAGCGCTTCCGCACCGACGGCTTCACGCACCTGCCCGCGATGGACGCCTACGGCAAGCGCTGGATGGACGACGGCGACGGCCCGGCCGGCGATGGCGCGATGGCCGCCACCGACGCGGCCACCGCAGCCGGCTTCGTGATGGCCGCCGAGCTGCGCTCGTGCGGCGTCGATCTCAGCTTCGCGCCGGTGCTGGACCTGCACTTCGGCCGCAGCGCCGTCATCGGCGACCGCTCGTTCCATCGCGACGCCCGCATCGTCACGCTGCTGGCCAAGAGCCTGATGCTGGGCATGCGCCAGGCCGGCATGGCCAACTGCGGCAAGCACTTCCCCGGCCATGGCCACGTCGCCGCCGACAGCCATACCGACGTGCCGGTCGACCCGCGGCCGCTCGCGGAGATCCTGCTGGACGACGCACGGCCCTACGAATGGCTGTCCACCTCGCTGGCCAGCGTGATGCCGGCGCACATCGTCTACCCGGACGTCGACGACAGGCCGGCCGGCTTCTCGGCGACGTGGCTGCAGGACATCCTGCGCGCACGCCTGGGCTTCACCGGCGCGATCTTCAGCGACGACCTCAGCATGGCCGGCGCGCGCACGCTGGCCGGCCGCGAGCTGGGCTACGCCGAAGCCGGCGTCCTGGCGATGAACGCGGGCTGCGACCTCGTGCTGCTGTGCAACCAGAGCCTCGGCAAGGGCGAGCCGCTCGACGCCTTGCTCGATGGCCTGCTGAAGGCGCGCGACGCCGGCGCCTGGCTGCCTGCCAGCGCATCCGAACGCCGCCGTCTCGACCTGCTGCCGCAGACCGAGCCGCTGCCCTGGGACGACCTGATGCGCGACCCGGCGTACCTGCGCGCGCTCGACCGGCTCTGACTCAGATCCGCCGGAACACGAGCACCACGACCAGCATCACCACGCCCAGCAGCAGGAAGCGGAAGGCGCCGAAGTAGTCGAGGAAGCTGGCGCTGGGCATGCCCGACCAGACCTGCACCTGCACGCGCCGGAGCGTGGCGTTGTGGGCGTCCACGAAGCTCACCACTGGCGTCACGCTCTTGTCGCGGTCGAAGCGGGACGCGCTCGAGACCCCCGTCAGCGTCAGCCGCTGGCCGGGCTTGGCGTCCGTCTCCACCAGGCCTGTCAGCAGCGTCTCCCTGCTTTGGCCGTTGTCCATGCGCCAGCCGGTCTTCCACGTCGTCGTGACGTTGCCCGCCTGGCCGGCCGTGACGTCGGCCTGCACGACGATCGTGTAGGGGCTGGCGGCCGGCGTGCCGGTCAGCGGCTCGCCGATCCAGTCCACCGTCTCGCCGAATGCGACGCTGTTCTGCGCGCCGTGGTTGCTGGCGCGCAGCGTGTCCAGGAACGCGGCCATCTTGTCCAGCTGCGACGGCGGCAGCACGACGTCGGCGATCAGCGTCTTGCCGTACTTGCCGGGCTTGGTGGGCAACTGGGCGGCGGCCTCGAGCGCGACGAAGGCCAGCAGCGAGGCGAGGACGAGCGGCAGCCAGCGGCCGCGCAGCAGGGAAGCGAAGTTCATCGAGCGGTGTCGGGAGTTTGTGGAACTCTACCCATGCGCTCGGCGCGCACGGCGGTGCCATCCGAACGAAGTTCGCGCGTACCGTGCGGTGGGTCGCGCTTTTGCAGGCTTCGCAGGGCGGGGCGTCCGACCCGCGTGCCTGTCCCGCCGCATCGTCCTGTCGGCCCGGAACGCGGGTCGAACCGACCCGCCCTGCCGCGCACAGACGAAAAAAAGCCGCGAGCCCTCCGGGCCGCGGCTTTCGTGGAGCTGCCTGGCGATCAGGGGCCGGCACGGCCCGTCACGCACTTGTGCTGCTGGCAGCGCGCGCCGGGGTCGGCCAGCATGAAGCAGGGCGACACCTGGTGCGAGGCCTTCGCCTGCGCGGCCGCGAGCTCGCGCTCGTGCTGCGCCAGCGCTTCCACGCTGTCCGGCGACGCCGACTTGCCCGAGTACGCGCGGTAGCCAGTCGGGCCGCCGCACGCCTTGGCGCCGACCGCGACCGAACGGCATTCCGTGTCGGCCGTGCACGCGGATGCCTGCGTCAGCACGCCGTCGAGCTGGGCCTCGACGCTCGCCAGGTCGCCTCCGGCGGCCGTGCTGGCGGGTGCCGCGGCGACCGGCTGGATGGCCGGTGGCGCCGGCACCTTCGTGGCCGCCACGGCGGGCGCCGAGGCGACCAGCGCGGCACCGGCCGGCGTCAGCGGGGTGTCGTCGCCCTTGCAGGCCGCCAGCGACAGCAGCGCGGCGGCGGCCATCACGACGGCCAACGGACGGGCAGGGCGGAGCAGGGCGGTCTGGCAGGTCATCCGGTCACTCCGGCAAGCGTCAGGCCTGGGTGTCGAACGGCAGCTTGATCTGACTGAGATCCTTGCGGGTCTCGACCAGCACCAGCGGGCCTTCGTCGACCACGACCACGGGCGGCCGCTCGCGCGGCACGTGCACGGGCTTGGGCGTGTTGGCGATCGCCTCCTGCGCGGCGCGCACGGCGTCGGCGTTCGAATGCACCCATTCCAGGCCGGCCGAACCCGCGAGCGAGTTCAGGTCGCCGATGGGCAGGTCGAACTTCGGCACGACCGGGGCCACGGGCGCGACCGGGGCGGAGACCGGCGCGGCAGCCACCGGCGCGGCGACCGGCGCGGGCGCGGCGAAGGCGCGCGACTCGAACGGCACGGCCACGCGGGCCGGCGTCTCGTCGGCCTCGACCGGCTCGGCGTCCACGGCGAGGGCGGGCGCGAGCGCGGGCTCGGCGACGCCGGCGGCCTCGGTCAGCGCAGCGTTGCCGGGCAGGTCGCCCGAGGGCGTCTCGGCGCTGGTGTCGCCGACGCCGTCCTCGCGGCGCGGGCCGCGGTTGCGGCCGCCGCGACGGCGACGCCCCCCGCCTTCGCCGTCGGCCGGGGCTTCGGCACCTTCCTCGGATTCGCCTTCGGCGCGCACCGCTTCGTCGGCGCCTTCGACACCGGCCTCGCCGTTGGCCTCGTCGCGGCCACGGCCGCCACGGCGGCGGCGGCGACGACGACCCTCGCGGTCGCCCTCGGCCGACGGCGTGCCGTCGCCGGAGACGGCACCCTCGAGCATCTCGGCACCCGGCGCGACGTCGGACAGTTCCCCCTGCGCGCCCAGTTCGCCGAAGGTCTGCGTTTCGGCGCCCTCGGCCGCCTGTGCCGGCGCCGGACGACGGCCGCGCTCACCGCGCTCCGCACGTTCGCCACGCTCGCGTTGCGGCGCAGCCTCGGCCGTCACGCCCTCGGCGCCTTCGACCTGCGACGGACGCTCCTCGCGCTGGCCGCGCTCGCGGCGACCGCCTTCGCGGCCTCCCTCGCGCGGAGCGCCATCGACGCGGGGCTCGCCGCGGCGGCCGCGGCCCTCGGTGCGGGCCTCGCCGTTCTCCATCACCGTCTCGCGGTTGCGCTCGCCACGCTCGCCACGTTCGCCGCGCTCACCGCGTTCATTGCGGCGCGACTCGTCGCGCGCCGGACGGCCTTCGCCGGCCTTGCGCTCGCCACGTTCGCCGCCACGGGCTTCGGCGCCGCGGCTGCGGTCGCCACGTTCGCCGCGTTCGCCACGTTCGCCGTTACGGCCGCCGCGACGCTTGTCGTCACGGCCGCGGCCGTCGCGACCGCCTTCGCGGGCCTCGCCCTTGGCGGCCGGGGCCGCCGTCGCGGGCGCGGGGGCGGGCGCCGGGGCGGGTGCGGGCGCGGCGCCGAACAGGTTCTTGATCCAGCCGAAGAAGCCTCCGGAGGCCGGGGCCGGCGCGGGGGGCGCGACCGGACGCGGGGCCGGGGCCGGCGTGGCCGCGACCGGAGCCGGCGCGGGCGCCGGTGCCGGCGGTGCGGGCTGGTCGGGCAGCACGCCCTTGATGACGGGCTCCTGCTTGGCCTTGGCCTTGTCGCGGCGGGTGATCGAGACTTCCTCCTGCGGCTCCTCGATCATCGTGTAGCTCGCCTGCAGGTTCTCCAGGCGAGGGTCGTCGTGGCGCAGGCGCTCCAGCTTGTAGTTGGGCGTCTCGAGGTGCTTGTTGGGCACCAGCAGCACGGTGGTGCGCTGCTTCAACTCGATCTTGGTGATCTCGCTGCGCTTCTCGTTGAGCAGGAAGGACGTCACTTCCACCGGCACCTGCACGTGCACGGCGGCGGTGTTCTCCTTCATCGACTCCTCCTGGATGATGCGCAGGATCTGCAGCGCGGAGGATTCGGTGTCGCGGATGTGGCCCGTGCCGTTGCAGCGCGGGCAGGTGATGTGGCTGCCCTCGGACAGCGCGGGGCGCAGGCGCTGGCGGCTCAGCTCGAGCAGGCCGAACTTGCTGATCGACGAGAACTGCACGCGGGCGCGGTCGAAGCGCAGCGCGTCGCGCAGGCGCTGCTCGACCTCGCGGCGGTTCTTCGACTCTTCCATGTCGATGAAGTCGACGACGATCAGGCCGCCGAGGTCGCGCAGGCGCATCTGGCGCGCGATCTCGTCGGCCGCCTCGAGGTTGGTGCGGGTGGCCGTCTCCTCGATGTCGCCGCCGCGCGTGGCGCGCGCCGAGTTGACGTCGATCGAGACGAGCGCTTCCGTGTGGTCGATGACGATCGCGCCACCGGCCGGCAGGTTGACCGTGCGCGAGAACGCGGTCTCGATCTGGTGCTCGATCTGGAAGCGGCTGAACAGCGCCGCGTCGTCGCGGTAGCGCTTCACGCGCGAGGCCGACTCCGGCATCACGTGGTTCATGAACTGCTGGGCCTGCTCGTAGATGTCGTCGGTGTCGATCAGGATCTCGCCGATGTCCGCGGTGAAGTAGTCACGGATGGCGCGGATGACCAGCGACGATTCCTGGTAGATCAGGAACGCGCCCTTGCCCGACTTCGAGGCGCCGTCGATGGCGTCCCACAGCTTGAGCATGTAGTTCAGGTCCCACTGCAGCTCGGGCGCGCTGCGGCCGATGCCGGCGGTGCGCGCGATCAGGCTCATGCCCTTCGGGTATTCGAGCTGGTCGAGGTTCTCCTTGAGCTCCTCGCGGTCCTCGCCCTCGATGCGCCGGCTCACGCCGCCGCCGCGCGGGTTGTTGGGCATCAGCACCAGGTAGCGGCCGGCCAGCGAGATGAACGTGGTCAGGGCCGCACCCTTGTTGCCGCGCTCTTCCTTCTCGACCTGCACCAGCAGTTCCTGACCGTCCTTGATGGCGTCCTGGATGCGGGCGGACTTGACGTCGACGCCGTCGCGGAAATACTGGCGCGAGATTTCCTTGAACGGCAGGAAGCCGTGGCGGTCCTCGCCGTAGTCGACGAAACACGCCTCGAGCGACGGCTCGACGCGGGTCACGACCGCCTTGTAGATATTGCCCTTGCGCTGTTCGCGCCCTTCGATCTCGTTCTCGAAATCGAGCAGTTTCTGCCCGTCGACGATCGCCAGCCGGCGTTCTTCCGGCTGGGTCGCATTGATCAGCATGCGTTTCACGTGCACTCCTTCTTCGCCTTCGCGCGGCCCGTGGCCGGCGCGGCTGTCGCTTCACTGCGCTGCCTTCGGGCCGATGTCGACATGGCCCTCGGAGCGCGCTAACGATGCACGAGAAACGAGTGGGAACCGCTGGAAGGAATCGCCCTGGACTGTTCGTCGTGCCCCGGGGACGGGGCGGGCGACGTGAACAGCGTTGGCGCTTGGCGCGTGAAGCTATGCGTCGCGATGCGGAGCGTCGGAAGTTTCCCGAGGAACACCTGCGGCCGCGGCCGGGGCCGCTCCTGCAGGTCCGCGCGTCCAACGGACCCGGAGCCGCGGCGACGGCAGGGCAGTGGCGCCGGCGCGGCGCGATCGTGCGCCGGGCAGCGGCCAGGACCGTGCGGTTTCGCCCGCGGGGCGGGTCAGGGTCGGATGGGGGTGGGAAACGAACGCCATGCGTTTGCGAGTGCAGAGGATCTTGCACCGGCTGCCAGCCGACCTTTCCCGACGGGAAATGGCATCTGGCAACCTTGGGAAACCTTTATCTCCAGCCTGCGATGAGACGCAGGGCGGTTCTTTGTCGTTGCTCTTCCGCGCCTTGGCCTTCGGCCGCCGGGCCACTTTGGGGTCACCGGCCTGTCGGGGCGGTCAGCGCGTTGCATCACCTGTTTTCGCCGCGTCTCTTTCGATATTCGGCGCCACGCCCGCACACCCTTGTTGTCGAGTTTGAAAGTCCGCCACAGGATCCCGATCGGGGATTGCCCGGGTAAACTCTCGAAAATCAATAACTTATGGCGCAAACGTGGTTCGGCCGATTATAGAGGGGAAACGCCAGCCGGCCCAAACCGCCGGCCCCGGCGCTCCCGCGACGAAGGCGGCGGCAGGCCGCCAGGCCGCCCCCGCCGCCGCCAAGCCGCGCCGGCCCGCCACGCGCGCCGCGCAGCCCGAGGCGGCTCCCGCGGTGCGCAACCTGGCCGTGGACGCCGAATTCGAGGGCCAGCGCCTGGACAACTTCCTGCTGCGCGAGCTCAAGGGCGTGCCCAAGACGCACGTCTACCGGATCATCCGCTCGGGCGAGGTGCGCGTGAACAAGGGCCGTGCCTCGGCCGACACCAAGCTGGCCGCCGGCGACGTCGTGCGCGTGCCGCCGGTGCGCCAGGCCGCGCCCGCGGCACCGGCCGAGGCCGCGCCGCCGCGCGAGTTCCCGATCCTGTTCGAGGACGAGCACCTGCTGGCCATCGACAAGCCGGCCGGCACCGCCGTGCATGGCGGCTCGGGCGTCAGCTTCGGCGTGATCGAGCAGCTGCGACGGGCGCGGCCGCAGCAGAAGTATCTCGAGCTCGTGCACCGCCTCGACCGCGAGACCTCCGGCATCCTGCTGCTGGCCAAGAAGCGCAGCGCGCTGGTGGCGCTGCAGGACCAGTTCCGTGCCCGCGAGACGGGCAAGACCTACGCCGCGCTGGTGGTCGGCCGCTGGCCGGCGAAGCTCAAGGTGATCGACGTCGCGCTGCACAAGACGGAGGACGCCGCCGGCGAGCGCCGCGTCTACCCGGTCGACGACGACCATCCGGACGGCCAGCGCTCGATCTCGCTGGTGCGCGTCGCCCGGCAGTTCGCCGACACGGCCTTGCTGGACGTCACCATCAAGACGGGCCGCACGCACCAGATCCGCGTCCACCTCCAGCATGCCGGGCACGTGATCGTCGGCGACGACCGCTACGGCGACTTCGCGCTCAACCGCCGCTTCGCGCGCGGCGAGGCCGTGCCCGGGGTGCGTTTCGAGCGCATGTTCCTGCACGCGCGCCGGCTCGCCTTCGATCATCCTGCCAGCGGCGCGCGGCTCGAGCTGGAGGCGCCGCTGCCGCCCGAGTGCGCCGCCCTGGTCGACGCCCTGGCAAAGGCCAAGCCATGACCGATTCCCCCGCCCGCCCGCGCCGCTTCGACCTCGTCGTGTTCGACTGGGACGGCACGCTGTTCGACTCCACGGCGTTGATCGTGCACAGCATCCAGGCGGCGTGCGCCGACCTCGGGTTGCCGGTGCCCGACGACGAGCGCGCGTCGTGGGTGATCGGCCTGAGCCTGCGCGCGGCGATGGCGCACGCGGCGCCGACGATCACCGAAGCGCAGCTGCCGGCGATGATCGACCGCTATCGTTTCCACTACCTCGCGCGCCAGCACGACCTGTCGCTGTTCCCGGGCGTGCTGGACATGCTGCGCGCGCTCAAGCGGCGCCACCACTGGCTGGCGGTGGCCACCGGCAAGAGCCGCGCGGGACTGGACGAGTCGCTGCACGCGGCGGCGCTGCGCGGCGTCTTTGACGGCACGCGCACCGCCGACGAGACGCGGCCGAAGCCCGATCCGCAGATGCTGCACGAGCTGATGCGCCAGTTCGGCGCCGATCCGGACCGCACGCTGATGATCGGCGACACCACGCACGACCTGCAGCTGGCCGCCAATGCCGGCACGGCCAGCATCGCGGTGGCCTACGGGGCGCACGCGCCGTCGGAATTCGCCACCCACTCGCCGCTGGCGGTGGCCGGCAGCGTGGCCGAGCTCGCCGCGTGGCTGGACGCGCATGCCTGACCGGGCGCCCGCCCCGCTGCCACCGGTCGGCTCGCTGCCGCTCTGCGCGAGCGAGGCGCTGGCGGAGTCCGGCAAGGCGCTCGTCTTCGACGTCCTGCTGTGGCGCCGCCCGGCGCGCGCGTTCGCGCTGCGCTTCGAGGGCCGCGTCGTCGCCTACCTGAACCGCTGCGCGCACGTGCCCACCGAGATGGACTGGCGCCCCGGCGAGTTCCTCGACGAGGAGCGCCGCTTCATCGTCTGCTCGATGCACGGCGCCGTCTACGAACCCACCAACGGCCGCTGCATCGCGGGCCCCTGCGCCGGCCAGCGGCTGATGGCGATCGACGTCGCCGAGCGCGACGGCCGGGTGTATTGGTATCCTTCCGCGGACATCGGCCCTGTCGTGTTCGACAATCCGCCCAAACCACACGACGACCATGACGCCTGACTTCGAACCCACGCAATCGCCCGAGGACTCGCGTCCGGCCACGCCATCCCCCGCGCCGGCCCCGGCCGCCGCGCCGGCGCCGGTGTCTTCGACCACGCTGCACATCAGCCCGGACCTGTCGCGGCTGGAGACGGTGCTGGCGCAGGTCACCGGCGAGCTGATGCGCGAGCGCCGCACCGAGCGCCGCTGGCGCCTGTTCGGCCGCACGGCGTGGTTCCTGCTGGCGCTCGCGACGATCTGGGGCCTGGTGACGTCGCAGCGCGGCAAGGCCAGCACGCCCAACGGCCCGCACACGGCGCTGGTGGAAGTGCGCGGCGAGATCGCCTCGGAGGGCAACGCGAGTGCCGAGAACATCGTGTCCGCGCTGCGCAGCGCCTTCGAGGAGAAGAACGCCGTCGCCATCGTGATCCGCTTCAACTCGCCCGGCGGCAGCCCGGTGCAGGCGGGCATCGTCTACGACGAGATCAAGCGCCTGAAGGGCCTGCACAAGAAGAAGATCTACGCGGTGTGCGAGGAGATGTGCGCGTCGGGCGCCTACTACATGGCCGTGGGCGCCGACGAGATCTTCGTCGACAAGGCCAGCATCGTCGGCTCGATCGGCGTGCTGATGGACGGCTTCGGCTTCACCGGCGCGATGGACAAGCTGGGCATCGAGCGCCGGTTGATCACGGCGGGCGCCAACAAGGGCATGCTCGATCCGTTCTCGCCGCTCAAGCCCGAGCAGCGCGCGCTGGCCCAGCAGATGATCGACGAGGTGCACCAGCAGTTCATCGCCATCGTGCGCGAGGGCCGCGGCGCGCGGCTGCACGAGACGTCCGACACCTTCTCCGGCCTGTTCTGGAACGGCGCGGACGCCGTCAAGCAGGGCCTGGCCGACCACTTCGGCAGCCTCGACTCCGTCGCCCGCGACGTGGTCAAGGCCGAGGACGTGATCGACTACACGCCCACGGAGAACGTGGCCGAGCGCCTGGCCAAGCGCTTCGGCGCCTCGATCGGCGCGGGGGCCGTGCGCGAGCTGGAAACCCCGGTGCTGCGGCGCTGAACGGCCTGTCGCGCCCGCGCGCCGGCCTTTCCGTTCAACATTCCGCGCGGGCCCCGAGTTCGAGGGCGGCCCGGGCACCCCGCGCGGGCGCCGCGCGTGTAACGTGGCGGAAGACGGCCTCAAGGCGGCGGCGCGACTGCCGATCTCCGTCTGACAGCCGTCCCTGCCGTGTCTCTCGTCGCCATGCATGCCCGCGTCCTACGTCGCCTGCTGATCGCCCTGCTCGCCCTCACCGGCATCGCGCTGCTGTGGAACCAGTTCGGCATGACCTCGACGCTGGTCATCGACGCGCGCTCGCCGTTCCACGTCGAGGCGCTGGACGATCGCGCGAACCCGGGGGGCCGCAGCGTGGCCACCATCACCCGCGAGTCCGGTGGCGTCGGCATGGACTGCGACCTGCGCGCCGGCTACCAATGGGCGTTCTGCGAGCTCCAGATCGAGTTCGGCAAGGGCCCGCATGGCATCGACCTGAGCCGCTACGACTCGATGCGCCTCTGGGTCACCGCCACCGGTCCGGAGGCCCAGCAGCGCGTGCGTGTCTACGTGCGCAACTACGACCCGGCCTACTCCAAGCCGGGCCTGGCCGAGTCCGAGAAGGTCAACCAGCTGATCTACGAGCCCGCGGACTATCCGCAAGGCTACGAGGTGCCGCTCGCGCGCTTCCAGGTCGCGCAGTGGTGGATCGACGAGCATCCGATGACGCTCGACCTCGAGGCGCCCGATTTCCGCAACGCCACACGGCTCGCGTTCTCCACCGGCCCCAAGGTCGAACCGGGCCCGCACTCGATCCGCATCCAGCGCGTCGAGCTCAGCGGCAAGCTGATCGCGGCGTCCACGTTCCGGCTGGGCATCATCGCGGTGTGGATGCTGTCGGTGTTCGGCTATCTCGTCGTGGACAGCGCGCTCAATCGCCGGCAGTTGCGGCTGTCGGCGGCGAGCCAGCATTCGCTGCAGCGCCTGAACGAATCGCTGCGCCTGGAGACGCGCAGCCTGGCCGAGATCGCGCGCACGGATCCGCTGACCGGCGCGCTCAACCGCAAGGGCCTGGCCGACGAGCTGATGCGCATCGTGCGCATGGGTGAGGACAGGGCGTTCCCGATGACGCTGGTCTTCATCGACATCGACCACTTCAAGCGCATCAACGACAGCCTCGGCCACGACACCGGCGACCAGGTGATCCGGGGCCTCGCCGAGCTGGTGCGCTCCGCCGTGCAGCGCGACGACCTGTTCGCGCGCTGGGGCGGCGAGGAGTTCCTGCTCGTCTTCCGCGACACGCCGGGCGTCAAGGGCGGGGCCATCGCCGAGCGCCTGCGCGAGCGCATCGCCAGCGCGACCTGGCCCGAGGGCCTGCGCGTGACATGCAGCTTCGGCGTGGCCGAGTGGCATCGCGACGAGGACCTCAACGAGGGCATCCGGCGCGCCGACGAGGCGATGTACCGCGCCAAGCACGAAGGCCGCGACCGCGTGGAGATCGAGCTCGACGCGCGCGACGTGCGGGATTCGCAGCCGGCGTGACCAGACCCCCTCCGGCCTCTGCGCGCGGACGGCATCTACAACCAGCCCGATTTCCTGAACTGCCGATAGAGGATCACGCACACGATCGTGATCGTCGCCAGCGCCAGCGGGTAGCCGTAATGCCATTCGAGCTCGGGCATGTACTTGAAGTTCATGCCCCAGATGCCGGCGAACGCGCTGATGACGGCGAAGATACCGGCCCATGCCGCGAGCCGCTTGTTGACGACCGACTCCTCGATCGCGACGTTGGCCAGGTTGACCTGGATCGCCGTGCCGATGGTGTCGCGCAGGTTGTCCAGCGAACCCTGCATGCGCAGCAGGTGGTCGAACACGTCGCGGAAATATTCGCGGTTGCCCTCGCACACCGACGGCACGCGGCCGCTGAACAGCTTGTGCACCGCGTCGATCAGCGGCGTCACGGCGTGGCGCACCGTGCCGATCTCGCGCTTGAGCTCGTACAGGCGCTGGATGTTGGCCTGCGAGGTGCCGGGCTCGAACATCTGGTCCTCGACCTGCTCGAGCTCGGTCTCGAGGCGGTCGATGATGGGGAAGTAGCGGTCGACGACCGCGTCCATCAGCGCGTAGAACACGAAGGCCGGGCCGTGGCGCAGCATGTGCGGCTCGCGCTCCGACCGTTCGCGCACCTGCAGCAGGTTCTGGCGGCTGCGGTTGCGCACCGACAGCACGAAGTTGCGGCCGACGAAGATGTCGACCTCGCCGGTGGCCAGCTCGTCGGTGGGCGTCAGCTCCACGGTGTGCAGCACCGCGAACAGCGTGTCGCCGTACTCCTCGACCTTGGGCCGCTGGTGGCCGTGCAGCGCGTCCTCGACGGCCAGTTCGTGCAGGCCGAACTCCTGCTGCATCGTGAGCAGTTCCTCGTCGGAGGTGTCCTTCATCGCGACCCAGACGAAGCAGCCCGGGCGCGCCAGGTAGTCGCTGATCTCCGCGACCGGAATGTCGGCGAGCTTGCTGCCGTTCTCGTAGGCGACGCAGTTGATCAGCATGGGAAAGGCGGAGCTGGAGTCATGACACTGTAACGAAGACGCCGTCAAGGCGGGGACCGGGCGTCGAAACGACGATTTTGCTGCGCTGCGGTAGCACTGGCAGGGGGGCTGGGCCACAATGCCCGCTCCGACCAACCCGACCGTTCCGCAGAGACGATTCATGGGCAAGCAGCAACACGGCGCCGGCCTCGCGGCCATGACGCTGGGCGCCTTGGGCGTCGTCTACGGGGACATCGGCACCAGCCCGCTCTACACGCTGCACGAGATCTTCGTGCCGGTCTCGGGCGTGGGCGTGCCGCTCGACGCGGCGCACATCGTCGGCGCCGTCTCGACGATCTTCTGGGGCCTGATGCTGGTCGTCACGCTCAAGTACGTCATCCTGATCCTGCGCGCCGACAACAACGGCGAAGGCGGCGCGATGGCGCTGACCGCGCTGGCGGCGCATGCGGCCGGCGGCACGCCGCGGCGGCGCACGCTGATCATGCTGGTGGGCATGTTCGGAGCCACGCTGTTCTTCGGCGACAGCGTCATCACGCCGGCCGTCACGGTGATGGGCGCGGTCGAGGGGCTCGAGGTCGTCACGCCGGCGCTCCAGGCCTACATCGTGCCGCTGTCGGTGCTCATCCTGGTCGTGCTGTTCTCCGCGCAGCGCTTCGGCACTGGCGCGTTCGGCAAGGCGTTCGGGCCGATCCTGGTGGTGTGGTTCGGGCTGCTGGCCGTGGTCGGCGCGCTCCACGTGGCCAAGGCGCCGGAGATCCTGTCCGCGCTGAACCCGCTGTACGCGATCGAGTTCCTGCTCGATCGTGGCTGGCACGTGCTGGCCGCGCTCGGCGCCATCGTGCTGGCGCTGACGGGCGCGGAGGCGCTGTACGCCGACATGGGCCACTTCGGCAAGACGCCCATCCGCCTCGCCTGGAGCGCGCTGGTGCTGCCGGCCCTGGCGCTGAACTACATGGGGCAGGGCG
>Ga0209258_100234_pt1 | contig 103648 bp, 57 predicted proteins | sample Araplaol_mTSA_r2_FD_184281 | JGI IMG/M metagenome (GOLD analysis project Ga0209258, IMG submission 184281) | Arabidopsis root microbial communities from North Carolina, USA - plate scrape CL_Col_mTSA_r2 (SPAdes) (version 2) | ecosystem: Host-associated > Plants > Roots > Endosphere | place: USA...
ACAACGAGATGCATGAACGATAAATCATACTGAAATCGTCGGCCGCCTTTACCTTTTAAACCTGTTAATGTCTGTTTCTGCCTCATAATTTACATTTTGAGGTGTAAACTTTTTTCAGGACGAGACACGAACGCGCACCGATGTCTAGTACATCATTATTCGAATCTACTTTCTTTTATCATACTGCTCATCTGTCACCTGTTCCATCCACTCTACAGGCGAACCGTTCAGCTTTTCCTGAATGGCAATATGGCTCATCGCTGTGGTAGCTGTGGCCCCATGCCAATGCTTTTCACCTGGCATAAAGTACACCACATCTCCCTGATGAATGTCTTTTCTTCCCTCACCTTCCCGCTGCACCCAACCCGAGCCTGCGGTAACAATCAGGGTCTGCCCAAACGGGTGAGTATGCCAGGCCGTACGTGCCCCCGGTTCAAAGGTGACCAACGCCATTGAAACACGTGACGGTTCCGGTGGATTAATAAGCGGATCAATCCTTACCGATCCTGTAAAATATTCTGCCGGTCCCTTACCTGAAGGCTGTGAACCACTACGTATAATCTCCATGATAATTCCCTATTGTCTGGCGAAGTTACCCCGGTTAGAGATTTAATACCAAATTTGTTTCAGTTAAACAATTGCCTGTATTCCAAGGGGATCACTCTCACCCTATTCTTAAACAGCTGTTAAAGACAGGGGATGTTCAAAGCCCGGTTCATATGTTCCATGACTGCGGCAGCATGGAATACCAGTATTAATTTTTATTTTAGCGGAATTATAATAACAAGTTAAATGGACTCAAACAATCAAAACACGGCGCTGCTTGTGATGGATATGCAAACAGCAGTTATTCGCCATCTTCCTGATTATAATGAGATTACTGCCAGGGTGGCGAAAGCTATTGCGTCTGCCCGTTCCAGAAATATACCGGTTATTTATGCAGTAGTCGGTTTCCGGCCGGGAATGCCTGAAGTAAGCATGAACAACAAAGTTTTTGCCGCAAGTAAAGAAAGGGCAGCAGCTAATACTGGTAACAGGGATGCTATGATGAACATTGATGAAGCGCTTGCTCCCTTACCGGAAGAAATCGTTGTTACCAAACGTCGTATCAGTGCATTTACAGGAAGTGATCTGGAAGTTGTTTTACGGTCGCAGGGTATCCAGCATATCATTCTCTCTGGCGTTGCAACCAGCGGCGTTGTATTATCCACTTTACGGGAAGCTGCTGATAAAGACTATCGTATTACCGTATTATCAGACTGCTGTACTGACAGAGACATAGAAGTACACCATATACTGATCAATAAAATATTCCCATTCCAGGCATCTGTATTTACACTGGAAGAATGGAGCAAATAGCCTGTCCGCCGCTGATTGGTATACGCTTCATCTGAGAATCGTCTAAATAGTCATAAGCTTCCATCAGGTACCCAAATAAGGAGGTTGTATTGAAGTACAACCTCCTTATTTATTAAACGCCCTTACGTAAACTTTCTGCATAATCGTTTGGCAAAGGGCTATCTTCCACCGCTTTTGCTGCTTTTTCTATATCATACTCAAAACGGATAAATTCCGTTTGAACTGTGCTCTTATCACTGATACTGCTATCCTCATTGATGTGCAACATTACATAACCCCCACGTGGATCTCCATCTTTAGGCTTACCAACGGAACCTATATTGATGGCATGACGGTAATGCTGGCCTTCTTCTGTTAACACCCGATGATAAGGTTTATGGGTATGACCGAAACACATGATATCTGCATCAGCATCATGCATAATTCTCAACATACTTTTCTCTTCCCGGTCTTCAAACAGGTACTCGTTGATCTTACGGGGACTACCATGTACCAGGAGCAGATTCAATTTATCATTATTCAGCTGAAATTCTACTTTTATATGAGCGGGTAAAGTACGCAGGTACCTGCGCTCCTCCTCTCTCACTATCTCATTGGTAAATGAGATAGACACACTACCATTAGCTTTTTCAAGATCAGTTTTATATGCACAACCACAATCATTGCTTGTACGTCCGATACCAAAATCATAATTACCGGCGATGGTTGGGATACCCCGTTTACGGATTTCGTTAATTACTTCATTTGGCCAGATATTGTATCCTACCATGTCTCCCAGGCAATAAATAGCATCGGGTTTTCTTTCTTCCACATCCTTGAAAAAGGCTTGTAAAGCAGGTAGATTTGCATGGATATCACTGAATAATGCAATTTTCATATTTCAGATTTTATTAAGCGCTTTGTAATTTATTTGTGTAGTATTTTTTCCTTAGCCAGAAGGCAACATTCACAAGGCCGATCAATGCAGGTACTTCAACCAGTGGCCCTATTACCCCAACAAATGCCTGACCGCTGTTGATACCAAACACGCCTATTGCTACTGCAATGGCCAGTTCGAAATTATTACCTGCAGCGGTGAACGCAATAGCTGTATTTCTGGAATAGTCTGCTCCCATTGCTTTACCAAGGAAGAAACTCACAAGGAACATGATGGCGAAATAAACGGCCAGCGGTATGGCGATTCTTATCACATCCATAGGGATCTGCACGATCAGTTCTCCTTTCAGACTGAACATGACAACAATTGTAAACAATAATGCGATCAGGGTAACCGGAGATATAAAGGGTACATATTTTTCCCGGAACCATTTCTCTCCTTTCCATGCTATCAGCGCATACCGGCTTACAATGCCTGCCAGGAAAGGGATACCCAGATAGATGCCTACGCTTTTTGCGATTTTAGCGATGGTAACTGATACCGTAATCCCTTTCATCCCGAACACCGTGGGCAGCCAGGTAATGAACACATAAGCGTATACACTGTAAAGCAATACCTGGAAGATACTGTTTAATGCGACCAGCCCCGCGGCATATTCCCGGTTGCCATCTGCCAGCTCATTCCATACTACCACCATTGCTATACAACGCGCCAATCCTATTAATATCAATCCTGTCATATATGCAGGATAACCATGCAGGAATAATACGGCCAGACCGAACATCAGGACCGGACCTATTATCCAGTTCAATAAAAGAGAGGCTGATAATATCTTCACGTTTTTAAAGACCTCTCCCAGGTTTTCATATTTCACTTTTGCCAATGGCGGATACATCATCAGAATTAATCCTGCAGCCAATGGAATGTTGGTCGTTCCGGAAGAAAATGAATTAATAAACCCTGCGGACGATGGAATAAAATAACCTATGCCTATTCCTATGGCCATTGCCAGGAAGATCCATAGTGTAAGGAATCTGTCGGTAAAGCTTAATTGCTTTCGTTGTGCAGGATTACAGTTGCTGTTGCTCATGGTATATAATTGTGAGGAAAGTGGGCTGAGCATTATGTAAAAGCAGTTTCATCTCCACCACCTTTTTTTAGTCAGCCCACTTCCATAAATAGAATAGCCTTTACGGATGGCCAATAGCGTGATAAATTAAGAACAACAATCAGGGCCACAGCAGGCTTTAGCTTCAACAGGCTTCTCTGCATACACTGTTATGCTGTAAATACCCGTATTCCCTGCTCTGAATTGTGCTATTTCCTCTTTGCTTAAATACCCCGACAGGATATCATCGGGTACTGTTATTGCTTTTTCTTTCTGGATGGTAATATTAGTAAAGCCATTATCAGCTATCAGGTTGAGATATGCCTGTTTCTGAATAGCACCCGATACACAGCCGGCATACATTTCAGCAGCTTCCTGTATTTTGGATGGCAAATTCCCTACCAGTACGATATCCGATATACTGAAATGCCCTCCTGGTTTCAGCACACGGATGATTTCCTTAAATACGCCATCTTTATTAGGTACGAGGTTCAATACACAATTACTTACAATCACGTCCGCCGTATTTGCCGTAACCGGCATCTTCTCAATATCCCCCTGCCTGAACTCTACATTATTGAAATTGATCTTTTCAGCGTTAATACGGGCCTTTTCCACCATCGCCGGGGTAAAGTCGATACCAATCACTTTTCCGCCTTCTCCGGTCTCCTGACGGGCAATAAAACAATCATTCCCTGCACCCGATCCCAGGTCTATCACCGTATCCCCTTTCTTTATTTTAGCGAACTGCGTTGGCAGCCCGCATCCAAGATTAAGATCAGCGTCCGGATTGTATCCTTCCAGCTTGGTATAATCATCACTCATGATGTTATATACTTCTGTGGAACAACCACCTGCGCCACAACAGGAAGTTGCATTCACGTCCTTGTCCTGTAAGGCTATTTCACTATACTTTTGCCTTACCATATCTTTTATCTGTGCATCTGTAGACATAAAATAATGTTTTATTATTGTAATATTACGATAGATATAATCAAAAAAAACTAACAGCAGGATTTGTCTATGTTAACGTCTTTAAAGAACGTGGTAAATACTGACTGATACTGTTTCCACACTTTCGGATCTATACAGTAACAAACGCTGGCACCCTCAATATTTCCCTGTATGATGCCGGCCGATTTCAACTCTTTTAAATGCTGTGAAGTGGTAGCCTGGGCAAGCCCTAATTCCTCCACCAGATCACCGCATACACAGGCATTCTTCTTCACCAGATACTGCAGAATGGCAATACGGGCAGGATGTGCCAGCGCCTTAGCCATTAAGGCGATATCATTCTGTTGTTTCGTAAACAGATCAGTCTTTGTAGCTCCCATAATACTATATCATTAACACATCGCAATATTACGATAGAATACTGATATTCCAAATTATTTTTTCTTCACCTTCCAATAAGCGCTACTCCCCTGCTTACGCTCATCCGTTGCTTTTACAAGCAATGTATCTCCCGGTTTTAATTCACCAAAGATCTCAACGCCCGTATCATTGGTCATGCCCTGCCTTACATCTACCCATGCTGCTTTTCCTTCTTTCAGCCGGATGACGAATTTCCTCTCCTGGGTAGTAGCGACCGTTGCTGCGGGAACTATAAATGACAACGTATTGCGCTCTATGCCAATTTTTATATACGCAAAGGCGCCTGCTTTCAGTTCATGACCGGTATTATCTACTTCAAATTCCCATAACTCTGTTCTGGTGGCAGGATCAATGGTCTCTGATTTACGCGCCAGCTTTGCTTTAAAGCGTTGGGTAGGATATGCGTCCACCCTGAAATCAATGTTTTTTGATGTGCTGGCAGCTGATACATAGATCTCAGGTACAGCCACCCGTAAGCGCAATATGCTGTTATTCTGAATGGTCAGCAGCATGGCATCCGTACCTACCAACGCTCCGGGGTCCGCTTTACGTGCAGTTATTACACCATCAAACGGCGCTTTAATATATAAGTAACCGGAGACTTCTTTATACGCCTGGGACTGTTTTCCTGCGGCGGCATACGAAGCACTGTCTGCCAGCATCTGATTACGGCTGCGCTCCAGATCTACCGGCGCTACGATGCCGGGCGTTTTCGCATTGGATGCTCTGTATAACCTTTCATAATTATCCTTACTGGACATCCATTTGGCTTTCGCAGACTGAAACGTTGCTTCCGATTCTGCAAAACGGCTGTTAATCTCCGGCGCTTCAATGACTGCAAGGGTTTGCCCTTTCTTTACATGATCTCCCAGATCTACTTTCATTTCACGGACAAAGCCCTGCACCTTTGCGAATAATGCGGCATTCTCATAAGGCACTAATTCTGCCGGTAACTCCACTACCTTTTTTAAAGTATCCTGCTGTAAAATAAATACAGGCACCGTATCCTGCGCTACCGTATCGTTAGCCTTTTCGGGGGCGCTATTACATGCGGCCAGCAGTAATAATAAAACGTAACTGAAATTATTTGTCATAGTTAATACTGCTTTTATCATCGGGATCAAGAGATATTTGTTTATAAGGGATATGCCCTATGACTGACTGATACACATAAGGCAGGAAAAACAGGATGCTGATAGCTGAAAAAAGCAGCCCGCCAATCACAGCAATCCCTAAAGGGGCTGTCTGATCTCCGCCTTCCGATAGTCCTAAGGCCATGGGGACCATACCGGCAATCATCGCTGCAGTGGTCATCAGAATAGGGCGCAGACGGTTCTCTGCAGCCAGCATAAAGGAATTATTATCACCTCCTCTCCTGTAATGTTCTGCATTGGTAATAAACAGTACTCCATTGGCAATAGCAACTCCTACGGCCATAATAGTACCCATATATGACTGGATATTTAAAGAATTTCCGGTGATAAAAAGAAAGAATAAAGCGCCTGTTACTACTGCCGGTATAATAGACAAAGTAGCTAATGCTACCCGGAAAGACTGGAAATAAACAGCGATTACCAGGAATATGACCAATACCGCTACCAGCAATCCTGCCTGCAGACTGCCAAGCGTTTGTTGTAATAATTCCGGCTGTCCGCGCAGTAATATTTTTGCGCCATCCGGCATGCTATGGATAGCCTGGTTTACCTTTTTAAATACAGTACCCATGTCCTGCTTATGCACATTGGCCGTAATAGTAATGTAACGCTGCTGATTCAGCCTGTCGTATTCACCGGGCATATTTACATGTTTCCAGGTGGCTACCTCACTGAGATAATGGCCTCCGGATATAGGGATAGCTTCCAGTTGCCCGGTAGTGTTCATAAGATATTCCGGATATTGTACCTGTACCTGGTAGGCGGTACCGGTAGCCTTATCCAGCCAGTAGTTAGGCGTAGTAAACCGGCTCGAAGAAGTGGCAGCGACCGTAGAACGGGCTATCTGTTCACTGGTAATACCCAGTTGTCCGGCTTTTACCCGATCAATATCCAGGCGTATGGCAGGATAATCCAGGGGTGTGCTGATCTGCAGATCACGTAAGGCCCCAATAGCAGAGAGCTTTTCCATAAGCAGGTCTGCTGTTTTCTTTCCTTCTGCCAGATTGCGGTTCACTACGGCGATCTCTACCGGGTTATTACTCCCCAGATTCAACACCTGTTCAACGATGTCTCCCGGTTCAAAAGAAATCTTAGCACGAGGCAGTTCTTTTTTAACGGCTGCTCTTAATGCTTCCCTGAATGATTCAACAGGGATCACTCCTTTTTTCAGCTTTATCCGGGTAACGGATTCCTGCGGACCGCTTGTCCATAAATGAATATAGTTTACCGGAAAACTGGAAGGTTGCGTACCAATAAATGCAGAACTGATTTCCGTATTCCCTTTTCCTGCAATACTATCTGCCAATGATAAAAGTTTCCTGGTGGCATCTTCGGTACGCTCAAAACGGGTGCCGACAGGCAACCGCAATCGTACCTGCGTTTGCCCGCTATCCGTTTGTGGGAATAATTCAGTGCCAGTGTATATAAACAACAGCGACACCAACCCTGCAGAGATGATTATAAATATGGCCGTCATCCAGCCAAACCCTTTATTTATACGCTTTCCGGCTGTTATATATCGTTGCTTTATCCGCAGAAATAACCCATCTTCCTTTTTTATTGCATGGTCTTTCAGCCACCAGTTGGCAATAACCGGTACAAAGGTCTGTGATAGCAGGAATGATGCGATCATGGCAAAAGATACCGCCAGTGACAATGGCATAAACATCGCTTTAGGCACACCATTCATAAATATAGCCGGCACAAACACCGCAAGGATACTTAATAGGATAAGCAGTTTAGGCGCAGCTATCTCCTTTGCGGCATCCGCAATAGCTCTTGCTTTTCCTTTGCCGGATTCCATATGCCGGTGAATATTTTCTATCGTCACCGTGGCCTCGTCCACCAGTATCCCCACCGATAGTGCAAGTCCGCCAAGGGTCATGATATTAATCGTCTGGCCAGTCAGGTACAATAAAGTAGCGGAGCTGAGTAACGCCAATGGGATGGTCAGCACAACAATAAAGGCACTCCGCAAATCGCCCAGGAACAATACGACCATCAGACCGGTAAGTATAGCTCCCAGTCCGCCTTCAAACAACAGGCTTTTGAGGGAGTTGATCACATACCCCGACTGATCAAATTCATAGGTCACTTTAATATCCGGCGGGATAGCAGCCTGCATATCAGGTAAAGCAGCCTTCACTCTTTGTACTACATCCCAGGTAGAAGCATCAGCGCGTTTCGTTACCGGTATGTAAACAGAACGTTTGCCATTGATCAATGCATAACTGGTGGTAACATCTGCTCCCATGCTTACATTCGCAATATCCTTTACGTATACGGCCGGCCCTGCCCCCAACTGAAGCGGTGTATTCTGCAAATCCTGTAATGTTTCAATAACGCTGTTCTGCGGTGTGATATAAGTCGTGTCTCCTATCCGGACATTCCCAGCCGGAGAGATCGTATTGAACTTTGCCACTGTTTGCACCACCTCGTCCGGTGAAAGATGATAGGCCCTCAGTTTTCCTGGATCAATGGTAATCAGCACTGTTTTCTGATTACCCCCAAATGGTGGTGGTGCAGATACTCCCGGTAAGGTAGAAAACATGGGGCGTACCTTAAAAAGCGCCAGATCCGATATTTCACCCAACGACCTGCTCTCGGAACGGAACACCAGTTGTCCTACCGGTACACTACCCGCATCAAAGCGGGTAATAAACGGCGGTACTGTACCGGGAGGCATGAAAGCCCTTGACCGGTTCACATACCCGACCACTTCTGCCATAGCCTGGCTCATATCCGTGCCTTCATTAAATTCCAGTTTAATGATAGCCGCACCCTGAATACTTTTAGATTCTACATATTTAACACCCGTGATATACAGAAAATGATATTCATAATACGAGGTGATAAAACCTTCCATCTGTTCCGGTGACAAGCCACCATATGGCTGCGCCACATATACCACCGGCAATCCCAGACGGGGGAAAATATCTATTTTAGTATTTCTGACAGATGTATAGGAGAAAAAGAGAATGGCTATAACAGCCACCAATATAGTAACAGGATGCCGTAATGCTGAACTGATTAGCTTCATAATTATTTTATACTGTTTATAAACTCATCCAGATTACCATTGGCAACAGCAATATCAAGTAAGCTATGCCATAACTGCAGGAATGCCCCGGCCTGACCGGTTTCCGCCTTCAACAGGTCGTACTGTCCCTGAATAAGTCTTGTAAAGTCTATCAGCCCCGTTTCATAACTCAGTTTCAATCCATCAAAAGCATATTGCGCGGCCTGCGATTGTACCATTGCCTGGCGCACGATCAGCATATTCTGCCGGTAATTATATTGGGCTGTTTCCTGTTGCTTCTGCAAATTCAGGGTTACCTGGGCCAATTGTGCATCATCTGCTTTTACGATCGATTCGTATTGCTTCTTTTGAATATTTACCTGAGAGAATTGCAGCAGCGGGAAACTCAATTGTATCCCTGCTCCATAGTTCTTCTGCGTAAGCGACCAGCCGGCAGATTTATTGACACTCCCATCTGCTGCTACTCCTGAACCTCTTGCATAAGCATTCGCCCAGATATCCAGCCTGGGGCGCCAGGCACGCTGTACTTCTTTTAAGGCAGCTTCACTGACCGCCTTTTTAGTCTGGTAATATTGCAATACCGGATGTGTCCCCAAAGCAGTGGTAGTATCGGTAATCGAAGGTATCTGAGAGATCAGCAAAGTATCCGATAACTGAATATTATCCGGCAGGTCGGGCAATCCCGTAAGCCGGGTCAATTCGGTCAGCTGTGCGTAATACCGCTGTTGTATAGTGAGCAAATCAGTCTCTACCTGTGCCAGTGCAGCCTGAAACTGTGTGGTATCAATACCGGGGCGTAAGCCCTGTTGCGCATATATAAGGGATTGTTGCAGCCCGGCTTCCGTACGCTCTTTATTAGCCTGGTAATTTTGTAGTTGCTTACGGAGATAGACCGCATCAAGGTAAGTAGCAATAGCAGTAAACTGCTGCCGAAAGAGAAAATCGTTATAATAGCTGGCTGCCGATCGGTATTGCGCTGCCGCCTTTTCAACGGCTGCCTGCCGCTGACCGAAAGTGACAGGGTTCCACTTTAACAGGGCCGTCAGGGCCGTCCCGGGTACGGGATCATATGTATTGCCGGCAGAAGGTGGTCCGCTGATGGGCAATATTAAACCCGGATAACTCATACCGGTAATATTATTATAAGTAGCATAACCGGCCTGATACCCGGCTGTTATTTCCGGCATCAGTGTATTCCGGGCCGCTTTTATAGCATAACCGGCTGCGGAGGACTGCTCCTTATAACTTTTAAGTTCCGGTTGTTGCGTCTGTACCAGCGATAACACTTCCTTAATAGAAAGAGAATGCTGCTGGGCAAAGCTCCCGTTTGTTATTGTCAGCAGGTAAAAGACAACAAACAGCTTCACCAATGGGCCTAAATGACGATTATCTTCCATATTAAATGCAATATGCGCTGCTCTTTCCAACTGGCATGCATTATTAATTGCTAATATAGAGATTATTAAAAATAAATTACAATATGATACGCATTTTTAATGACCGGTAATGCCTTGGTTTGAATATTGTGCCAGCATGGATTGGCAGATGATGTAATCAAACGCTTACATTTGTACACATGCCAGGCCGTTTACCAATCAAAAATCTGAGAAAGCTGAACTGGATTGTCTCCTTCACGTTCGCTTTATTATTCTTTATTTTATCATTAGGCGTGTTCCACGGTGATATATATGCTGCTTTGATTCGCTTTCTGCAGAGCATGACATTCATGGTCCTCTTAAGTTTCGCCAATCTCACTATTTTATCCAGGTTTGTGAAAGAAGATCAACATAAAAGGATCAGGATAGGGAAAGGCTTTTATCTATTCAGTTACCTGATAACAATTCTCGACTTTCTACTTGTAAAGATCTTATATACCAGGCTTACCGGCCTGAAATGGGAAGGAGAGGTCGACAATATATACGTTTCCTATAGTTTTGCCATTTTGACAACATGGGTTATCAATACCTTCCTCATTGTTCTGCAAAATCTCGTTATTCTTCAATATAGGAAAGCCCAGGGTGAAATTGAAAACTTACAGTTAAAAAGTAATGTCACTGAAATGACTAACCTTCTGTTACGGCAACAGATCCATCCACATTTTCTTTTCAATGCCCTGAGTACTATCAAGTCGCTGTACAAAAGAGATCCTCCCCAGGGAGAAGAATACCTGATACATCTTGTCAACTTTTTAAGGGTATCCATTTCACAGCATCAAACAAAGACCACACTGATAAAAAACGAGCTGGATTTCTGTATAGATTATCTTAAAATGCAGAAAATACGTTTTGGCGAAGCATTTAATTATTCATTGGAATTTTCTGAGCCAACAAAGAACACCAAATACCTGCCTTATTTTTCCATACAGTCTTTGGTTGAAAACGCCCTGAAACATAACGATCTAACCGAGGAATCCCCTGTTCAGATCACGGTCAGGGAAGAAAGTGGCTACGTAGTGGTAAGGAACAGTATCCATGTACCGAAATACAAAGAAGCTTCTACTGGTATGGGGTTGTTTAATCTGGCAGAACGTTACCGTTTACTTGGAGCAGAGGATATTATTATCCATTCGGATAATGCTTTTTTTACCGTCCGGTTAAAAATATTGGATGAATGATCGTTGCTATAGCTATTTCAAACAAGTACCCATAAATTGTTGTTTATCCCCTATAAAAGTGTTAACTTAATATTACTTGGCAATCGATTGCATAAACCCGGAAAAACTGAATTAAAAACCCTCAAAACTAAAATTACACTTATGAAATTTTATATCACCGTGTCTCACCTGCAGAGGCACAGGACCTTCTTTTGCAGGTCAGCTTCACTGTTACTGGCGTCCCTCCTGCTGTTTCTGTATAGTCATGCCCAGGTAACCCTTTCTGCTAATGGCCCGGGCAATACCTACGAACTTATTGAAAGTGTACTGGGTAGTGGTACAACAGGTGAAGTGCCTGACTGCTCGCACCCTTCTTTTGGCCGGCATATCACAGAAGTGTTTGATACAGATCTGAATGAAAATGTTTTCATCTTTCATATCCATACAACTCCGGATGATGACCGTTGTGGTACTAATGTAGACCGTCAGCGGAATGAGATCAAGACATTCGGACCATCCCCGGACAATGTAAAGGCTGCCAATGGAGAAACGGTTACTTATAGATGGAAATTTAAAATAGATGCGGGTTTTATACCTACTTCCGGTTTTTGCCATTTGCATCAGATAAAAGCGGGAGATGGTGATGATGGTGCACCACTAATGACCCTGACACCACGTGCAGGCAACCCGCAGAAACTGCAACTCATCTATACACCAGGCTCCGGTTCCTCTGGTGCCGGTGAAAAAGCCAGTGCCAATTTATCATTATTCAAAGGTACCTGGGTAGAAGTAGTAGAAAAGATCAAGTTCACATCTACTGGTACTTACCAGATAACTATCAAAAAAGTAAGTGATGGTACTACCTTATTGTCGTATACCAATAACAACATAGACATGTGGAGAAGTGGCACTACTTTCTGCAGGCCTAAGTGGGGTATCTACCGTAAGCTGGTGGATGGTATGCGCGATGAACAGGTCCGCTTTGCCGACTTCTGCATTGCTGAAGGTAGTGCAACCTGTGGCAGCACGTCTGTACTGGCTGCACCAGCTATAGCAGCTGTTGATAATAAACTGGACCCTTCCGATGCAGTAGCCGTTAATATTTACCCGAACCCTTTTCAGCAGATCACCACTATTGATTTGCAGCTGAAAGAAGCGGGTACCAGTACAATAGAAGTATTTGATATGCAGAATAAAAGAGTGGCAATGGTACTTAATTCCAGTCTGTCGCCCGGTACTCACCGCACTTCGCTGGATACAAAAAATTTACCAACAGGTTCATATGTAGTGAAGATCTCTCATAATGGAAAGACATATACAAAAATAATTACGAAACAATAGTGCTCCCTCTCTAAAATACAAAGGGTTTCGGCAGATTGCTGAAACCCTTTGATATAAATGTGTTTCCAGGTATAAGGACTGATACCAAACCGCTGTTCTAAAACTGTTTAGGTTTCATTTTCAGGACTGCCAGTGTTGCTATTTCATAAATGCGCTTTTCCCTGGTTTCTGGCCGTTTGGCAAGAACGATCCATTGCAGCATGCTTTTTCTGACAGACTTACTTAAACTTAAAAAGAAGTCCTTCGAACCTGGTTTGGTTTCGAATTCCTGTTCCAGGTCTTCCGGTATTTCTAATTCTTCTACCTTGTCTAAAATTGCCCACGAACCATTTTGTTTTGCCACTTCAATGCATTCATGACCAGCCTGCGTCATTAGTCCCTCGTCAATTAATCGCAGTACCTTTTCCTTATTAATTTTTGACCAAACACTATTTGGTTTTCGTTTGCAGAAAAATTGCATAAACGATTCATGACCGAGAGATTTCTTTACGCTGTCTATCCAGCCAAAGCAAAGTGCTTCGTCAACAGCATCACTATAGGCCACTGATGGAATATCAGACTTCTTTTTATAATATACCAGCCAGACAGATTGTTTTGAACGATGATTTTCTTTTAACCATAGTCTCCACTCCTGCCGGCTTGCCGGGCAAAAAGTTCCTGTTTCCTGTTTCTGCATTATTTATTCGCTATTTCATTGCAACTAAAATAATACTCACCATTAAAATACCCAGTAAATGATATGTTCCGCTTATCACGCCATAGAGGATAGGACGGGGAATATTGGGGTTGATGGCAATATTGACTGTATTGGCCACCAGGTACCCTACTCCAACGAGTAAAGAAAATTCAAATGCAGCGCCAAAAGACTGAATATTAAGGGCATAAATCAACACTGCTGTTGCAATTGTAATCACCAGGGAACAAATTGCAGGTCCAACTATGAAAATAGGTTTGTTGGGCAAAGTTTCGTTATCCCGACCCAAAGAAATTTTGTACTGTTTGCTGAAAATCAATGTGAACCATAAAGCGCCAAGCAAAAAATACGGAACAAATGCAAGCAAAACGGCAATCCAGTTTAAGTTTGTTAATTTACTGATCATCATGTTATTTTAACTTTATGATGCAAACCTAAACCGGCCTGGTGACAACCCTATGTCAGCAGGAGTGAAAAGAAATTAACGGTAAGGGCTAAATACCTTTATCCTATCAAATAGGCTAATCCATCAGTAACCACTTCGCATACATCACTTATCTTTTTTTGCTTGCATAATTCTTTGAATTGATCTCTGATTTTTCCATACTCATTATGAATGGGACAAGGACGGGTAGCAGAACATTTACTTAACCCGAGTCCACACTGATTAAATATTTCCTTACCATCAATGGCGTCTACAATGTTTAAGAGCGGCTGATGTAATTGTTTTGCTGTGATATAAAACCCTCCACTGGGACCTTTCATGCTATTAATCACATTCTTTTTTACCAGTGTCTGCAACATTTTGCCTACTGTATGTTCACTGGCATCTATATAATCAGCAATTTCTTTGATACCGGCCTTTTCGCCCGATTTAAATTTCGATGCAAGGTAAATCACTGCTTTTACGGCAGTTTTGCAGGTAAGGCTGAGCATTTATCTTTCGTTTAAAAATTCACGTCCTTCCTTTGAAATCATGTCATGATTCCAGCGCGGATCAAATGTTAATGCTATGGTGGGATCGTATCCCGGGAAAGCAGATTTTAATGTGCTGCCTGCAGCATCGGTAATGGATTCACCCATCGGGCAGAATGGTGTGGTCAGCGTCATGGTGCAAAATATCTTCTTTTCTGTTTCATCAAAATCAATCTGATAGATCAGGCCAAGGTCCACCACATTCAATCCAATCTCCGGGTCCATTACATTCTGCAATACAGCTAATGCAACCGTGCTTTTGATATTGCTATTGTTAATGACATTATTCATACAACAACTGGTTTATACATCAGTAATTTTATTACATTCACGTTGTACAATAAGGATGTGCAAACTAATAATGCTGCAGCCACCTGCCGCATCGGCGCATATCCCAGTAAAATGCCTGCTGTAAATAATACAAAGCCTGAAAGGTAGCTTATTGCCATCCATTGGAAAACCTTGTTATTGAATAACTCTTTAGGGTTCGGGGAAGGCCCCTTGCCTGCCAATTGATGATATACTTTATTCCAGACGATAAAAGGCAAGGTCTTAAAGGTCATTCCTAAAATAATAGCAGTGATCCATCCAAAGAAAATAATAAACCCATAAGCAATCACCAGTTGGGTATTTTCCCCGGATGATATTATCAATAAAGTAACAATAGCAATAACGAAGATAACAGGTAAAAGCATCATCAGTACGGAAAGTAAAGAAACCTTCATCTGCCCGTCTACCTTTTTGCGAATGCGTTGCTGGTATGATCTGTAGCAGTAATGACCAAATAACCCGATAGCTATTGCTACAAATGATAATGGGAAGAGTAACAATAACCTGTTGCTTGTATATAAAAAAATAAAAACGAATGCCAGTAACCCTCCGTTGATCAAAGCATATATACACCAAAGCTTCCGGGGATTATCATATTTGGAAATAAGGAACATAGGGATCAACCGGGAACCGACCCCGGTTACTAACAATAAAAACCATCCAATAATACCAACATGTGCATGCAACGGGAGAAACGCAATAGAGTTGGCCGGCATAAAATGATAGTTAAAATTATATACAAGCATTAATCCGACGGTAACAGTGGCGAACAGCCAAATGGTAGCCGTTAAAACAAAAACAGCATGAACATTCCTGTGTTTGCTTTTTGTAATACTCACAGCAAGGTTAATAAGATAAGCGATAATGGCCAAAAATATTAATCGTCCACCCCATTTAGCAGGCCATCCCATATTAAAAATATAAAGGCCATACACTAATAAAGGGATGCCTATGCCCGCTAATACAAAGGAAGTATAAGCCAACCTGTTACTGTATAACTTTCCTTCTATCAATACCGGCACCAGTTGATGCCCTGCTCCAAGAATGATCATTGTACCCCAGCCAAGCGCCATGAGATGCGTGATTGCCAGAGTATGCGGATGAAAATAATGTGCTGTAATAGAAGTGGCAGATAACAGTAGTAAAACAGTGCCTGCAAAGAAAGCAACGGCAGCATACAGATAAAACGGCAGTACTACCCGGTAAGAGGTGGTTGTGGACGTTCCGGTATTTCCAGTGGCAGTAAACATATCAGTCTTTATAAATTAGCAGATTTACCTCTCCTTCGCTGATTTCCCTGATGCGGTAACTGAATTTTCGTTCTTTCAGTTCAGGCAAAAGAAAAACCGGGATCCGCTTATGATAAACAAACAAAAGCTTATCCGCTGGTAATGTTTCCAATGCTTCCATTATCGTGAGCATAGGTAAAGGCATTTCCAGGTGTCTTACGTCAATAACCTCCTGTTTGTCATTAAAACGTTGCAGTACCTCCGCCCATCCTTCAGCATTACTGTCCGGACTTAGTATGGTATTTGTTTTTTTATAAAAATACGTTTGTACCAGTTCGTCAGTTATAACTTCACTATAAGATTCAAATCCTTGTTTTCCGAGCAGGTGCATCAAAGGAGTAGGTTCAAAACTGTTGACGATCTTAAGTACCTGCCCGGTATCAAGCGATGTTACTTTCTGCAGGATGATGTTCAGCGGGTCCTTTCCGGCCTTAATAACAGGCCGTACATCCACTTCCATGATGTTGTCCGGGGCAATATCTTTTAGGAAACCGGGAACTGGTCGTATCCCGGTTTTCTCACCCACACAAGCTACGGCGCTGTCAATCTCAAATCCTAATGGTTTCAGAATGTTGAAAAAGTCATCCACCCTGCAGCCGCTAATTCTGGAAGCCATAGCAATGCTGGCCCTGCCTGCAATCACTTTTCGCAACAGAGGATTTCTGAGTTGGACGAATGCAGGAGAAATACTGACAATGGCCTCCAGGGCTTCAGGTGCATGCCTGAGGACAGCTCCTATTTTGGTATTGGCGTTGATAATCATCTTTATCAGCATTAATTGCTATGGTCTTTCGATTTAATTGTTTTCTGCTTCCAGTGCTTTGGGGAACAGGATATTATTTTCCAGGTGAATGTGCAAATGCAGGTCCTCTTCAAATTCGTCCAGCAACCGGTACAACAAGCTGTAGCTGGCACATGCATCCTCTGGTAATAAATAATTATGGGATAGCTTCCTGATCTCTTCAAGATTTTTTCCAACCATTTCATGTTCCATCTCCATCATGCTGATCGGATTCTGTACTGTTCCGAAATGTGCTGCACGTAATGGCAGTGCAATATTTCTGGCTGCTTCCAGTTCTTTAATATACGGGAATAATATTCTTTCTTCTTTTACCATGTGCTCCGTTAATTCAGCATGTACGTCTTCCACTAATTGATGGATCCGTAATAATTCAGGATGATGACTGCCATGTACCTTCATCACTTTTTCCGCATAGGCCCTTATATCAGGCAAGGTTTTCTTTACATAACTATGATGTGTATTAACGATATAATCAGCCAGGAAACCCAGGCTCCAATCCCCGTAAGGCAGCGGACGGGAAGATGGTAATTTATCGGCCTGCTGAAGTTCCTGTTCAACTTTAGTTACATCCAATCCTTTTTCAGCACACGCTTCTTTTACTGTTTTCTTCCCTCCGCAGCAAAAATCAAGTCCATACTTTTTAAATACCTGTGCTTTGCGTAAATCTTTGGCAACAATCTGTCCCAGGGTTTCATCATTCTCTCCTGTTATCCGTTTTGAAATTTTCACTTTCCACCACTCCGGTCCTTCTTCCTGGTATTCCCAGGTAAAAATATTACCTCTTTCGCCCAGCAGCTGATAATAAAGAGGTTTGGGATCATGATCGTTATGTATGATTAAGCTTTCACCTTCTGCCAGTTCATCAAACCGAACAAAAATAGTAGGATGCTTTTGCCTTGGTTCAAGGATGGTTACATCAAGAATATTTTCTGTTACTGCCTGCATATTATATGATTTGAAATTATTTGATAAATCAAAGGTAAATAATAAAAGTATTTAAATGCTTTTATTAAGGGGTATTTGGGCTTAACTGACGACAATCATGTTTTACCCTGTATTGTATGATAAAGGTCAGGCCGGATAAATAGATTCTGGGAGATTTTGGGTAATTTGCTGCTTATAAATATAACGTCCAAAATGAATAACGATCCAAAGCCTGGGGAAATGCTACCATCAACAAAAACGGAAACCGGTATTTTAATCGAGAGATTACTGAGAGTTACGGCCGGCACCGACCACCGCTTAAGCGATATGGCGGATAATAAGGCTCAAATATTGATCACGGTGAATTCCATCATCCTTTCCGCAGTTATCAGTCTTGTCCTGGGGCGTTTAAAAGATGTTCAGTACCTGGTACTGCCAACTTTCATTTTACTGGGAACCAGTCTGCTTACTTTAATCCTGGCCATTTTAGCCACCAGGCCTTCTCTTCCAAAAGGCAGATTCACGCCATCTGATATAGCGGACAAAAAAGTGAACCTGCTTTTCTTTGGGAATTTTTATAAAATGAAAATAAAGGAATATGCCGCAGGCATGACCGAAACCCTGGGTGATGAGGAGTATTTATATCAAAGCCTGATCAAGGACGAATATGCACAGGGTGTGGTGTTAGGAAGGAAATACAGGTTATTGAGAGCTGCGTACAACGTTTTTATGTTTGGGTTGATCATTGTTATTATAGCATTCCTTCAATCAGTACTCCACAATACAAATCTTTTCGGGGGATAGTGTTCTTCTGGTCTGGCTTAAGAAAACGTATCGCTGGTCCTTCCGGCTTTTGAGGGGATAGTGAGCGCTAAAAATTAAGTAAGTCCATTTGTTTTTTATAATGACCAGGAGACATTCCTGTAATCTTTTTAAATACTTTGGAAAAGTAAAATACATTCTCAAACCCTGTCTGTGTTGCTATTTCAGAATGGGTCATCTGAGTGGTTACCATCAGGTACTGCGCCCGTTCGATCCTTTTCTCATGTATATACTTTACGGGCCTTTCCCCGGTGTATTGCTGGAACAGGCGTGAAAAATAGTCTGTGTGCAGGTTGGCTCTCTTTGCCAGGTAAGTGACCGACAAATCACGATGCTGATTTAGTTGAATATAATTGATAGCATTCAGGATCTTAGCCGGCACATGCCCCTTTTCCTGGTGTTTAAATATTTCGTGGATCAAAAAGCGGGAGACCAATTGTAAAAGAATACCGTGTGTTTCCATAAATGCAGACATGCTTTGTTTGTTGTTAAGCTCCTGGTATTCTTTGTAGAAAATACTTTTTTCATATACCTTAGGATTGTCCGACCGGTTAATGCCTCTACCCGGGTTTATTTCCAATAACCGTTTAAAGTTCGTGATGTCTGTTTCTGTCGCTTTCACCTTAAAAACAAACCTGTTATTTGCAAATAAGGAAATGCCATCAGACGACTCTTCAAAAAACTGCACGAAATACTGTTTGAGATAGCTTTGGCAGGTAAGGTTACATAAGGTGAAGCTGGGTATGAGATATAAAAAACCGGGCTCAAGCTTAACCTTATTGGAGAGGTCCGAAATTTCACCTGCCCCGTTGTCAATATAATATAGTCTGAAATATGGGCTGATCACATTTTTATAATTCCATTTTGAGTCAAGATCTACATGATCCACATTCAATAATGTAAATGTTTGCTTAAGTGCCCTTTTAATCATATATTATATATTAAATGGTTCTCTGCCAGAAAGACAATATCCATCCCCCCCTTTCTTTGTCTTATAACAGCAATAATAAATAAATAGTCGGTTTTGTATAAAAAAAAGTCCTATTTGGCTAAATATTTAGCAAGTATTTAAAAGTAAGTTTGATTTATACAGTCATGCACAGGTATCAAAGGACTATTGAAATTAATTCCATGCAGAGAAGAACATTAATAAAAGGCTTAGCCACGGGCCTGTCGTCCCTATACTTATCGAAGCTTTATGCAAACAGGTTGTTGGACTCTCAACCGTACCCAAGTATTGCCCCGGGACCATTTCAACCTACCTGGGAGTCGCTCGGCCAATACCAGGTACCTGACTGGTTCCGTAATGCGAAATTTGGGATCTGGGCGCATTGGGGACCGCAATGTCAGCCCGAATATGGCGACTGGTACGCACGCAATATGTATGAGGAAGGTAGCGATCAATACAAATATCATGTACAAAAATATGGTCACCCTTCAAAGTTTGGCTTTAAAGATGTGATAAACGAATGGAAAGCCGAGAACTGGAATCCGGAAGAACTGATTGCCTTGTATAAAAAAGCCGGGGCAAGGTATTTTATGGCCCTGGCCAATCATCACGACAATTTTGATCTTTATGACAGCAAATACCAAAGCTGGAACGCTACCAGGCTGGGACCCAAAAAGGACCTCATCGGGGGCTGGGCAAAAGCAGCCAAAGCGCATGAGCTTCCCTTTGGTGTAACAGTACATGCCTCTCATGCCTGGACCTGGTATGAGGTGGCCCGGCATTCTGACAAAAACGGACCTGCTGCGGGTGTTCCATATGATGGCCAACTGACGAAGGCGGATGGGACCGGCAAATGGTGGGACCATTATGATCCACAGGAATTGTATGCTCAAAACCATGACCTCAGCAAGGGTAGTCTCGACAATGACGACATGGGCCGTTACTGGGATTGGGGCAATGGTGCAAATGTGCCCAGCAAAGCCTATTGCGACAAATTCTTGAACCGTACAATTGAACTCATAGATAAATATGGCCCGGAGCTCATCTATTTTGATGACAATGTACTGCCGCTCTGGCCGGTGAGCGATGTGGGGCTGAAAATAGCAGCCCACATGTACAACACCAGTATTAAAAAGCATGGAAAACTGCAGGCAGCCTTGTTCTCCAAAATGCTGGACGAACAACAGCGAAAATGTATGATATGGGATATCGAGCGTGGACAAAGTAACCAGATAGAACCCCTGCCCTGGCAAACAGATACCTGTATCGGCGGCTGGCATTATGACCGCCGGATATACGATAACAAGGGATATAAAAGCGCCATGACAGTAATACATACCCTGGCTGACGTGGTAAGCAAGAATGGTAATCTCTTACTCAACATCCCTCTCCGGGGCGATGGTACAATTGACAGTGAAGAACGCACCGTTGTAGAAGAAGTTGCCGCCTGGATGCAGCTTAACTGTGAAGCAATCTACGACACCCGTCCGTGGAAGGTGTTTGGAGAAGGACCTGCTATGGAATCGGCAGCCCAAATGAGCGTGAAGGGTTTTAACGAAGGAAAAGGTAAACCTTTTGAGGCTGAAGACATTCGTTTTACAAGCAAAGGCAAAACACTTTACGCAATCATGTTGGGATGGCCGGCAAATAAGACCGCACTCATTAAGAGCCTGGGAGACGTAGCAAAAGTCAGCCAGGTAAAACTGCTGGGAAGTGGCAGCCTCAATTTTGAGCAAACACAAGAAGGACTAAAGGTGCAGTTGCCGGAAATGCCACCCTGCAAAAATGCATTTGTGTTGAGAATTGAGGGCGCAATTGCGACATAAATACTCAGAATGCATCGGGGTAAAGTCTAATAACCTTCATCAAGATTATAAAACTTGAAAACTTCCTTTGTTATGAGCATGCTGTTCTCTGCCAGTTCAGACAAGGTACAGTACATACTTTTATGAACGAGGGCAATATCATCTCTTCTTTCCATCAGGTTAAGCCGGAGAAAGCCTTTAGGTATAGTTCTACCAGCAAGTACATCCAGAAGGGAATGTGCAAAATCCTGATCGGAACCGAGATTAAACCTGGCATAAGAGATCCAGCCTTTTGACACTTTTATATGAACATCTAAATAAAAACGTTCCTCCATATTCTATGAACCTTTGTGCCAGTCGGAAAGGTGGGCCAATAAGAAGGGCCCGCCTTCCGCTGGTCTTGATCAGGAGTAAATCAAACTTTTTTGTAAATGATGCGGTTAACCTATCGCAATCTGACGGGGTGCTTTCTTCTTTACTTCTTCTTTTTTCGGGATCCTCAGTGAAAGCAATCCGTTTTCATAGCGGGCTTGTATTTTATCATCATCTACAACATTGGCAGGAAGCGTTATTGTACGCTTAAATGACTGGTAACTGAATTCTTTATAGGAATATTTACCATCATTCTGTTCCTCACCATTCACTTTCTTTTCGGAAGATATGGTCAGGTTATTACCATCCAGATGAATTTGGAAATCCTCTTTTGTCATACCGGGCGCTGCCAGTTCTACGAGAAAATCCTCATCTGTTTCTTTGATATTCATAGTAGGAATAGTCGTACCGCTGGTGGAATTATTAAAACTATCCCAATTAAAAAGATCGCGGTTAAAAAAGTTATCAAACAGGGTTGGCAAACTACTGAGCGGTTCCCTGTATCTTTTCACGAGTGACATAGTAACCTCCTTTTTTTAAAGTCTGTTAATGTAATTTTTTCAGATCTGGGTAAGCTTACCTTTTTAAGATGGCGGCACAACCTGCGTGCCAATACTTTCAATAAATAAATCGAATTGTCATTTTTTCCCGGCGATGCAGAGGAGACATCAGTCAACTGTCAATATGACGTCCTCTTATGTCATTATTATAAGCATGCAGCAGAACTGCCACCGTATATCTTTAGGAATTTCCATATTTATTTATTTAAATTGCTGTAGTAAATTGCCCGTTTTGAATATTATAGCTGCTTTGAAACAAGGTAACCTATTGGTGTTTAATGAAGTCTATTATTCCTGGCACAAAAAGATCTACTTTTTTGTTCTCCAAAAAACCAGATCATCCTTCATTGCAGAAGAGGTGACGCAGCTTACATTCATCAAATGCTGGAACTACCGGGAAAATCTCGCTGATGACCTTAGTATACAATTGCAGCTGTTCCGCATTGCCCGCACCACGCTGATCGACTTTCTCCGCAAGGAAACCGTTTACAGGGAAAAGGTGATCCATGTAATAGACAGGTATATCCTGCCGGTAGATGACCTTTGGGGAAAGCTGGCGGAAAAGGAACTACAGATGAAGCTGGCGGAGGCATTGAAAGAAATGCCTCCGATGCGCCGGAAGGTATTCGAAATGAGTCGCTTTAAAGGCATGAGCTACCAGCAGATCGCACACGAACTTTCCCTGTCATCCAGAACGGTGGAAACACATATTTATAAGGCCATTAAACAAATAAAACATTATCTGGGGCTCATGGTCTCTCTCTTGGCCTGGTTTAGCGGGTTTTAAAATATTTTTGGACCAGACTACGTAGTTCGCGCATTACAAACGTATTACTTATCTATCAGCCGTATATAATATGATAAATGATGAATTACTGAAACGGTTCTTCAGCAATCAATGCACACCGGAAGAAGCTCAGAGCGTAGCTAATTACCTGCATGAGTACCCTGATATGCTGGAGAAATACCTGCCGGAAGAGGAATTCCTGCAATTACAGGAAGAGGGCCACTTCCCGGAAACCGTTTCCCGGAAATGGCTGAAAAACATTCATCAACAAACTGTATCGGCTAACAACAGGAAGAAATGGGTTAAACGACTGGCCGTCGCTGCTGTAGCCACTGGTGTATTGGTTGGCGGCACCATGTTACTGCTCCATCGTGATCAACAAAAAATAGCGGCTGTTAACCCGGGAATGACGGTAACAATCCCTCCGGCACAACAGCAGCTTACCACCAACACCAGCCATGCGACCATGGCCATCGTATTACCAGATGGGTCTGTAGTACGGCTGCTGCCGGCAGCCACCCTGGCATATAACAAACAATTCAGGGAAAACAGGAACATTTACCTGACAGGAGAAGCCGATTTTACAGTAGCTCCCGATAAATCACATCCCTTCGTAGTGTATAGCGGGGAACTCTATACAACCGCACTGGGCACCTTTTTTCATGTAAAAGCCATCCCGGGGGAAGATATGATCAGCGTAAGACTGAACAGCGGGAAAGTGATGGTACAAGGAGCTGTCAATAAAAAGAAAGTCATTAACGATGTAGTACTTACTGCGGGTAAAGAACTCAAATACTATCGCAAAACAGGAAAAGCTTTTGTGTTTGATTTCAATACCAGGGGCGCGGACATATTAGTAAAAGCTGGTAGCAACGGCGCAGGTTATACGAAACCCGACTGGTATAAATTTAATAATCAACCTATGTCGCAGGTATTGGACCAGCTGAGCAATTACTATGGAATAGCCATCTACTATTATCCTTCAGACGTAATAGAGATTTATTTCGATGGTAAATTTGAAAAAACAGACTCGCTGGAGACTATCCTGACTGATTTAACGCTTCCCAATAACCTGAAGCTGATTCACAATGATAGCGGATTTATAATTAAGAGGAAATAATTCACCCATATAGTTCTAATTCCACAATGGGCGCTTAGCGCCCCGGGGCTTGCTATGCCCTGCACTTTAAAAACACGTTCCAGTTATGAAGATGTTCTATCGACCAAAATGGTGTCTGTTTCTGCTACTAGTCATGTTGATATCAGGCGTTTCAATGAGCTCCCGGGCACAAGGCCGCGTACAGGTGGCCGGCACCGTGCGCACAGACCAGGGAGACCTTCTGCCCAATGCCTCTGTGGTGACGCTCAATGAAAAAACAAAGTATACCGCCGGCGTGATAACCGACAGCAATGGTGTATTCCGTTTCTCCGGACTGCCCCCTGAAGGGAAATATACCTTCAGCGTTTCTTACATGGGTTTTGAAACCCAGCGGCTGAACAACGTATCCCTGAAGTCTGGCGCTACGCTCACCTTTTCTGTACGCCTCGTCAAAACCGTATCGGCCCTGAACGACATCGTTGTTATCGGTTATGGTACTGCCAGAAAGAAAGATGTGGTGGGTGCCTTCAACGTAGTAACGGTGAAAGAGGCCGGTGCGGTAAATGCCACTAATCCCTCGCAACTGCTCATCGGTAAAGCCGCCGGTGTACAGGTGCTCCAAAGCAATGGTGGCGCTGGTGCAGATGCCCAGATTATCATCAGGGGTACCGGTAGCTTCACCGATATCAATCCCCTGTATGTAGTGGATGGTATCCAGGGCACCAAAAACCTTTTTAACACGCTCAATCCCCAGGATATAGAAAGTATCACCATCCTGAAAGATGCATCTTCTACCGCTATCTATGGCTCTGCAGCCGCCAACGGCGTAGTGATCATCACCACCAAAAAAGGAAAGACCGGTCCTCCCCGCGTCAGCTTTACCTCTCAATGGGGTATCGCCAGGGCCTGGAAACAACAGCACCTGCTCAATACAGCACAATATGTGGACGCGCTGAAAGATCTTGCCGCTACCAAGAATACCGTACTGCCGGCAAAATTCAATACAACAGCAGTTTTACAGGACAGTACCGACTGGCAGAATGCGATCTTCCGCGATGCCCTGGTATCCGAAAACGACCTGAATATCAGCGGTGGTGGCGAAAAAGTAAACTATAGTGTGTCTGCCACTTATATCAATCAGCAGGCGATCCTCACCAATGCTACCAATAAGCGGTTCCAGGCACGCGTAAGCCTGGAAGAAACACTGGGCAGGTTCCGGTTTACACAGAACATCATCGTCCGGCAATATGTAGGCAAAGGCAACTATGCCAATATCATCAATGCCATGCAATATGCTCCCTATAAACCTATCCTGGACCCAACTATTCAGGGTGGGTATTCTATCCTCTCCAACATCGATGACTTCAGCAATGCCGCTAATCCGATACAGGAGATTGCCATGAAAAGTCAAACTTCCAAATCACTGGCTTTCTTTCCGCAGCTATCAGGGGAAGTACGTATCATCGATGGATTAAAATTCCGTTCACAGTTCGCAGCAGAAGTGAACTCCAGCCGGAGTAACAGCTATCAGCAACAATACCAGGCATCGAATTTCCTGAACCAGGCCCGCCAGTCGATGCTGACTTTTACGGAAAACTCCTACTACATGCTGGAAAATTACCTGTCGTACGAAAAACTACTAGGCAAACACCAGTTCTCTTTAATTGCCGGGCAAAGCTATATTGATCCGGGCATCACGAATGGTTCTTCTATCAGAGGGACCGGGCAACCCAATGATAATATCACAAATGTGGGGGTAGCTTCTTCCCAATCCGTTACCAATGCCTATTCCAACTATGCACGCCCTTCTCTGATCTCCTACTACGGCAGGTTGAACTATACTTATGATGATAAGTATATACTGACCACCAGTTATCGCAGGGATGGTGCATCCAACTTTGGTCCTAATAACCGTTACGGTAATTTCGCTGCCGTAGGTTTATCCTGGCGCTTTTCAGAAGAAGCATTTATGAAAAATGCATTCCCGGTACTGTCGGATGGAAAGCTGAGCGCCAGCTGGGGCCAAACCGGCAACAACAATATTCCCAACTTCCTGAATACCACAAAAACGTATCAGGGCACACCCGGCGGCGCATTGGTATACTCACTGGGCAGCACGGAAACATTCATCTCCGGTACTACGCTGACGACCTTAAGCAACCCGGATTTAAAATGGGAACAAACCAATCAAACAGATATAGGCATCGACCTGGCCTTCTTAAAGAACCGTCTCACCGTGGAAGCCGATTGGTATGATCGTAAAAGTACCGGGTTGCTCGTAACCACCTTGCTACCTGCCAGCATTGGCGTAAGTCTTACCGGTACGCAGCCTCGTAAAACAGTCAATGCGGCCGACGCCCGGAATAAAGGTTTTGAGTTGACCATCGGGTATAAGGATAAGATCAACAATAACCTCAGCTTCAATGTGAGCGTCAATGGATCTATTAATCACAACGAAGTATTATCATTAGGTGATCAGTTTTCTGCGCCTATCCAGGCCGGGGCCTTTGCGCCGGTACCGGCTACCACTTATACCGCTGCAGGCAATGCTATTGGCTCTTTCTATGGCTACCGGCTGGAACATGTAGCAAGGGATGCAGATGAAATAACGGCCCTCAACCAGGAAGCAGCTAAAAAAACAGGCAGACCAGATGCGAAGTACCAGGATGGTTTGTTGCCGGGCGATTTTATTTATAAAGATATTGATGGCGATGGCGTAGTTACCGCAAAGGACCAGCAGATATTAGGCAATGCCATCCCAAAATATATTTACGGGATCAATGCCGGTATCACGTATAAAAGCTTTGACCTGAACCTGGTATTGTCAGGTATCAGTGGATTGAAACTCCTTAATGGCTTAAAATTAAATACCAGCTTCATGTCTACAGGGCATAATGCCGGCACCGATATCCTCAACAGGTGGCGTAAACCCGGCGACGTAGCCGCTTTGCCAAGGATAGGTCAGAATGTAACCGGCAACGGCAATCTCCGTCCTTCCGACTGGTGGCTGGAAGATGGCAGCTACCTGCGTTTACGGAACATTACTATTGGATACAATGCCCCGGTGCAGATGTTAAACAATGTCACCGCAGGCGCCGTAAAATCGCTCCGCATTTATATAGCTGCGCAAAACTTACTTACTCTCACTAAGTACACAGGATACGATCCGGAAGTAGCGGGCGACTACCTTTTTTCACGCGGTATTGATCAGGGACAGGTGCCACAGCCAAGAACTTTCCTGGCTGGTATTCAATTAGGTTTTTAATTTCTAAACGTGATTTTATGAAAAAGTATATACATCAATTATTGCTGATAGCCGGACTGATGATGATTTTTCCTGAATGTAAAAAGTCGCGCCTCGACCTGGTGGACCAGAGTGCCTACGCATACGATACCTATTTCACAAACATCGCGGCGCTGAACCAGGCTACTATTGCCAGTTACGCTACACTGCTGCATCCGGGACTATGGGCCAGGGAGTATTATTTTATTTTTGACCTGATGGGGAATGAGGCCAAGCGTGCCAGCTTTTTGCAGGGGGCAGAACAGGAACTGGGCGATTACAGTTTTGGTACTAACAACGCAGATCAGAGTGCCTTATGGAGTTCCCTATACCGGATGATCTTCCGGACCAACCTGGTGATAGACCGGGCAGCGGCCTGGAATCCTACAGCTACCTCAGACCGCGCTAAACTGAATCAATATCTCGCAGAAGTAAAGTTCCTCCGTGCCTATGCATATTTTCATCTGGTAACCTTATGGGGAGATGTACCACTGTATTCCGACTATCAAACCATGCTTCATAACAACTATTTATCCCGCAGTCCTGCTGCCGACGTATGGAGGCAGGTAGAAAAAGACCTTACAGAAGCCGAAGCCACCACGGAACTACCCACCGTATATCCTGCTACTGAATTAGGCAGGGTAACCAAAGGTGCCGTGATAGCCCTGTTAGGAAAGGTTTACCTGTACCAGAAAAAATGGGGGCTTGCACAAACTTCCTTCGAAAAGCTGATGGGCGCACCGTATGCTTATAAACTCGACGCCTCATTTGATAATGTTTTCAGCACTACTAATCAGAATACGCCGGAAAACATCTTTCAGATCATGGACCAGCAGTGGACCGACTGGGGCATTGGCTCTCCTTACTACATGTTTGGCAATGGCGCAGAACAGGTAGGGAAACAAACACATACCGGTCGTGCTATGGAATATGGCTGGAACGACTGGAAGAATGTATACATCAGCAATGCTGCTGTGAAAGCATTCACTTATCCCAATCCCGCAACCGGTCAGTCGTATATTGATCCCCGTGCCAGATCCACCTTCTATGGTACCGCTGCTTCCGGGGGAGATACCATGTACTGCCAGCAATGCGCTGCAGGTGCAAAAGCATTTCCTTTTGATGCAACCGATCCACAGGGCGACTATCGCTGGAAGAAATATGAATATTACAATCTAGTGGAAAAATATGGCGATCCTAAAAGTCCCATCAACGGGCAGGTGATCCGCCTGGCCGACGTGATGCTGATGCTGGCCGAAGCCTATATCCAGCAAGGCAATACAGGCGATGCTCCACTTGCGCTGATCGATAGCGTACGCTCCCGCTCTCATGCCTTTTTGTATACTACGCTGGGAGATCAGGGCAATGCCATGAAAATATTGATGCGTGAACGCCAGCTGGAATTGTGCGGAGAACAATGCCGGTATTTCGACCTGCTGAGATGGGGGATTATCAAACAAACTATCAATGCGGAAAAAGCTGCTGAACCGGGGACCGGCACACAACCGTTCCAGGATAAACACCTATTGTTCCCTATACCAGATGTAGAGAAAAATTATAATCCCAACGTTGCTAAAGACATTAAAAATGGCTGGAATTAATGCCCTTGCCGGAAAGATGAGCCGCCTGTCGGTGGTGTCATTGTTATTACAGCAGAATACTGCTACTCCTATTCTGGATTCCGGATAGCAGGCGTGGACCAACAATTTAACTGATGTCTACAGCATGATCGTACAACGAAACAATAACCCGCAATGGCTGATGGAAGGCTTTCCTGCACTTCTTTCAGGACCGCCCATTGGGAAGGATTAACCACTGCCAGGAAATATAGTATAGCTAAATAATCAATTGACTCAAAGCATGGTCCCTTTGGGGAATTACCCGTCAAAAATTGACGGGGAGGGGGAATATTTGTTTACTACGGAGGCTCCTATACGTTGTTATGGCCGGCCATAACAACGAAAGCATAAACGAAGATCATCTAATTCAAACCTTAATAATTCCACTGTTATGAAGATGAAAAAAGTTTACTACACGTTACTGCTTACAATTTTTTATCTGACTGCTTCGCAGGGTGTATACGCGCAACCGTATACCTGGAACCAGGTCAGGATAGGTGGGTCTGGTTCGCTGCCCTCTTTTGTAGCGCACCCTATGGTACCCGACCTTTATTTTATTACCACAGATGTAGGTACTCCTTACCGATGGAATAAGAACCTGCAGAAGTGGGAGCATTTAATGTTATTTAAAAAGATACCGGTCAACTATTGGAATTGGGAAGTTAACCAGCGTTGCGGCAGCCTGGGGGTAGATCCCAGTGATACTACCGGCAATATTCTGTATGCTACTGTGGAAAACGGCGCCGGACCGGCGCCAGGCAAAGGTTCCAGCGGGGTAGGTACTATCATGAAGAGTACTGACAGGGGTGACTCCTGGACCGACCTGCATGTTCCCATTGTTGTGCATCCCAACAGTACGCAGTATTACGGGGACCGTATACAGGTAGATCCCTCCAATAGTAATATTGTATGGGTTGTTACAGACCAGAATGGCGCCTTGAAAACAGAAGATGCCGGCACCAGCTGGTCGCAGGTAAGCACTATCAATACACAGAGTGCCTGTGCCTTTATTCTTTTCGACAAAAGCTCCGGCACCCTTGCTGTAAATGGTCAGAATGTTACCAGGCGGATTTACATCGGCCGGTCTACAGGCATATGGGTATCAGAAGATGGCGGTGCTTCTTTCACACTGATGAGCAACAGTCCCCTGTCTCCCGGCCGGGCTACGATTCACGCTGATGGGGCGCTGTACGTATCTGCCGGCTCCAGCACCGTTAAAAAAGGTGTATTCAAATACAAGGCCGGCAGCTGGCAGGACATCTCTCCTGTTGTTTTAGATCAGACTGACCAATTCTTCGCTAAAGTAGCGGTGAACCCGGCCAATTCAAATGATATTGTCGTAAGCACCCGGGGCACCTGGCAAAAAGATCCTTATTATATTTCAAGGCAGGGCGGAGCCCCCGGCTCCTATACACAGGGAAAGATCACCCGCGATAATTCGGAAGCGCCACACTCGGAAAATGACGGGGTACCTTACAATGCACCAGGGCATAATCCTGCTGCTTTTACCTGGGACCCTTTTTACCCGGACAGGATATGGCTCAACGATATGCTGGACGTGCTTAGCACCGATAATATCTTTGCGCCTATTTCCAACTGGAAAATCCGCGTAGCAGGCCTGGAAGAGATCGTAGTAACAGGACCTATGGTAGCTCCACCCAGTGGCAAGAACCTGCTGCTCACTTCTACCGCAGATGTTGGAGGTGCCCACCATCGTTCCCTTACAGAACCGTTGACCCAGGGAAACCTTTCCCGCACTGCGCTGCACTATGGCATTAGCCAGGCATTTAATATGCAGGGAGTAGCCTGCCAGTACACCGACCCCAATTTTGTTGTTCGTGTAGGTTGTGACGGTCCGGCAGCTTATCAACTCAACGCATCGCGTGCGGGTTACTCCACCGATGGCGGCGATACCTATACGCTTTTCCCAAAATCGCCCGGCCTGCGAGGACGTGTAGTCGTATCGGCTGATCGCAGGAATATCCTCTGGCTCACCCAGGTAGATGTTGATGGTCCAGGTAATGTTTACTGGTCGGAAGATCTCGGCACCAGCTGGACAAAATCCACCGGTGTTTCTTCAGGGATCTTACCCTCGGGCCCACAGTTTAACCTGTACCCCGGACAAAACCATCTCGTAGCGGATAAGGTGAACGGCGATTATTTCTATATCTGGGACCGCGGTTCGTTTTATGTAAGCACCAACGGCGGAAAATCATTCCAGAAAACGGCCGCCACTGGTCTTACAGCAAACTCCGGCAGCAATCCCAATGGCTCTTCTTATGCCACCACTTCCAACGTTGAAACAACGCCGGGGAAAACAGGAGATCTGTGGATCGCATTTTACGATGACACTCAATACAGCGCACTTTACCATACCTCAGACACTGGTAAAACATTCAGTAAGGTAGGCGGAGAAAATTTTAAGCCTAAATGGATAGCTGCCGCCATGTCCGACACCACCGCCAATGCGTACCTGACTTTATACGCAACCAGTCAGACATTGCCCATCAATGGCATTACTTATGGCGCCTACCGCTCAGATGATACCGGTCGTACCTGGACGACCATCTTAGACCGGTTGCCAGGCGTAGTGCAGAATATTACAGCAGACAACAAGGGAAGAATGTTTATTTCCATCAGCGGAAATGGCATCTATTTCGGCTCTCCCGTAGCCGGTCCTGTTCAGGCGGTAGAAATAGTCAATCCCTTATCAGATACCCTCGTAAAAGGGTTCTCTGTGAAGCTGAACGTAAAGCTCACCCCCACCTACCCCACCAATCCGTCCGTTACCTGGAGCTCCTCGGATACCGCTATAGCTAAAGTGGATGCTTTCGGTAAGGTAAGCGGCATGAACGCAGGCACCGCCATTATTACCGTTACATCGGTCGATGGAGGAAAAACAAGTACAAGGCAGGTCGTTGTCGTTCCTCCGGTCATATCCACCGGTATTATGATAGACAGTGTCTTGTATGGTACCATGAATACACCTAAACAGATCGTCGCTACTATTACGCCATCAAATACCACCAATAAAACCCTGAACTGGTCGGTGGCAGATAGTACTATTGCAAGTGTGGACGTCAACGGTGTAGTTACCGGCTTAAAGCTGGGCACTACCACCCTCACCATTTCCACAGCAGACGGAGGCGCTACTAAAACCCAGCAGTTGATCGTGAACACCATTGTCACAGCCATCAATGCAGGTACAACGGCCACTACGGGAAGCCCTGCAACGCCGTATCAGAATTCAACGTTCGGCCAATATATACCCGAAGGGCCTGCCGGCACCGATCAACTATGGCATGCAGGGTATACCTGGAGCGTCCATAATGCGGCAACGATGGACCTGAGCCAGGTAACAACGCCTGCTCCCCGCCAGGCCTATGAGTATATGCGCATCGGCAAAAATAATACAGCTCAGCTGCGATACTTTTTCCGCAACCTGATTCCCAATGCCAACTATTCGCTGCGCCTGCACTTTGTTGAGCCCAGTGATGCTGACAAAGCCAAACGGATATTTAATGTGAAGACCAACAGGGACAGCCTCATTAACTTCAACATTTACGAGGCTGCAGGCAATAAGCTTAATACCGTGATTACACGCACGCTTGAAGCAAAAGCAGACAACGCTGGTGTAATAACTGTGGTATTCATTCCTAAGGTAGGCACCAACGATCCTTACAGCGCTTCTATAGCCGCCCTTGATCTTTCCATCATCCCGATCCAGGGAATCAACATCTATTCAGACAGCAGTAATCTCTATGTGAGCTATAAAGACACGCTGAAACTGATCACTACACCGGTAAATGCCACCAACCGGAACCTGGTGTACAAATCTTCCAATGACGCCATCGCTACCGTAGACCTGAACGGGGTAGTAACAGGAAAAGCTGCCGGCACAGTTACTATCACCGCCACATCTGTAGTAGGCAGTTTTACGGCTGTCAAAACCTATACGGTAATCTATGTACCTGTTACCTCCTTAACGCTGGATAGCACTACGGCCAATGTATTTGCAGGATCAACCTTCCAGCTGAATGCTACCATCAACCCGGCAAAAGCCAGCAATAAAGGAGTGGTATGGACATCCTCAGATACAACCGTGGCCAAAGTAAGCAACAGTGGTCTTATCAGCGGTATCAAACAAGGCGATGTAATAATAACAGCTACCGCGGCAGACAATCCGGCTATTGCTGCACAGGCCAATATTCATGTAGCCAATGTACTGGCCACCGGTCTTACGTTGCAACCATTTACTGCCATTATCGGGGAAAGGGATACGTTGCAGGTAAAAGTTACCTACCTGCCGGCTAATACCACTATTAAAAAAGTAACCTGGAGTAGTTCCGATATAACCTTAGCTACGGTTGACAGTACAGGCATTGTCACGGCTATTAAACAAGGCACTCTGACTATCACCGTCAATACCCAGGACGGCTCAGGCGTTTCAACCACTTTGCCGGTAACGGTGGTACCATTTGATTCATGTGGAGGCATTCCCAATTATGGTTTCGAAAGTGACCTTATCCACTGGATAGCTTATAACGAAAAAGTCGCCACGGCGGGTGCTGTGTACACCGTTAGCGGGAAAGGCCACTCCGGCGACAAAGCCGCCACACTGGGTTCCACTACTGCAAACACTGCTTTGAACATACAGGATTCCATACCAGTAAGAGGTGGTAGTGTCATCGTATTTACCCAATGGGTAAAAGTGGAAAAAGGAGGCAATGGTTATCCCTGGTGGGCAGGATATGGCATTGGGTTTGTAGATAACCAGGGCGTTGCTACAGGTACCGTTTATTCAAAACCGGTATACAATGTGGCCGCATACCAGGAAAACTGGGCGCAGATAAGAGATACCATCAATGTGCCTGACAGTGCAACAGGGCTTACTTATTGGGTGTCTAAGGTGGGACCCGGCACGGTATGGGTGGATGATTATTGTATAGAAGTTTTAAAGACAAATCAATCGGCTGTTTATGGCATAAATGCGGGTACTGCCCCCGCTCCTGCTAGTCCGTATGCCAATACTACCTTTGCGCAATATGTTCCGGAAGGACCTACTGGTACTGATAAGCTATGGCATGCAGGGTATACCTGGATACAAAGAGTGAGTTCTCCTGTAGATGTGTCCCAGGTAACTGATCCGGCTCCTCCGCAGGTATATGAGTATATACGCATATTCAAAGACAATATCAGCCAGATGCGTTATTACCTGCGTGGTCTTACTCCTAATACCGTGTATGTTGTCCGCCTGCACTTCGTTGAGGCACAAGATGCACAGAAGAATAACAGGATATTCAGCATAAAAGCCTCCAATGGTCTCGACAGCCTTACGGACTTTAATATATACCAGGCCGCAGGCAACAAATTGAATACCGCTGTTATAAAAACCATCAGGGCAAAAGCTGACGACACAGGTTTGATACAGGTAATTTTCTTTCCTAAAAAGGGATTGTATGATCCTTATAGCGGCTCGATAGCGGCTGTTGAAGTGCGGACCTTAGCGCCCGGGGACACCCTGCAAAGTGTGGCTGCCAATCAAAATAGGATCGCAGTAGTCAGCAATAAATTAAACACCCACGATAACCTGGATTTTACGACGGAGATATATCCCAATCCTTCCAATAGCGTGTTTAATATAAAAATGACTTCTTCTTCGAATGCGCCAGCACAACTTATTATTGTTAATAATGCGGGCCGTCTGATTTATTCTACAAGAATAAATGCCGACACCAACTACCAGCTTGGTCAGGATCTGCTACCTGGTATTTATTATATCAATATCAGGCAAGGCACTCAGAATAAGACGATGAAAGTTGTGAAACACTAAAAGGAGAAAAGCTGTCTCATTTATTTATGAGGCAGCTTTTCATTTTGCGATTTTGTATTTGTGATACTATCTCAAAAACTGTGTAAATAAAAAATTGAAGTTCTTAAAACCCGATTTTTTCATTTACACATTTTTTGTTCCTGAGAGATTAGTTTCTATTCTTCATGTTTAAAAGACGTTCATAGCCAGATAATATTTTTTCAACATCTTGGTTCATCTCAGTCTGCACGAAGAAGACTTTTGCAGCCCTTTTTCGTTACCATTAAATGCATTTACGAAAAGTAAGATTCAGCCTTGCAGTCATCGGCAAATTTGATTTTGCGATGCGATGTTCCCAAAACCTTTGCAGGTCACCTTTCATGAGCAACAAGGAACCATGCTCAAGGTTTATAGAATATTTGTTCCTGTGATCTGTTTTGCTCCGGAAATCAAAAGCTCTTACCTGTCCGAAGCTCACTGAGGCTATCTCTGTTTTAAGTCCCGGTATGGTATCCTTATCTGAATGCCATGCCACGGAATCATTGCCGTCCCTGTAGTAATTAAGCAAAACGCCATCGAACTTTATTTCTGTATAAGCTTCTACTCTTTCTTTAATCAATAACAGTTCCGGTATCCAGGACACTGGCTCACGTTTGTCATCCGGCCTGATTGGCCGCTCTCCAAACCAGGCAGACAGGCGGGGCGTTATTACCTCCTTGTCATACATCATTACTTTTCTCTGGTCAAAAGATACTTTAGCAAGCAGCGCTTGCAGCAAAGTATCACTTTCTGCTTTTGTAAAAAAGCGTGGGTAATAATCTATAAGTTGTTCCGGAAGCAACAATTGTTGCGTATCGTCAAATAATTTTAATTGTTCTGTCACGTTAATGTTCTCTTTCTATTTTGTTGACTTTTAAATCTTCCTGAATTTCTGTCCCATATTGATCCTAAAAAAATCGAAAAAATCCAAAAGGCCTTCCGTTCCCGGAGATGAATAAAGCAGATTTCGTGAGGCAACCTTCTTCTGATTATACCTTAATTTATCTTCAAGCGCTTGTTGTATTTTCTTAGCAGGCGCAAGAATTTCATGTTGGCGGTAAAAAACGTTTTTTGCAGCACGGAACTTACTAATATTATTAGCAAAAGTATAAAAAAATGAGATCATAGAGGCGGATGAGGCTGTAGCAACAGATCCTTTAATCGGGCTTTTTCCTTTTCAGAATGGTCTCAAAATGTCAGACAAGCTCCAGCAACAAGTCTGGTCGAAAAGCGCCTGACTCTTCCTTTATTTGTCTGATTCCATATCCGGACCTTTTCAGATTCATAGTTAATGTCATCAGAATGGTCTTTTGCCTGCCCAGGTCATTTCCTAGTCAATAAGCAATTAAACACATTTTGATTAATTGCTTAAAATATATACTTTTGTATTCTACAAAATCACCTTATGTCCGCCATTATCAAAGAAGAGGAAATTCAGGAACAAATCTTACAAGCCGCGAAGCAATTATTCCAGCTTCATGGCTTTCGGCGGGTAACTATTGACGACATCGCCAGAGCGATCGGTAAGGCCAGGAGTTCCCTTTATTATTATTATAAGACCAAGGAAGAGATCTTAGATGCGGTGATCGTCATCGAGATCAGGGAGTTGATGACCGCCCTTGCTGCGGCTATAAACCGTGCACAAAATGCAGAAGAAAAAATAAAAGCCTTCTTTTTGGCCAAACTGTCCGCTGTAAGGGAAAAAAGCGGCTTTTTTAACACATTAGACGAAGGCATGGATGCCAAGGAGTTATCCAGCTTCAAGAAAATCAGGCTTGCTGTCCATGAGCAGATCCTGCAGCAGGAAGCTGCCCTGCTTGGACAGGTCATCAGGGATGGTATCCTGCGCAAGGAATTGAACAAACTGAGCGACCAGGATCAGGAGGGTTTAATCTTTGTACTGCTGAGCAGTCTGCACGGTATCAAGCGCGAAATGATGCTCAAAAACGATTTTAGTAAGATGGAACCATTGGTACATATTCTGATCCGTTCTTTGTTTCATGGACTAAAGGAATAAAAAAAATTTGCCCTGGTTTCGACATTTAGGCAACATTTGCCGATAAGCTTATATAATGAATACAGAAAAAATCACTAATACTTTCCGCGCTTTCCGGAACCGGAATTACAGCCTGTTCTTCAGCGGGCAGTCCGTGTCGCAGATCGGCAGCTGGATGCAGCGTACGGGCGTGAGCTGGGTGGTTTATACCATGACCCATTCGGCTTTTATGCTTGGACTTACAGTTTTTGTATCGCAGTTTCCTTCGTTTGTTTTCTCCCTGCTCGGCGGTATTGTGGCAGACCGCTATAGCCGTTTTCGGGTATTGATGATCACCCAGATTGCCTCTATGATACAGGCGGCACTACTGGCCTTACTCCTCTTTACAAATCATTATACTGTTTGGGAAATACTATTGTTGAGCGGTATTCTGGGCGTGATCAATGCTTTTGATGTGCCGGCCAGGCAACCGTTGATCCATGATATGGTTACCGATAAAACCGATCTTCCGAACGCGCTGGCCCTGCAATCCTCCATGACCAACCTGGCCCGCCTTGCCGGACCTGCCCTATCGGGGTTTGTATTGGTGAAATTTGGTGCGGGCATGTGTTTTTTGTTCAATGCCATCAGTTTTGTGGCAGTGATCATTTCTCTTCTGCTCATCCGGCTGCCTGCCCATATACTACCACCGACTGAAAAAAAGATAAAGTCAGAATTGATGGAAGGTTTTACTTATCTGAAAAACACGCCATCGATCGGCATGGTCCTGTTGATATTGAGCTTTACCAGCCTGCTGGTGCTACCTTTCAATACGTTAATACCCATCTTTGCCAAAGTGGTCTTCCATGGCAATGCCGCAACTTTTGGCTATATCAGCAGTTTTATCGGCGTGGGAGCCGTAGCTGGATCAATCTTCCTGGCCGCCTTAAAGAAAGATGCCGACCTGAAATTCATTCTGTTGGTGAACACCATAATTTTTGGGATCAGCCTATTGCTTTTTTCCCGTTCAATAAATTTCCCTTTGGCCATGGCATTTGTCACCATATCCGGGTTCGGGATGATGTCGCAAACCACCATCAGTATGACACTGATCCAGCTCTATTCTGATAAAGAGATGCGGGGACGGGTCATGAGCTATGTGGCAATGGTCTATTTCGGTATGCTGCCCCTGGGCAGTTTACTGATCGGTGCCATATCACAAAAGTTAGGCGCACAGAATACTATCCTTTGCGAGGGCGTAATAACACTTATAATGGCGGCTTCCTTTTCAGGATTTTTAAGAAGTAGCCGGCAGAAATTAAAAGAAAAAAATCAATCAATTATTTAATCATTTAAAACTATTTACGATGTCTTGGTATTACTATTTCAGCGACTTCCTGGCCGGTATGTTACTGTCCAACTTTGTTCCTCATTTCATTAAGGGCACTGCAGGCGATCCTTTTCCCACACCTTTTGCCAAACCGCCGGGTAAGGGCTTGTCTTCACCATTGGTGAACGTATTATGGGCACTATTTAATTTAGCCGTGGGCTTGCTGCTTTTCCACTTCGGCAAAGTATCTGCCGATGACACATTATCTATTATTATTTTCTTTACCGGCATTACCTGCATCAGCATCTTCAGCGCCATGAATTTCATTCATAAGCACAAAATTTAATCGTACAATCAGATGGAAAACAAGACAACAGACACCGCCCTGCTGATCATGGATATGCAGCAGGGCATACTCAGCGGATACCCGGCGGTAACTCCGCTGCTGGACAAAGTAGCCAAAGCGATAGCCGGTGCCCACGCGCTCAACATACCGGTGATCTACACGATCATAGGTTTCAGGAAAGGGGCGCCGGAGGTCGGTCCCAATAATAAAATCCTGAATGCAAGAAAAGCAGGCTTTGAGGCGATCAACATGAAAGATTTTATGAACATCCACCCTGATATCGCGCCTCAGGAACGAGATATCACTGTGATCAAACGCCGCGTCAGCGCCTTTACAGGTAGTGACCTGGAAGTGATCTTAAGGTCATTAGGCGTGCAGCACCTGGTGTTGACCGGTATTGCTACCAGCGGAGTCGTATTGGCCACGCTTATTGAGGCAGCGGATAAGGATTACCGTTTAACCGTACTGTCCGATGGCTGCATCGATTCGGATGAAGAATTACACCATATGCTACTGACAAAAATCTTCATTAAGCGGGCAAGTATACTCACGGTGGAAGAATGGAATGAGCGGTAAACGGTTGCCTGTTCGAATCACCTAACTGGTTTTGTATCGTTCCTTGTTAAACCTGCCTGCCGGCCAGTGATTCATGTCATCGCAGTTGCGTCATCTGTAAATTGAACAAAAGAAAGTGGAATATTACTATCGGGCCAGATGAATAGTGACTCAGACAGGCTATACGGAGATACCAAAAGAACCTTTTTACTTTCGGTTTGATTCAATTGAATAATGGTAATGAGTTAAAATATTTCATTGAGACAGACAGCGCTTCAATGGTCATGATTTATGGCATGAGAACAAGAATTGGCATGACGAATGCTTATCCGCCTTCCGCTGGTCTTGAATTATGAGTAAATCATAGTACTTGTGGCCTCTCTAATTCCCCCTGAAAAGAAATTTTTGGGAGTCATCGTACTTTAATTCGCTATAATGAATTATATTTAAATCAGTGTTATGTGGATAAAATAAATCAGTTAAAACAAAAAGAGAACATTAAGCCCCCAATAGTTTATATGTTTCGTGTGCGACACATTAAAAAAATCAGATAAAAAACAATAGGCAAAATCCCTTGGAATCTTTGCCTGCAATAGAGTAAAAAAATTAAAACCGGTTTACCCCGACAATACTGATTTAATATCAAAACTACTTTTATGAGAAGCATGCTACCTATATTATGTATTTGTTTTGCCTTATCTGCAACAGCACAAACAGTAAATCCTGCGCTAAAAACACGGCCGGTTATTACCAACGTTCAAAGTAATCCATCCACCCACGATGGCGATGTTATGAACATGACAGCGGAAGCGAAAATTAAATCTCTTGAAGCGGATGTGCAGCTTTTGAAGACACAGGTACAAGATCTGCAAGCCAGTTTGCAAAAGGAAACAAAGGATTCAAAGGATGCACTGCAATTTGCAGTACAGGTTGCAAAAGGCCAAACGATCACGTTGGATAATAAATTAACCACGAAATTAGATGCGTTAAGCACCCAATTAAACACGAAACTTGGCAGCTCAGATCTTTACTCGAATACCTACACCATTGATATTGCGAAAGAAACCAGCGGAAACCAGGGTATATATGATTATACTATTAACGATGGTACGTTTACCAGCAATTCAAAAGCAATAGTTGCGGCTAACCTTGCCGACAATGCCGGGAACTATGCAGTGCCTGTGAAAGCATATTTCGGAGGGGATAACAAATGGCATGTAACGATCGCTAAATATTTTATTAATGATATTTTTGGCGCTTCTCTAAGGCAATGTCCTACTTGTTCCGACTACCCGGGATTGTTTCCTGTGGCAGGAATTTATTCAGTGGGCAAGGATGGTACCCTGAAATTAAATGTGCGGGTTATAAATGTTAAATAGTACTGTGGGCTGCTGGCGCGCCTTTGGCCGCCAGCAGGATATCAAAGCGCTAATTCCCGAACCTGTTTTATGAGCACTTAAGAGCTCTTTCTGAATTGAAAGCACTGATAACTAATAGATATAAGGTCGGGAAGTCTCAAAATGAATATGAGCATTCCACAACCATTTCTAAGTTATTTTTTAGAGTTATTAATAATTAAAAAAAAGAGTTTCTTTATCTCCGTATTTGAAAAATGTATTGTACCCTATATTTGTTTTAAAACTAGTCAGTAAAGATAAGAAGTTGACCTATGGACGTTTTTCCAAACTCAATTAATAATTTAGTTTCCGATCTAACATTCTCCAACATATTATCGTTGCCATAGTCTATGCTAATAATATTTTTTTATGAAAATTGGTATCCCACTTTGTGGCTTGCTATTTTTGTTACAGCTGCAAAATATCTATGCTCAAAATACACCTGGTGGTACGGCTCGTCCTGCTGCCACTGCTGTAACTCCTCCTGTTCCCTATACGAATACTACTATTACAGCAATTCATGAAACGCTTCATCAGTATGGGTTAAGTGATCGGTATACAGGGAAAAATGGATTAGCGGAAACTCCTGCTGCGTATAAACACGACGTTATGGGAGAAGGAAATGGTACAGTGCAGTTAAGCCAAACTCATTTTGATAATTTGGGTAGTAAACTGTTAGAAATCAGAAGATTAAAAATAGCAATAATTTTATTTTAAATGTTGTTGATGATTTAGATCAGCAGGGAAAATTAAAAGGTCAATAGTTATAATTATGCAGAAAGTTATTCTCTTTTTTACGCTGCTTATCGTTATCAGTTCCTGCAATTATAAATTGCTGGTAAGTAAGGATAGGATATATACTAAAAGGACAGGCTATTTAATTTTTTTCAACAATCAAAAGTATTTTTTTCCGGCAAAACATATCGACGGAAACCACTTTTTTGCTACAGCGATCAATAAACCAGGTTATCTTGTTTCATTTGACAGGCAAGAAGCTGCGCTTTACTATGCGGCAGAAAAGTATACTATAGATTATGAGTATTTATATCATGGAGAGAAGATTTTCGTCAGAGATACTGTTCGTATATTGCCGGTAGAAATTGGATCCATACCTTATGAAAAACAATTTAAAAGCAGACGAGTAGTAGCAGTTGATTTGATTATTAAATATGATAATAGAATAAAGCGACTTCGATACTATGGCACAAATAACGAGTCAGTATGGACTGTCTCTTCAATACTTGAGGAAGATGGTAAGGAGGAAGAGCAATATTACAATAAATATGGTCCTGGCGCACCTGGAATGAGGTAAAAGAATGCTCCGACAACTCTATAACGCCAATCCCGTCATCTCCTGATGCTGCATTGCCTGGATTTCTCCCGGATCTTTTAAGCTTCTTAGTCTATAGTTGTACGGTTTAAGTATCTTTGAGATCTGATATAACATATTATGAAAAAGCTGTTATTTGTTATACTTCTTTTAACACTACCTTGTTTTGCAGCCTTCAGTCAAAGTAAAGTTGTGTTCGATTTCATCAGTTGTATTAAAAATCAAAACAGAGAATTATTATCTGATAAAATCGCATATCCTCTAAGAAGAGAGTATCCACTTCCTCCTGTTAAAAACAGGGAAGAATTTTTAAAAAGATATAATGAAATATTTGATGATTCCCTGGTAAATATCATCATTACCTCCATGCCCGAAGAAGATTGGAAAGAGGTGGGATGGCGCGGTATAATGTTACAAAGAGGACTTTTATGGCTGGATATTAAGGGTAGGTTAACAGCAGTTAATTATCAGTCATCCATTGAAAAACAGCAAAGGGCTGAACTCATAGATCAACAAAGAAACCTGCTGCATCCATCTCTTAAAGCATTTAAGCAACCTGCCTGTTTAATGGAAACAAAAAAGTTCAGGATCAGAATTGATGATATGGGAAATGGGAACTACCGCTATGCTTCATGGGAGTTGCACAATAAACAAAGTGATAAACCAGACCTCATTATAGAAAACGGCACCTTCATTCCTGAAGGCACCGGTGGCAATTATCATTATGATTTCAAAAACGACGGCTATATATACCGCTGTTCTGTTACCGTGTTGGGAGAAAAAGATAGCCCTCCTGCTGAATTATATATTTACAAAGCAGACAAAGAAATTTTATATCAGGTGGCATCAGTGGCAGACTAGTTATATCTTCAGTCCCATTTTATGACTGGTATAATCCATGTATTTGTTGATCAGAAAACAATAGAAATAGTTAATAATTATGAGAAAAGTTCAGATGTTATTATTGAGTTGGCGACTGGTAGCCTTTTCAAGCCAGGATTGTTGCAGATCAAGATTAATAGCGCCAATGAATACCCTATAGCCTTTCATCTCCACAAACTTGTTAACATCATTGATCATCTTTTTGCTGAGCTTCGGCACAAATTTAGCCCAGGTATAAAAGATATAGTAATCATACTGGTCTAATGTTTTCTCATCCGGCCATACTCCTGCTATTGGGACTAATGGCGCTAACAGCTTTCGTACAGTAACCTTTTTATTAGCATTATCATTTGTGAGGCTATTTAATGAATCGAGATATCGTATCGTGGACCATGGGCAGGTGCGATCAGCCAAAATATTTACCTGATCCTTATTGAAAATCAAAATAGCCGGTAGATGATTCACTATTGTATCAGTAAAAAAATGTAGATTTTTCTCATCTTTTACAACAAAGAGCGTAGTGTATTTTGCTTTTTCATGTAATACAAAGCTTTTCAACGCTATTGAATCTTCATATTTTATCTTTTTAACGTCCCCTGTTATATAGAGAATGGGAGTACAGCCATGCAGCATCAGGAGAATGGAAAGTACCTGAAGCAGATGCTTTGGCTTTAAGAAAGAAAACATAGAGTTGTATTGGAATAAACAGAGGCAGAGTGTAAGCCCCGCCTCATAAAAAAATTATTCTGTAGTAGTAGTTTGTAATGTTACAGTGCCATATTTAGATGCACCATAATCTACAGTAAACATGCCGGGAAGAAGTGTAATAGAACTTTTACCGAACTGGCGTGCTACATCTGATGACAAACTAATAACCTCGTCCGGATCTATCTGTACAGCAGTCAGATCTTCGTCAACGGAAAAGAAAGGATGTAAATCTGATTGGAATTGCAGTTGCAGATTATTATTATCCAATAATGTTCCAATAGCAGCTACATATCCAGGTGTTACACTAATAGTAATATCACAAATACCAAGACCTCTCTTGCAATCTTTCTTAGGCCTGTAAGGCTTGGCAGATAGAGTTATTTTAATGGGCCCTTTTTTTGTTTCCTGGAATTTACTATTGGCATTTTTACCTGATTTAGTGTCTGTAATGTCGTGACTAAGTACTTGTGCGCCTACATTTAATACAATCAGAACATAGGCTAATAGAAAAAAGAGTGTCTTTTTCATTGTGAGGTTTTTGGGTTAAGAAATATGTCTTATTGGAGGTAAAACTGGCTAGGTTACCAAAAGATTATAACGCAATACCTGAGCGTTTTATTATTTTCAAAAGCAGAAATCATGTTCAACTATAAATGAACATATTCTGAATATTTATGAAGAACAAGAAATTGAAGAAGAGTCCATTGATAGAAAGATCGGAATTTCCGATTTTTCTATCAAGCCTACGTTTATGTATCTGGTCGCCAGCAGCTATACCTGCCTGTTTCATGATGTTTCTGCGCGAGGTCCATTTAGATTATAGTAAAGTAGGATTTTCATTGTATTTCTTTTTATAACAATTCAGATTGGGCTACCATAGGAAAATCTTTAAATTTGGTTTCGTTTACTTAATTTGTAATGATGACCGCTTATTACGATACCTTATTCGCTTACATTGCCCGGATACTTGAGCTACCGGAAAACGACAAGATCTCTTGCAGGGATACCTTTCATCCAATATCGGTACCAAAGGATACGCTGCTGGAGACAGCGGGTAAGGCCTTTATATCATAATTTTATTGTTTCAGGTTATATGCGGAAATATTATATCAACGAAAAGGGAGAGGAAGTAACCAATGACCTGAACGACGGCCCTCCTTTTTTCACTTCCCATATACATTTCGTTAACCAAACAGTGTCTAATGAATACCTGCCTGATGCAGACCATACAGCGAAAACAAGCTTTACCCAGAAAGATTATACCATCCGATAGGAATAACTGCCCGATACAAGCAATACAGGCTCTCCAGGCATAATATAATATGAAGTAAATCACCCGCGGGTGGCCTGAAAACAGGAAGGGCGTCTCAATTATAATTGAAACGTCCTTCCTGTTTGCCTAATATAAACTAGGCATCCTCCGTCTCAGCTTGGAAGGAGAAAGAAAATACCCTGCATGAATTCCTTCCCGGATCATACTGGAAAACCATTCCAGATTTGCCTTGGGGAAACTCAGGCCGCTTTGTGCAATTGCATCCAGAGAATCCTTTTGTATATACCTGATCCGTCTGGGGAAGTCAAAAGACCGCTGTATCCAGTTGTTCATCAAATCAACTATTTTCCGGTCGTTCTGGGAGCCGTCAAAGCTGGCTACCGATTCTTTAAATGTATTCATCTCCACAATTTCAAGACTGTAACCCAACTGCTTCAGCATTTTTACAATAACGCTGAAAGGCAAGCTCTGCGGATTCTCCATATGGATACAATCTATCGGGCTGGTCATATATTCCAGGCAAAAGCCTGCAATCCCTTTTGCAACAATATCTACATAAGAAAAGGAAATGTTTTCGTTATAAGTATTTGGTATCTGCTCCAGTAATATAGCCCCTTTCATGATCTGGAACACCCTGTTCTGATCAATGTTGCGTTGAAATCTACCATGTACGGCATCTGCAGCAATATGTCCCACCCTGTATATCTTTCCTTCACCACCATTTTTAAGGAAGTAACGGATGATTTTTTCAGCTTCAAACTTTGTTCTCTCATAATCAGAGATAAACACCTGTCCGTAATCAAAGTCTTTTTCAGAGAAGGTCCTGAAGCTGCCGTTCGGAGAATAACCACTAACTGCCAGTGTTGAAATATAATGGATAGCCTTTTTCTTTCCTTTTTGTGCCAGCTCCTGTATTTGCCTTGTAGAAGTAATGTTAGCCTGAATAAGATCGGCATAATCCTTCAGCAGGTTAATATCAGCCGCAGCATGTAATATGATATCTGTTTCATTAACAATTCTTTCGTAATCCGATGGCTCGATCCCTAAATTCTCCTCTAAAAGGTCCCCTTTGATCACTTTTATCCTATGACGATTTATGTACAGCGAGTCATTGAAATAGTGTTCATAACAATTTTCAAGACGGGTAGCCGCATTCGACTTACTATCTCCCCGTACAAGGCAATAGAGGTTAACTTCATCGTGTAAAATCAATTCATGTAATAAATGGATACCAAGAAAGCCAGTAGCCCCTGTAAGCAGGATTGTCTTTTTTCGACTGATCTGGTTTTTCATCCCATTAAAATTGAGATTGTATAACGGTTGTCCCACAGACGCTATATTGCTATCCAGCATTAACAACTTCGACCGATTATACAATTGATCCGGATTTGACAACTGGTGTTTTAAGATGTTAAAGAAGTTCTTTACCATCCTGTTTATATTCGTTTTTTCAAAGTTGCTTTCCTGGTACTGAATATCTATGATAAGTGATTCACCGATAAACCTTGCGGTGAAAGAAAGTTTATATTCCTGCAAGGCGCTTTTACTCCTCGTAGGCCCTGGATTAAAACTGGAAGGCTTCATGTGAACAGACGCATTTCCAAACTGATCAGGAAAATGCCCCAGATAGTTAAACAGCACATCTGCACCAATAACTGTCATGTCTGCAAACCGGTCATGATGTATGTTAATCATGTTTGCAAAGGCAGCCTTCTCATTAATTAAGTCGGAGCAATCTCTGGGATTCAAAACAGATTCATTCAGGTTTACCGGCATAGTGGTAGCCCACCAGGCCACTGATCTGCTCAGGTCCGGTAATGATTCCTGCTGTGGCCGGCCATGAAACTCAACATCTACTGTAATGGCGGGTAGTCTGCACTCCTCCAGTAATGAGGTGGCAAAAGCACTAAGCAGGGAACCACTCAACGTTGCTGATTGTTTTTGCTCTTCAAGATGCTGTAATATATTGGATATTTCAGCGGGTATTAAAATGTTGTATACCCCGCTTAATTCCTTTCTATCTATCCTCGTATAGATTTCAGGAAGCCGGTATAATTTCTGGGTCATAAGTTTGTTATATGCTGCTGTATCCAGTTCAGGTTTACCCAGTGCAGATTCATCATAAAACCTGCTTACCGCATTTTCCGGTTCTACCGGCAAGAAATCATTCCTCAGGATCTGCTCATAATAATCCAGTAATTCATCGATGATAATATTCCATGATATAACATCTACCACCAGGTGATGACAAGCGAGATAAATGTAGTCCTTACCATCAGGGTTCACAAATAGATGTGCTCTGAATAACCGGCCTTCCTCTATTGATATTTCACTCAGCAGGTTCCTGGAGATTTCCTGGAACTGGAAGGCTACCGATATTTTGTTATCCAGGATAGACGTTCCCAGTTCGAAACCGGAACAGGATTGTTTTTCGACCTCGTACAATCCTGCCTGTTTCCTGAAAGCGGAGGTTAACTGCGAGTGGCTTGCCAGCACATAATTAAGCGCCAGCGCCATCTCTCTTACACTGATCTTATCTTCTGTTTCCAGTAAGATAGTCTGACAGTATTCATTCAGATTGAATTTCTTATGATGAAGAAAATTGTACTGGGAGAAGGTAAGCCTGTTAGCATTCTTCGGCTTGCCGGAGGCTTGTTTCCCATCACTTATTTTTACTGGTTCCAGCTTACTGAAATTACCAAACTGCGGGTGGTTGTTAATGTCTGTGATATGCACTTTGTAACCATACCGCTGTAACCTTCCGATCAATTGTATGGCCAGCAGGGAGTCTCCCCCAATGTCAAAAAAATTATCTGTTGCTGCAATGGAGTTCTTATTAAGTATGCGCTTCCAGTGTGTATCCACCAATGCAGGCCAGGACTCCTCTTTTGATTTGTCATTGTCCGGCACCTTAGCACTTACGGATACATCAAAGTTCCGCTTGAGTGCGTTCAGGTCTATTTTGCCATTAGAGTTGTAAGGCGTTTCGGTATAAAAATAGAAGTTGCCTGGTATTTTGTAAGCAGGTAGTTTGTTGGTCAGCCATTTTTTCAGCAGATCTTTATTCAACTCCTGCCCTTTGACAGGTTTGATATATACATCCAGCGATTGATTTTCCCGGTGTACAGATACTGCTGCAATAACGTTTTCCACAGCGGGATGTGCAATGATAGCTATTTCCACCTCTCCCAGTTCAATCCGAAAGCCTTTTATCTTTACCTGCCGGTCTGTCCGGTATAAGAATTCATAATTCCCATCCGCCAGTCTTTTGCAGATATCACCCGTACGATAACAGTTTAACTTTTTACCGTTTATCTCTTTCTTAACGAATTTCTTTTCGCTTTCGATTTCATTGTTAAGATATCCCTTGCTTACTCCCGGACCACAGATATATAATTCACCGGTGTTATCCTTTTCGTTATCAAGAAAACAAATACCCTCTCCCAGTGGCGCCCCGATCGGTACGGAAGCTGTTACATCAAAATGCGCGGAAAGCGGTTCTACCTTGAATACGGTAGCACCAACAGTTGTTTCAGTAGGACCATAATGATTATAGAGATGAGCACATACACCGGATTCAAATATTGCCCTGACAGATTCCCAGCTAAGTTTCTCTCCGCCCAGAATGATATTATTGATTACCTGCCTGTGCATTGTATCCCTGTTTGATATCAGAGACGTTAAATGCGAAGGAGTAATTTTTAAAAGGGATATTTTATCCTCGTTAATAATATCATTAAATAATGCGGGATCTGTTGCTTCCACTTTATTTAAGATCCGGAGCATACCTCCTGAAACAAGTGCCACGAAGAAATTGGTAAGACCCAGATCGGCAGCAAAGGTAGTAACATGTGCGGCTCTTACAGCTGCCGGAGCACCGATCCTTTCATACACCGCATGGGTGTAATGCAATACGCTTTTGTGTGTGATCTGCACAGCCTTAGGCGTGCCGGTAGTGCCGCTTGTAAGCAGGATATAACACACATCAGGCATTGTTACAGGAGGAATATTTCCAGAAGGCAAAAAAGCGGTATCCTCCGTAATCAGCTCCTGGAAATAAAACAGGGGAATCGACTTAGTATCTGTTGTTACCAACTGGTCCGCAGTATCCAGAATAACAGCATTTGCCATCACTCCCTTTATTTTTGCTTCGTTTGTAGCAATGCCATCCTCCCGATCCAGCATCACAGGTACCCCTCCGCAGAGAAGAATACCCCAGAAACAAATAATACTTTCCGTATCCTTTTTACTTATACAGGCTATCCTGTCTCCTGTACGGATATGTTTGCCTGTTAATATGCTGGCCACCTGGAATGCACGTTGGTAAAGCTCCTGATAAGTGAAAGATTTACGGCAATCCTTGATGGCAACCCTTTCAGGATAGGTATGAACAATGTCCAGCAATAACGCTACTAAATTTGATTGATTAGCTTGCATCGGAAATAAATTTTGATAATTAGGGGCTAGTGTTAATAACTCACATTATAAAAACGTGCAGGTAGTTATGGGTAAGCCTGACGGGTAGGTCTTATGGAGATGTTATCCAGATGAACATTACCCGGAAGATGCGATAGAAATGCAATCACCTGCGCAATATCATCTGCCTGTAAGATGGGCCCTACCTCTTTTTCATACGTTTCGAACCATTGCATATCATATCCTGCAGACTGCTGGAAATTGGTGCCTACCAAACCCGGCTCTATCAATGTTACCCTGATGGATTGTGGTCCCAGCTGCCTTCTCAGCGCCTCTGTGAGGCCATGTGCAGCAAACTTTGTAGCTCCGTATACAGAGTTAAACGGAGATACATTTCTGCCAATGGAGGAACCGATAACAACAATATCCAGTGGGTTCGTAACAAAGTCTCTTCCAGCCGACTGCTCCACCATTATTTTGCTGATGCTTTTCAACTGATACATCAGTCCTTTGATATTAGTGTCTATAAGGCTATCCCACTGTGCTGCATCGGAGTTCAGTAATGTGCCTGGCAATCCTCTGCCCGCACTGGCAACAAACAGATCCGGTAGTTCATTCCAGGTATTCAGGGATTCGGCAATACATACATCGGTCATCTTCTCGTCCGTGATATCGCCACATACAATCCTCGCCAGGTCACCATTCCCTGTTTCATTTACCTGCCGGGCTGTTTCAGCCAGCTTATCCTTATCCCTTCCGTTAAGCACCATCCTTGTCCCTTTTTCTGCCAGCCGATGGGCAGTAGCTCTCCCTATACCGGAGCTGGCTCCGGTAATAATTGCAATACGATTTTTCATGTCTGTAATATTTTTAGATGACTATGGGGCTATTTATATCAGTCGGTTTTTCTCTGCCTGAGAGGCATTTACCTGTGTACAGTGCCAGTCCCGTGAGCACACCTCCTATTAAGCCGGCAATGATTATCACTACTATTTCAGGGAAGTTGATCAGCACACCCAGTTTGTTTAATACACCACCATGCAAACGCAGATCGAAGTAGGAGTTGGCGCCGGACCATATAATGAAACCCGGTATAAAGCCAGTGATGAAGCCAGAGAATTGCCAATGCCGCAATCCGGCTATTACACCCAGTACAAGAACAGGCAATACAAAACTCCACCAGGGCAATTGTTCAAACAGATCAGTACCCGTTATAAGTACCAGGATGATCAACATCGTTTTTATACTATCAGGTAATTTCTTACGCATTTTATTATGTTTTATCGTTGTTAATGTAGCAACCAGCTATTACCCGCCTGTTTTTCAGCTTCTTTGACTGACATAAAAAATCTCAGTGGATAATATTTTCCTTTATTCCAGTCGTTAATAAAATTATCATAGTAAGGACTGCCTATATTCCCTGATTGACCTCCCGCATAGATGCCAAATGCTTTGGGACGGTCCCCGAGTTCCACTATCATACGCCATGAAGGGCCCCAGTTATTGGAAGTGGCATTAATAGCATCAGGATAACCGGCGGCAGGAATATTCATTCTGCTAAAAGCGGGAATGTTGGTGAGGTGTGTCACATTTACTTTGTGTACGTCTCCCCATTTAACACCTGTTTCCTTTTGTATGCTGTCATAATCGGCAACGGCCATTGTAAATGCTTTACAAATGATATCCGATGCATTTTCTTTTGGGGTAGTAGCCCGCTTATCAAAGTAAATATTACCGGGGTCCTGTTGGATGAGGTCCAGCAATACATAATCATCAGGAACTTTGGTATTGAATGCATACTCATTAAATTCATCCCAGGTATAATCCTTTACGTACTGCCACCATAATTGAAAAAGCTTTGCATTCTGACTATTCAGGTCAAATGCACCGTTCCATTCCTTTAAACCCTTCAGGGTATTATACTGGCTTACAGTCAGCCTGTTTTTATCTATAATCTTTATCAGGACGGGCATTACTTCCACAGCAAAAGCGTCTGTATTGTCCAACTGCATTTTTTCCATTTTCCCGATATCAAATGCATTCTCATTTTCAAGCAGTTGTTGAATTCTGCTGGCGCGGGCTTCTTTATAATATCCATTATAGTAATAGTTGTAGTTGGCAGCAGTAGGATGCTGATTTGCAGATAACAGGAAGTTACAGGCCGGATTAATTGCATGAGGCATACTGTCTGCCGGTATGTACTTCGTGGATAAATGCGCACTTACTGTACCATCCAATATAAAGCGTCCTTGTCCAGGCCACTTTACAGGCAGGCGCCCCTGATGATTCGTGGCAATGGTATTGTCTTTACCGGCAAACATAAAATTCTGTATCGGGCAACCATAATCTTTTATAGCATCTTTGTATTCTGTATAGTTAGATGCCCTGTTCAATTTCACAAAAGTTAAAAACTCATTGGAAGTATTCAGCAGCTCCCATTTCATAGCATAATTTTTTAACTCACGGCGTTGACCCTGGAAACTTCTGTCTATTACAACAGGGCCGTGTATGGTACGGTAAACAGTATCATATAATGGTGCCTTATTTTTCCGTTTTATCTCTTCAATAGAATAATCAAGATTCAGCCACTTTCCATCCAGCTCATATTTTTTATAATCACTGGTGATCTTGAGTTTGTACCAATCTTTTACATCATCTGCTCCATTGGTGGTACCCCAGGCGATGTTCTCATTAAACCCGATTATTACAGCCGGCGTACCGGGAATAGAGACCCCATATACATTTAATCCGGGTGATGATAACTGCATTTCCAACCATACAGCAGGCAACGAGAGATTCAAATGAGGGTCGCTGCACAGGATAGGATGACCCGATTTTGTTTTTTTACCAGATACCACCCAGCCATTACTTCCCAGTTGAGGATTAAAGGAACTTTCAGGCACAATGGTACTATTTGCCAGGAAAGAGAAGTTCAGGTAATCCGGTTTGGTTATATGTGTTAAAAATGGGTTGGAAGCCATTTCAGTATCATTCACAACGGGGGTGATATGCGGTGTAAAAGCCGGGTAAAGTTTATTGAACGTCTCTTCTCCCAATGCGACCATCAGGTTGGACATGATCATATCTTCTTCATAACCCGAGAGTGTAGCTCCCATATTTTTCATTACCAGCACACTTTTCAGCTCGGACCATTGTTCCGGTCCATAATCCAGTAGTTTATATTCAAGCGGGATATCTTTCGTGTGCAACTGTTTGATATAGGCATTTACACCTTGCGCATATGCTGCCAGAATGCCAGCGGTTTCAGGATCTTTTTTTAATTCTGTCAGTGTTTTTTTAGCGGCGTACAACAATCCCATCCTTCTTTGGTTACGGTCATAGTCCAGAAAACGGTCTCCAAATATTTCGGACAAACGGCCCGCAGCCGCATAACTTACAAAATCCATTTGCCACAAACGCAGGCTGGCTGTTACGTATCCCTGTGTAAAGTAGAGGTCGTGCGTATTTTTCGCATAAATGTGCGGCACTTTACGGTCGTCGAAAAATACCTTTACGGAATCTTTCAGTCCCATTCCATTATGTACTGCATTTACATTCAATTCGCCGTCACCTCCATTCTGTACTGCGCCTGTGAAGGGATTCAGCAACCTGCCCAAAGGAGATACGTTGAATAGCTGATGTGACAATGCAAAAATGAGGATAAGCAATACACAAAGAGGGAACAGGAAATTGATGTTAATCTTTTTCATACCAAACAGTTTAGCGCAGTATCAAAGGAACATGACACCACTATATGACCATAACAGCCATAGTAAAAAGAATTATATTAAATGAGGAGGGAGAGTATTTTCAGTCGCCACCAGCCGGTAGCGACTGAAATTCAAGAGAGGTAAATTACTTTTCTTTCAAACGTTTACTTTCAGTATCGGCTGAAGTAGTGCGTGTTCTCGCCTGTTTCACGCTTTTGTTTCCAAAACGGCAGCTGAAGGAAATCTTCAGCCGGCGTGATTCTGATCGGAAGTCAGACCTGAGATACGTTCCTGCAAAATCTATTAAACCACCCGGGCGTAATGTATTAAATATGTCCGTTACTGATAGTCTTACAGTACCATTATTATCGAACACTTTCTTTTGTAAACCAGCATCTGCTGTCCATATTTCCTTCCAGCGTGTAGTACCTGTAGCAGCTGGTCCGTTATAATAACCGGATAGCTGGGCACTCCATCCATGAGAAAGATCGAAACTATTTTCACTGTAGATGAGGAATCTTGTTACATTAATATCGAGGTAAGAGTTGTTCAGATGACCTTTATACGTTGAATTGTTAATATCCAGGTAGCAATAAACACCCCACCATTTTGCCACATCAAACTGTGCTGTTGTAGTAAAGTTTAAAACATACTGATATGGAATGTTCTTGACGGTCTGCACACTTTTATTGCCATCTACTGTATCGAGTACCTGTGTAAAGAAGTCTTTGATCCGGCTATAACCCAGCATAGCTGTGTATCTTTTATAATTATAAGACAACTGGAAATTATCAGTGTATTGTGGTTTCAGAAAAGTATTCCCTTTGCTTAAGGTGAGTTCATCGAGAATGTTCACAAAAGGGTTCAGGTCTTCATAACCAGGTCTGTCAATACGCCTGCTGTAACTCAGGCCCCATGTACTGTAATTATTAAGCTTGTAGGACAGTGATGCGCCTGGAAAAAAATTCAGGTAAGAAGTATCCAGGCTTCTGTATGCACCGGCATCCAGCGTTGTCAGACTGCCCAATGCACTGGTAGCTTCTGCCCTTAATCCCAGTTGAAAGGACACTTTATTGATAGCCCTGCTATAGGAGATATAACCTGCATAAATTTTTTCTTTATACGCAAAGTTACTGGTCATGGATGAATCCAGTTTTTCATACGTTTTGGACCGGTCAAAAACCTTGAAATCATTTTCTGTTGATACGTCATTATAATAAGCACCTATACCCAGCTTACCTGCCAACGCCTTCTGCTCATAATCCATCTTAACAGACCTGATATTGATGTTTGTCAATGCAATAGTTCTGATATTATTTATACCAAGTATACTATCCGGATCCATTTTGTATTCATTATTCTGCGCACTGTTCATATTATTCCGGAAGGTATTGTAGTCGGCATCGATATTCAGGCTTCTTCCCTCAGTATCTTTATATTGATAATTGATATTGTAGTTCACCCTGCGTAACCGTTTTGTCTGATTATTAGCTGAATTCAGAAATGAATCAACAACACCTGGTGTGCGGTAAATGTCAGTACTGCTGGTGGTTTTAAAAGGACCGGAAAGTGCACTTCCATTTATCAGTACACCTAATGTACTACGTTTGGAGAGAAAGAAGTCTGCACCTCCTTTATAATTATGATTATCACTGGTTCTTATATATGTTGCCCGCTGATCAAATGTATTGCCGGATACCTGTCTGAAGAAATGGGACAGCGTGCGGTTATCACCATATTGGTAACCATAGTTACCAAACAGGTTGTAAAACTTATTGCGGTAATTGAAGTTTCCGGAAAAATCATATTTTGGTGTATGTGCGAAACTGGCTGTTACGGAAGTACTGCCATTCAAGCCCAATGACTGGCTCTTTTTAAGCCTGATATTGATGATCCCCGCATTACCGGCTGCAGGATATTTTGAGGAAGGATTGGTAATCACTTCTATAGCCTCTATATTGGCAGACGGTATGCCGGTCAGAACAGCAGCCAGATCATTACCACTCAGGTTCGTTGGCCTTCCGTCAATGTATACAATCACCCCGTTTTTACCATTTACAGAAAGACTGCTATTATCTACCCTTACGCCGGGTGATTTACCTAATAGCTCCAATGCATTGGAGCCGGTAGCATTGATACTGGATGACACATTAAAGATCATCCTGTCGGCTTTCACTTCAATGATAGGCTTGGTACTTCTCACTTCAACTGCTGCCAATTCTTTTGCGTACTGCACTAAAGTGATAACAGGCAGGGTAATGGAATCCTTTACAGTAAATGTATCTGTTTTATATTTTCTGAACCCACTGGCTACTACTGTAACATAATAGGTCCCTTCTTTTATATTATCAAACAGGAAGTTCCCCCTGGTATCCGCAGGCAGGATCTTTACCAGGAAAGAATCGGTAGCACGCAGTAAAGAAACACCTGAGGCTATCATTGGCTCGTTATGTTCATTTACCACATTACCTGAGATGATCTGCCCATTTACACCGGAGAAGATAAAGCACAGGATACACAATAGAATGGAGTTTTTTATTCCTTTCATAATTTTAGATTTAGATATAATTGACATTTCTGCAGTATTACATGTGTACCTTCAGTTTTGATAACACTGCTTTACAATAACAGTTGCTGATTATCTCAGCTATTCTAAAGGAATGGTTGTGAATGAAAAAGTGGTGTCCTTCCAATATTTCAAAGTCGAAATCACTTCTTGTATAACGGTTCCAGTTAGTGATTTTGTCATTTGTTTCTTCCTCAGTTCCCATTACTGCATATATGGCCGCACCTACCGCCGGTTCATTTATCATCCTGTTATCTTCAGCCACCTCAAAGTCAGCTCTTAAAATGGGTTCAAAAAAATCAAACAGTTCTTTATGCTCGATTAATTCCTGCGGCATGCCACCTAACTTTTGCACAGCGGTAATAAATTCCTGTCGCTCAAGCAGGTAAGTTTGCTTATTTTCCTTTACTCCGGGACCGGGGTTTCCACTCACAACAATACAGTCGGGGTATTTATGTTCCTTTTCAAGCATGTTGGCCACCCTGAGTGCCAGGTATGCACCCATGCTATGTCCATAGATCATAAAGCCGGAAGCCGTCAGGTTTTCTTTTATCTGCCGATAGATGTCCAGAGCAGCCTCATCGAAGTCCGTTAGCAGCGACTCTCTGATTCTTTTCCCTCTTCCTGGCAGTTCCAGGGAGATCACTTCAAAGTCTTTCAGTAATGGATACAGAAATTGAAAGGAGTGAACATTGCCGCCGGCAAAATGTAATAGAAATAACTGTGGCTTTTTCATGATAGCGTAATGTGGTTAAGAAGTACACAATAAGGTCAGATGAGTGCAGGCTGGTCAACCTGTTCTTCGATGAGCTTACCATCGTTCATTTTATACAATTTGTCAGCACAATGGTAATACTTATCATCATGGGTTATAGCTATGATAGTTATACCTTCTTCTTTCAACAACGGAATAATTTCTGTATAAAACTTCTTTCTGAAGTATGGGTCCTGGTCGGCGGCCCATTCATCAATTGCCAAGATAGGTTTTTTTTCCAGCAATGCCATGATGAGTGCCAGACGCTTTCTTTGTCCGGTAGATAAATCTGTTGTTGACAGATTATTACCATTGATACTCACTTTATCTTCCAGTTCAAATAACCTGACATAATAATCCCATTTTTCAGTATCTATCCCGTCAGCCCCCATTACCTGGTTAAATAAATAGAAGTCGCTGAATACCACTGCAAATAAGGTCCTGTATTCAGAGTAATTATCTTTATCAACCAACGTCCGGTTGAGCCTTATTCCTCCCGCCGATGGTAAGCGCAGTCCCAGAATGGTATGTATCAGGGTGGTCTTACCACTACCGTTTCCTCCGTATATAAAAATCACATCCCCCTTGGAGATATTGATATTTACAGGTCCAATGCCAAAAGATTTTCCATAATTATATTCCAGGTTACTGATAGTAATCTGCTGAAATTCATCTTTGCCGATATATTGCTGTGGAATAGGATGATCGAAGTTTGACTCTTCCAGTTCCTTTTTCAGTGCCATCAGATGATCGGCAGCCACGCCTGCGTTCATAATGCCGGGTAACAGCATCATTATTTTTTCAACAGCTCCAAGCAGGTAAAGCAATGTAAAAACAAAGCTGACCATATCCCCGGGTTTCAACTGAAATGCAGCAGCCAGGAAAAGTAATACCGAAGCGAGAAGTGAATAAAACAATACCTGTCCGGTAATCTGATTGTTCAGATATCCCGTAAATGCAGTGAGGTTGTTATGATAGGCGCTTCCGGCGATAGTACTTATTTTAGTATCATAAATAACAGCACCTTTCCTTGGCTCCATATAGATCTCCTTAAATCCACCAATGATAGCATTATAGTTTTCCTGGAATTCAGTTTCAAGTTTACGGGCTTTACCGAAAAACTTCAGATTGCGCTTTGAATTGAAATGATACATGGCAGCACCGGACAATGCAACGATTAAGGTTATTGAAAACAGTTGCCAGGAAATGGATGCCAGATAAATCAGACAGGACAGGGCAAGAATAAAGGATGCGAAAAAATCTATGATAGTGAGAGAGGCGTTGGTGAGTGTATTCACATCATTTACGATAGCCGCCTGTATTTCCGTTTTCCTGGCTGATAACTGCTGATAGTTTGCCTTTAACACCTGTGTAATGATCTGCATGCGAAACCGCCAGAACAGCTTCTGAGACAACTTAATAATTGCCAGTGAAAGTGTTCTTCTTACCCATATAAAGACAACGATGATAGATGCAAAAATGATGAAATACTCCTGACTAATGTTGGTAATACTACCTCCAATGGTCAATCCGATTACCCTTGTTACCGTGTTTATGAACAGAAAACTGCACAAACCGGTAAAGATGGCCAGTAATACATAACTCAATAAAGTACCACGGCCTATCTGAGGTAATAATATTCTCAATAACTGTTTCATATGCAATAATTTGGGCTTTATAGTGACTCATTTTTGCTCCTTTTAACTGAAGGCTAAATGAGTCACTATCAGCATCCGTTGAATACCTTTTTCTTAATGCGTCTTATGCAGGCACCGCTTCATACTCATATAACAGTTCCTTCTCTCCAAATAACCGTTCTGCAATAATGCCACGTTTATGACACTCTGCTACCAGTTTATCTGATTGAACAATAGGCTTTGATTCTTCTGTATATTTCAGGCTGCTGATGAATTCCAGCCAGGGCTCCTGCCCCATTGCATATACATACACTTCCCTGGGATGAAAAATATTTACCAGGTGCATTCCTTTTTCAAAGTCAGAACCGGACAACCTTCTTGACTGATCTTTATCCCGTGCAAGGTCTTCTGTCAGCAAAGGTCCGTATAACCATGAAAGTGGTGCCCCTTCACATTCCATTCCTAAAAAGACAACATCAATATCACCCAGAGAATCATATACATGTTCATATATTTTTGATTCGAGAATTCTTGAATCAGCAGCAAATAAGAATTTAAACTGATCAATAGCAACATGGAAACAGGTTTTGGCCTGAATATTCAGATCGGAATGTTCTCCGGTAAAGGGTACCCCTGTGATAGAACAGTTCCTGAAGCGGATTTCCTCCATTTCATCTATTTCAATCACATTTTCAAATCCTAAATTATTGAAAACCAGTTTCAGGTTAGGGTCCTGTAATAAACCCCCAGTAGTTCTGGGAACGATGATGTTCTTTATTTTATGGCGCAGTGGCAGCAGGGTTTCAAACAGAATATGATCCTGATGGTTATGGGTGATTAATACATAGTCAATCACATCAGGCAGATCAATATCAGAAAAATGTACTACACTGGATTCATATCCGTAATAGCTGATCAACGGATCAACCAGGATACTTACTTCCGCTGTTTCTACCAGGATACAGGCATGACCAAAATAACGCATCCTTGCTTTAGGACCTTCATACTTCCTGTATCTTGGATGTTCCTGTTTTGTAAAGAAGGAATCAAAAAGATGCCGTTGTTCATCCGGGACACCCAGTTTGGCCGCTATTTCATCAATAGATCCCGCATTTCTTTTCATTCTGCTTAAATCATCTATTGCAGGGCTGTCCAACGGAATATTCAGCTGTAATATATTAGGATCATCCAGTCTTGGTGTACTTAAACAGAAAGGACGTTCATCATTATCTGTTAACCACAGTGCAATACTCTGAGATGCTTTATTGTAAAATTTACTTTTATATAACAGCGGCTCAAAAAAACGGTAAGATGGATTGTTATTGAGGTCATATACCAGTTCTACATATCCTTTCAGCATTTCCGGTACTTTATCATATAACACTTCCAGCGAATAACCCTTTGCATTATTCTTAAGCATCTTGTCCAGCTCTACAATCGCTGCTGCCAGCTGAATAGAAGTAGCCTGATTTGCCAAGGTTTCATCTCTCAGCTTTTTCACTTCATCTACACGACCTCCTTTATAATCCATAAAGGGACCTCCCAGCATTTTAGGGTTTAATACAGCAGCAGCGTGAATTTCTGGCGACTGAATATATGAATTCATGATCTTCAGATGCCTTCCTACCACATTCATCGCTGCGGTAGCAGGAGAAATGAGGTGAGACCAGGCATACCATCCCTCTATCAGGGGTTCAATAATTACATTTGGTTTCAGGTACCAGCAATTATTACTGTTCATATACAATGAGTTTTATGATTATAAAATAAAATGATTACTTACCTCTTCCTGTACCTTACGCTGGCTGCAGGCTTTACATGTCCGGCATCCTTTCTGGCAGCCGTCCATGTCAGCGGTGATGGTTGCTGTCATTAATTCCGGGATATATACTATCTGTTCCAGTATAGAAAAATAGTGTTCCTGTATTTCGTTCCTTTGTGCAGCGTCAAACAAATGTGGATTAAACATCAGCTCCAGTCTGAAACAATTCTTAAACTCTGTAACCGTTAACCCAAAATTACATTGCGTAGGAACGGTATCTTCAACAGCTTCACTGATCTGGTATACTGCATTTTTATAATGATCATAATTATGATAATTATAAAAAACGATGTCATCTAAAAACCTCCGGGAGATGTTTAACCCTGGAAGTTCCTCCACCAGTTTGGTAAACGGATAATCTCCATAGTTGAGGTCTTCGAGAAAACATTGCTGTACGTTTTGCAGATAATCAGTTACCTGCATCTCATGATCTATGCGGTTGCGTACCAACAAAACGTTTGCAAAATAACCGATTGATCTGCTGATATCCAGTTCACCGAAATGCCGGGAATTCCTTCCGGAAACAGCTGTACCAACTGTTATATCATCTTCACCCGTCATCTTATTTAATAAAAGCGTCAATGCACCCATCAATACTGCCGAACGTGTGAGGTTATTCTTTTGAGCATACTCATTCAGCTTTTCATATAATACTCCATGTAATACACTGGTACTTCTTATACTCAAATCATCTTCTGTAATATGCTTAAGGGAAGACGGGAATTCTAATACCAGTTTAAAACCATCAAGTTTTGTTAACCAGTATCGTTTAAGTTTTTCACCTTGCTGTGAATACAAAAAGTTACGCTGCCAGCTGGTAAAATCGCGGTAATGGAAGCCAGGCTGTTGAAGCACAGATGTACTTCCCTGCAGATTTTCGTTATATAGCTGCATAAATTCCTTTTGCAGCAATCCTTTGGAATATCCGTCTGTAATGATATGATGCAGTGTAAATAAAACCTGGTATTTACCTTGTTCCGGTTTATAGATATTTACTCTGATAAGGGGAAAAGTATCCAGGTTGAATTTACTGAATAGTGCTTCATCTGTAATTTCCTGCCACTCATTTTCAGATTTCAAAGGGATGCATGCAATTGGCTCGAATTTCAGGGTTTCAGCAGACAGTATCTGTTGTTGTAAGATACCATCTGCTTTTATAAATACGGTTCTTAAGATTTCATGCCGTGTTATCAGTTGTTGTATTGCTGCATTAAATGCCGGTATGTCCAGATGTTCATATTCATAAGTTGATACTACCACCCGGCTTTTCACTTCCCAGGGAGCTACATAAAACAGCTGATTGTAGGAAGCAGGCAGCATGTTGGCTGTTTTTTCCACCTTCTCTCCTACCGACAAAAGCATTATCAGCGTTTCCATGCGCTGCTGATAAGCAGTCTTCAGTGTTTCGATAGTAACAGCATCGTATTGTTGGCTGCTGTAACGGATACTTATGCCCATTTTATTATTTACCACCATACCGTTTACTTCCAGCACTGCTTCCCGTGGCATATCGTCCGGACATCCTTTGCCGTGGTATTCTCCTGAAAATTCAAATATTTTATCGCCTTGCGTTGTTTCAACCCCTGAACCAAAATCACCCAGGTAGTTGAAGGAAATCTGCGGGTCCAATACATATGGCTTACCACCCAGGTAACGTAATATACCATAACCTATACCTTTATTTGGCACACTGTGCAGGTTCTCTTTTATTGCTATCAACTGCCGGATAACATCATCCTTTTGACTCATGTCAAATACAACAGGATGGGTAGTCGTAAACCAACCCACAGTGCGTGTGATATCTATGTCTGTACCAATGTCTTCACGACCGTGGCCTTCCAGTTTGATCAGCACATTTTTAAGATGGAACACATCGTTAAGCGCAAGGCTTAAACCTGTGAGCAGGATATCGTTGATCTCTGTCTGATGGGTTTTATAACATTCGGTTAGTAGTCGCCTGGTGGTATCTTCATCCAGTGAAAGCATACAGGAGGCAGCATCTTTCATCAGGTTACTACCTTCTGGATAATCTACTGGCAAGGTGTCTATAACAACAGATTCTATAGCAGACCAGTACTTGTCTTCCTCTTCCAGTGTTTCGCTCAACGCATAGGCTGCCTGCTTTTCCTGCCAGTATTGGAAAGAATCTGTTTTTAATGGCAGATGGAGAGGCTGCCCCGTCAGGTATTGCTGATAGAGATCTGACAGATCTTCGAATATAATACGCCAGGATACGGCATCAACCACCAGGTGGTGCGCAACCAGCAGGAGACGGTCACCGGATCCCCCACGGAACAACGCAGCTTTAAACAACGGGCCGGTTGTTAAATCGAAGGTTGACTGGATACGCTCACAGTCTGCTATAAATCGGGTATTATCAGCCTCTTCTATGACCTCAAAGGAATACCCCTGATCTGCACCCTTATTTTCCTGTATCCATCCTGAATTGCTCTTCCTGTACACCATACGTAACGCATCATGATGCAGTATCAGTTTGTCCAATGCAGCGGTTAGTCCTGCTGATGAAATCTGCTCTTTGCTATATAATAAAACGGATTGGTTAAGATGGTGTTTATTGATCATCTCACTCTGGAAAAAAGCGGCCTGTATGGGTGTCATCGGGATGAAACCTTCTGCAAGGCCCTGATCTGCTGTACGATTGACAAGGTTCACATGTTCTGCAAGTTCAGATATAACAGGATACAACATCACATCCTGGATGGTGAGCGTATATCCCCGTTGTTTTAAACGGGATACAATCTGGATAGACTTGATAGAATCTCCTCCCAATATAAAGAAGTCATCCTTTATACCTACCTGTTCTTTTTTCAGTACTTCTTCAAATACAGCTACCAGTTGCTGCTCTATTTCGTTGCCCGGCGCAACATAAGTAATGCCGGTGTTGAGTTCCAGACCGGCCATGGCCGATAGTCTCTTTTTATCTACTTTACCATTGGAAGTCAATGGCAATGTTTCCAGTTGTACAAAATTCTCCGGCAGCATATAAGATGGCAGCTTATCTGACAGCGCCTGCCTCAGTTCCAGCGTATTCAGCGGTTCCTTGCTTACTACATAAGCAACCAGGTAATTCTCGTTTTTATCATTTTTTTGTGTACAGACTACTGCTGCCTCTATTTTATCAGTATTTAACAGCACATTTTCAATTTCGCCCAATTCGATCCTATATCCCTTGATCTTTACCTGGTCATCAATACGGCCAATATATTCCAGTTCTCCATTGGGTAGAATTCTTACGCTATCACCGGAGCGATATAATGTTCCCCCGGTAAACGGATTGGGTATAAATCGCTGGCTGGTTAGTTCCGGTCTGTTTAAATATCCCCTGGCCACGCCTTCCCCACCGATATATAACTCCCCGGGAGTACCTACCGGTACGAGGTGTTGTTGCTGATCGAGTACATACAAGCTAACGGTAGGAAGAGGTTTGCCTATATTACTGATATTGCTTTCAATATCTGAGGTGGTTATTTCCTTATAGGTCACACACATGGTGGTTTCCGTTGGACCATACAGGTTCAGTATTTTTGTATCAGGATACCTGGCATTCCATTCTTTCAGTTTGCGGGGACTCAATGCTTCCCCTCCAAAATTAACATAGCGCAATTGCAGGCTGACATCCTGTTTGATTAAATTATAAAAAGAAGAAGGTGTCTGGTTAAGTATTGTTACTTTTTCCCTGCTTAATACTTCAAGATAAGCAACAGGATCTATTGCAGTCAACGCCGGGATTACAATCAGTTTACCTCCAAAAAGTAAGGCACCGTACATTTCCCATACAGAAAGGTCGAAGCAGAAGGAATGAAACATTGTCCATGTATCATCGCTCCTGAAATCAAACAATGATTTTTCATTCTTAAATAACCTAACTACATTCCGGTGTTCTATTAAGGTTCCTTTGGGCTTACCGGTGGTACCGGAAGTATAAATTACATATGCAAGGTCAGCAGGTTTGTTGATCAGTGCAGGATTGGTCCTATCATAACATTCTGCTACCTCCATAAATACATGCAGCTCCCTATCATCTATCAACACTTTGCACCTGCTATCTGCGAGCATAAAATCTATACGTTCCTGTGGATATTGCGGGTCTACAGGCATATAGGCTCCCCCACTTTTTATAACACCCAGTATGGTAATAACCATCCACTCACTGCGTTCCAGTTTTATGCCTGCCAGATCATCCGGCCGGATATCATATTGTTGGCGAAGATATGCGGCCAGCTGATTTGCTTTTTCATTCAGCTCCCTGTAGGTAAGCCTGGTATTTTCAAATACAAGCGCAATATTATCGGGTGTTTTCTCTACCTGTTCTTCAAACAGGCTTACAATGGTCTTGTTCCGGGGATAATCCACTGCTGTATTATTCAAGGCTGTCTGCAACTGAAGTTTTTCTTCCAGACTCAGATAATCTATCTCATGTACCAGGCTATCAGGAGCCTGCACTAAATTTTCTATCAGCCGGGCCAGCTGTTGCTGCATCTCGTTAATCCTTATTTCTTCGAAAGCGTTTACATTGTAAGTAAATTTGATAGTAATTGTTTCGCCCGCACTTGCATTTATTGCGAAGTCATAATTAGACAGTTCAAAAAAGCTGGCAGACAATAATGTGGTCTTGGTTTTATTTTCTTCCTGTGTGACACTTTTTTCCACCCTTTCCTGCACCGGGAAATTTTCAAATGAAAGGATATGATCAAATAAATTACTGCCGGAGGCTATTCCTGATTGTATTTCGGCCAGTTGTACATAATGGTGCGGCATTCCTTCCACGGCTGCCTGATGTACTGCCTTCAGCAATTCCCTACCGGTTGTTTCCGGATTATATTGAACCCTTACAGGGATGGTATTGATGAACAGGCCGATCATATTCTCTATTCCTTCCAGTTCTGCAGGACGGCCCGATACGATGGAACCAAATACAACATCACTGGTATTGTTATACCTGCCAAGCAGGATGCCCCATGCGGTTTGAATAAAGGTGCTTTCCGTTACACCGGCAGCAATACACAGAGAGGCTATGGACTGCCTTACAGCTCCTTTAAATACAATCCTTCTTTCCTGCTTAATATATTCTTTATTTTCATTAGCAACCGTTTTCTGCAAGGTATTCACGGCATCATATCCTGTCAAATGGTCCTGCCAGTATGCGATTGTTTTTTCTTTATCTATTTTACTTAGCCAGGAAATATAACTGGAATAAGGATAAACACGTGGTAATACAGGCATTTTTCCGTTAATCATTGCTATATAAAACCGGAAAAAATCATTAATGAGAATACTGCAACACCATCCGTCCATGAGAATATGATGGAAGCTCCATATAAACTCATAGGTATCTTCTCCTAATCCAAGTACGGTTAAACGCATCTGAGAACCTGCGTGCAGATCAAATCCCTTTGCCCGGTCTGCAGCTTTGAAATCTGCAATATTCCCGGAAAAGTCAAGATAGCTGAACGCGCTGTCTACCGTCTTCTTTACTATCTGCAGTGGTCTGTCACCTATTTCCTGTGTAAAGAAAGTCCTTAATATAGCATGGCGGGTAACCAGCTCCTGGTAGCTTTTTTCTAATATTGCTATATTAAAATGGCCTTTTACCTGATAACAGGTTTGTTCTACATAAGCCTGGGATGCAGGAGCACTTAACCAATGGTAATATAGTCCTTCCTGCAAAGGGCTTAAAAAATATACATCTTCTAGCATAACAGTTTATTTAATTTTTCCAACTGATCAATACTTAAATCTTTGTATGTTAAATCAACCGGGCTGAGATGCACGTCTGCTTCTGTAGACAACACCTCAATCAAGGCTTCCAGTCTTTGCTGATAAGCTTGCGTCAGTTCCCTGACTGTAGCTGCATCGTACTGCTGTTTGCTATACCCGATAGCCAGTCGTATACGGCCCTGTACCACCTTGCCGGATATTTCCAGCACACCTTCCCGCTGCATATTTTCAGAAAATCCTTTGCCGTGGTATTCTCCCGAAAACTCAAATATCTGATCGCCCTGTTTTGTTTCCACACCTGATCCAAAGTCGCCCAGGTAGTTGAAAGAGACCTGCGGATTCAGTTTGTAAGGCTTACCTGCGAGGTAACGCAGTATACCATAACCGATCCCTTTATTGGGCACTCTGTGAAGACTCTCTTTTACCTCTATCAACTGCCGGGTAATGTCATTGCTGTAACGCATATCAAAGACTACCGGGTAGGTAGTTGTAAACCAGCCAACAGTACGTGTGATGTCTGCGTCTGTGCCAATGTCTTCACGGCCATGGCCTTCCAGTCTTACCAGCACATTATCCAGGTTGAATACATCATTCAGCGCAAGACTCAGTCCCGTCAGCAGAATATCGTTGATCTCCGTATGATAGGCTTTGTAACATTGGGTCAACAGGCGTGTGGTGGCTTCTTCGTCCAGTGTAAAGGCAGTCGAAGCAATATCTTTCATCGAATTACTTCCATCCGGATAATCTACCGGCAACGGTTCTATCATGAGTGATTCTACCGAAGACCAGTATTTATCTTCTGCCAGCAATGTTTCGCTCAATGCATAAGCAGATTGTTTTTCCTGCCAGTATCTGAAAGAGTCTGTTTTTAAAGGAAGAAGGAGTGATTCACCTGCCAGGTATTGCTGATACAGATCCGATAAATCTTCAAATATGATACGCCAGGATACCGCATCTACAATAAGGTGATGTGCAACCATCATCAGGCGGTCGCCGGATGCACCGCGGAACAATGCTACTCTGAATAATGGGCCGTCTGTTAAACTGATGGTTGACTGGATACGCTCACAGTGCGTTATAAACTGATCATCTTCTATGATCTCCAATGTGTAACCCTGATCAGCACCTTTATTTTCCTGTATCCAACCGGCATCACTCTCCCGGTATACCATGCGCAATGCATCGTGATGCAGTACCAGTTTATCCAGTGCTGCGGTTAATCCTGCTGTGGAAAGTGATTCCCTGCTATATAATAAAACGGATTGGTTAAAATGATGTTTATCGATTATACCGCTCTGGAAGAATGCAGCCTGTACAGGAGTCATAGGAATAATTCCCTCCACCAGTCCCTGATCTGTAATACGGCTTACGAGGCTCACACGTTCTGCCAAAGCTGCTATTACCGGATAAGACATTACATCCTGGATGGTGAGTGTATATCCACGTTGTTTTAGGCGGGATACAACCTGGATGGACTTGATAGAATCTCCCCCTAATCCAAAAAAGTCATCCTGGATACCTATCGGGTGTTTTTTCAATACTTCCTCAAATACTGCCACCAGTTGTTGTTCCACTTCATTACCCGGTGCAGTGTAAGCGTTACTCATCCCCTGTTCTGTTTCAGGAGCGGGCAGCTTCTTTTTATCTACTTTACCACTTGCTGTCAAAGGCAATGCCGTCAGCTGCATAAAATGTCCTGGCATCATGTAAGATGGTAAATGGGCAGCCAGTGTATTCCTGATTCGTTCTTTTAATTTTTCAGGGCTGTAGAACTCAGGTACTGCTGGTGTTTCACCGGCAACTACATCCGCATGGATAGCATATACATTATACAATTCCGTTCCCAGCAAATCTGCCGGCTGATCGATAAAGGTGTTAAACCCATGTTTTACAAGTAATGTATTAATCAGTTCCAGCCTGTTATTGATATCATGTATTTCCAATACTACCTGCCGGATCTTTTTCCAGTCTTCATCCGTTATTCCCTGCAGCACATCCCACTCTCCTTTTTCCACATCAATTTTCAACAGATCAATTCTTTCAATATTATTTGCTGCTATTACCTGGGAGAGTGTTTCCAGTTTACATTCAAACTGTTGATGCTGCAGGTGGTTCTCCAGCAATTCGTCCAGTTCAGACGCAGTTACATCTTCTTCCTTTGCCTGCTCTTTATTATGTATAAATTTCCTTACCGTATCTTTTACATTTTCCGTTTCTGCATACCTGCTGGAGAGTGCTGTGGAACCGGGAAAGTAGGTAAAGGACGCTGTTTCTGCTTTATTGGAAATACCTATATTAAAGATGTTGATATCACCGGGATAAAGGGATGCATTTAATTCCAGTAAGGAATAGATAGGAGGAAGAGGTTCGAAGGCATACACCTTAACACCCTTTGCTACTTTATTTGCGTATACGGAGAACATCCCGATATTGGCACCTATATCCACCACACAAGCGTTATCCGGAATTGTAATACCGTATTTTATGTAAACGCTGTCAGTAAATATTTCTTCGAATAACAATTCTACTTCAGACTTATTATAAGCATATGCACTCAGACCATTTTGCAATGGGAATAACACTGCTCTTTCAGGCAACCCTTTCTCCTTATTTTCTGCAATTTTATTAGCCGTGTAGCCGGTCTCCTCATCAGGAACATAATAAAGAACCAGGTCCTTATTGCCTTCGCCGTCCTGTTTCACAGCGGCTACAGCCTCTTTAACAATCTTTTCATTCAGCAATACGAATGGGATTTCGTCCAGTTCAATGCGGTATCCGTTGATCTTTACCTGGTTATCCTTACGACCTAAAAACTCAATATTCCCATCTGGCAACCAACGGCCTAAATCGCCGGTTTTATAAATGCGCGTTCCGGCTTTAAAGGGATTGTTTGCAAACTTCAGGGCTGTCAATTGCTCATTATGCAGGTATCCTCTTGCCAATCCGGCGCCACCGATGCAAATCTCACCTGCTACTCCAACAGGCACCATGTCCAATCCGTCATTTAATATATAAATCTGTGTGTTGGCAATCGGGCTGCCTATAGGAACATTCTTATTATCTGTAATGGTACCCTTGTTTATTTTAAGAACAGTAGCACAAATACTCGATTCTGTAGGACCATAAGCATTAAAATAATCACCAATGGAAGAATAACTATCAACACTGTTTTTTATAGCTGCCTCACCGGCGGTGATGAGCTTTTTTAATGTCTGAATTTTCTCTATCTCCATTAACTGCAGAAATGCGGGTGGTATAGTGGCAATAGAAATTTCATGATCATTTATGAATTGCAGTAGCAATTCCGGGTCTTTTTTATCTGCATCATTGATAATATACAATGTGCCACCGGCAGTTAAAATGATAAATATTTCAGAAACGGATGCATCAAAAGAAGCAGAAGCAAACTGCAAGCCTCTTTCCGCCACCTGTATATCAAATATTTCCTTTTGAGAAAAGATGGTGTTGGCAATCGTAGTATGTTCTATCATCACTCCTTTCGGATTACCGGTTGATCCGGAGGTGTAGATAACATATGCAAGGCTGTCCGGGGCCACCATTACACCGCAAGAAGATACAGGCGTACCAAGTGTATCCAGCTGGATATCTATGGCGAGTAAATTGCCGGTATAACATACAAGGTCAAACATAAAGTCGGCTTGTGTAATCAGCACGTTTAAAGCTGTTTCCCTGATAATAAATTCTTTCCGGGGCAACGGGTAGCTGACGTCTATTGGCACATAAGCGGCTCCTGCTTTCAGGATACCCAGTATGCTGATGATCAGTTTATCTGATCTGTCCAGCATAATACCTATCAGCTGATCCGGCTGTACGTTGTAATGTTTTCTTAAATAATGGGCTAACTGGTTTGATTTTTCATCCAGTTCTCTATAGGTGAGTTTTGTATCTCCTGATACAACTGCAGTCAGATCCGGATTTGCAGCAGCCTGTTTCTCAAACAAACGAACAATTGTTTTATCAGGGTAAGTAGTGCCGGTGTTATTAAATCCTGATAACAATTGTTGTTTTTCAACTTCATTTAAACAATCCAGTTCGTTGATTGGCTTACCCGGATACCGGATAATGTTATCCAGTAATTGTGTAAGGTTACCGGCGAGGCGCTCTGCTGTTGACTTTGTATAAATGTCTTTATTGTATTCTATGTTAACGAACAGTTCTTCTCCCGACTGTACAAAAACAAATAAGAGATCGAATTTGCAAATCAGGTTGCCCTTGCCGTGATATCTGCTCACCTGTAATTTATCCATGTTCATGGAACCATTGGTTTGCAGGGTTGACCCTGTTTGTAACGTCATGGCCACATCAAACAAAGCATTCCGGCTTCTGTCTCTTCTCAGTTGCAATTCGTCCACCAGCTGATCAAACGGATAAGCCTGATGTTCATATGCCTGCAGGGTGACTTCTTTTACGGTATTGAGCAGTGCTTCAAAGCTGTCTCCTGCTTTAAACTGTGATCTTAATGCCAGTGTGTTGATGTAAAAACCTATCTGGTTTTCCAGGTCTGTATGTTCTCTGCCGGCAGTAGGACTACCAATAATGATGTCTTCCTGGTTTGTGTATTTATATAGCAATGCGTTAACAGCTGCCAGCAAAGTCATAAACAAGGTACTACCCTGTTCCTGGCTAAGCTCCAGTATTCCCTTACTCACCTGCAGCCCCAGGCTTTTGCTGATGCGTTCTCCGTTAAATGTCTGGATAGCAGGACGTGGTTTGTCGCCTTGCATGTCCAGTACAGGCAGTTCTCCTGCAAATTGGTTCAGCCAGTAATCACGGTGTTTCTTTGATTCATCCACGCTTAACTGTGCCTGTTGCCAGGTGGCATAATCCTTATATTGGATACGCAGTGGTTTCAGGTGGCTGGCATCTTTATTATATATCTGGAACAATTCCTTTATTAAAATATCCATTGACCATGCATCGCTGATAATGTGATGCATGACATAACTGAATATCCATTTATTATCTGCCAACCTATATAGAGTAGTGCGAAGCAAAGATCCATTGGCGAGATTAAATGGTTTCACCATTTCTTCCAATAATAAAGCATCTATTGATGTTGCTGATTGCCGCAGATCCAACTGTTTTAATGTAAAGCCGGTATTCCCCACAGTATTAATAAACTGCCTTACCTCACCTGTTTCATCTTCCTTAAATACAGTGCACAGAATTTCATGACGACCAAGTAATGTGAATAAGGTATGCTCTAAGGCTTTTACATCCAGTTCACCTTCAAATACATAAGTACCTGGAATATTATACGCTACATTTCCATCTGCCAACTGACTCAGCAACCATAATCTTTTTTGCGAAGAAGATAAAGGGTAGTTCTGTTGTTGCGGAGCATTGGGAATTTCCTGAAAACTACTGCTGGTACGATTCTCTTTGAGGTATTTAACAAGGTCCTGTTTGGCAAGTTTTATTTCTGTTAACAGCGCTGCTGGTATTTTGCTGATATCAGTATGTATTTTTAACTTATCCTCTTCAATTAACTCAATGTTGATATTGAGCGCTAATAATTTGTCTATGAGTACTTCAATCATGGTTTAAAGTATAAAGTTGTTATCAGAATCTACATTGACGTTATTTTCTTCCGTACCTTTTTTAATCCAGGTTTTCCTCGTAATGTCTTTACTGACATCTTCAATAGTAGCTTTATTAAATAAGTCGCCTAACCGGATCTTAATATCAAACTCCCTGTGAATGTGGGCCAGTAACTGCATTGCTTTCAGGCTGTGACCTCCCAGGTCAAAGAAGTTATCTTTGATCCCTATCTTGTCTTTACCAAGGATTTGCTGCCAGATCAACACCAGTTTCTCTTCTGTTTCATTACGGGGGGCTTCATAGGCTACCGTTGTTGTCAGTGACAAGCCTTCAGGAGCAGGTAATGCCTTCTTATCCACTTTACCATTAACGGTTAAAGGCAATGCATCCAGCTGTACAAAGTGAGTGGGGATCATGTACGCAGGTAGCAGGGTGTTTAAATGCTGGCGGATTGCTGTAACATCTCCACCCGTGATATAAGCCACCAGTTCTTTTTCTCCTGCTGCATTCATCCGGCAGATCACCGAAGCAGTATCTATCAATGAATGTTGTACCAGTGCACTTTCTATCTCTCCCAGTTCTATACGATAACCACGGACCTTTACCTGGTCATCTTTACGACCAATATATTCAATTCTGCCATCTGGCAGCCATCTGCCAAGATCTCCCGTTTTATACATCCGTTCATCTTTCATGAATGGATCTGTTACAAACTTTGCAGCTGTCAGTACTGGTTTGTTTAAATATTCACGCCCCACGCCTGATCCTGCTATGCAGATCTCTCCCGGTACACCTACAGGACATAAACCCTGCTTTTCATCAAGGATATAGATCCGGGTAGCGGCAATCGGTTTACCTATCAGTATTGGCTGCCCTTCATGCAATTCTTCTATAATACAGCCTACAGTAGTTTCTGTTGGACCATATTCATTATATATTCTAATACCCGGGTTAATATTTTTAAGGATGCTTACCTGTTCTGCAGTAACCTGTTCACCTCCTACTATTGCATGTTGAATAGCATCACTCTTTATTTGCAGATGTTTTAAGATACTGATATGAGAAGGGGTTAGTTTGATGTTGTTGATAAAACTTTCTCCGCTGAAACTATGAGCCAGGATAGTAGAGATATCGTCCTGCTGGGGGTATACGTATAGTTTTCCTCCCAGTATCAAAGGGCAGAAGATACTTGTTACCGTTAAATCAAAAGACAACGATGTATACAATCCAAAATTTACATCCGGGGTTTCAAAGTAATAACTGCTGGCCCATTGAATATAACCGGTCAGGTTCTTATGAGTGATGGCACAACCTTTTGGCAACCCCGTTGAACCAGAGGTATAGATCACATAAGCCAGGGCATCCGGAGTATGTAGTACGTTTAAATTCTCTTTGCTGTAATAGTGCCTTACTTCCGCGAACCGGCTGATCTCCGCATCATCCAGCAATACCTTACAACCACTGTCACTCATCAGGTAGTCAATACGGTCCTGCGGATAACTCAGATCAATAGGTACATAAGCACCTCCTGATTTCAGTACACCTAAAATCGAGATGATCATCCATTCGCTGCGTTCCTGTTTGATACCGGCAAGGCTGGTATTGTAACAATCCCGTAAGTATCCCGCTAACTGGTTGGCGCATTCATTTAATTCACGATAGGTAAGCGAGGTGTTTTCAAAAACAACCGCTACGTTATCGGGGGTGGCAGCTGCCTGTTCTTCAAACAGCGCAACAATAGATTTGCTGTTAGCTACAAAGTCTGAAGTACAGTTAAAATCTACCAGTAACGTATTTCTTTCCCTCGCACTTAAATAGTCCAGTGTATCGATAGCCACTTCCGGCTGATCCATCACTGCTGTTAACAGCTGTTCAACATGTGCAGATAAACGCGCTATGGTTGACTTGTTATAGATATCACTGTTGTATTCGATCGCCATGCCCAGTCCCTTGCCACTATCTCCAAAATAGAAGGTAAGATCGAACTTACTGTTTGTCTGTTCTCCCTGGGTATAACGACTGGCTTTCAGGTCTCCTAATTGCTGGCCGGCTGTTGCACGGCCATCGGTTTGCTGTACAACCAGCATCACATCAAATAAGGCGCTACGGCTCTGATCCCGTTTGAGGTGCAGTGTATCCACCAGTTCATCAAAAGGGTACGCCTGGTGCCTGTAACCACCCAGGGTGACATCTTTTACACGTTGCAGCAGCTCACGGAAGCTGTCACTCCCTTTGAAACGTGTTCTTAAGGCCAGTGTATTGGCATAAAAACCGATCTGGTTTTCCAGGTCGATATGTTCTCTGCCGGCCACCGGACTGCCGATAATAAGATCTTCCTGGCTGGTGTATTTAAATAAAACCGTATTGATCACCGCCAGTAAACCCATGAACAGGGTACTATCCTGCGACTGGCAATATTCCTTAAAACGATAGCTCAGGTCTGCATTGATCATCCGGGTTACCGCACCACCATTATATGTTTTTACAGGCGGACGCATCCTGTCTGAAGGAAATTCCAGTACAGGCAGGCTGCCTTCAAACTGTTTTAACCAGTACGACTGATGTCCTTTCAGGTCTTTGCCCGTCAATGCTTCCTGTTGCCAGCTGGTAAAATCCTTGTATTGGATGGCTAATGGAGATAATGGATCGGTTTCACCATTGAGATGCGCGTTATACAATAACAGCAACTCTCTCATCAATATATCCATTGACCAGCCATCGCTGATGATATGGTGCATCACATAGGTAAACACCCATTTATGATCCTCCACCTGGAATAAACCGGCACGTAATAAAGGACCGCACGACAGATCGAATGCACTTGTAAACTCTTCGTGTAATAGTTCCTCTATTTGCTCTTCATGATTATTTTCTGTGCGAAGATCCAGGTATCTTATTGCAAACAAGGCTGCGTCGGGAGCAAGGATAAACTGCCTGATCTCTCCCTGCTCATCCTCACGGAATATAGTACGCAGAATTTCATGTCGCGCTATTAATTTCCTGAAGCAGTTTTCCAATACTGCATTATTCAGTATTCCTTCAAACACATATACCTTGGGGATGTTATAAGCGGCATTACCTCCTTCAAACTGGCTCAGCACCCATAACCGGCGCTGTGAGGGAGATAACGGATAGTGAGCCGCTGTCCTGGCAGGCTGTATGCGGTTGAATGCAGTATTATTAAGGTTTCTTTTTAAATACGCTACTATCCTGTCTTTATTGAGCCGGATTTCCGCTAATGTGTCATCACCTAACTGCCCGCCAAAGGAATCGATAGCAATGTTGTCACCGTTTAATGACAACTGCACGTTTGATTTCCTCAACGCTGTTATTATTGATTTAACGTCTTTCATAAAAAGATTTGTGGGAAGGTTATTTTTAATAGCCCGGATCAGCACATGCTGACATAAATTTTCCGGTCGCCTTTAAAAGGCATTCTACCATGCGCCATCAGCATATTATCGAGCATTAATACATCGCCTTTTTCCCATTTAAACTTTATGGCATGATCAAACTGGAGGTCTGTGATCTCTTTAAGGTATTGTTCGGATATTTCCTCGCCATTGCCATAAAAAGCATATTGTGGAAAACGATGCTTTTTCCTGGCATGCATCAGTTTCAGACCTTTATAAATTTCTTCCGGTAACCCGGATGGATGGAACTGGTTAGCCTGGTTAAACCATACCTTTTCCTGCGTAGCAGGATGTATGGCAATACCATAACCTTGCTGGCTGAGGAAAATAGCATCTCCTTCCCAGAAGTATTCAATATTATTCTCCTGGCAGTATTGCTCAATCACGGCCTTATCATTTGTTTCAAAGGTATCCATCCAGCTTTTGCCGACTCCTGTTGAACCACTCAGATAACGCGTATATTTTACGCCCTTCTCTTCAAAATTGCTGACGAGGTCCGGGTTGAATTTTTTCAGGATGTACCTGCAATCCACGATAGGTGTTTCACCTCCTTCTTCTGCAGGGATGAAGCAATAGAAGAAAAGTACATTCGGCCATTTATTGGAATAGGACATTTCATTATGAAGAGAAATGCTGTATTCCTGGGGGTATTCCGTAGAAGTATAAATAGCAGTGGTCAATTTTGTTCTTGGAGAATTACCATCTACATAATTAAAATGTGATACCCCTGCATAAGTTTCTTTTACCTGTAGAAATTCTTCCCGGGTATTGATGGCGAACCCCCTGAAAAGTAATGCCCCATTGCTCAGGAGCAGCTCATTTATCTTTTCTTTATTTTCCCGCAAAAAGGTTAAAAGGGTTGACAGATCACAATTTCCACCATATTCAGGTTTGATCACATTTACCACTTGTTCATCCTTATTAAAGGATTCAATAACAATATTTGTATTCATTATTTTCAGGTTTTATTTGTGTCATACAACTGTTTGATCAGCAATTAATCCATTCCCTGATGATTGCCTGAGCCATATCGCATTATCGATTTCCGTTGCAAGTGCTTCAATAGTGGGTTCATTGAAAAAGTCTGTCATGTCTACTTCCAAATCAAACTGCTCATGTATTCTCAATACGATCCTGATTGCTTTCAGACTATGTCCGCCCAGGGCAAAGAAGTTATCCTGTATGCTGATATTTTCTGCTTCCACACCTAAAACATCACTCCAGATAGCTACTAATTTCTCTTCTGTTTCATTACCGGCAGGCTGATAAGCACTGCTTCTTTTTACTTCCATTGCATCCGGAGCAGGCAACATCTTCTTATCTATTTTGCCATTGGCTGTTAATGGCAGTTGCGCTATCTGCATATAGAATGCGGGGATCATGTAATCCGGCAGTTTTGCATTTAAATAGTTGCGTAACGCTGGCAGATCTACCGGGTCTTTACTCACGATATAAGATACCAGTTGTTTCTCTCCGGCTTCATCTTCTCTGGCCAGTACTACAGAGGAAGTAATCCCTTCAAACTGTTGTATTGTATTTTCTATTTCTCCCAGCTCAATTCTGAATCCTCTTATTTTTACCTGATCATCTTTGCGGCCGACAAATGCAATACTTCCATCCTTTAGCAATCTTCCCAGATCACCGGTTTTATACAGGCGTCCTTCTTTTCTGAATGGATCGGGAATGAATTTTCCGGCAGTTAGTTCCGGCCTGTTTAAATAACCGATGGCCAGTCCGCTTCCTCCAATATGAATTTCTCCTGTTACTCCGGCTGGCACCATATTCAGGTAATTATCCAGAATATAGATGTAGCTATTACCGATCGGAGTTCCCAGTGATATTTTCGGATCATCCGGATCAATATGTTTTGCAAGTTTCCCGATCGTAGTTTCAGAGGGTCCATAATGGTTAAACACTTTGCATGTTCCCTGCTGTTGTTTGATGGTAGTGATGATATCGCCTGTTAATTGCTCTCCGCCGAACAGGAGGCATCTGGCGGGCGCAAATAATGTATGTTTTGTCTGCAATGCTTTCCAGTGGGATGGAACAATTTTTATACAGTCCAGCTTTACCGCAGCCATTTTTTCAGGATTCATCACGTCTGTTGCTGAAAAAATATGAAGCGCCCCACCGATTAACAGGGACGTGTAAATAACAGTATTGCCAAGATCCGCAGCGATGGTAGATACCAATCCGAAGCTGTTACATTCTCTTACATTTGTTCTGCTGATAATACCATGGGAATAATCCACCAGTGAAGCATGACTGATCATTACTCCTTTTGGTTGCCCTGTAGAACCCGATGTGTAAATGACATATGCCATATCAGCGGGAGTACCGGTTGAAGGCAGGTTGTCTGTAGCAAGACTGTTTTCCACCGTCCTGAATGCTCCTACCAGCTCTTCATCTAGCAATACTTTACATCCACTATCTGATACCATGTAAGAGATTCTCTCTGCCGGATACTCCGGATCTATGGGAACATATGCACCACCGGATTTCAGTATGCCAAGCATCGCTATTATCACCCACTCACTGCGTTCCAGTTTTATACCTATGCGGTCGTTGCTCTTTATCTCATAATGTTCCTGCAGATAACGTGCAAAGCGATTGGCCTTCTCATTCAGTGCCTGGTAAGTGAGCGATCTGTTTTCAGATACAAGCGCAGTATTATCCGGTGTTTTCAATGCCTGTTCTTCAAACAGTGCAGTGATCGTTTTATTTCCAGGGACATCCGTCTCCACATTAGCACATGCTGTTATCAACTGCTGTTTTTCAGTTTCCGTTAAGAACTGTACCCTGCTGACAGGCATATCTGCCTGTTCAACCATTACCTCCAGCAACTGTTCCAGGTGGCTGGCAAATTGCATTGCGGAACTTTCTTCGTAGATATCTTTGTTGTAGATAATGTTCAGCTGCAGGTCGTCTCCATTTTCAATAAAGTTGAAGTGGAGATCAAACCGGCAAAGCGGATATTCAGCGTTCCGGTAACCTTTTACGGTTAAGTTGCCCGGCTCCCTTTGTTTGTCTGTTGTGCCGGCCTCATTGTTCTGTAATACGACCCATAGATCAAACAGCGGATTGCGGCTTCTGTCGCGTTGAAGATTAAGGGCATCTACCAATTCATCGAAAGGATATGCCTGATGTTCATAACCGTTGAGCGTTACCTGTTTTACCTGTTGTAATAATTCCCTGTAACCGGCATCTCCGCTAAATCTTGTTCTTAATGCCAGCGTACTTACATAAAACCCGATCTGATTTTCAAGATCTTCGTGTTCTCTTCCTGCTACCGGGCTACCCACGATAATATCTTCCTGACCGGTATATTTATATAACAACGCATTAACGGCTGCCAACAGGCCCATAAACAGCGTACTGCCCTCTTCCTGTAACAGAGACCTGAACTTCGCATTCAGGGATGGCCGGAAGCGTTTAGACACCAACCTGCCGTTATAAGTTTTCACCTCAGGACGGGGTTTATCTCCCGCCAGTGCCAACACTGGCAATTCACCTTCATATTGTTTAAGCCAGTAGTCTTTGTGCTGCTCCATAGACGGACTATTCAGGTACTCCTGCTGCCAGGCGGCATAATCTTTATAATGAATCCGTAATGGTGATAGTGAAGCATCTTCCTGTTTATAGAACTGCAAAAGTTCCCTGATGAGGACACCCATGGACCATGCATCGCTTATTATATGATGCAGGGTATAAGTAAAGATCCATTTATGCGCTTCTACCTGGTATAAGTTCGCGCGGATCAATGGACCATTTACAAGGTCAAAAGGTTTGCTGAACTCTTCCTGCACTGCCTTCCTGACCATCTCTTCCTGTTCCTGCTCATTCCTGAGGTCATGATGACAAATACAGAATCCGGTATCTGCAGTATCGCGGATAAACTGCCGGATCTCTTTCTGCTCATTTTCACGAAACACCGTTCTGAGGCTTTCATGCCGGTTCAATAATGCATTAAATGCATATTCCAGTGCAGTGTTATCCAGTTCACCTTCAAACTCATATACTCCCGGCATATTATAGGCAATCCTGGCTTCTTCGAATTGACTCATGATCCATATTCTGCGCTGGGCAGAAGACAATGGATAGCCTGTTTGAACACCAGCCGCGCAGATCTGGTTATAGGTCGACTTTCTTGTCTGCTGTATTAACTGTGCCTGTTCTTCCAGGATAGCTCTTGTAAATAACTCCTTCAGGCTCAGTTTTACTTCCAACGCCATATGGATGCGGCTTGCCAGGCGGATTGCCTTCAGGCTATGGCCTCCCAGGTCAAAAAAGTTATCTTTTATGCCAATTTTATCCCTTTGTAGAATCTCTTCCCAGATCTTCACCAGCTTTGACTCTGTCTCATTGCGGGGAGCTACATATTCCACTCCGGAAGACATACCGGCACCTATCATTGTACGCAACGCTTTCTTGTTAATTTTACCATTGGACAGCTGTGGCATTTTATCCAGCTGTTTGTAATAAGCAGGCAACATGTAGTTAGGCAGCTTTTTACCTAACCAGGCACGCAGCTCATTTACTTTCAGTGCTGTTTTTCCTATGATAAAGGCAACAAGGCTGTTTTCCTCACACAGCACTACAGCTTCCTCTATCTCATCATGTGCCAGTAAGGCATTCTCAATTTCATGCAGCTCTATACGGTAACCCCGTATTTTTACCTGATCGTCTTTACGACCAATCACTTCCAGTGTACCATTTGCCAGCCACCTTCCAAGATCGCCGGTCTTAAACATCTTCGGCCCTTTGAGGAATGGATTGGCTACAAACTTTTCCGCTGTCAGTTCCGGCTGATTCAGATATCCTCTACAGAGACCATCTCCACTCGTGCAGATCTCTCCTACCACACCTATCGGACACAAGGCTCCGCCGGGTGATAAAACTGCTGTTCTTGTATTCTGTATAGGACGGCCTATTAATACATTCTGACGATCATTATGCCGGGGAATGTTATAAGAATTGGTAACATCAGAAAACTCTGTCTGACCATAAGTGTTGATGATTTCAAGGTCTTCATTACCCTGATAACATTTGTTTACAAAATGGGTATTCAATCGTTCTCCTGTCAGGATCAGCGTTTTTACACACCCGAACTGAATAGTGGGCGTATAAGACAAATATTCATTCAACTGTGAAGGAATCACTTCCAATACTGCTGCATGATGGGTATTAGCCAACTGTAACAGTTTATCTATACTTCTCAGTTCTTCATTATTGCACAGCACTACCTTTCCACCTGTTACAAGCGGCGCCAGCAACTGCCAGATACCACCTACAAAATGCAGCGCTGAATTATGGCAGATCACCGATTCCCTGTTTAATCCCAGCTGATCTATTTTGCTGTACAGATGATTGATGATTCCTTTATTTTCCAGCATACAACCTTTAGGCACTCCCGTAGAACCTGATGTATAGATCACGTAGGCCAGATCCACAGAACTGTTGACAGATGGGAGGTTTTCTTTTCCGTAACTGCTTACTGCGGCCAGCTCATTACTAGTAATGACCGCTTTACAGTTGCTGTTTATCAGTATATAATTGATACGTTCCTGTGGCAGCTCAATATCTACCGGTACACAACCTGCACCGCTTTTCAAAACACCCAGTATGGCAATAGCCATAGCGGCGCTACGATCCAGCTGAATGCCAATCAGATCATCTGCCGTTACATCGTAATTATTACGCAGGTAATGTCCCAGCTGGTTAGCTTGTTCATTCAACGCCTGGTAAGTGTAACTCTTATCTTCAAAAATGAGGGCAATCGCATCAGGTGTCTGTGTTACCTGTTCTTCAAACAGTTCTATGATAGTGCTGTTTGATGGATATGCAGTACGGGTATCATTAAAGGCATGCAGTAATTGTTGTTTTTCTGCTCCTCCCAGGCAATCCAGGCTATTGAGCGCTGCGCCGGGTTGTGCTAATACAGCACCTGTCAATCTTTCAAAATGATGAGCAAGGCGCTCTATCGTTTCTTTGCTATAGAGATCACTATTGTATTCAATTCCCATTCCCAGTTCCTCTCCCACCTCCATAAAATAGAAGGTGAGGTCAAATTTGCTGATCACATGTTCCCCACCTTTGTAATTACTTACCTTCAGTTCACCGGGAACCTGGTCGGCCTCCTTATGATTACCGGAATGCTGTAATACCAGCATCACATCAAACAACGGGCTGCGGCTCATATCGTGCTTAAGCTGTAATTCATCTACCAGTTCATCAAAAGGGTATGTCTGATGTGCATATGCTCCCAGTGTTACCTGCCTGATATTTTCAAGCAGTTCTTTATAACTGTTCTCACCATTAAACCGTGTTCTTAATGCCAGCGTGTTTACATAAAACCCAATCTGTCCATCCAGATCTGGATGGTCCCTTCCTGCTGCCGGGCTGCCAATGATAATATCTTCCTGATGCGTATACTTATACAATAAGGTATTCACCATCGCCATCAATCCCATGAACAATGTAGCTCCCTGTTCCTGTAGCAAGGTTTTGATACCTTTTGTAAGTTGTTTGTCGAATGACCTCCTGATAGCTCCTCCATTATAGGTTTTTATCAGCGGACGGGGATTATCTGCAGGCATATCCAGTACGGACAGTTCGCCACTGAACTGATCCAACCAATAAGAACGGTGTTCTTCTAATGATTCCCCCTTTAATTGTTCCTGTTGCCAGCATGCATAATCTTTGTACTGAATGTGCAAAGGTGCTAACATATCATCACAGACACCAGTACGAACATTATAAAACAACATCAGCTCGTGCACCAGGATTTCCATCGACCAGCCATCACTGATGATATGATGCATCACATAACTGAATACCCATTTATTATCTGACACCTGGTATAATGCTGCACGGAGCAAGGGACCATCTGTAAGATTAAAAGGTTCAGTAGCTGCCTGATGCACCAGCGATTTCAACATAACGTCCTGATCCATCTCATCGCGTAAATCACGATACTGTATTGAGAATGTAGTGTCGGCTGCTGCATGAATATGCTGTTTCACCTCTCCCTGTTCATCTTCTTTAAAGGTTGTCCGCAGACTTTCATGTCGTGTTATCAGTTGCTGAAAAGCATATTCCAACGCGCTACAGTCCAGATTCCCTTCAAAGATTCTTACACCCGGCATATTATAGGCAATACTACCTTCTTCAAACTGACTCAGTACCCACAACCTGCGCTGTGCTGATGACAAAGGATAATCAGATTGTACCGGTGCCGGAGCCAGGGTAACAAATAATGTTTTACGGGCCTGCTGTATCATCAATGCCTGTTCTTCTAACACCGGTGTTACAAACAAATCTTTTATGGATACGTTAACTTCAAAAGTTTTGTGGATGCGGGCGGCTACACGCATCATTTTTAAGCTGTGGCCTCCCAGGTCAAAGAAGTTATCTTTGATCCCTATTTTGTCTTTGCCAAGGATCTCCTGCCAGATCAGCACCAGTTTCTCTTCTGTTTCATTACGGGGGGCTTCATAGGCTACTGTAGTAGTCAGCGATAGCACTTCGGGAGCAGGTAATGCCTTCCTGTCCACTTTCCCGTTTACCGTTAAAGGCAAGGCATCCAACTGTACAAAATAAGTGGGGTGCATGTATGCCGGTAACACGTTGTTTAAATAATACCGGATACCAGGGATATCCATTGCTTCCCCAGCCGTAATGTAGCCTACCAGTTCTTTATCCCCTTCGGCACCCGTACGGCATATCACCGAAGCGGCATTGATCAATGGGTGTTGTACCAGTGCACTTTCTATCTCTCCTAACTCAATGCGATAACCACGGATCTTTACCTGGTCATCTTTACGACCAATATATTCGATCCTGCCATCTGGCAGCCATCTGCCAAGATCGCCCGTTTTGTACATCCGTTCATCTTTCATGAATGGATCTGTCACAAACTTTGCAGCTGTCAGTACTGGTTTGTTTAAATATTCACGCCCCACACCGGAGCCTGCTATACAGATCTCTCCCGGTACACCTACAGGACATAAACCCTGCTTTTCGTCAAGGATATAGATCCGGGTAGCGGCAATCGGTTTGCCTATCAGGATCGGCTGCCCTTCATGCAATTCTTCTATAATACAGCCTACAGTAGTTTCTGTTGGACCATATTCATTGTATATTCTAATACCAGGGTTAATATTTTTAAGGATGCTTACCTGTTCGCTGGTCACCTGTTCACCTCCTACTATTGCATGTTGAATAGCATCACTCTTTATTTGCAGATGTTTTAAGATACTGATATGAGAAGGGGTTAGTTTGATATTGTTGATAAAACTTTCTCCCCTGAAACTATGTGCCAGGATAGTGGAGATATCGTCCTGCTGGGGGTACACATATAACTTCCCTCCCAGTATCAGGGGGCAGAAGATACTTGTTACCGTTAAATCAAAAGACAACGATGTATACAATCCAAAGTTTACATCAGGGGTTTCAAAGTAATAACTGCTGGCCCATTGGATATAACCGGTCAGGTTGCTATGAGTGATGGCACAACCTTTTGGCAACCCGGTGGAACCGGAGGTATAGATCACATAAGCCAGATCTTCTGCTGTATGCTTAACAGGCAAATTCTCTTTGCTGTAATAATCCATTATTTCCACAAACCGGCTGATCTCCGCATGATCCAGCAATACCTTACAACCGCTGTCACTCATCAGGTAGTCGATACGGTCCTGCGGATAACTCAGATCAATAGGTACATAAGCACCTCCTGATTTCAGTACACCTAAAATCGAGATGATCATCCATTCGCTGCGTTCCTGTTTGATACCGGCAAGGTCATTGGGGTGCATATCGTAACAATCCCGTAAGTATCCCGCTAACTGGTTAGCGTATTCATTTAATTCACGATAGGTAAGCGAGGTGTTTTCAAAAACAACCGCTACGTTATCGGGGGTGGCAGCTGCCTGTTCTTCAAACAGCGCAACAATAGATTTGCTATTGGCTACAAAGTTCGAAGTATTGTTAAAATCTACCAGTAATGTATTTCTTTCCCTCGCACTTAAATAGTCCAGTGTATCAATAGCTACTTCAGGCTGATCCATCACTGCCTTTAACAACTGTTCAACATGTGCGGATAAACGCGCTATGGTTGACTTGTTATAGATATCACTGTTGTATTCAATCGCCATGCCCAGTCCCTTGCCGCTATCACCAAAGAAGAAGGTGAGATCGAACTTACTGTTTGTCTGTTCTCCCTGGGTATAACGACTGGCTTTCAGTTCTCCTAATTGGCCGGCTGTTGCATGGCCATCGGTTTGCTGTACAACCAGCATCACGTCAAATAAGGCGCTACGGCTCTGATCCCGTTTGAGGTGCAGTGTATCTACCAGTTCATCAAAAGGGTACGCCTGGTGCCTGTAACCGCCCAGGGTGACGTCTTTTACACGTTGCAGCAGCTCACGGAAGCTGTCAGTCCCTTTGAAACGTGTTCTTAAGGCTAGTGTATTGGCATAAAAACCGATCTGGTTTTCCAGGTCGATATGTTCTCTTCCTGCCACCGGACTGCCGATAATAAGATCTTCCTGGCTGGTGTATTTAAATAAAACCGTATTGATCACCGCCAGTAAACCCATGAACAGGGTACTGTCCTCCGACTGGCAATATTCTCTCAGACGGTTACCCAGCTCCGTATTAATCAGCCGGGTTATCACACCACCATTATATGTTTTTACAGGCGGACGCATCCTGTCTGAAGGAAATTCCAGTACAGGCAGGCTGCCTTCAAATTGTTTTAACCAGTACGACTGGTGTCCTTTCAGGTCTTTACCGGTCAACACTTCCTGTTGCCAGGATGCATAGTCTTTGTATTGAATGCGCAAAGGAGATAATGAGTTGGCTTTGCCATTGAGATGCGCATTATATAATAACAGCAACTCTTTCATCAATACATCCATTGACCAGCCATCGCTGATAATATGATGCATCACATAGGTAAACACCCATTTATTTTCTGCCAGCTGATAGAGGTCTGCACGTAACAGCGGCCCTCTTGACAAATTAAATGGCATGGTTGTTTTTTCCTGTATCAGCGCCTTTAACAGATCGGTTTGTTCCTGCAGATCATGGCTACCGACTTCAAAGCTCACCGCTTCCGGAGCAAGGATAAACTGCCTGATCTCTCCCTGTTCATCCTCACGGAATATAGTACGCAGAATTTCATGCCGTGATATCAGTTGTTCAAAGCAATATTTTAATGCTGCAACATTCAACATCCCTTCAAACTCATACACACTGGGTATATTATATGCGGCATTTCCTCCTTCAAACTGGCTCAGCACCCATAACCGGCGCTGAGCTGATGATAAAGCATAATGCGGTGCGGAAGCAGACTGCGGGATAGAAAGATGCGTTTTCTTTTTCTTTTTCCCTGCATCAATAAATGCCACCAGATCCTCCTTGTGATATGCAATCTCCTCTAACAGATCTTCAGTTAAAACACCTTTCGCTGCTTTAATGTCTAATCTGCCATCAACCTGATGGATGCTGACGTTCAGCTTTTTTAGCTTTAAATACAGATCTGATATCATATTGAAAATATTTCAGTATCATCAATTAAATTGGATTCTTCCATACTCAGATTCACCCAGTTGGTTCCTTCTATTTCGTTTGCCACCGCTTCTATGGTAGGCTGATTAAACAGGGCATCCAGGCTTTGATCCATATCAAATTCCTTGTTGATCTTTGCAATCAGCCGCATTGCTTTTAAACTATTGCCACCTAAATCAAAGAAGCTGTCACGGATGCCTATTTTGTCTTTGTTTAATATTTCCTGCCAGATGGCTACCAGTCTTTCATCCGTTTCATTACGTGGCGCTACATATGCTACGGTTGTTTCCATACCGTCGCCCTCCATCTCTGCGAGTAGTTTCCTGTCTACTTTACCATTCCGGGTTAATGGAATCTTATCTACCTGGATAAAACGGGCAGGGATCATGTAGGCAGGTAATTGCACTTTCAGGAAGTTGCGGATATTATTCTTTGTATCGACCACCTCATGCCATTGCATTTCGGGCATCTGATCTGATGTTGTATTGAGCAATTGCTCATTAAGCATCTCTTCAGAGATCGCATATACATCATAGAGACCCGTATTCTTCAGGTAAGCACTTTGATTAATCTGAACGCGGAAGCCATGTGCAGACAGCATGTTGAGCATAATGTCTTTTCTGCCGTCAAAATCATGGATCTCCAGGACTATCTGCCTGATCTTCTTCCAGTCTTGCTCCTCAATACCGTTAAGCACATCGAGTTCGCTTTTTTCCACATCTATCTTGAGGTAGTCGATCCGCTCAATGTTATTTTCCCTGATTATCTGGGAGAGTGTTTTGAGTTTGCATGGGAAAGTATTCACTTTTAACCGGTCTTTCAACAGCATGTCAATCTCGTCTTCCGTTGTTTCCTCTTCTGCTAACCGTTCCTTGTTTGTAATGGTTTGCTTTACAATGTCCATAATATCATTCCCTTCTGCATAACGGCTGGAAAGCACGGTAGCATTAGGGAAGAACGTAAATTCAACCGTTTCTTCTTTATCAGCGATACCTATATTAAACAGGTTGAAATTGCCAGGATATAAGGAGGCATTCAGTTTTAGCAATTCAAAGGTGGGAGGCAACGGCTCAAAAGAATATATTTTAGCGCCTCTGGCCTGCATGGCGGCAAATACAGAGAACATCCCTATATTGGCGCCAATATCAATGATACAGGCATTCTCAGGCATTGTTACACCATATTTCAGGTAACATTTGTCTTTAAAAACTTCATCATACAGGAACTTTAATTCTGTATTGTTATAGGCATACATATCCAGGTTCCCGGGTAACTCATATAACTTCGCTCCCTCAGGTAAACCATTCGCCTTGTTTTCTGCTATAATGCGTGCCCTGTTGCCTGAATCCTTACCGGATGTATAATAGGCTACCATTTCAGGATTACCATCTCCGTTTTTCCGGGCCAGTACAACCGCATCTTCTACCGCATCATGTTTTAACAATACATTTTCAACCTCACCCAGCTCTACCCGGTAACCGTTGATCTTTACCTGTTCATCTATACGGCCCATGAACTCAAGCGAGCCATCATCCAGCCATCTGCCCAAATCGCCGGTCTTATACATCCTGGCGCCCTGCACAAAGGGATCTGCCATAAATCTTTCTGCGGTCAGCTTCTCATTGTTTAAATATCCATTTGCAACACCATTACCACTGATATATAATTCACCGGGAACACCGATACCACAGCACTCATTTGATTTATCCAACACATATATTTTTGTATTGGCAATTGGCTGCCCGATAAGCACGGATGCATCTTTCTGTAATTCCGTTACCACACAACCAACAGTCGTTTCAGTGGGACCATATTCATTGTATACTTCAATGGATGGATTGATCTGTTTTAAGATATTCACATGCCGGGGAGTAACTTCTTCACCGCCTACAATGGCACGCATCATGGTAGTGGATATGATATTAAGATGTTCCAGCAAATTGATGTGGGAAGGTGTGAGTTTTATGGAATCAATGCCGCTTTCAGCACTGAAGGAATGCTGTAATATAGCTGGCAGCTCTTCATGCTGATTATAAATATATAATTTACTTCCACGCGTTATTGCACAAAAAATACTTGTTACAGTAAGGTCAAATGACAGGGAAGTAAATAAGCTGAAGCCGGACGTTTCCGATGGTTTAAAATAATACCCGTTGGCCCACCTGATATAGTGATAGAGATTAGCGTGCGTGAGCATACATCCTTTGGGATTTCCCGTAGATCCTGAGGTGTATATTATATACGCTAAATTTGCCGGCTGCACCACCACGCGGGATAATTCCATTGCGGTGTTCAGGGTATCCAGTTGTATATCAACAGCAAAGGTATCTCCCTGGTAATTGCCCAGGTTATACATATAATCCATCTGCGTCAGCAACAACCTGATACCTGTATCGTTCAGTATGTACTCTTTACGTGCCTGCGGATAAGCAGGATCAATGGGTACATAAGCTGCCCCCGCTTTGAGGATACCCAGTATTGAGATAATCACATTCTCTGACCTGTCCTGCATAATACCAACCAGGTCATTTGCCTGGATGTTGCAGGTTTCCAGCAGATAGTTGGCGAGCTGATTGGATTTTTGATCCAGTTCTTTATAGGTCAGCGTGCAACTACCTGTTTCCAGTGCTATGCTATCCGGTGCGCTGAGTACCTGTTGTTCAAATAAAGTTAACACCGTCTGATCCTGGGCATAAGCTGTTTCAGTGGCATTAAAATCATTGATCAGCAACTGTGCTTCTATCGCATTTATATACGTGAGTTTATTGATAGCCGTGTCAGGATTCTCTGTTGCAGATCTTAGTAATTGTGCGAGGTGCAGACTCAATCTGTCGGCAGTCGTTCTGCTGAATAAATCGCTGTTATATTCCAGCATCACATTTAACCCGTTGGCAGACTCCGAAAAGAAAAACGTGAGGTCAAATTTGCTGAATGTACGTTTATTGCTTTCGTAACTGCCTACTTTAATGCCACCCATTCCTGCGGCAGAATAATCATTTTCCATTTCCAGATCACGCAGTTCCATCATTACATCAAATAATGGGCTTCTGCCGGCGTTTGTTTTCACGCCCAGTTCATTTACCAGTTCATCAAACGGATATGCCTGATGTTCGTAAGCAGCGACATTCAGTTGTTTAACATTATCCAGCAGTTCCCTGAAACTATCAGTTCCTTTAAACAGGGTCCTCAGGGCGAGTGTGTTGGTATAAAAACCAATCTGACCTTCCAGGTCATTATGATTTCTGCCAGCTACTACCCTGCCTATTGTAATGTCTTCCTGGCTGGTATACTTATATAATAAGGCATTCACCACGGCCATTAAACCCATAAAAAGTGTACCTCCCTGCTCCTGGCACATCGCTTTTAACGACAGGAGTACATCCTTGCTGATGGTTGTATGAATGTTATCACCATTGTATGTTTTTAAGACTGGTCTTGGTTTATCTGTTTTTAATTCCAGTGCAGGCACTTCTCCTTCAAACTGTTTCATCCAGAAGAGTTTATGTTTTACCAGCGACTCGCTGCTCAGTTGCTGCTGTTGCCAGCCGGCATAATCTTTATACTGGATACGTAGTGGTGCCAGTGGATTCTCTTTGCCATTGATGTTGGCATTATACAGCTGTAACAGTTCACGGATTAACACACCCATTGACCAGCCATCGCTGATAATATGATGCATGGTATAAGTAAAGACCCATTTATTTGCTGCTACCTGGTATAAGTTTGCCCGGATCAGCGGGCCATTGGCAAGGTCAAAAGGTTTTACGGAGGCCGCATGAACAGCTTTTTTCACCATTTCTTCCTGATTCATAAAATCCTCGCAGACAAGGACAAATCCGGTTGCTGAAGGAGCGATAATAAATTGTTTTACTTCTCCCTGTTCATCCTTTTTAAAGACGGTACGCAAACTTTCATGACGTGCAATCAGTTCATTAAAAGCATTCCTGAGTGCTGCAAAATCCAGGTTGCCTTCAAAGGTGTATGCGCCTGACATATTATAAGCAGTGTTGCCCTCTTTGAACTGGCTCAGTACCCACAATCTTTTTTGTGAAGATGATAATGAATAGCTGGATTGTGGAGCTACCGGTTCAATTCTATCAATATGCGCGGCATTGTTATCTTCAGATAAATACCGGACAAGGGCAGGTTTATTTTCCTTTATTGCGTTTATCAGTTCATCATTTAATGTGCCGGCAGGTGCGTTCACAATAAGGTCACCATTAACGACGTCTATCAGAATTCCTTTTTCTGCTAAATTTAATATCAGCGTATTCATTATAATTAGATTTAAGTATGTGGTAGATATGAGAGGTGGTTATTTATAATCTTATTACTTCCCGTTCTTCAGTGAGTTTAACATCTGCTTTTTTCGATTCGTACAGCCATTTTTTCTTTTGTATTTCCTCGCTTATTTTTTCTATTTCCGGAGTTTTGAAAATTTCCTTCAATGTTACATTCACCTTAAAAACATGTTTTATCTTATTGGCCATCGTAGTTGCTTTCAGACTATGGCCACCTAAGTCAAAGAAGTTATCATTCACCCCAATTTTATCTCTCTGCAGGATCTCTTCCCAGATCTTCACCAGCTTTGACTCTGTCTCATTGCGGGGAGCTACATATTCTACTCCGGAAGACATACTGGCATCTATCATTGTACGCAACGCTTTCTTGTTGGTTTTACCGTTGGCCAGCTGTGGCATTTTATCCAGCTGTTTGTAATAAGCAGGCAACATGTAGTTAGGCAGCTTTTTACCTAACCAGGCACGCAGCTCACTTACTTTCAGTGCTGTTTTTCCTATGATAAAGGCAACAAGGTTGTTTTCCACACTCAACACTACAGCTTCCTCTATCTCATCATGTGCCAGTAAGGCATTCTCAATTTCATGCAGCTCTATACGGTAACCTCGTATTTTTACCTGATCGTCTTTACGACCAATCACTTCCAGCGAGCCATCTGCCAGCCATCTGCCAAGATCACCGGTCTTGAACATCCGCGATCTTTTCAGGAATGGATTGGCTACAAACTTTTCCGCTGTCAGTTCCGGCTGATTCAGATATCCTCTACAGAGACCATCTCCACTCGTGCAGATCTCTCCTACCACACCTATCGGACATAAGGCTCCACCAGGTGATAAAACGAACATCTTAGTATTTTGAACAGGGCTTCCTATTAATACATTCTGGCGATCATTATGCCGGGGAATACAATAAGAAGAAGTAACATCAGAAAACTCTGTCTGACCATAAGTGTTGATGATTTCAAGGTCTTCATTGCCCTGGTAACATTTGTTTACAAAATGGGTATTCAATCGTTCTCCTGTCAGGATCAGCGTTTTTACACACCCGAACTGAATAGTGGGTGTATAAGACAAATATTCATTCAACTGTGAGGGAATCACTTCCAATACTGCTGCATGATGAGTGTTGGCTGATTGGATCAGTTTCTCTATATTTCTCAGTTCTTCATTATTGCACAGCACTACCTTTCCACCTGTTACAAGCGGCGCCAGCAACTGCCAGATACCACCTACAAAGTGCAGCGCTGAATTATGACAGATCACCGATTCCCTGTTTAATCCCAGCTGATCTATTTTGCTGTACAGGTGATTGATGATTCCTTTATTTTCCAGCATACAACCTTTAGGCACTCCCGTAGAACCTGATGTATAGATCACGTAGGCCAGATCCACCGAACTGTTGACAGATGGGAGGTTTTCTTTTCCGTAACTGCTTACTGCTGTCAGCTCATTACTAGTAATGACCGCTTTACAGTTGCTGTTTATCAGTATATAATTGATACGTTCCTGTGGCAACTCAATATCTACCGGTACACAACCTGCACCGCTTTTCAAAACACCCAGTATGGCAATTGCCATAGCGGCGCTACGATCCAGCTGAATGCCAATCAGATCATCTGCGGTTACATCGTAATTATTACGCAGGTAATGTCCCAGCTGGTTAGCCTGTTCATTCAATTCCTGGTAAGTGTAACTCTTATCTTCAAAAATGAGGGCAATCGCATCAGGTGTCTGTATTACCTGTTCTTCAAACAGTTCTATGATAGTGCTGTTTGATGGATATGCAGTACGGGTATCATTAAAAGCATGCAGCATTTGATTTCTTTCTGCTCTACCGAGATAATCCAGTTGATTGAGAGATACACCGGGTTGGGTTATTACGGCACTTACCAGTTGTTCAAAGTGATAAGCCAACCGCTCAATGGATGTTTTGCTATAGAGATCCGTATTATATTCAATTCTTGCACAGATCTCTTCACCTGATTCAATGAAATCAAATACCAGGTCAAATTTGCTATTTACGTTGTTACCTCCTTCATGAGCACTCACTTTGAGATCACCCATATTTACCGGCTGCCGGTTGTAGGAGATATTGTTGTTCTGTAATATCACCATTACATCAAACAGTGTTCCGCGGCTGATATCACGCTGAATATTCAGGTCATGTATCAGTTCATCAAAAGGATACGACTGATGGGCATAAGCTCCCAGCATTACCTCTTTTGTATTTTCCAGCAGTTCCCTGTAGCTGTTGTCACCACTGAAACGGGTTCTGAGTGCCAGCGTGTTTACATAAAAACCAATCTGATCTTCCAGGTCTGCATGATCCCTTCCTGCTGCCGGACTACCGATAATGATATCCTCCTGATGCGTGTATTTATACAACAAGGTGTTCACCATTGCCAGCAAACTCATAAACAAGGTAGCACCCTGTTCCTGACCAATAGCTTTCAGACCGGCAGTTAATGCAGGATTCAGCATTTTATGAAGGGTACTGCCGTTGAAAGTTTTCATAGGTGGACGGGGTTTATCACCGGTCAGTTCCAATACAGGTAGTTCTCCCTCCAACTGTTTCAACCAGTAATCCCTATCAATGGCGGAGGCGCTGCTGGTTAGCTGTTGCTGCTGCCAGGCTGCATAATCCTTATACTGAATACGCAATGGTCTGAGTGTATGCGGCACTCCTTTGATAAATGCATTATACAATACCAATAACTCATTCATCAGTATGCCAATGGACCAGCCATCACTGATGATATGGTGCATGGTATAAATAAATACCCATTTGTTATTTTCAATCTGGAATAAATTAGCCCTTAATAATGGCCCGGTGGTAAGATCAAAAGATTGAACAAACTCCTGCTGAACAGCCTTTCTGATCATTTCTTCCTGCTGGTCTATGTGCCTGAAATCCCTGTATGCAACGATGAACCCTGTTTCTGCGGGAGAGAGAATAAATTGTTTGATCTCTCCATCTTCATTTTCCATAAAGACAGTTCTCAAAATTTCATGCCGTTCAAGCAATGCGTTAAAGGAAGCACTGAATGCGGCCGTATCCAGATTGCCTTCAAACATGAATACACCAGGAATATGGTACGATAAGTTTCCTTCTTCAAACTGATTCAGTACCCATAACTGCTGTTGAGCAGAAGACAACGGGTAGAACTGACTGGCTTCTACCGGTTGAATACCTTCAAATGTACCGCTGTTTTTATGCGCTAAAATGCCGGCCATTCCTTCAATCGTAGGGTTCAGGAAAACTTCCGGAATGCTCAGTGTTAAATTGGTTTCCTTATGAATCCTGTTGACAAATGCGCCGACAGACAAAGAATTGGCACCAAGGTCGAAAACATCATCTCTCATGCTGATTCTTTCTATACTCAAAATGGATTTCCAGATCGCCGCGATATTCATTTCCAATCTCGTTGCCGGAGCTATATATTCCGTCAGACGGTCATTCCCATCCTGTGCCGGTTGTGGTAATGCTTTACGGTTTATTTTCCCATTACTGTTTAACGGCAGGCTTTCCAGCAGTACATATTGGTTAGGAATCATGTAAGATGGCACTGCACCCCGCAAATAATCTTTGATTTCCTGAATATTTACGGGTTCACTCAGCACCAGGTAACCACAAAGCTGATTGTTGTTGGATGCATCTTTATTCACATCTACGATCGCTTCTTTTATTTTATCGTGTTTCGATAAGATACTTTCTATTTCACCCAGCTCTACCCTGAATCCTCTTATTTTTACCTGGTTATCTTTTCTGCCTAAAAATTCCATGTTACCATCCGGCATGAACCTGCCAAGGTCTCCGGTTTTATACATGCGGCCACCCAGTTTGTTATTAAAAGGATCCTGCCTGAATGAAAAGGCTGTTTTATCCTTATCATTTGCATACCCTTCGGCAACACCTGTACCACCGATGAACAGTTCACCTACCACGCCTTTGGGAACGGGTTGCAGCTGATTGTCCAGGATATAGAAGAAGTTATTTTTGATAGGCCGTCCATAAGGGATACTGCTCCAGGATGCCCCCACTTTATCAATAGGATAATAGTTGGACCATACGGTCCCTTCTGTTGCACCTCCAAGGCTGATGACCTTTGTTTGAGGGAAATATTTTCTGATGCGGTCCGGTAGTTGCACCGGAATCCAGTCGCCACTCATAAACACAATACGCAGGTCATGTTGCAGATAACCATCGTTCTCTACGTCCAGTTCACCAACGAGGTAATTCATGGTAGTAGGCACTGAATCCCAGAAAGTGATCCGTTCATTTAACAACAGTGATTTTAATTTTGTTACATTCTGCACTTCAGACTGACGGGCAATTACCAGCGTACCTCCTACAGACAGTATTCCGAAAATGTCATACACAGACAAGTCAAAACACATAGAGGTAATGAACAGCAAGCGATCTGCCGTGCCTACATTAAACTCCTCATTTACCCATTCCAGCAGGTTAATCACTGAGTGATGTGCGATCATTACTCCCTTTGGACGACCAGTGGATCCGGAAGTGTAAATAGTGTACGCAAGTTGTTTAGGATCTATCTGCAGTCCCGGATTCTCCGTACTGCAGGCAGACAATTGTTTTTCATCGATTATTGTAAAAGCAACATCCGTGAGTTGCTCAGATAAAGGGTAATGTGCATCGGTTATTACTTTTGTAACACCGGAATTCCGAACGATATACTCCTGCCTGTCAGTAGGATACTCAGGGTCAATCGGTACATAAGCTCCACCGGCTTTTAATATACCATACATTCCTATGATCATTTCGAAGCTGCGGGATACCAACAGGCCTACATTATCACCCGGTTGAATACCCTGCGCGATCAGGTGTGCCGCCAGCTGATTGGCCCTGTTATTTAAGGTACGGTAAGTCATGTCAATACCATCCTGCCTCAATGCAATTCCGTCTGGCGTTTTTTCCACCATTTCTTCCAGCAGCATATGCAGTGTTTTTTCTCTGGCATAATCTGCTATGGTATCATTGAAATCAAACAGTACTTCTTTTGCTTCCGGAGGAGTTAATAAGTTCAGCGCAGTAACCGGTGTAGATACGTCTTTAGCAATACTTTCCAGGATACGCACATAGAGAGCCAATGCATACTGCACATCTGACTCATTAAAGTAAGCCGGAGTATATTTAATGTTAATAAACAGCCTATCCCTTGTTTTATCGATCTCTACATCAAACAGTGTGTTCGTCATTTGGTTGGTAGAGATGTCTGCAGTATCCAGTGCGGGATCTACGGCTCTAACAGCTGATGTATCCAGCTCTTTATATAAATGAAAGTCTGTGAAGTTCAAAATGGTATCAAAAACCGGATTGGCAGAAGAAGACTTCTCTCCTATTATTTTTGCAATCTCACTTAAGTGAACTTCGTATGATTTTACAGTTGTGAGATATTTGTTAACCGTTTTTAACAGTGACAGGATATCGGATAGTTTATCAAAATCTACCCGGATAGGAATGGTATTCAGGAAACATCCCAAAATATATTCGCTGTTCTCAATTTCCGGGCGGTCATGTGTAACCACACCGGTTATAACATCCTGTTCAGCGCAGATGATATGTAACAGATATACATGAGCAGCCAGGCAGATAGCTTTGAAAGATAACTGATGATGAGCGGCCAGGCTGGTTAGTTTTGACAATAGGTCCCCATTAACCGTCCGGGATACATGTTTCATTCCCGTTTCGCTGCCAACTTTAAGTCCCTTGTAATTAAACGGAAGTTTATTGCGTGTATAACCATCTAATAATGTTTTCCAATAGCTATCCGGCAGCTTTGATTTTTCGCGACCTAATAATATGGCACAGTAATCTTTATAGCTATATTTCAAAACCGGTAAATCCGCCGGACTACCACCTGCCAGTAAATCAGCGAGTTCTTTACAGAAGATAGAAATGCTCCAGCCATCGAGTGCCGCATGATGAAAGCTCCAGATAGCACTGTATTCTCCTCCACCTAACTGAAAGATTTTAAACTTCCAGAGTAGTTCGTTATCAAAATCCAGCCTGATGCTGAGATCATCTTTCAGATAAGCTGTTATAGCTGCCTTTTTCGCTTCATTAGTCAGCATGGAAAGGTCTTCATATGTAACCGGCAATGCTACTTCTCTCAATACTGCTTTTACCGGTTGGCTGAAACTCTTCATATAAAACCGGGTACGTAGTATAGGATGACGCAACACCAGTGTTGCTATTCCCTGTTTAAATTTATTAAAGTCATCGACTTTTATAAAAAATACAAACTGGTCATAATAAACCGGGTCAACCGTATTAAACATAGACGAGTAAATCATTCCCTGCTCTACCTGTGAAACCGGATAGATTTCTTCATAAGAAAGAGGTAATCTGTTTTCCAGCAGGTTTTCATTCTCAATCAGTTCCTTTACCCTTTCTATTTTCTTTAATCCTTTATCCAGATTTTTATATACACTTTCTTCTTCTGTTCCATCAATCAACCAGCGCGCCAGTTCACGGATAGTCTGGTATTCATATAATTTACCGATGGTTATACCAAGACTAAGCTGCTGTTTGATCTGCACTACCAGCCGCATAGCTTTTATAGAATCTCCTCCCAGTGAGAAAAAGTTATCATTCACACCGATAACATCTTTTCCGATATTCAGCACGTTACTGAATATATTCACCAGCCTGGATTCCAGCCCTGTCTGCGGAGCCTCATATTTTATACCGGAGCTCATTCCCATTTCTTCCGGCGCAGGTAATGCCTTTTTATCTACCTTCCCATTTACCGTCAGCGGCAGGCTTTCCATTTCTACGTAATAGGCAGGTACCATATATTCCGGCAGCTTCTCAGCGAGATAACTTCTCACATCGGTGATCGTCAGACGTTCCTTGCTGACGATATAAGCCACCAGATTTTTATCGCCCTGCATGTCTTCTTTTGCAATAACGATCGCTTCACTGATCAATGCATGGCTATCCAGTACATTTTTAATTTCTCCCAGTTCTATCCTGTAACCCCTGATTTTCACCTGGTCATCTACCCTACCCATATACTCCATCTCTCCATTCTCCAAGATCCTTACCTTGTCGCCTGAGCGATATAATCTTTCTCCATTTCTAAAAGGGCTGGCTATAAACCGCTGGCTGGTCAGTTCAGGTCTGTTGAGATAACCTCTTGCTACACCTGCTCCACCTACATATAACTCACCGGGCACACCTACCGGTACCAATTGCTGTTGCTGGTCAAGCACATAACAGCTCAACGTAGGTATAGGCCGGCCTATATTACTAATGTTGTTTTCAATTTCCCTCGTTGTAATTTCCTTATAAGTAACGTGTACGGTTGTTTCAGTGATGCCGTACATGTTTATCAGCTTTGTTCCGTCATATCTTTCTTTCCAGGTATTTAACCTGCCGGGGCTCAGTGCTTCACCTCCAAAAATCACGTAACGCAGTTGTAAGCCCGGTATGTCGTTTTCGGCCTCTTGTTTTATCAGATTATAAAATGCAGAAGGTGTCTGATTCAGAATAGTAACTTTTTCATGCTGTAATAGTTCCACAAATGCTTTTGTATCCTGTGCGATAGATTTAGGCACTACTACGAGTTTTCCTCCGAAGAATAATGCGCCATAGATCTCCCATACAGAAAAATCAAAACAATAGGAATGGAACATGGTCCATACATCGCCGGCATTAAAATCAAAGAGCGGTTTATTGGTTTTGAATAAACGAACCACGTTGTTATGTTGCACCATTACGCCTTTCGGACGACCAGTAGTACCAGAGGTATAAATAAGGTAGGCGAGGTTATCAGGTGAGATCTGTAAGGTGGGGTTATTCAGTGGCTGTTTTAAAAGCACTTCATTACTGAACTGATATTTGTTCCTGGTATGTGTCCGTACTTCATGGCCCTTTTTACTTATTTCCAGGATTACATCATAGCGGTATTTTGTCAGTTCGTTCTCAATAGTATATATCTTCTCTTGTATATCCACCGCTTTGATCTCACTTTCATCAATGGTCAGGTCTTCAAAAAATCCTTTTGCGACAAAGAGATCAGCGGAGAAATCTGTTTTCGTATTGTATCCTTTTCCTTTATTGGCGGCTTTAAACGCTTCGAGTTCACTTACCAGCGCTTCCTTCCTTTCGATATCCATGACATCACCGATAAAGATGCGGCCGTTGTCTTTTAAAAGACTGATGGCATCTTTGATCACACTTCTCAGATAATTATGTCCGTGAAAATGCTGAATAACACTGTTAATGATGATCAGGTCAAAATCTTTCTCATCCAGGGTTGTTATCTCATGCGCGGCAAGGGTTTTAAGTTTTACATTGGTAAAACCTTTTGAGGCTATTAAAGCGCGGGTATTATCTATAATTACCGGTGATAAGTCCGTTCCATAGAACAGGGCCACATCCGGCGCTATTTTGCTCAGGGTTAATCCGGAGGAGCAACCAATTTCCAGCACCCTCATCTCCTTATGAAGGGAACCGGATAATTTCTTATACGCGTTCATTGCGTATTCTTCCATTTCCTCAGCAGCAATCGATTGTCCGGTAAAACTACTGATCCATCCACCACCGGATATCTGGTCAACAGCTACGCTACCAAAATGGTCCCATAGCTCCTGGCTCATCATCACATTCTCCACCTGTTCCTTTTCGGTATACACATTCATGGAATCAACGCATAAATAACTGCCCAGGCATTCATTGGACCATTGCAGTCTGTTCAGGGTTTCAATAAATGCTTTTTCTGATATCATGGTTTTGATACCGGTGTCCTTTACCATAAAATCCAGGCGTTCTTCCGGTGTATCCGTTTCAAAAGGGATGTACATTCCACCGGCCTTTAAAATCCCCAGCATGGCGGCAATACAATCCGGCTGACGGTTCAGTAATATCCCAACTCCGTCTTCCTTTTGCAGCTGTACTTCGTTCATTAAGAAATGAGCGATCTGGTTAGCACGGTTGTTTAATTCCTCGTAAGTAAGCGTTGTTTCTTCAAAAGCAATGGCGGTATTACCGGGTGTTTCTTTTACCTGGGATTCAAACAGATCAATGATGGTGGTAGTAGCGGGATAATCAACAGCTGTATCATTAAATTCTTCCAGTAACTGATGACATTCCGTTTCACTCAGGTAGTTTAAAGCGTTGAGTGGTACGCCGGGATTATTGATAGCTGCGGTTAATAACTGCACGAAATGATCCCCTAATCTTTCAGCGGTTTCTTTATTATAGATGTCATTATTGTAGTCTATTTTAACGTCCAGTTCATCTCCCGTTTCTTTAAAATCAAACCTCAGGTCAAAGATGCTCACAACTCTTTCTGTACCGGCATAACTGCTAACCGTGATATCATCTACCTTTTTCACACCATTAAGATTGCTGCCGGTGCTGGTATTCTGTAATACAACTACCACATCGAATAAGGCGTGCCTGCTGATATCCTTACCCAGATTGGCGGCTGTTACCAGTTCATCAAAAGGGTATGCCTGATTTTCGAATGCCTGCAATGTAACCTGTTTGGTGTTCTCAAACAGTTCTGTGAAGTTATCTCCCCCGTTAAAAGAAGTACGCAGTGCCAGCATATTCACATAAAATCCGATCTGATTTTCAAGATCCATATGATCCCGGCCTGCAATGGGGCTACCGATTATAATATCTTCCTGATGGGTATATTTATACAATAAGGCGTTAACAGCAGCCAGCAGTGCGGTGAAGAGCGTAGCCCCCTGTTTCCTGCTCATCTCTTTTACTGCATTTAGCAAGGCTGCATTTATTTTCCGGGTGATGATACCACCATTATATGTTTTTACAGCTGGTCTTACTTTATCACCGGCAAGATCCAGTACGGGCAGGTTTCCTGAAAACTGCCGCAGCCAGTATGCCTTCTGATTTTTCAAGCCGTTGCCTGTCAGTTGTTCCTGTTGCCAGGCAGCATAATCTTTATACTGTATACGCAATGGCGGTAAGGTATTAGCCGTATGGTTAGCATGCGCATGGTACAGTGTCAATAGCTCATTGATTAAAATACCCATGGACCATCCATCGCTGATGATATGGTGCATCACATAGCTGAATACCCATTTATTATCTGCTACCTGGAAAAGTACTGCCCGCAGCAAGGGCCCTGTAGTGAGGTCAAAAGGTTTGATCTGTTCCTGCTGTACTTTATTTTTCAACATTTCTTCCTGCGCTGTTTCATTGCGCATATCAACGTACTGCACATTGAAATCTATCTGTTCAGAAGAAAGGATGAACTGTTTGATCTCTTTCTGTTCATCTTCCTTAATAACAGTGCGAAGACTTTCATGTCTTTCCAGCAGAGATTTAAATGCAGCGGCAAATGCGTCATGATTCAAATTTCCTTCCAGTACATACACGCTGTGCATATTGTACGCAATACTTCCCTTTGAGGTTTGACTCAATACCCATAATCTTCTCTGGGCAGATGATAACGGATAACTGGATTGTTCCTGAACGGCAGGAATGTTTAACTTAAACGAATCAGTAAATCCCGATTGATCACTATTTAATAAGAACTGGATAAGCTCTTCTTTCCGCTCCCTGATAGCATTTATCAGTGCAGGGTTTATCTGGGTTTCGCTGGTAAAAACCTGTAATTTACCGTCAACAACTTCCAGTAAAATATTATTGTCTCTAATATCTTTTAATAACGTTTCCATATTTTAATTGCGATTAGATTATTGATGATGCGTTAATGGGATTTATATCTCTATCTGAGTCAACTTTTCCTTTTTCTGTTTTTGTTTATTCTGGTCGAGGATGAACAGAATTTGTGCGGCAATACCGGCGACAGTAGGGTTCTTATAGATGTTTGGGAAACTGATCCTTATAAGGAAAATGGCATTAATCCTGAGAATAAGTTGTGCAATTTTCAGACTATGACCACCCAGTTCAAAGAAATTATCGTTTATACCAATCTTTTCCCTTCCCAATATTTCTGCCCAGATCATTACTAATGTTTCCTCTGTCTTATTACGGGGGGCTACATAAGCCGTACCTGTAGACATTCCCAATCCCATCGGGTCCGGTAAACGCTTCCTGTCAACCTTCCCATTAGAAGATAACGGTAAAGTATCCAGTTGTACATAATAACCGGGGATCATGTAGGATGGTAAGATCTTACCTAAAGCTGCTCTTATATCCGTTGTATTTAATACTGCCTTACTAACGATATATGCTACCAGCTCTTTCTCTTTACTCCCTTTCGCTGTTACAACCGCTGCATCTATGTCTGCAAGCTGCTGCAATGCATTTTCTATCTCTCCCAATTCTATGCGGTAACCACGGACCTTTACCTGGTCATCCTTTCTGCCAATGTACTCTACGTTACCATCTGGTAACCATCGGCCTATATCTCCGGTTTTGTACATCCGCTCACCAGGACGGAATGGATTAGCTACAAATTTCTCTGCTGTTAATCCTGCTTTGTTCAGATAACCACGGGCAAGCCCATCCCCTCCTATGCAGATCTCTCCGGTTACCCCTACCGGCACCAGCTGCCCTTCTTTACCCAATACATAAATAGCTGTATTCCAGATCGGTCGGCCGATCGGTATTCTTATATCCTGTTTCCTCGTTGCATAATAAGTAACATCTACGGATGCTTCTGTAGGACCATATAAATTATGTACTGGTACATCTGCTCCTTTGTACCAGTTCATCACTGTTTCTACAGCTAAAGCCTCTCCACTTGTCATTACACAACGTAAGCTGCTTAACCCATCTTTTATATCAGCACCGTCAAATAAGCTGCTGATAAAAACATTCAGCATACCTGGCACAAAGTGAAGGCAGCTAACCCGCTCTTTAGAGATCAGTGACAAGATCCGCTCAGGTGACACCGTATCTTCCCGCTGGCATAAAACCATCTTCGCACCCCAGCATAGTGGCATGAAAAGTTCCCATACTGATACATCAAATGTGAAGGTCGTCTTCTGAAGAATGATATCCCCTGCACTAAATTCATACTGATGCCACATCCATTCTATCCGGTTGATGACTCCCTGATGCTCCAGCATACAACCCTTAGGCCGGCCCGTAGAACCTGATGTATAAATTACATATGCGAGATCCGATGCTTTATTAACCGATACTATATTTCCCTTGCTATAACGGCTTGCCTCCGATTTGAATTTTTCCAGTTCCGCTGCATCTATCAGCACTTTGCACTGGCTGTCTGTAAGTATATAATCTATACGCTCCTGCGGGTACTCCGGATCAATAGGTACATAGGCTCCGCCTGACTTTAATACTCCCAGCAGGGAGATGATCATCCATTCACTACGTTCTAATTTTATTCCTATTAAATCATCGGGTTGAATCTGGTAATGGTCCCTTAAATAGGCCCCTAACTGATTAGCATAATTGTTTAACGACTGGTAAGTAAACTCCTGACCCGCAAACACCAATGCAATAGCATCAGGAGTTTTTGTTACCTGTTCTTCAAATAATGCTGTTAGTGTTTTATTACGGGGATAAGATCCTGCTGCACCATTAAAATCAACCAGCAATTGAGTTTTTTCTGTATTGCTTAAATAATCCAGCTGATCGATTGCCATGGATGGACCTGCGATGATGGCACACAGTAACTGTTCCAGATGGCGAGCCATCCGTTCGCCGGTGGCATGTTCATAAATATCGCTGTTGTAGGTAATAGTTAGTTGTAATGCATCTGCTTTTTCCGCAAAGGTGAACTGCATATCAAATTTGCTGATATGCTGTTCTACTTCTTTGTATTCACTGATCATCACACCCTTTAATGACTGTTCTCCTCCCAGATGATGTTCTTCATTATTCTGCAATACGACCATCACATCAAACAGGGCATTGCGGCTCATATCACGCGGAAGATTCAGTTTATCTATCAATGTATCAAACGGGTAGATCTGGTTATCGTAGGCACCAAGGGCAACCTGTTTTACGGTTCCCAGCAACTCCCTGTAATTGTTCTTTCCATTGAAGCGGGTCCTTAGTGCCAATGTATTGATATAAAAACCTATCTGATTTTCCAGATCAATATGTTCCCGACCTGCAACAGGGCTACCGATGATAATATCTTCCTGACCGGTATAACGGTATAATAAGGCATTCACTGCCGCCAGCAGTCCCATAAACAAAGTACCACCTTCCTGCTGACTGAGTGATTTTATACCGGTACTGATGTTGTTGTTAAAAGTATGGTGAATGATGCCACCGTGATATGTTTTAACAGAAGGACGCAGCTTATCGGATGGCAGCTCCAGTACCGGCAATTCACCGGAGAACTGTTCCAACCAATAGTTTTCATACTCCTGTAATGCAATTCCGCTTAGTTGTTGCTGCTGCCAGGAAGCATAATCCTTATATTGAATTTTAAGTGGAGATAACGGATTTGATGCTGTATTGTAAAACAATAACAACTCTTTGATCAGTACATTCATGGACCAGCCATCACTGATGATGTGGTGCATGGTGCAGGTAAAGATCCATTTGTTGGTCCCTGCCTGGTATAAACCGGCACGCAACAATGGACCGGTGCTCAGATCAAAGACCCCCGAAGCTGCTTCATGTATCAGGTTATTTATATCAGATGATTGCTCTCTTATATCCAGGTTGAAGTCTATGCTATCAAGAATCACCTGACGCACCTCACCCAGTTCATCTTCCCGGAAGATGGTCCGCAGACTCTCATGACGTGCTATCAACTCATCAAAAGCATATTCCAGCAAAGCAAGGTCCAACGTTCCTTCAAAAACAAATACGCCCGGCATGTTATAGGCTGCACTACCTTCTCCAAACTGGCTCAACACCCATATACGACGCTGTGCTGCTGATAAGGGATAAGAAGGCTGCAAGGGTACCGGTGTGATGCCTGTAAATACTTTCTTCTGTGATTGATGAATAAGTGCTGCCTGATCTTCCAGCACCGCTGTGCTGAACAGGTCCTTCAACGATATTTTAACGTCAAAGGTTTTATGCAGCTGGCTGGCTAAACGCGTCGCTTTTAAGCTATGACCGCCCAGGTCAAAGAAGTTATCCCTGATCCCGATATGATCTTTACCCAGCAACTCCTGCCAGATCATTACCAAAGTCTCTTCTGTCTTATTACGGGGGGCTACATAAGCTGTACCTGTAGACATCCCCAATCCATCAGGGTCCGGTAAACGCTTCCTGTCAACCTTCCCATTAGAGGATAACGGTAAAGTGTCCAGCTGTACATAATAACCAGGGATCATGTAAGATGGTAAGGTTTTCCCTAAGGCTGCTCTTATATCCGTTGTATTTAATACTGCCTTACTAACGATATATGCTACCAGCTCTTTCTCTTTACTCCCTTTCGCTGTTACAACCGCTGCATCT